>Ga0224500_10000341_pt1 | contig 32714 bp, 27 predicted proteins | sample SF_Oct11_sed_USG_FD_168126 | JGI IMG/M metagenome (GOLD analysis project Ga0224500, IMG submission 168126) | Sediment microbial communities from San Francisco Bay, California, United States - SF_Oct11_sed_USGS_4_1 | ecosystem: Environmental > Aquatic > Marine > Sediment | place: USA: California... | reverse complement strand
CGGCAACGAAAAGCCCTGCGAGCGATTGTGGAAGGGTATCGGCTCGAGCGGCGCTCCCGTCACGGGATCGGTGGATGGATGCTGGTCGTTGAATTCCAGCCGCTCGAAATAGGTGCCGGCCGTCCGGGCGCCGCCCGCGATCATGTAGGCGAACTCGCTGGCGATGTCGAGGAAGCCGCCGCCGTTGTAGCGCAGGTCGACGACCAGCTCGTCGATGCCGGCCGCAGCGAGGTTATTGACCGCGTTGTAGAGGCCCGTCTCCGCCGTCGCGATGTGGTCGTTGAACAGCAGGTAGCCGACGCGTCCGCCGGGCCGGTCGACGAAACTCACGTTCTGCACCGGCGCCGACGTAATGATCGCCGACTGCATCGTGATCGTGCGCGTCTGCAAGGTCTCGCGGTCGCGAATAAGGAAGCTGTGGGTCTCACCCGCAGCCGCGGGGAAGAAGGCTGCGTTCAAGGGGTCTGGATTGCCGTCGCTGACGGAGACCCCGTCCGCGCTCAGCACCTCGTCGCCGCGCGCAAGGCCGACCGTGGGGGCCGTCGCCGGCGTGTTCGGATCGGTGTAGGCGACGACGACCTGGCGCGGCGGGTCGCCCCGCAGGATGGCCCATTGCGCGCCGTAGCCCGCCGACTCGCCCGACTGGACGAGGGCGACGTACTCGTCGGTATCGAAAGTGAAATGGAACTGGTCCTTCGCCGTGCCGGACGGCGTCGACGCGGTCGTCTTCAGCAGGTCGAAGTACTCGAGCGTCTGGTACAGCGCGGGGTCGCGATCGGTAATCTCGTCGTACCAGAGATAGGTGTCGTTGCTGTACGAGCGCAGGAAGTTGTTCTCGTCGGTCCGGGTACCGAGGACATCCAGGTAGGGTTGCCCGGTCAGCGGGTCGGTGCCGCTCCTCGGGCTGACGCACTTGGCATAGAAGCTGTCGGCCGGCAGGAACACCCCCGGGGTCCAGCCAGTGCCACCGTTGCCGCCGCCATCGTCGGGACCGCCGTAGCCGCCGCTGCCGCCGCAGGCGGCGAGCAGCGAGGCAAAAGCAAGACCGAGCGCGCGGCGCGCCGATCGCACGGCGCGGACAGCAAGTTTCATGTGATCCATAGACGTCGTAAGCGGTACCAGAGCCAGGGCGGGATTATACGCCGGATCCCGCTTCGACCGTCCGGTCGGCAAATGATTCGACATAAGTGGAAGCCATCATTGCATTCGGGGACGCACGCGGCTACCCGGCAGAGGTCAGCGGCTCCTATAGGTCTTCTGCAGTTCCCGCCTGGTCTTGTCGCCGAGCCGGGTGTCGGCGCCCGGGTCGATCAGTATGCGATCCCGCATCGCTTCGCGGCCCAGTAGCATCCGGTAGCCCATCGAGTCGCGGTTCGCGAGGGTCACTTCGATCGGCCAGGTCCTCTCGCCCAGTACCAGCGGTGTGCGGATGACATAGCGCTTCGAGGCGACGCCGTTGGAACTCCTGACCGTGCGCCGGCCGATCACCTCCGCTTCGCAGTGAATGGTGATCCGGCGGTCGCCCTGCAGGGGGTGCGCGTCGAAGCGCACGTAGCGGGTACCGCCGCGGCGGAAGCCCTTGATGTTGAACGCGTGCAGCGCGGAGGTCTTCGCCCCGGAATCGACCCGGACCCTGATGGCCGGTATGCCGAGGCCCGGCAGCGAGCACCATTCCTCGCTGCCTACGATCAGCTTGTCTCTCGGTTCGCCCACCGTGTGATCCAGCCCCGGTCGTGTCGCCGTATCGGGAATTGGCGGCGATTGTCGCACGGCCGTGGCGCAAAGCCGAAGTGCGTGGCGATCCACTCGACTGCCGCGCCGGGTGGGAGGGTAGAATCAGGCCATAGCCCGGGAGACCCCGGGAACGAGGTACGGCAGATGAAACGAACGGAGACCTGGGGCCGCCTTTGGCTGTCGGCCGCAGTGCTGCTGCTCGCGCAGTGGTCCCTCGCGGCGGAAGTCCTGCGGCACACGGTGGAGGCCGACGGTCATCCGCTGGCAGTCTGGGAGAAGAGCGCGCCCGGGGCGACGGAGGCTGTCCTCCTCGTGCACGGCCGCACCTGGAGCGCCTTGCCGGACTTCGACCTGCAGGTCGAGGGCGAGGACCTGTCGCTGATGGACGGCCTGGTCGAACGAGGCTATGCCGTCTTCGCAGTGGACCTGCGCGGTTACGGGGAGACGCCGCGCGACGAATCGGGCTGGGTGACGCCGTCCCGCTCGGCCGACGACGTCGGCGCCGTGCTCGAATGGATCGCGGCGCGGTCCGACTGGCGGGTCAGGCCGCATCTCTTTGGCTGGTCGATGGGTTCGACGATCTCCGAACTGGCCGCCGAGCGCCATCCGGACGCCATGGCATCATTGACGCTGTTCGGCTACTGGCTCGACCTGGACCAGGTGTTTCCGCCGGACGAGCCTGGCATCGAGCCGCAGCGGCTCGCGAACACGGCAGAGCAGGCCGCCAGCGACTTCATCACGCCGGGCTCGATCAGCGAGCGCGCGGTTGCCGCGTACGTTCGCCTGGCGCTCGAGAAAGATCCGGTCAAGACGGATATCCGTGCCTACAGCGATTACAACGCGCTCGATCCGTCGAAGCTGAGGCTGCCGGTGCTGGTCATAGTCGGGGAGTTCGACCCGATCGCGCCGCCGGAGATCCAGGCGAAGCTCTACCGGCGGATCGGGACCGGCCACAAGCAATGGGTCACCGTGCCGGGCGGAGATCATGCGGCGTTTCTCGAAAAACCGCGCGCCTATTTCATTCGCGAGCTGGTCGCTTTCCTGGAGGGCGCGGGCCATTAGCCGGGTGTTGAAAAACACCCTGCCAGCGCGAGACAAGGATGTCTCGCCCGCGGTTCAAGCACGTAAGTGCTCGAACCGCCGGGAGCGAGTCCGGACATGCGCCGGACTCGCGACGTTGCAAAAGGTCTGGACGACCTTTTTGAACGTCGTGTTAGTTGTGCCGGCGCCGACGACAGCCAGGGAACGGCCGCGGTGACGTGAGTGAGCGACCGGGATGTACACGTCCGGATAAGCGGACTGACGCACAGCTATCTCGAGGGTGGTCGTCGGCACGACGTCATCCGGAACCTGGATGCGGAGTTCCGCCGCTGTGAATCCGTGGCACTCCGCGGCCGGAGTGGCTCGGGCAAGTCGACCCTGCTCAACCTGGTGGCCGGCATCGATATGCCGGACGCAGGCAGGGTCCTCATCGACGGCCGCGACCTGACGTCGATGTCGGAACGGGAGCGGACGCTCTTTCGCCGCCGGCATATCGGCTTCGTGTACCAGGCGTTCAATCTCATAGCGACCCTGTCGGTCGCCGACAACGTTCGCCTCGTGCTGGAGTTGAACGGGGTCGCCGAGCGGGAGGCCGTAAAACGTGTCGGAGACCTTCTCGATGCGGTCGGCCTCGGCGACAGGGCCGACAGCTACCCGGACGTCCTGTCGGGCGGCGAGCAACAGCGCGTTGCGATCGCGCGCGCGCTCGCGCACCGACCGACTCTCATCCTGGCCGACGAACCGACGGGCAACCTCGACGAGGCCAGCGCGAAGGTCGTGTTGGGCTTGCTCCGGCGCCTGCTGCAACGCGAAGGCGGAACGCTGCTGATGGCGACGCACAGCCAGCAGGTGGCCGCGTCCTGCGACCGGGTGCTCGACATTCACGACGGCGCGCTCGTCGAGCGCTGAACCAGAGCGTATGGCGATGCCCGTGCTGTACCGCGCAAGCTCCGGATACCTGCTCCGGCATCCCTGGCAGCTCGGCCTCGCGCTGATCGGTATCTGCATCGGCGTCGCCGTGATCGTGGCCGTCGACCTGGCGAACGACAGCTCGCGCAAGGCATTCCGGCTGTCGATGGACACGCTGAACGGGGCGGCGACACACCAGCTCGTCGGCGGGCCTGGCGGCATCGACGAGGGCATTTACGCGGAGCTGCGGCGTGGCGGCCTGCGGCGGGCGGCGCCGGTCGTCGACGGGCGCGGCGACGTGCAGGGATTGTCGCTCAACGTGCTGGGCATCGATCCTTTCGCCGAGCGCGAATTCCGCCATTACTCCCTGGCCGGCCGCGACGAGCGCAGCGTGATCGACGACGGCGCCCGGACTGCCCGCGGCATGGAGGCAAAGGCGCTCAGGCAACTGCTGGCGGAGCCGGGTGCGTCGCTGGTGTCCGCCCAGGCCGCGCGCGCCCTGCGGCTCGGCCTCGGTGATGCCTTCGAGGTTCGTGCCGGCGGCCAGGCAAGAAACGCGTTCGTAGCCGGCCTGATCGACGCGGGCGCCGTCGGCCAATTGCTGGTCGTCGATATCGCGACGGCCCAGGACTGGTTCGGCCTGCTCGGCCACCTGTCGCGCATCGACCTCCGTCTCAGCGGCGATGGCCAGGCGAAAGAACTCCGGCACCGGTTGCCGGCCGGAATCACTCTGCTGGCGGCCGATGCGCGCACGCAGTCGATGAGCCAGATGAGCGCCGCGTTCATGACCAATCTCACGGCGATGAGCCTGCTCGCCCTGCTGGTGGGGATTTTCCTGATCTATAACAGCGTCGGATTCGCCGCGCTGCAGCGCCGGGGTCTGATCGGCGTCCTTCGCGCACTGGGCCTGACGCGCCGCGAGGTGGTCGGGCTGGTCCTGCTGGAGGCCGCCGGGCTCGGCGTCGTCGGTGCCGCGCTGGGTGTCGGCGCCGGCATCTGGCTGGGCCACGGCCTGCTGGAGCTCGTGTCCCGCTCGATCAACGATCTGTATTTCCGGCTCAGCGTTACGGACGTCAGCATCGGCACGCTGGCGGTGGCCAAGGGCGCGCTTGCGGGTCTGCTGGCTACCGTCGTCGCGGCGGCCGGGCCGGCCTGGGAGGCATCAGGCTACCGGCCGCAGCTCGCGCTGCGGCGCTCCCTACTCGAGCGACGCAGCGGCCGGATGCTGCCGTGGCTCGCGGCCGGCGGGCTGGCGTCCGCCGGCCTGTCGCTCGTCGTGCTGCAGCTTTCCGGCCACTCGCTGCTGGCCGGACTGGTGGCCCTGTTCCTGATGATTCTCGGCTTTGCGCTCAGTATTCCGCTTGCCGTTCGCTTCCTGGCAGAGCAGGGAGCCCGACTCGCCGCCGCCGTCGGAGGCATCCCGGCGCGGCTTGCTGTCGGCGGCATTGCGACCTCCCTGAGCCGGACCGGCATCGCGATCGTTGCTTTGGCCGTGGCCGTCTCTGCGACGGTCGGCGTCAGCATCATGGTGCAGAGCTTTCGCGGCGCCGTGCTGGAGTGGCTCGACGAGACGCTGCGAGCCGATCTGTACGTCGGCGTGATCGACGGCTCGCTCGATCCCGGGCTGGTCGAGGACATCGCCCGCGTGCCGGGCGTCAGCGAGTACAGTGCGAGCCGCCGCGTCTGGCTCGAATCGGAGCAGGGGCGCACCCGGATGATCGTGCTGAAGATGGCGCAGCGGAGTTACGCGGGTACCCGGCTGCTGGATGCGGATCCGGACGAGGCCTGGCCGGCATTCGAACGCGACGACGCCGTGCTCGTGTCCGAGCCCTATGCATTCCGGTACGGGACGCGCCGGGGCGATCTCGTCACGCTGGAGACGCCCACTGGCCGTCGGGACTTCCGCGTCGCTGCGACCTTCCGGTCCTACGACGTGAACCCGGGTTCCCTGTTGATCAGCCGCTCGACCTATGCGCGCTACTGGGACGACCCGCAGATCGACTCCATTGGCGTCTATCTTGCTGACGGAGCCGACGTGGCCGCCGTCACCGATGCGATCGCCGCGCTGGCGGCCGGCCGGCAATCCGTCGAGCTGCGTTCGAACAGGCAGTTGCAGGCCCTGTCCCTCGAGATCTTCGACCGGACCTTCGTCATTACCGATGTGCTGTACTGGCTGGCGGTCGGTGTCGCGCTCGTCGGCATCCTGGGCGCGATGCTCGCCCTGCAGCTCGAACGGGCGCGCGAGCTCGCCGTGCTGCGCGCGCTTGGCGTCACGCCCTGGCAGCTCGGCGGCATGGTGACCTTGCAGAGCGGATTCATCGGCCTGCTGAGCGGCCTGGCCGCGCTGCCGCTCGGGCTCCTGATGGCCTGGCTGCTGATCGAGGTCATCAATCGGCGTGCTTTCGGCTGGAGCATGCCGGTGGTCGTTACGCCGGCTGCGCTCGGATCGGCCGTGCTGCTGTCCGTCGCCGCGGCGCTGGCGGCCGGGCTGTACCCGGCCTGGCGCGCGGCGCGGAGCCGGCCGGCGCTCGCCATGCGCGAGGAATGATGTGAAGAAAATTATATTAGTCATTGTTTTTGTAATAATTACAGGCCTGGCTGTTCGCGGGTTTCGTGGGCCGGCCCCGGGCGATGTCGAGCCGGTAGCGGCGGTGCCTGCGTCGTCGAGGCTGTCCGAGTTGCTGGGCGCCGACGCCGACGCCGGGTTCCCGCTGGCGCTGGAGCCGCGGCCGTTTCGCTTCCCTGCCGACCACGGGCCGCACCCGGAATTTCGCAACGAGTGGTGGTATGCCACCGGCAATCTCGATGCCGACGGCGGCCGTCGCTTCGGCTTCGAGCTGACGCTGTTCCGGTTTTCTCTCACGCCCGACGCACGGCCGGATCCCTCTGCCTGGCGGACCAACCAGGTGTACGTGGGGCACCTGGCGCTGACCGACGTGGTTGCGGGCGAATTTCATGTCGCCGTGCGCTACTCCCGTGGCGCGCTCGGGCTCGCGGGCGCCGAGGCAGCACCGCCACGTGTCTGGCTCGAAGACTGGGTCATGGCCGCACTCCCGGACCAGGACGCGGACCGGGAGCCGCCGTGGCGGCTAACGGCACGCGACGAGCGTTTGGGCATCGACCTCACGCTGACGCCGCGCAAGGCCCCGGTGGCCAACGGCGAGGACGGGTTGTCCCGGAAGTCGTCGGAACCGGGCAACGCCTCTTATTACTACTCGCTGACCCGACTCGCGGTGACCGGCGCGGTCGAAGTCGACGGCAGCAGCCACGCGGTTACGGGCCAGGCATGGCTCGATCGGGAATGGGGCAGCAGTGCGCTGGCTCGAAATCAGCTCGGCTGGGACTGGTTCGCGCTGCAGCTCGACGACGAGACCGAGCTGATGTTTTACCAGCTGCGGCTCGACGACGGCGCTCGCGACCCGATGAGCGCCGGCACCTGGGTCACGAGCGACGGCGTCGCGCATGCGCTCGGTGCCGACGACGTGACGCTCGAGGTCCTCGACCAGTGGGATAGCCCGCAGGGAGGCCGCTACCCGATCCGCTGGCGGCTCGTCGTGCCCGGAATCGGGCTCGATGTCCGGATATGGCCCGTACTCGACGCGCAGGAACTCGTCACCAATGTGCGTTACTGGGAGGGCGCGGTCGACGTGGAGGGCACGCGCGGCGACAATGAGGTCGCGGGGCGGGGATACGTCGAGCTGACCGGATACGCGGACTGATGGGGAAGCTGGATATGCACAGGAACATCGCAGGCAGCGACAGGGAGCTCGAGCGGCGTCGATTCGTCGCGTGGCTGCTGGCTGGCGGGCTCGCATCGCCACTGGCCGCCTCTGCGGCACGGGACGAGGGATCGACCCCGGGCGACGCGGGGCTTCGCAATCCGCTCCTCTGGGCCGTCGCCTGGAAGCAGACCGCGGCGGAATTCGGCGCGCTCTGTCACCAGGCCTACAACGTCGCGCGCCTGCGCGTCGACATGGCGATCGCGGCCGGGCGTGGCAAGGGCAAGCCGGCAGCGGTGATCACCGACATGGATGACACGATCATTCACGCGAAGAGCTACTGGGGATACCTGGTCAACGAAGGGCTGGACTTCTTCGACGACGCGCTGTGGGATCGCTGGCTACCCGAGAACCTGGTCACGGCAGTGCCGGGCGCCCTGGATTTCCTGCGTCACTGCGAATCCGTCGGCGTCGAGGTCTTCTACGTCACGAACCGGGACCAGGGCGAACGAACCTACGACTATGCGCTCGGACAGCTGCGGCACCTCGAATTTCCGTGGGCCGACGAGGCACATCTGACCGTGTATCGCGATACGTCCGACAAGTCGGCGACGCGCGAGCAGCTGGCGGCGTCGCACGACCTGCTGTTGATGCTCGGTGACAACCTGAACGACTACAAGCGCGACTATTACGTAGCCGACGTCGACGAGCGTTACGCGCTGATGGAGCGGGACCGGCTCGAATACGGCGTCGAGTTCGTGCTGCTGCCCAACCCGACGGACGGCCACTGGGTGCGCGCGATATTCGGCGACTCCGAACCGGCGGCGACCGACGACAACCGGCGCCGGCTGCGGGAGGCCGCGGCGCGGATAGCCTGGGACGGGCGCTGAAAGTTCCGTGCCGGGCTTAGGTATATCCACGAATGGTCTCGCGGTACCCGGCGTCGCATGGTGACGGTGTCGCAGCCGCAACCGGCTTCGGTCGCGGGATGCGTGGCAGCAAATTCGCGAGGGTCTGGAGCATGATTCGAATAGCGCAAATGGGCATCAGCATGCTGGTTGCCGCCTGCATTGTAGCTGCCGGATGCGGCACGACGCAGGAAGAGCAGGGCGAGGTCATTGGCGGCGTCGTCGGGGGCATCATAGGGTCGCAGATCGGTGAAGGTTCCGGTCGCACCGTGGCGATCATCGTCGGCACGCTCGCAGGCTCGATGATAGGCCGTCGGATCGGCGAATCGATGGACGAGCAGGACCGTATCAACACGGCACAGTCTCTCAACGATAACCGCACGGGCCAGGCGACGACCTGGACGAACCCCGACAACGGCAACGTATATGTCGTCACGCCGACGCGTACCTACGACAGCGGGACGGGTCCATGCCGGGAGTTCACGCTGAAGAGCACGGTGGGCGGCGTGCCGGACCAGGACGTCTACGGAACGGCCTGCCTGCAGGCGGACGGCAGCTGGCGCCTGCAGCCCTGAAGAGCGCCGCGGTCAGGAGCGCCGGAAGCGGCTGAAAAAGCCGCCTTTCGGCTCGTCGTCGTCCTCGTCCTCGTCGTCGTCCGTGTCGTCGACGTCGTCGTCCAGCTTGCTCATCGAACGGGCGGACAGAGCCTTCAGGGTCTGCGTCATCGACAGCCCGAACTGGTTTTCGATCGGTTCGGGCTGCGGCCCGTGCCTGGTGGGCGAAGGAGCCGTTGCGGCAGGCTTCGGTGCGGGCTTCTTTTTCGGGTGGAGGGCCGCGAGCGTCTGGGTCATCGATGAGCCGAACTCGTTGTCGATGGGCCTGTCCTTGGGTCCCGGCTGAGCGGTTGGTGCCACGGCGACGTTCCGCGGCGACGTGCCCTCCAGCACGATCTGCTCGGCCGACGACGGGATCGAAATCCCCTTCTGGCCGTTCAGTGCGCGCACCATTTCGAGGCGGCGGGATGCCGACTCGTCGATATCGGCCGGCGGCGGTACCTTGGCGGCGGGCTTCGGTAAAGGCTTTGCCGCCGCGGGCTGGGCGCCGTTTGCAGCTTTCGGCGCCGGAGGCCGGGCGGGCGCCGGCGAGCCCGTCGTCACCGATCGCTTTGGCGCCTCGGCGGCCGTGGCGGCGCCGTCTGGTGCGGGCGGCGGCGCTGCCGACGGCTCCGGCAGGGGCTCGGCGGCCGCAGCGTCGTCGTCGAATCCTGGCGGAGCCATCGCAGCAACCTGGGCCGCCAACTGGCTGAATTCCTCGCCGAACAAGGTTTCGGCGGCCATGCCATCGATGTCTTCGATGGACTTCGCAGATCCCAGTTCGGCGGCAACCTTGTCGAGCTTGTGCCGCACGGGTTCGCCGGGAGGTTTCGGCGGCGTCGTGACCGGCGGGGCCGGACGGTGGACGGGGGACTCGGCCACCGGCTTCGCTGCGGCGGGACGCGGCTGGGCGGCGGGTTTCGGCACGGGGGCCGGTGCCGCAGCCGGCACTTCAGTCGCCTCGCCGGGCGGCGCTTCGGAGCCGGCCAGTGCGGCGCGCTTGGCGGCCTCTGCCGCGATCTTGTCCGCGGCCTCCTGCTTGTGCTCGTCGAGTTTGCGGTCGAGCGTGATCTCCGGGATGGGCTCCCCGGGCTTGCGGCCTTGCGCGGCCGCCGGTGCCGGGATTCCAGCTACCGGTCTGCGGTGATCGAGGCGCATCGAGTCCGACAGGGTCGGTAATCTTTCGGTTGGCACACGGTCCCTGGGCTGCACGTCGGCCTGCAGTCCGAGCGGCACCGGTGCGGTGTCCTCGACCAACGCGACGGGCTCCTCGAGGGCCCGCAGCAGCTGCGTGTCGGGCAGCAGCGCCTCTTCGAGGGCGAGCACGCTTAGCGTATCCCGGGGACCCTGGTCCTTGGACAGCTTTTCCGGCGCGCGGGGCTCGAGCAGGGCCGTGTCGAAGGCCGGAGGAGACGCAGCGGTCGGGCGCTTCGGATTGCCCATCATGGCCGGCCTGGCTGCGGCAGGGCTCGCCACAGCCGGGGATACCCGGGGCGGCTGCGACGTGGCCGGACCAGCCTGCCGCCCTGGCGCAAGGTTCGGCCGCGCCTGTGCCGCAGCAGGCGAGCTGAGCGGCGGGGCGACCGGCCGCTTCGGCATCGCGGTGGCGGCGGGTTTTGCCGGTGTCGTGGCAGCCGGCCGTGGCGGTGCGGCGGCGGCCGGGAGTTCGATGCGCGGATTGCCGGTCTCGTCCAGCGTCGGCAGCGCCGGCTCCGTGCGGTCCGTCTTTGCCTTGAGCTGCCGCATGCGTTCGGCGGCGGCTTGCCACGGCGCCGGCTTCGGCGGATCGCTGAGCGCCGCGACGCCGGGCAACGTGTCGTGGATCAGGTCGGGCACGGGCACTTCGGCAACCGTTGGGGCGGGCGCGGCTTCATTCGGGACAGGGTCCGGCTCCCGGGCCTCGAGCCCGAACTGCTCCGTGGCGACCCGATCGACATGCCGGGCACCGACGCGCTTGCTGTGCTCTTCGGCGGCGGCGATCAGCGCCGCCTCGCAGAGGTTGTTGATCATGCGTGGAATGCCCGCCGCCCGCCGATGCAGGGCATCGATGCCCGTCGGCTCCAGCACCTGGCCGGCGTCGGCGCCCACGCGCCCGAGCGCGTGTCCCAGGTATTCCTTGGTCTCGGCAAGGCTCAACGGGGCAAGTTTCTCCGTGAGACGAATTCGTTGTTTCAGGCGCGCGAGTTCGCGCAGCTCGAGGCCGTCGCGGAGTTCGGGCGGACCCATCAGCAGCAGCTGCACGCCGGCGGATTCGCCGCTGTCGGCGGCGGTCAGGGATTCCAGTTCGACCAGTGCCTCGGTCCCGAGACAGAGGGCATCCTCGACGACGACGAATACCCGGGTATTTGCCTGGCCCCAGCCGGCCAGCAGCCGGCGGAACGAGGCGAAGCGCTGGATGCGGCCGGTCGGCGGGTCGGACACGCCGAATTCGGTCAGCAAGAGTTCGAGCAGTTCGTCCCTGGCCAGCGGCAGTCGTGCGATGCGCGCGACGGCCCGGTTTTTCCCGACGCTCTCCAGGGCGTGGTCGACCAGGACGGTCTTCCCGGTTCCGACGGGACCGGTCAGTGTCACCACGGCGTCGGGCCAGGCCAATGCCTTGCGAAGGCCTGCCAGCACGCGTTTCTGCTGCTGCCCCTCGTAGACGGCCGTGCCGCTGGCATGCACCGGAAACGGTCGTTCTTTTGTTCCGAAATATTCTGCGTACATAACCACTTAGATGACAAATCTAATGGGTTTCTGACGTAAGCCCGTCGCCCGAGCCAAAAGTTTGTTCGTTCAGGCGCACAAAATCGTGGAGTTGGGTCACAGATTACCCCCCCGGCCCGGGGTGGGCGCTGCGGCTGGACCCGGCGAAAACGGGCGTCCGCCGCGGGCTCCGGGCTGCGCCGGCCGCATCGCCACCCGGCGAGGTGGCGGGTATAGTTACGGGCCTGCGCGGCCCACGAGCTGCGCGTATGGCGGGGTCAGGCAGCCTCCGCTGCCTCCGTGATACCCGAGATGCGGGCTGTAACAGTCCGCGGTGAACAGACCATGTCGATACGACTGCTGTCGCTGATCCAGCACCCGGACCGGCCAACCACCGAGACCTTCATCGGCTTCCATCGGGCCGGCATCGATATCACTGTCAGCTGCCCGCCGGAACATCCGAATCATGCCCTGCTGGTCTCGGCCGGCGTGCCGACGATCGACCTCCGCCTCAATGGCACGATCGACCCGCGCGGGATACGGGCCCTGCGCGCGCTCGTGCAGGGCGGCCGCTACGACATCGTCCATACCTATTACAACGACGCCATCAGCAACGCCGCGCTGGCCGTACTGGGCCTGCCCGTCAAGCTTGTCGCCTACCGTGGCATCGTCGGTGCGGTCGGCTTCCTGGACCCGGTGTCCTGGCTACGCTACCTGAACCCGCGAATCGACCGGATCATCTGCGTCTGCGACGCGATCCGGCGCCACTTCCTCGGCATGCGCCCGAAATTCCTGCGTATGCCCGAGGAGCGGCCCGTCACGGTGCACAAGGGCCACAAGCTGGAGTGGTACACGGCAACGCCTGCCGATCTGGCCGAATTCGGTATCCCGGCAGGCGGCTTCGTCGTCGGCTGTATAAGCAACTACCGTCCCCGCAAGGGAATCGAATACCTGGTGCGGGCAATGGACCTGTTGCCGCCGGACGTGCCGGTGCACCTGCTGCTGGTCGGACGCATGAGCGGGCGGGCGCTCGATCGGGCCATCGCCAGGAGCCGCGCCCGGGACCGCATCCACCGGCCAGGCTACCGCAAGGATGCGCCGGCGATCAGCGCCGCCTGCGACGTTTTCTGCCTCCCCTCGGTCAAACGCGAAGGTCTGCCGCGGTCGGTCATCGAAGCGATGGCCTACCGGGTACCGCCGATCGTCACGAACTCCGGTGGCAGCCCGGAACTCGTCGTCGATGGCTCGAGCGGACTCGTCGTGCCGGTGAGAGATCCCGGGGCCCTGGCGGCTGCGATCGAGCGCCTGTACCGCGACGCGGAATTGCGACGGCGGCTCGGGGAGGGCGCCAGGGACCGCATTGCGCGCGATTTTCGCAACGAGGACACGGTGCGGAAGATCATCGACGTTTACAGGTCGCTGGTTCCCGAGAAAGCCGGGTCCATCGCGTGACGAGCAGGGAGGTCCGGGACATGACGAAAAAATGTGAACCCCCGTACGGCGGCCGCTGTACCTGCGGTGGCGTGCGCTACCTCATGAAGGCGGCGCCACTGTTCGTCCATTGCTGCCACTGCAGGTGGTGTCAGCGGGAGACAGGCAGTGCGTTCGCCCTGAATGCGCTGGTCGAGACCTCGCGGCTCGACATCCTGGAGGGACTGCCCGACATGGTCGCGACGCCGACGGAAAGCGGCAGGGGGCAGGCGATCGCCCGGTGCCCGTCCTGCCGTGTCGCGCTGTGGAGCCACTACGAAGGCCTGGGCCGGAACGTCGCGTTCGTCCGTGTCGGTACGCTCGACGATCCGGATGCGCTGACCCCCGACATACATATCTACACGGCGTCGAAGCAGCCGTGGGTCCGCTTGGTGGCGGATGTGCCAGCCGTGCCGGGATATTACGACCGGCGCGAGCACTGGCCGCCGGACAGCCTTGCGCGGCTGAAGGCGAGCCGCGAAAGTTGATGCCAGGCGGCACGCCGGGTCGTCAACGATGTTTGCCGACGGCCGCCGTCATGCGACGCATTGATGGAGCAGTCACATGAAAATTCGCGGAGCTTCGAAGGACGACGCAACGGATCTCGCGCGCCTCATCAATCTCGCGGGCGAGCACCTGCCGGAATTCCTCTGGCGGCAGATCAAGCCAACGGGTGGGGATCCGCTGGCTTTCGGCGCGGAGCGCGCTGCCAGAGATGAGGGCGCGTTCTGCTACCGCAATGCGCGTATCGCCGAGATCGGCGGCGAAGTCGCGGGCATGCTGCTCGGCTATCGACTTCCGGATCCGTACGATGCCGGTGACCCGGCCGAATTGTCACCGATATTGCGCCCGCTGATCGAACTCGAGGCGCTGGCGCCCGGCAGCTGGTACGTAAATGCAATCGCGGCGTACGAGCGGTTTCGCGGCCAGGGCGTTGGAACCCGGCTAATGCTGGAGGCCGAAGCGCTGGCGCGAGCACAGGGCACGGGCCGGCTCAGCCTGATCGTTGCGAGCGAGAATCGCGGCGCCTCCAGGATGTACAGTCGGCTCGGCTACGCCGAAACGGCGCGCCGCCCCCTCGAAACGTATCCCGGCGGACCAGGCCGCGGCGCCTGGGTACTGATGGTCAAAGAACTCGGCTGAACTGCGCGTCAGCGATTGCCGCGCCGCGGCCCATCGACTGCCGTCAAAGGCCGACGCGTGCGTAGTCGCTGTAGCTGATCACGACGTGTTCGTCGACGTTGATCACGAGAAAAGCGCGGATGCTGATCTTTACCTCGAGCGAGCGCGGTACGATCGGTCTTTCCTCAACGGCCGGGCCGAAGCTCATGCGCATGGCGAAGTCACGCACCCGGACGCCGAATTGCGGGCTGAACATTCCGTTACTGTGGATGTCGACGTACTCCAGCCACGGTCCGCCGGACTTCGAAATGCGCAGCGTGGCATCCATGTACTCGGCAAAGCCTTCCTCGAGTTCCTCTTCGTCGGGCACAAAGCGGAATAGCAAATAGGTATCCGTTTCCTCGACCAGCTCCAGCCCCTCGGACTCGATCATGTCGAGGATCGCGTCGGATTCCCCGTCGTCTTCGTCCGCCCAGCCGTTGTCTCCGGCTTTTTCGTCGAGGTAAGCCTCGATTTCGTCTCGAGTGGGCGTTCGATCGTTGACGCTCTGCAGAGTCCAGCGTTCCCGCCTGGGTCGGCTGGGATCGAAACGGCCGACAAAGACGCCGTCGGTGTCGATCTCGGTTTCCGTGTAGGCCCAGTGACTCCACTCGGCGGAATCCAGCGCGGCGATCGCGTCCGACAGCAGCTGCCGGTAGGTTTCGGCACTGCCCGCATCGCTCTGCCCATACGTCGGCAGCGCGAGGCCGAACAAAACTGCTGCCGGGGCGAGCAGGCGGAGGGCCGGACTCATTGGTACTCCCTTGGTGCCGCGATCGGCACGGACGCCAGACCGTGACTTATAGTCGTACAAGCCTGCCACGCGTTTCAAGGCACACCAAAAAGGGGCCGGGCGACGAGGCCCGGCCCCCCTCCTGTGACCTGCTTGCAGCCGGCCGACTATTGCCGGACGGGCGGTTCCTCGACACCCAGCTCGCGGGCGCGATTCCGGATGAACTCGCGATGCTCCGCCATGATCTGCTCGCGCTCGGCATTGGTGCTGGCCGCCTGCAGCCTTTCGGTGAAGCGCGCACGTTCCTCGATCGTCATCATGTGCTGACCGTAAACCGGCGGGTCGAGATCCTTACCCTGCGCCTTGGCCCGGGCTTGCATTTCGACCTGGTGCTCGGACCTCATTTTGGCCCATTCCTGGTCCGACTTGGCGCCACTCAGCTTCATGCGATACTGATCGCGTTCCTCGGCGCTCATGAACGCGGAGCCGTATATGTCCTTGTCCTGGATGCGGTCGCGATCGCGATCGTGCAGCTGGTCCATGTCCTTGTCCATGTCCTTGTCGCGGAGTTGATCCATGTCCTGCTGCTGCTTGCGGTCCGGGTCCTGCATGGCGCCCGGCTGTTGCATTTGCGGTGGCTTGTGCGCCTGGCTGCCGCCGGCGCCCGGCCCGTGCTGTGCGGATGCGGCCGTGGCCATACCGATCATGACCATGCCCGCCATTACTGCTACCCAATTCTTGATACGCATCTCTGGTCTCCAAAATTACCCTCAGCAGAAATCCGATGTGTTGAGTGTGTCCGGTTGGCGAGTTCTCAACTGCGGAATCTACGTAGTCGCAATCGGGCGACTGGAGCCCAATGGATCCCGCCGCCCGGAGCCCGGCCGGTATGGGCGCGTCGGCATTGCGGCCGCTCGGGTGAACTAGCAGGGTGTTGAAAAACACCCTGCTGGCGCGAGACAAGGATGTCTCGCCCGCGGTTCAGGCACGTAAGTGCTTGAACCGTCGGGACCGAGTCCGGACATGCGCCGGACTCGCGACGTTGAAAAAGGTCTGGACGACCTTTTTCAACATCCTGCTAGGGGATTCCTGCCGCCAGGAAAGCCGCTGCGGCCCGCGCGGTAGGTCCCGGCAGTTCTTCCATCGGGACGTGCCCGACGCCGGGGTATACGACCAGGCGTGATGCGGGTATGTCAGCTTTGAAAGCCTGGCCATCGCGCACGGAAATCCATCGGTCGTCGCCGCCCCAGAGAATCAGCGTCGGCTGAACGACACCGCGCGGGTCGCGAACCGGGTCCCTGTCGATGTTCCGGACGCGATCGACGAAGGCCTGGCGGTTCCCCGGGCGTCGCACCAGGTCGAAATATCGGTCGACGAGTTCGGGCGTCACCTTGCTGTCCTCGCCATAAACTTCGAGTACGCTCTTCTCGATCAGGCTGCGCGGCGTCAGGACGGTGACAAACCGGTTCAGGATCGGGATGCGGGCAAGTCGAAAAGCCAGCGACTCGTTCATCGCGGCCCGCTCCGGATGCCCGGCAGCATCGATCAGCACCAGCCGTTGCACGCGCTCCGGGTAGACCAGCGCGTAGTGCCAGGCGATCTGGCCGCCGAGAGAATTTCCCGCGACGCTGAATGCGCCGAGCCCGGCTGCGTTGGCGAATGCGTCGACAAACTCGATGTAACGATCAATGGAGTAATCGCGCATCGGGTCCGGACCGGTCAGGCCGAATCCCGGCAGGTCGAGCCGGACGACGCGGAAGTCGTATCGCAGAATGTCGACCCAGGCATCCCAGGTCTGGAGCGACGAACTTGTGCCGTGCAGCAGCACGAGCGGGGGACCGTCGCCCTCATCGCGATAGTGGACCCGCATGCCGAGTACATCGACGAACCGGGACCCGGGCGTTGCGTATTTCCGGGTCAGCTCGGCGAGAGGTATGTCATCGGTATAGCCGGCGACAAATACGATGGCGACACCCAGCGCCAGGCCGGTGACGATCCATCTGGATACGGCTTTTCGCGTCGGCATCGGGGTCTCCGCGGGATGGGCGGAGACTATACCTGGCGGACCGCGATTGCCATCCGCGACGGCCGACGGGGCGATGCGACCTACAGAGACGAGCGGAAGTTGCGGAACGCGTCGTGCAGCACGCGGAGCAGGCCGGTGTCGGACACCTTGGTGCTGGCGTTCGCGCGGACAGCCTGCGTCCTCCAGATTCCGGTGCGCTTGCCGGTCGCGTTGTACGGGTCAAAACCGTGCCGGTCGCGCCCAGACGTTTCGGCTTCGGACTTGCGCCGGCGTTCAATCTCGGCGTCGGCCTGCATCAGGCGGGCGTAGCTTTCGGGCTTCATGCGGAGACCCCTTGCGGATTCAAGATCCCTTGTCCTGTCTAACGACCGCCGCGTGCGTTTGGTTCCCTTGACATAAGTTCGGGTCGCCGGCTCAGCGCGGCATGGGTTCGAATCCGGGCAGGGCCTCGACGTCGGCCAGCCAGCGCAGGACGGCCGGGTAGGGCGCCAGGTCGAGGCCGCCCTCGTCGGCGACACGTACATAGGAATACATCGCCACATCCGCAATCGTCGCATGTTTCGCCGCCAGCCAGGTTTCGATCTCCAGGTGCGCCTGCATCCATTCGAACAGCCGTTTCGACCAGCTGCGGGCAGCTGCCTCGTCGACAGCGCGGCCAAAGCGCCTGGCGGCGCGCAGGGCGATGGGGCCGCGATACAGTTCCCCGGATGCCGTCGACAGCCAGCGCTGCACGGCGGCTGCGCCCGCCGGATCTTCGGGCAGCCAGTCCCGCCGCCCGTACTTCTTGGCGAGATAGACCAGCGCGGCGCTCGAATCGGTGATGATGATCTCGCCGTCGACCAGCGTTGGCACCTGGCCCAGCGGACTCAGTCTCAGGTAGTCGGCCGTCTTGTGCCCGCCGCCCGGCATGTCCACCGTCAGCCTGTCGTAGTCGACGCCGAGCATGGACAGGAACAACCGGATGCGGTGAGCATGCCCCGATGTCGGGAAGTCGTGGAGCGTCATTGTCATCGGTTTACTCCGGGGTCGCAGGATCCGGCGATCGTAGCCGGTTTTCGCAGCCGGCGCCCACGGCGGCAAGAACCTGTCTATCCTTGTCGCAGCTCGTGCTACCGTCAGCATTTATGGCCATTCGCGACGCACTGCAACGCCGTTTTCTCGTCGTCGGTGCACTCATCATCCTGGTCGGGCTGGTTGCCGCATCGGATACGCTGCACGACCGGAGCGCCGAGATCATCGTCTGGACGAAGGCGCTCGTGGAGCGCGCGCCGGTGGCCGGCCTGGCGGCGTTCGTTCTGCTGGCGATGCTGTCCGCGATGGTCGCCTTCTTCTCGAGCGCGCTGCTGGCGCCGATTGCGATTTATGCGTGGGGCGAGGGCTGGACGCTGGCGCTCCTCTGGTTCGGCTGGTTGCTGGGCGGAATCCTGTCGTTCTGTATCGGCCGTTACTTCGGCCGCTCGGTGGTCGCCACCATACTCGGCGAGGACAAGATCGCCGGCTGGCAGGAGCAACTCGGCGAACGTGCCCGCTTCCCGCATATCCTCCTGTTCCAGGCCGTCGTGCCGTCAGAGATCCCGGGTTACGTGCTCGGAGTGCTCCGCTACCGATTCAGGATCTACCTCGCGGCGCTCGCTCTCACCGAATTACCGTATGCGGCGGCGACGGTTTACCTCGGGTCCTCCTTTCTCGCGGGTAACGGCGCCGTGTTCATGGTCGCCGGCTGCGCGGTATTGCTGTTCGCCGTCGTCGCGCTGCGCCTGCATCGCCGCTACTACGGCTGACCGGGTCGCGCCGCCAGACGGCGCTCGACCCGTGAGTCGGGCTCTGTCGGCCAGGTTGCCGGCAGCGGTTCCCGGCCGGCTCCGGACTGCCCCGGCTTCGCTCCGGGGTCCTCAGCAGTTCTGGGCCGGCTCGTCGCCGAGCGCGGCGAGCCGGATCTCGTCGAACCGCTGGTCTTCGCGCAGCCAGTCGTAGATCGCCGATTCCAGGCTGTAGAGGCCCCTGCCGCCGAGCGTATCCGTGGTGCCGGACGCCTTGCCGAGCCAAAGCAGGGCGTTGTCGCGATCCTTGAGGCCTACGTAGACGATCGCCACCAGGAAGGGTGCGCCCATCGACTCGGCCCGGGGCGCAAGTCGCACCAGGGCCTGCAGCGCGCCGTCGCGATCACCGGCCAGGGCATCGATGTAAGCCTGGCCAGCAAGTACGTGCGGGTTGTCACGCGATATCCGGTCGGCGACCCCGAAGGCTTGCCGAGCTTCGTCGAGCCGGTCGAGCGCCGCGTAAGACCAGCCGAGGCGGATCTGGGTATCGAGTTGCCACGGTTCGAGCTCCGCCGATTTTTGCATCAGGCGCAGGCCCTCTTCCGCCGCTCCCGTGTTCAAGAGTTCCAGTCCCAGCCGGCCAATGATGTTCGGATTGAGCGGGTCGAGCAGCAGCGCTTCGCGATACATCGCGATGGCTTCTTCGCCGCGGCGCCGCGACGAGAGATAGTTCCCGTACCAGTGCCTTGCCGTCGCGTATGCGGGGTTCATCGCGAGCGCCGTGCGGTAGGCGCTCTCGATGCTTGCGTCACTATCCGGCGCACGTGGGAAGAGCTTGTGCAATACCTGTCCCAGCGACGCGTGCGCCTGTGCAAGCCGCGGATCGAGTTCGAGCGCACGGTGCGCAGCGTGCAGCGCCGCGCCTCGCACCTCGCCGGGAGGTACGGCCTGGACCAGCGTCGTACCGCCCAGCGCCGCATAGGACTCAGCGATACCCGCCCAGGCGGCCGCAAATCGCGGATCGACGCCGATCGCAAGGCGGTAGTACTCGATACTCTTGGCAACCGCATCCGGATTGCGCTGACCGAAAAGGTGTCGCCCTTGCTGGTAGAGATCCCAGGCTTCGATACTGCTGGTCAGGGACGCCGATCGGCCTCCGTCGTCGGGCAGTTCAATTATTGCTGCGATCTCGAGCGCGATATCGCTCGCGATTTCGGCCTGCAGGGAAAACAGGTTGTCCAGCCGGCGCAGGTAGCTGCGGGCCCGCGCGTGGCTGTCGTCCGCAACACGGATTAACTGTACGTCGATCCGGATGTCGTCGTCCTGCAAAACGAATGAACTCTCGATGATGCCCTCAACGCCGAGTTCGGTCGCAATGTTCTGCAGTGACTTGCCCCCGTCGGCCGCTATCTCGGCGGATCGTCGAGAAACGACCCGCAGGTTAGAGTTTTGCGCAAGCCGCGTAACGAGCGCGTCGGTCAGCCCCTCGGCAAAGTACTGCTGGTTCAGTTCGCCGGACAGGTCGCGAAAGGGCAATACGGCAACCGAGCGTATGTCCGTCGGCGCCGCGGTCGGTGCGATTTCGTGTGCCAGGATCGCAAGCAGTATCGCGGCCAGCGACGCTGCGATGCCCGCCAGGCTGCGGCGGTCCGTCAGTCGCACCGGCGGCGGGATATCCGGTGCCGGTAGCTTCGCATCGGTGAGATGCAGCGGGCAAACGAAACGATAGCCGACGCGCGGCAGCGTTTCGATATAGCGCGGTTCGCCGCTGGAGTCTCCGAGCGCTTCCCGGACCCTGGCAATGGCGTTGTTGAGGCCATGGTCGAAGTCGACGCACACATTGGACGGCCAGAGTCGCTGCCGAAATTCCTCGCGGCTGACGGGGCGGCCCGCGTTTTCGACAAGGACCTGCAGGACCCGGAACGGCTGGATTTGCAGCCGCAAGCGCTGGCCGTCGCGCTTCAGCTCCAGCGCCGCGGTATCCATTTCGAAATCGCCGAAACGGACTATGTGATCGCAGCGTCCGGACAAGGGCGACGCCTCGAACCAGGTCCCGGCCGCTTACTTTACTCCACAAAAACCCGGCGCGGTACGGGCGTGGGCCATTGCTGCGGCGTTCCCGGTCCGGTAGCCATTCCGGGTGCAATACCGGCATACGGCAATCGCTTCTTGTCCCCGCTCCGAGACCCGCTCAACCCGGCACGTCGGACGCATTGACTCCCCCGTCCGCGCATTGCATTGACATGTCGCGCGGAATTCCTCCCCAGGGAGGCCACCGGTTCGTCATCGGCTCTGCTCGCAAATCGAATTCCGCCGATGCCACAATATGTTGCACGGTTTGACGCTGGGGCCGTGCAGCAACCAGAATCCGGATGCATGAGCGTTCTGGATAAAATCGAGCCGACGCTGCCGAGCGCCTGGTACTACGATGCCGATCACTTCCGACGTGAGCTCGAAGCGATCTGGTACCGCGAGTGGGTATGCGTAGGCCGCCTGGAGCAGGTGACCCGCCCCGGCGATTACTTCGTAGCGGGGATCGGGACCCAGCGCGTGATCGTCACGCGCGACCGTGACGATCGGCTGCGCGCCTTCCACAATACCTGCCGGCATCGCGGCTCGACGCTGTGCACCGAGGAGTCCGGGCACTTCGCAAACGGCCGCATCGTCTGCCCATACCATACTTGGACCTACTCGCTGGACGGCGAACTGCTCGCGACGCCGTTTCGCGTCGATAGCCGGGGCTTTGCCGCATTGGATTACCCCCTGTACCCGGTTTGTGCCACCGCCTGGGGCGGATTCATTTTCGTCAATCTCGCCGACGAGCCGGCGCAGACGCTGGCCGAGTTCCTCGGGTGCGAGGCCGAGGAGCTGGCCCACTGGCCGCTGGCGGAACTCCGCTCGGTGCAGCAGGAGCGGACGCGGCTCGCCTGCAACTGGAAGTTGTTCTGGGAAAATTACAACGAGTGCTATCACTGCCCGCGAATTCACCCGGAACTGTGCCGCGTCGTGCCCGTGTACAAAGAAGGGATCATGAGCCCGAAGGAGCGCCCGGACTGGCGGGCCTCAGACGCGCCTGAGGACGACTGGGCGCGGGTTGGAGCCGGCGTCGAGACCTGGACGGTCGACGGCAGGAGCGACCTGCCGCCCCTGGCCGGCCCGGACGATGCCGACCGGGCAGCCGGAATGCGTTTCTCTACTTTCCTGCCGAGCCTGTTCGTCGTCGGCCACCCGGACTACGTGCGCAGCGTGCGGGTCGTCCCGTGCGGGCCGGAGTCGACCGATCTTGTCGTTGACTGGTACCTGCCGCCTGACGTGGCCGGGGAGCATGCCGACAAGATCGAGCATATGCTCGAACTGGGCCGGATCGTCGTCGCGCAGGATGGGCGTGTGTGCGAACTCAATCAACAGGGCCTGCGCAGCCGGGCACACCGCCAGGGCGTGCTCGTGGCGCAGGAATATTACCTGTGGGATTTTCACCAGTGGCTGCGCAGGCGGCTTTGCGAGCCGCAAACCGCGGAGGGCTGAGATCGGATGACGTTGCGGGACAGCGAACAATCGGTGCAGGACTTTCTCAGGGACAAAGGGTTCAGTACGCGCGTCGAAAAGCTGCCCATGTCGACCCGGACCGCAGTCGAGGCGGCGGATGCCGTTGGCTGCAGCGTCGCCCAGATCGCGAAGTCACTCGTGTTCCGGGCACTCGACAGCGACCGGGCGGTGCTGGTCATCGCCAGCGGCGCGAATCGCGTCGACGAGAGCCGGGTCGCGCAGGCACTGGGCGAGCGAATCGGCAAGGCGGACGCGACGTTCGTGCGCGAACGCACCGGCTTCGTGATTGGCGGCGTGCCGCCGGTGGCGCACAAGACAGAATGCCCTGTTTTCATCGATCGCGACCTGTTCGCGCTCGACTGCCTGTGGGCCGCGGCCGGCACGCCGAACGCCATTTTCCGTACGACGGCCGACGACCTGTGCGACATGACGGGCGGCCGCGTTATCGATCTCAAGCTCGGGTGACGATGCCGGCAGCCGTGCCGGGAGAGGTGCCGCAGGATTGCACCGGGTGCGGCTATGCCGTCACTGGAAGTCCCGCGGAATGATCTCGTTCCAGCGCTTTTCGCGGACGATCTCACCGTCCTTGCTCAGTCGGCGGAAGTAGCGGTAGTAGAAGTTTTTCGCATCGCTCGAGAAGTCGAGCTCGGCCTCCCAGGTCAGGATGCGGTCCTCGAGCTGCACCTGCATGACGTGCGTGCCTTTGACCGATGTGTTCGCCGGCTGCTCGTCCGACGTACGATGCTCGATCGTCTCGCGATAAGTTTCGGTACCCCAGGGATAGCGATAGGCGCCGGTGTTGGTCGCCGTGACCGTGACCTCGCCGGTCTGCGGGTTGCGGTCGACCGACGAGACCTCGCCGTAGCCGGAACTCGTGCCCACGTCGAGCGACTCGTAGCCGGGCATGGTCGGGCTTTCCTCCGGCGGCAGGAAGTCCGGCCGTGGACGCTCGCCGGGCGGGACGACCGGCAACAGGATGCGCGAGCCGTCCTCGCCGCCGAGCCGCAGTGTCGTCGTGACCGGCAGGGCCGAGGGCCACAGCATCGGCCACTGCGTGTTGCCGATCGCGACGCGGACGCGATGCCCGACCGGGAACACCCAGCTCGTGAAATGCAGTTCGATGTCGAGCCCGAACTCCTCGGCGGGCACGAGGTCCTCGGGTTCGCGCGGCGAGTTGCGGTGCGTGCCATTGAACGCGGCGCCGGCGACTTGCGTTACCGTGCCGTCGGGCGCTACGTCGGAGATTCGCACGACCCAGTTGGCGCGTGCCGCGTCGGCGGATACGACCAGCTGTGCGAGTGGCAAACCGAGGATTTCCAGCTCCGACTCCAGCGGGTCCGAATCGTAGGTGAGAACGAATGCGTCGGTCGGACGCTGATCGTGCGCGACGTCACCCCACCACATGACCGGGCCACCGCCCTCGATGCCGATCGTCGGGACGTTGCGCAGCGCGTGGGTAGCTTCGCGCGTCGCCGCCGCTCGCAGCGTGTGATCGTGCTGAGGGTAGAAGGCACGCTGCTCGATGCGCGCGATCGGCCAGCCGTCTTCCCAGCGCCAGCGGCCGGGTGCGAAATCGAGGTAGGGGCCGGGCGGATGCCAGTCGCGGACGTACACCGCGAAACGCGGCTCGTCCAGGATCCCTGTGTCGATGCCTTTCAGCCAGTAGTCCCACCAGCGCACCGCTTCGTTGCGCCACTCCATGCCCGGGCGTGGATAGGGGTCGTGTGGCCAGGCGTGTATCCAGGGCCCGATCATCGCTTTCACCGGTGCGTCGACGCGCTCGAGCATGCGCGGAATGCTGTCGCGATAGCCGTCGTACCAGCCGCCGATGTGGAAGCTCGGAATCTTGATTCGGTCGTGCTTGTCGCGGGCCGAAGCGCGGTCCCAGAATGCGCCGTCCCGCTGGTTGCGGAGGTAGGTCAGCATCGACGGCTCGGTATCGAAGCGATCGCGAAAATTATCGTCGTCGATAACGTAGTCGGGCGCGCCGGGGCGCGAGTTGTCCAGGTCCTGCGTCATCATCCAGGAGTCGACGTGAATGATGCCGTCGATGTAGTGCACGTCTTCCTCGTACAGGTCGTCGGTCGCGTCGACTGCGATGATCGCTTTGAGGGCGGGTGGATTGCGCAAAGTCATCTGGATCGCGTTGAAGCCCCCCCAGGAAATACCCCACATCCCGACATTGCCGTTCGAAAAAGCCTGCTTTGCAAGCCAGTCGATGACGAACTCGCCGTCGTCGTGCTCGATGTCGGAATACTCGTACGGGATCAGTCGGCCCTCGGAATTGCCTGTGCCGCGGATGTCGACGCGGGCAACTACGTAACCGCGCTCGACGAAGTACGAGTACAGCGGCCAGTTGCGCCCGCGCGCCTCGGTTTTGCGGTAGGGCAGGTACTCGAGCAGCACCGGGAAACGCGTGCCCTCCGCGGCACCGGTCGGCAGGTAGAGGTCGGCCGCGAGCCGGACCCCGTCCGGCATCGGGATCCAGGCCTCCTGCAGCCGCATGCCGTATTCCGGCGCCGAAGGCGGCTCGGCCGCCGTGGCAGCGGCCGAGAGCCAGAGTACGGCGAGTGCAGCCGCGACCCGGCGGATTCGTGGCGGGGTGATTGAATGATCCTGGCGCATGGTCGTCCTCTCGCGGATACATCCGGGGAATCCACGATGCCCCGTCGGCCCGGACATCTTACACTGGCGACCGGAGCGAGCGTGCCGGGAGGTCTCAGCAGCCGCGATCGTATAAACTCTCGTATCCGCTCCGGCGACAACGTGCTGCAGAGGGCAGGGGAGGCGAACTTGAGCGAATCCGAGGTTCCTGCCAGCCATGCCAACGTGCAACAGCTGGCCGCCGAACTGGGCCTGTCCCGGGCCGCGTACCGGCGGGCCGTCGAACTGGCCGGGTTTACCGCGGACCGCGCCGACTGGCGCAGGTATATCGATTATTTCCTCATGGCGGCCGGCGTGTTGTTGATTGTCGCCGGCGTCGCCGCATTTTTCGCATGGAACTGGGCCGACCTGGGTCGCGTCCAGAAATTCGCGCTGATCCAGGGCGGTGTCTTGCTGGCGGTACTGGTTGCCTGCCGGCGAGGACTCGATACGATCCCGGGCCGCGCGACGCTGCTAGCGGCCGGGGGCCTCGTCGGCGTCCTGCTGGCTTACTTCGGCCAGACCTACCAGACCGGCGCCGATCCGTACGGACTGTTTCTCGGCTGGGCCATCCTGATATTGCCCTGGGCGCTGGTCGGGCGGCAGGCCGGGCTGTGGATGCTGCTGCTCGCGCTCGCTAACCTCGCGTTTGTCATGTACTGGACCCAGGTGCTGAATCCGCCCGCGGGCTGGTGGGAGCTGGCCACGCTGCTTGGGCCGCTGGTCTGGCTGGGGTTCACGGTGATGGACTCTGAGCTCGCGAGCTGCCTGTTCGCGATCAACGTCCTGGCGCTGCTGGCCTGGGAGTTGCTGGCCGCCTGGCGGAGGCCGACCTGGATGCGCGGCCGCTGGTTCCCGCGAGCGGCGGCCGCCCTGGCGCTCGCAACCGTCGTCGCCCCGACGATAGCGATCATTTTCGTTGCGAGTCTCGGCGAGCGACTCTACATGTCACTCTTGTCGCCGGCGCTCTTCGTCGTTACTACGACGGCCTGCCTGTGGCACTACCGTCGACGCCACATTGACCTGCCGATACTCACGTGCTGCCTGACCGGCGGCATTCTTGTGCTGACGTCGCTCGCCGTGCGTTATGTCCTCGGCGACGCGCTCACGATGCTGCTGCTCGCACTGTTCCTGGTCGGGCAGGTCGCCGCCGCTTCGTGGTGGCTGCGTGGCGTGGCAAGGGATGCGGAGGCGCTCCGATGAAAGAGCGCTTGCCACTGCAGGCTTTGATCGGCGCGCTGGCCGCGGAGCAGCTCATCGATGGAGCGGCGGCCGATCGGGGCCGCGAGCTCACGGGCCAGATGTATGCGATACAGCCGTGGTACGTGCGCACGATGGTCGGCTTCGGCGCCTGGCTCGCCAGCCTGCTGCTTGTCGGCTTCATCGCGAGTTTCGGGTTCGCGGTCGAGGGCAGCCACGTCGTCATCGGCCTGGCGCTGGCTGCGGGCAGCGTATTCCTCCGGCGACGCTACGAAACCGACTTCTACGTGCAAAGCGCGCTCGCGGTCAGCCTCGCCGGCCAGCTGATGTTCGCGCTCGGGGTAGCCGAGCTGCTGGATTGGGACCAGCCCGAGGCTATCGTGCTTGCGATGCTGTCGCTGGCCGCGCTCATGTTTGTCGCTTTTCCCGATCGCATTCACCGGGTCCTGATGGTCCTGATCGTGAGCGGGTCCTTCGTAGTCCTGGTGTACCTGTGGAAGTTCAACTGGCTGGTGCCGGTGCTCGGGCCCTTTTTCGCGGCGGCCCTCGTTGTCCTGCAGAGCACGCAGGGCAGCTGGTACGAGGCAGACCGGGGCGGGCTGGTGCGACCGTTGCAGAGCGGCCTGATGCTGAGCTCATTCGGGTGCTTGCTGCTGTCGGCGGTCTACATTCTCCCGGAGCTGCACCTTCGGTTCGTTTTCTACCCGCGGCCCTGGATCTCTACCTTGCTGCTCGGCGCGCTGCTGCTGTATGTCGCCGGCGACGCGTGGCGGTCGCTGCTGGCCGCCGACAGCAAGACCGGCCGAATCACTGTTTATGCCCTGCTGGTCGGCATCGCCGCCGCCGCCTGGGCGGCGCCCGGCATACTGCTGGCGCTCGTCGTCGCGCTGCTCGGCGCCCGCTCCGGGAACCACGTGCTGGCCGGCGCCGGCGTCGTGTTCCTGGCCGTATTCCTGGCTGCGTTTTTCTACGGCATAGAGACGACGCTGCTGGTGAAGTCCATGACGCTGGTAGCGACCGGAATCGTCATCCTCGTGGCGCGCTGGCTCATGCTGCGCTCGCTGTTCCCGTCGAGCGGGGGGCTGCACGATGCCTGATTTACCGTTCCCGATATCCCTGCGCGCTCGCGTCGTGGTGGTTCTCGCCGGACTGCTGGTCGTACTTGGTACGGTCAACAAGCAAATCCTGGAAAAGGAAGAATTACTGCGACACGGTGCCGTCGTTCTGCTCCAGCTTGCACCCGTCGATCCGCGTTCGCTGCTGCAGGGCGACTACATGGCCCTGCGATACGCGCTGGCCGTCGACGTAACGGCTGCCGCCAGTGCGGCGCAGGTCGACGACGGCCGGGTCGTCATCGAACTCGACGAACTCGGCGTCGCGACCTTCGTCGCCATTTACTCGAACCAGCCGCTGGGTCAAGGCCAGCACCTGTTGCGATTCCGCAAACGTGGCGAGACGGTGCGGCTTGCGAGCGACGCGTACTTCTTCGAGGAGGGGCAGGGGTTCGCCTACAGCGGTGCTCGTTACGGTGAGTTGCGGGTCGCCGCGAACGGCGACGCCGTACTGACCGGCCTGCGCGACGAGTCGGTCCAGCGACTCGGGCCGCGCTAGGAGCCCGCCGCGCGGTTGGCCGCGACCGGACAGCGCTTATAGCCACGCCATGAGCAATTCGATGAAACCCAGCACGCTACGCATAGGCTACCGTTACCGCCCCGGCCGCCTCTCGCCCGCCTACGATCACGTCGTCATCGGCTCCGGCATGGGCGGGTTGACGACTGCAGCGCTGCTGTCGGACTTCGGCCGCAAGGTCTGCGTGCTCGAGCAGCACTATACGGCCGGCGGCTACACGCACTCATACGAACGTAACGGCTACGAGTGGGATGTCGGCGTGCACTACATCGGCGACGTCGGGGCACGCACGCGCACCAGGCTGCTGTTCGATTACCTGTCCGACGGCAAGCTCGACTGGGCGCCGATGGATCCCGAATACGACCGCTACTACATCGGGGACAAGGTCTATTGCGCGGTGGCAGGCAGGCGCGCGTTCCGCGATAACCTGGTCGCGAGCTTTCCGGAAGAGGCCCAGGCGATCGACCGTTACATGGACCTGCTGACCGAGGCCAGCCGCGCCATGTCGGCTTTCGGTTCGGGGCGCGTGATGAAGCCATGGCAGCGTTTCGTCGCGAAGCCTTTCCTGCGCGCGCAGATGCCGTCCTGGCTGTTCGAAACGAGTTACGAGGTCCTCTCCCGGCTGACGAACAACCAGGACCTGATCGCGGTGTTGTGCGGCCAATGGGGCGACATGGGACTGCCGCCGAAACGCTCGGCATTCATGGTGCAGGCAATGATCGCGCGTCACTACCTGCATGGCGGATACTACCCGGTCGGCGGCAGCTGGCACATCGCCGAGACGATCATTCCGAAGATCCGGCAGGCCGGCGGCGAAGTATTCACCTATGCGCGCGTCCGGCAGATCCTGGTCGAGGAAGGACGTGTCCGTGGCGTCGAAATGGACGACGGCCACGCGATCGAGTGCGACTCCTTAATCTCGTCGGCCGGCATCGACAACACCTTTCGCGCCCTGTTGCCTGCCGACACGGTCAGCGCGGCGGGCTACGAGCCGCTGTTGGCGCACGCGAAGCCGAGCTTTGCGCACCTGTGCCTGTACGCGGGGCTCAAGGGTACGGCGCATGAGCTCGGGCTGCCGAAGACCAATTTCTGGATCTACCCGCACAACGACTACGATCGTGCCGTCGACGAGTTCGTCGCGGACATGAACGCGCCGTTCCCGCTGGTCTACGTCTCGTTCCCGTCCGCCAAGGATCCGGATTACCTGAACCGCCATCCCGGCACCGCGACGATCGAAATCGTCGCCCCGGCACTGCACGAGTGGTTCGAACGCTGGGAGGGCACCACCTGGGGCAAGCGGGGCGATGACTACGACGCGCTGAAGCAGGAACTCGGTGCACGCCTGCTGGAACACCTGTACGACAAGCTGCCGCAGCTTCGCGGCCGCATCGACTACTGGGAGTTGTCGACCCCGCTCACGACGGACTGGTTCGGCGGCTATCGCCACGGCGAACTCTACGGGCTCGAGCACAGCGCCGAGCGGCTGCAGCAGGAGTGGCTCGGTCCGCGGACCCGGATCCCGGGATTGTGGCTTACCGGGCAGGATACGCTGACCTGTGGTGTGACCGGCGCGATGATGTCCGGGCTCCTGACCGTCATGGCGGTCGTGGGCATGCGGCGGATGACGCCGCTGCTGAAACGGATCTACGGCGGCGCATAGACCTGGCCTGCCGCTGGAGGTGGCCCTGCCTGCTGATTGATTTAGTGTCTTATGAACACTAAATTAGTGTCCATATCACATAAACAAGCTGCCATGCCGTATACCTACGATCATCCCCACCCGGCCGTCACCGTCGACATCGTCCTGTTCACGCTCCGGGGCGGCCATTTCGAGGTGCTGCTGATCCGGCGGGCCCAGCCGCCCTACGAGGGGCTCTGGGCGCTGCCCGGCGGATTCGTCGCAATCGACGAGAGCTTGCGGCGGGCGGCCTGGCGGGAGCTGAAGGAGGAGACCGGCGTCAATGCCGTGTATCTCGAGCAGCTCTATACGTTCGGGCGGCCGGACCGGGACCCGCGCGAACGCGTTATCAGCGTCGCCTACCTGGCCTTGCTGCCTCCGGGGACCGCGCGCGTCACGGCCGACAGCGACGCCGCGGAGGCCGACTGGTGGCCCGCAAACGATCTGCCGGCGCTGGCCTTCGACCACGAGCGCATCGTGGCAAAGGCGATCGGGCGCCTGCGCGGCCGGCTCGGTTACTCGAGCATGGCGCTGCAGCTGATGCCCGCCGAGTTCACGCTGCCCGAGTTGCAGGCGGCGTACGAGGCGATCCTGGGCGAGCCCCAGGACCGGCGCAATTTCCGCAAGAAGATCCTGTCGCTCGACATCGTAGAGCCGACGGGGCAAACAAGTCGCCGCGGCGCCCACCGGCCGGCGCGACTCTACCGGGCGTGCGACCGCAATGTTCGCTACTGGTGATTGCGGCGCTGATATGCGACAGCTGGTACTCCATCGGAGTGCGGACGTCGAGGATGATCGCATCGCCGCGCTCGGCCGCGAGATCGCGAGCGGCCGAGACGCCGATGCTTGCGACCGGGGCCGATGCGACCTCGTCCGGCTGTGCCGCAAGCAGGGCAGGGAATGCGAGCATCACCAGGGCGAGCAGTTTCCTGGTCGACATGTGGGCGGACTCCCAGGATTTCTCCGGAGGCCGAAGATTCGTCGCTCGCCTGGTCCGCGCCGGTATTCGATCAGCGGCGCCTGGCCGTCGATACCCGGCAAAGACGCGGAGAGACCTGAGGTGTGGTCGACCTGAGGTGGCGATTCCGTGGAGGCTCATCTACCCGCCGACCTGTGGGAGGTCCGGGTCGCTGGTGAAGCCCAAGAGATCCGGTCCGCCGTCATCCGCGGCGGCTACGAGCGAGAGCCTGCCAGGGCCGGCCTCGACAGCGCGAAGTCCGGCTCGAAGGGTCGCTCGCCCAGCACCTGCTCGGCCATCATCTCGCCGAGTGCCGGACCGTGCTTGAAACCATGGCCTGAGCCGCCGCCCAGCAGCCACAGGTTCGTCGCGCCGGGATGCCGGTCGGCAATGAAGTCGCCGTCGGGCGTGTTCGTGTACTGGCAGACGCGCGACTCGATCAACGGTGCATTCGCGAGTCCCGGGAACCGGCGGCCAACATAGCTCCGCGCCCGTTCGACCCCGTCGGCCGTCACCCGGCGCTCCGTCGTCGACGGGTCCAGCTCCGGGCCATGCGAGTCGTCCGCGAGCTTGAAGCCGCGATTCTCTCCGCCCGGAATGCCGTACCAGATGTTTGAACCGAAATCGACCCAGGCCGGCAGCCGGTCCATGTCGTAGCGGCGTTCGTCCGGCGGCACCCCGAAATAGAAGACCTCCTGCCGGGAAACGCGGAGCGGGCCCGCGAGCAGGTCCGGGAACAGCCCTTTCAGCCACGGGCCGCAGGCAAACACGAACTGATCGGCAATCTGGAACTCGCCGTCGCCGAGTTCGATGCCGGTCAGTGCTCCGTCGACGATCGCGCCCGGGGTCACCCAGGCATTGCGATAGTCTCCCCCCTCGCGGCGAAATACGTCGACGACTTCCTGGCAGGCGCGCCGGGCGAGCAGGTGACCGGCGCCCGGCTCGAAGATGGCGGACTCGATGCCGTCGGCATCGAGCTGGGGGTAGCGGCGCGCGAGTTCGTCGTGACCGAGCTGCTCGAACGGCACGCCCGCATCCGTCATCAGCCGGGCGGCTGTTTCAAAGAATTCGTCCCAGGGCCCGGGTTGGCGCATGTGCAGTGCCCCGGTCTCGAAGAATACGGGCCGGCCCCAGGCGCTGCCGGCCTCGAGCCACAGCTCGCGTGAGCGTTTCGCAAGCTCGACATAGATTCGCTTGCCATAGGCGTGGCGTATGACCCGGGTCTCGCCGCCCGAGCTTGCCCGCGAATGGCCGGGACCCCAGGCGTCGATGAGCGTTACCCGGACCCCGGCGCGCAGCAGGTGCAATGCCGTCCAGCCGCCGAATGCCCCTGCACCGACGACGACCACGCGGCTTCCCGGCCGCCGGCGCTGGGCGAGGACGTCCCCGGGTGCCAGGCCCGCAATTGATGTCGCCAGCACCGAGCCGATGAAAGCGCGTCGTCGCATGTGCTACCCCCCTGGTCATAGGCATCTTAGCGTACGGACCGCCGCCCGGGCGCGCGAACGGGCCTTATGTCAACGACCAGCGCGGGGCGCTGCAGCGGGGTGTGGACTCCAGCACCGTCCGGGGACCAGGCCCCGGGCCAATCTACTTAGAAAAAGTTTTATGAAACAGCTAGGTACGGCTGATTGTTCACACAGTCGCTGGTTTCGTTCAGAAAATTGTTCTTGTAAAGTCCTGCATATGTGCCATTTTAGACCACATATAAGGTTCTTCTGGTGCGTATGCAGGACCGGGAACCCGAGGCCGGAATCGCTCCCCGGCCTCGGGGGACCGCAAAAGGCGCCCGGCCGCCCCTGGATCGGGCGGCCGGGTACGCACCGGGACCGGGCGAGCAGGAGGGAGCGAAAGACGAAGCGCGCACGACGAGGCGCGATCACGGCTGAGGCGACATAAGGCGGTAACAACTCACCCTTCGGGCAGCCAAACTCTGTCCGTCCTGGGGGCGGAGCGTCCTGCGGGCCGGCTTATGCTGGCTACAAGTCGCCAATACCCCCTCGCCGTGGCCGGGCCCAAGCCGGCCATGAGAGCCGGCGGGGCGGGGCAGAGCGACGGAGCAAGTCGGCAAGGGTTGGAGTGCTTGCTGCTCCACGCCGGGCTCCCCCTGCCCGGCGCGGAGCCTGCGCGGCGAGCGAGGCTGACGGCGCGTCCGGAGGACCACTCGCCGGAGCGGCCGCTGCCGGTACGGCAGCATGCCGCGAGCGAGACCAGGGGACGGGCACCGGTATGTCTCCCCCCATGGCACCGATGCCCGTCCCCGAAATGTCCTGAAATATTTCCGGGCGCTACAGGATTTTCTGGTATAGTCCGCTCCGTCC
>Ga0224500_10000339_pt1 | contig 32791 bp, 46 predicted proteins | sample SF_Oct11_sed_USG_FD_168126 | JGI IMG/M metagenome (GOLD analysis project Ga0224500, IMG submission 168126) | Sediment microbial communities from San Francisco Bay, California, United States - SF_Oct11_sed_USGS_4_1 | ecosystem: Environmental > Aquatic > Marine > Sediment | place: USA: California... | reverse complement strand
CCCAGTTAATCAAGCAAATTTAGCAGACCCATACGAATCAGGCTTGTGGTCTTGGGGAGATTAAGACATGGCAGGATTACTTGATATTTTTGGTACAGGCGGCACTCAGACCTTGGGGCTGCTTGGCGGCGATATTCAGGCTGCGCGTGATGAGGCGCAGGCAAATGCTTTGTATGCACTAGCAGGATCATTGCTGTCTGGTGGGCATCCCGGCTTGTCGATTGTAAAAGGATTGCAGCAGGGTCAACAGGCTTACAAGGAAGCAATGCTCGGCAAGATGCAGGAGCAATTGCAGGGCGTACAGGTCGAGGATTTGCTGCGTAAGCGCAAACTTGAGCAAGAGGCTCTTGCGCGTCAGCAAATGATTGATAAAGTTATTGCCAAGGCTTACATTCCCGGAACTGCTGCACAACCCGCTAAAGAAATTTATGGCGAGGACATCATGGGCCAGCAAGTGGGTGAGGGGATTATTCCTGCTGTTCCTGCTCAGGCTCCAAGGATTGATATTCAGTCCGTTGCTCCAGCATTGTCAACGCTACTAGGCCAAGAGGGGCGTAAGACTTTGGTTGATCTGATGAAGGCTCAGGAAGCTATGATTCCAAAGATGCAAACCTTGAAAGAAGGAGAGCAACTTGGATATATGCAAGACGGAAAATTTGTAACAGTTGCTGGTATTCCAAAGATGCAAACCTTGAAAGAAGGAGAGCAGATTGGAACCGTAATAGATGGTAAATTTATTCCAATTACAAACATTCCAAAGGGGTATAAACAAGTTGATCTTGGTAATGTAGTCGCTCTGATTGACGATCAAGGTCGAGAAGTAAAACGCTTTCAAAAAGGTCGCGCACCTGAAGGGCCAGTATCGTTGCAGCACGTTGAAACAGATACGGGATTAGCTGTATTTAATCCAAGAGAAGGAACGCTAACTCCCATCATGCAAGCAGGGCAGCAAGTAAAAGGTAAAGGCGCTGGTCAATTGACTGAGGCTCAAGGAAATGCCGTTGCTTTTGGCATGAGAATGGATCAAGCCAATAAAGTTCTTACCCCATTAGAAGAAGCTGGACTTAAAAATACAGGATTGATTCGTGGCGGGGTTAGTGGAATTGTTGGCGCTGTGCCGCTAATTGGTGATGCATTGGCAAGGGGTTCAGATAACATATTTAATACTTTGCCTAGCATACTTGGTGGTCTTAGTGAAGATCAACAAAAAGTTATTCAAGCTAGAGTTAACTTTATTACAGCAGTTTTGCGTAAAGAATCTGGTGCATCAATTTCTCCATCTGAATTTACAACAGCAGAAAAAGTTTACTTTCCTGCTCCGGGTGATTCAGCAGAAATTGTTAAACAAAAACAACAAGCTAGAAACACAGCAATTAAAGCAATGAAAATTATGGCTGGTAAAGGCGCTGATTTTATTGGCAATGGTACTACTACATCATCGGGGTGGTAAATGGCTGATATTACGGTTGAATTTTTTGACGGAACATCACATATTTATCGTGGTGCGCCTGATTCTGCCACTCAAAATGATGTTATTGCTAGAGTCGAAAAAGATTTCGCTGGCAAAAAAATTAAGCATCTTAATAGATCAGTTGAGCCTAGTGTCAGTAAAATTTCTTCTGTTGGTCAAATTCCTGTTGAACCCGGCGCGGTAACAGAGCCAACAATTGAGCCAGAGCAAACGCTTGCTGACAAAATTAGAGGCGTTATTGAGACTCCAGCCGCTGTCGCTGCAAATCTTCTTACTGGGCCAGTAACCTATCTTGCAGGGGCTGGTGGCCCAGAATTTCAACGTAAAGTTGTTGAAAACATCCAATATCAACCACGAACCCAAATGGCGCGGGATGTTTTGGAAAGTCTTGGGCGTGGAGCAGAGGCAACAAAATTACCTCCATTTATGCCCGGTGCTGTTGCATTTCAGCCACTAGTTCCTGCCGCGATTAGTCAAGCTGGACGGACAATTTCTACACAAGTAGCTAAAGCACCGACCACTATCAATGATGTTATCAATGCAATTCGTACACCGGAACCAACTCAACCCATGATTGGAATGGGGGCTGCTGAAACATCAAAGGCGCTAGAAAGACAAATTCGCGCTCAAGAATTGCGTGTTCCTGTTCAACTAACAAAAGGGCAGGCAACTAGAGAACCGGGAGCGCAACAATTTGAAGTTGAAACTGCAAAAACGTATCCTGAAACTGTTGGATCACCATTACTAAAGCGTCAGATTGAAACCAATCAAAATATATTAAGTAATTTTGATGCTTACACAACAGCAACAGGCGCAGAAATGTCTGGATTACTGCGCCCAGTTGGAAAAATTGTTGATGCTGCTCTTGTTAAACAAGCTAATGAAGCAAAGAAAAAAGTTAATGATGCTTATACGTTAGCTAGAAATTCTGGCGAAACTAAAGATATGGTTCCTTACGGTAATTTGATTGAATATATCAATGAGCAAGGGCCAACTGTAAAAGAAAAGTTGGCTCCTATACTTGGTGCTGTTGAAGATCAACTTAAAATCAATGATCCAAAAAACACAGGGATGATTACTATTGATGCTCTTGAGGATGTTTATCAATTTATCAATAGAAACGCGCAGGCTGGAACACCTAATGAAGTTCAAGCAAAGTCATTAAAATCTTTAATAAATCAAAATACAGAAGGTGCTGGTGGAGATTTGTATAGAAAAGCTAGGCAAATGCGTGTTCAATATGCGCGTCAATTTGAAAATGCTGCTTCTGTTGATAAATTACTTAGCAAAAAACCCGGCACAACTGATAGGTCTGTTGCTCTTGAAGATGTATTTGAGTTTTCTATTCTTAAAGGCAGCTTTGACGACACAAGAAACATTGCCTTATTGCTTAAAAAAGGTGGTGAACAAGGTCAGCAGGCATGGAGAGAATTGCAAGGTCAAACGATTGATTACATTAAGGATCAAGTGACCAAAAACATTCAGCGAGATGCAAGTGGTCGCCCGATTCCATCTCCTGCCGCAATGAATAAAGTTGTTCGTGATCTTGATGCAGATGGAAAACTTGATTACATTTTTGGTAAAAAAGGCGCTCAAGAAATCAGAGACTTGCGAGATGTAATGATTGATGTTTATAGCACAACTCCGGGCGCAGCAAATTACTCAAATACAGCAAGCACATGGATTAGGGCGCTTGAAAATATAAACAGGTCGCCTCTTTCTCGCATCCCCGGCGTTGGTTCTGCAACTAGATATGCAGAAGAAACAGCAAGACAAAAAGCACTTAGGAAATTGGTTGAAGAATCATTAACATATAAGCCTTGATGACGGAGTAAAACATGGCAAAGACTAAGATTTCGGAGTTTTCTAGCACCCCCGGTAACAATACCGACATTGACGGTATTAACATCGCCGAGGGGTGTGCGCCAAGTGGCATCAATGATGCCATCCGGGAGTTAATGTCTCAACTCAAGGACTTTCAAACTGGTGCTGCTGGGGATTCGTTTAATGGGCCTGTTGGTACGACAACAGCCGCCGCTGGAGCGTTCACCACTCTGTCCTCTAATAGCACCACTACGCTAAACGGCACAACGATTCCAGCAAGCAAGACGCTGATTGTCAGCACGGACAAAATCAGTGCATTAGCATCTACCACATCGAATGAATTGGCTGGCGTTATCAGCGATGAGACAGGAACCGGGGCATTAGTGTTTGCAAACAGTCCTACACTTGTTACACCAGCACTTGGTACACCAGCATCAGGTGTAATGACAAACGTCACTGGCTTGCCTTTATCAACTGGAGTGACTGGCGTATTACCAGAGGCAAATGGTGGCACAGGCACTACGACTGGTTACTACGGCTTCAAGAACCGCATCATCAATGGTGCGATGATGATTGACCAGCGTAATGCGGGGGCGAGTCAAACTTCTATTGGTAACAACACTTTCATCACAGACCGCTTTTCGTATCAGCGTTCCGGTCTTGGAGCTACCGCTGTATTCAATTGTCAGCAATCCTCTACTGCACCAACAGGGTATGGAAACTCTGCATACTTGACGGCTACTACTGGTCAAACGCTAACAACAACTGGCGGTGTATATTTTGTTGTTCGCCATGTGATTGAAGGTTTTAACATTGCGGATGCACTTCGCAATCAAAGCAACGTAACGCTGTCGTTCTGGGTATATGCGTCTAACAATGGCACTTATTCGTTAGTGTTTAGAAACTCTGGTGCAGACCGTTCTTACGCCACAACCTATACAGTCACAGCGGCTAATACTTGGCAGCAAATTACCGTAACCATTCCATTGAACGCTTCTGGCGGCACTTGGAACTACACCAACGGCACTGGTCTAGAAGTGTTCTGGACGCTGGATGCGAGTGACGACGTTTGTACAGCAAGTAACAACGCTTGGGTATCTTCCGGCTCTTATGGGGCAAACGGACAGAGCCACGGCAAGATGACTACAGGAGCCACCTTCTACATCACCGGCGTACAACTAGAAAAAGGCAGCACAGCCACCAGCTTCGACTACCGCCCGTATGGGACTGAGTTGGCTTTGTGTCAGCGGTATTACGAAAAATCATTTTCGACAGGTACTGCCCCCGCAGATAACATATCAGACTCCGTACAGCGTGATGGATTCGGGACATGGGTTGCTTTTACTACGGGAGCTCCTGGGGGAATTAGAAGTAACATACAAAAGTTTGCTGTAACAAAAAGAGCAACACCTACATTTACAACTTATTATCCAAATGTAATTGCAACTTCTGGGCAGTTTGCGTACTTCAACGGAAGCTGGGCGGCAACAACTAATCTTGCTGTAACAGCTAATGATTCACTATTTGCATGGGCTGCTAACGGAAATGTAACTGCCAATAATGCGTATTTATTCGCTGGCGGCTGGGCGGCTTCTGCTGAATTGTAATAAGGAACATCATGTACAAAAAATTTTTAGTAGACGAACTTACCGGATTAGAAAGACAATTCATTAAGCGTTTATTAGACAACGCTTTCATCCCATTCGACCCTGCCAACACAGACTACCAAGCCTTCAAGCAAGACATTGCCAACGGTGCAGAGTTGCAGGATGCTGATGGGAATGTAGTGGTAGACGCACAGGCTTATGTGGCGGGGTTGCCGTGAGTGACGATTCCCTAGACACACGGTTCTCGGTGCATGAAGCTGTATGCGCCAAGCGCTACGAGGCCATCGAGAAACGACTCGATGACGGCAGCAAGCGCATGACGCGGATTGAAATCTTGTTGTACATCACCATTGCAGCCGTGTTCCTCGGGCCGGGTGTGGCGGCAATGTTCGTGAAGAAAGTGATTGGCATATGATCGATCCGGTCAGCGCCCTAGCCGCAGTTCAAAGTGCTGTTGCCCTTATTAAGAAGGCAAGTAAAACTGTGGATGATGTTGCCAGTCTGGGGCCGATGATCGGAAAGTATTTTGATGCCAAGGCCACGGCTACCAAAGCAGTCAGAGAAGCAAAGCGCAAAGGCGGCTCTAACATGGGCAAGGCAATTGAACTAGAACTTGCCATTAAAGCACAAGCTGACTTTGAGCGTGAACTGCAAGGTCTGTTCTTTGCCAGCAACAACATGGACATCTGGCAAAACATCATGAAGCGGGTGGCAGAGATGAACGCTGCCGATGCTGAAGGCGCAAAGCAAGATGCCATTGCCGAGGCAAGGCGCAAGCGGCGTGAGCAGGAACTCAATGAGATCGTCCTTGGTGTTGGCGTAGCGATTGTTGCTGGCATATTCTTGGCATGGGCGGCGTATGAAGCCATTACCTTTTGCTCGGCTGCTACTGTTTGCGGAAGATGAACAAGATCATCATTGCCTTTGGAATCGTGGTGATGGCATTGTTCTTGATAATTCTTGGTGTGATTGATTCAATGCTGTCTGCATTTCCAAGGCGATGAGCAAGTGGTGGTGTAAAGAGATTCAGGACGGCTTTGCTAAATGGTTCAAATTCTTTTGTTATGGTTGTGCGTTGATCTGGTTATTAGATTTGCTTCCTAAACTTCCAGAGGAAATGGCTAGACCGATTGCCAACTATTTAACTGGAGTCAAATAATGCTGACACTTCTCTCCACTTTAATATCCTTCCTAATGGGCGGCTTGCCAAAGCTACTTGATTTTTTCCAAGATCGGTCAGACAAAAGACATGAGATGGAACTTGCCCAACTTCAGGTTCAGCGGGAGATGGAGTTGCGAAAGCTGGGGTTTGAGGCGCAAGAACGGGTTGAACATGTAAAGACTGAACAGCTGGAGATTGAAACCAAGAGCGCCGAAAAGCAAAGTTTGATTGCTGCCCAGACAGCAGAGATGCAAGCGGTGTACGCACATGATACATCCCTGAATGAGGGAACAAGCCAATGGATGAAGAACCTCCGGGCAAGTGTGCGTCCGGTCATTACCTATGGGTTCTTCTTCCTGCTGGTAGGGATTGACATTGCCCTGATTATTCACGGCTTCCGGTATGACATCTCTTTTGAGCAGATGGCAGAACACCTTTGGGACAACGAAACCCAAGCCTTGTTTGCCAGCATCATCGCATTTCATTTCGGTGGCAGGGCATTCGGCAAATGAAGGTAGATGCCAGCAACCTGATCCACGCTCACCGGGTGAGTGAACAGGCATATCTGCGTCATGCGGAGAACCTGAAGCGGATGCAGGCTCTGGTGGATGAGGAAGCAAAACAGATCAAGGCGACAGAAGCCAAGTGTAAAGCGCAGGAGCATGATGCCAGCCTGACAACCGGGCGGGTGGATGTGAGCGTATGAAGGTAAGCGACAAGGCAATCAAGATGATTCGTCACCATGAGGGTGTGAGGAACAAGCCTTACCGCTGCCCAGCCAAGTTATGGACGATAGGAGTTGGTCATGTTCTTTATCCAGAACAGGGCAGACTCAAGATTGATGAGCGTGACTCATTTCAACTACGCCCGGAAGATAATCGGGTTTTTTCGCCGGAAGAAGTAGATGGAATACTACGCGCAGACTTATCTCGCTTTGAATCAGGTGTTGACAAACTTATCACTGCCCAGCTTAGCCAAGGGATGTTTGATGCTCTTGTGTCTTTTAGTTTTAATGTCGGGCTTGGGACGTTACAAAGATCGACCCTGAGACAAAAGCTAAACCGTGGTGATAAAGAAGGCGCAGCTGAGGAACTGCTGAAATACTGCATGGCAGGCGGTAAAATCCTCAAGGGTCTGCAAAACCGCAGGATTGACGAAAAGACTATTTTCCTTTCGTAGCCCTGCTATAAGCCAGAATGTTCATTTTGAACAAGATGCTTTCAGCCTTAACCAAGCCAGTATTCTTGTTAAATTTCTTGCTGGCGTTTTCCATACCACGCTTGACGTACTGAAGATGCGTCATCCAGCGTTCAAGATCGCTGCGATCCTGATTACGCCAATTGAATGAATTGTTGGTGGACTTAGGGGTTCCATCATCCCAGAACTGTTGTTTCGTACTCATAATTAACTGTGTTTTCGTTTTCGCGGAATACGACTGCACCATTCTTCAAGTGGAACTGTTCAGCCATAGTAGTTTTGGGGGATAGGGTCACAAACCGAGTGATTTCTGGTCTGTTGTTCTTGATGTACTGTACCGCCTCAAGAATCAACTCACGCCCTGCGCCCTTGCGGTATGACCAGATGGTGTAAAAGATCGCTATTGTCGGCGCATCGGTAGGCACAAACAGCCTTGACTCCGAGGCAGGCACAAAGTCCATGTACGCCACACAGGTGATAGCAGCGGGTCTGTCATCACCCGGCAAAATAAAGATTTCAGCGTTGTCGCTGATGCGAGAGGTGAACGGCACTTCAGGGCGAACTGGATCATCCTTCAGCCACGCCAGAACCTGCTCTGTGAGTTGTTTGAGTATGTTAATCATTTTGCTCTTTTTACCCTTAATGATCCTTTTACTATTCCCCAATCTGTATTGTGATTTCTTTCTGCAACAAGATGCGTAATAAGCTGTCTCATTTTTTTATTTTTGCGAGTGTGTTCTTGTACCATACGCAATTCTTTATCTGAATTTGCAAGGTACGCTTTTTTATGTACATCGTACTTTGATGTTGATAATTTTTTTAACAAATCAACATCTCTTTCTTTAGGCTTATCCCATAACCAATCGTTTATTTTTGGCAAAAATTGTGCAACAAAAATTCTGATACGAATTGTGTATGGAATAAAAAAAGTTGGAACACGATATAGCCCGGAGCCTTCTGCTTTTATTCCTGTAATGGAAAAAAACATTTTATAAGCGTCTATTAAATCTCCATCATTGCGCCATGTTTTTATCAAACAAGCATCCCAGTATTCTTGATGCGTACTCATACAATTTCCTTTTATTTGAGTGTCATCCATAGAATCAACATGATTACCCCAGCTACTGCGCCCATGAGGTAGCAGATACGCAGTAGGTATTGCTCTATCTGGCGCTCACCGAGGATAACGCTCTGCCAAAATTCTTCCTCATGGCTCATGTAGTTACGCTTTGGCGGTTCGTAGTGCAAACCGATTTGGACTTTGCCTGTGTGATACGGTAATGACTTTTTCATGCTGTTTCTTCCTCATCAGATGGAGGACTATCCAATCCAGACCGATATTCGTCAAGGATGTATTCGTTTCTTTTTTCGCGCTCAGATAAACACATCCCTTGGCACTCCCCTGTCGGGAAGTTGCATAGGTAGTATTCGCAATGCGGTTGTACTTCAATCATTTGTGACCCTCAATAGTTAGTTGTCTAACTCGCTCAAGCAGCATCTTGATGTCATCTTCTAATCTTCTGATTTCGGCAGACGCTTCCTCGGCAAATCGGACAAGGTTCTCGCGTTTCCAAGTGTTGAAATCGGTTGTTCTGCCGTTGTGAATCGGTGCAGATTCGCGCATTGGTAGCGCCTCCTTACCGTCCCATCCATTTTTTCCCTTGTTTCCAGTACCTGCGTCCATTTGTTGCACTCTGGGCATTTCATTGATTTAACTTATTTTTGTTGACCAAGGAACCGCAAGTGGGGCATTGTCGTTTAGCGCCGCGATAGTCTCTAAGGCGGTAGATGCTTTGCCGGACAATGCCAAACTTCTCGGCGGCTGCGGCAATGCTCATGCCTTTTTCGACGGCTTCTAGTGCCAATGCTGTTGCGGTTTTTTTCATGTTAAAAAAGGGGCTGGTTTCCCAGCCCCGTTAAGGTTAGTTCCAATCGTCAGCGGTAGCGGTTTCAGCAACCCGCTTGGTCACGCCAAATTCGTCATGCGCCGATTGGCGAGTGCCGCCCAGAGGCTCACCCTTCTTAACCAACTGCACGTTGTTCAAGCCAAACGACACGCCACGGTTTACACCTTGATCGTAGGCATAGGCGTTCATGCTGACCCTGATGTAGTCGCCAGAGACAACCGCATCGGGATCAAACAACTCAGAGCCGGACTTGTCGATAACGGTCGGCTTGTGCTTGGTAGCCTCGCATTTTGTACTCAGATACCAATGACCTTTGAACTCATCACCCATTGCGGAGCCATCCTGCTTTGTGGCGGTATCGCCATCCTTCAGAGGGTTCTTCAAGCCCTTGGGAGCGTTGCCGTTCCACTTGGCTTGAATTGCAGCTTTAGCGGCTTCCTTGATGCCAGCGATTGTTTCTGCATCCGATTTGGGGATCAGAATCAAAACGCTGTACTCATTCTTTCCGTTCAGCTTGTTGACCTCTGGAGCCATGATTCTGGCGTAAGAAGCGCGGACAGTTCCTGTGATTACTTTACTCATTTCGTTTACTCCGTTAAGTTACGTTTTGCTGGTGACCGACCAGCGGCGGTTCGTGCATTGTAGCACAGAATTGTTAAATGATCTGATCTATCACATTCATTTTTTTCAGCACCCCCGACAGCACCCGATGGTCAAGGCTGTTGCGGATTGTCAGGACATAGATTGTCGGGGCTTGTCCTGTCTTGTTGATGTTCTCGATCCGAGAACTTGCTTGCTCAAGTGAGTTTGTCGCCCAAGTGGACTCGACAAAGATGACTGTGCTGGAGCGTGACAGGTCAATGCCCTCACCAATTGCGCCGATATTGCCGATCATCACATCCAGCTTGCCTGCGGCAAATTCGTCAATCAGGTTGTTGCGCTTACCCGCTGGTGTGTCCCCGGTTATGACGCCTACACGGTAGTCGGACAGACCTTGCTCAAGCATGGCGACAACTTGCTTATGCCAGCACATGACCACCAGCGGTTCATCTGGCTCATCGTCCAGCTTGTCTTTTATGAACTCCAGCGCCAGCGGAACCTTGCGGATACCGCCTTCCTTGAGGATTTCAGCCAAGCCCTCAAACGCAAGGATCAGGTTAGGGTTTTCCACTAGTGCATCAGCGTCAAACTTTTTTTCCCTGTGACTAACTGGCAGGTCAAGTTCAATCAGGCTGACAACCGGCTGCTGGTATGATGTGAATACGTCATCACGTTTGCGGCGCAGGACGTATGGACTCATTTTGTCTTTAAGTTCTGGCAAGTTGGATGCCCCGGAAACATCAAGCCCCCAAGGGCTTTGCCAAGCCTTAGCATAGCGGTAGGCAAACGACAGCCAGCTACCTTTGTAAATTCCTAAGCCATGCAAGGCAGTCCATATCTCAATCGGACGATTGGGTATCGGCGTACCCGACAGGCAATAGACATTTGACGTTGCCTTCATCAGCTTCAGCGCGGTTTTGGTGCGCTTGGCGGTATGGTTTTTGATCCGATGGCTCTCATCAAGGATGAGCGTATTCCAGCCCTTGATTGCAGCCATGTATTGCAGCAAATCGTAATTAACGATCACCACCCCGGCAGTCACCATTCCCGCAGCCATTTCACGCCCCATGACCACGGTTGCCGTGATGCCGATGGTCTTGAACGCACGTTCCCAGACCCGTTTAGCCACCGCAGGGCATATTACCAGCGCAGGCAGGTTCTGGGCTGCTGCATGGGCTGATGGTAGGGTTTTCCCTACCCTCGGCGCGTCAGCAAGGATGCAGCGGCGCTTGGTCAACAGAAAGTCCTTGGCGACTTGTTGATGGGGCAGGAGGTTCATTTGTTTAGGATTCTCCAAGCGGTTGCTGCACAAAGTGGGACTTGTCCATTGCCAATGGCTTTAAATCATAAATCCACCTTTTTTTTGGCGATGTTGACTGAGATTTATTTCTTTTCCTTGTTGCGTTCCAATCACCACCTTTAAAAAAATTGTCATTTTTCCAGTTTGCAGCGGCATAAATTGTTCCGGCATGGACATCACAATCTTGATAAGAAACAAGCCTTGTCACTTCAGGAAATTGTTTTTTTATGTCTTTTACCATTTTTGAAATCATCCAAGTCGCAGTAAATTTTGGGGCATCAGGGGCAATCGCTAACCTTCTTAACTCCAACCATATAAAGTCTTTACTCAACCTATTGTTTGCCACAGGATCAGTCCATATTGCGCTTGCAAAACAATGGTCACAATACTCTGCACCATAAAAAATAGATCGCGTGTTTCTTAGCAAATTTCCTTCAACCGTAATTGGCAATCTGCTATGCCACATTTCATTCCATCGCATTGCATGACGAACGCCAATTTGTTTTAAGTGCATTAGTTTTGGACTTTTTGGGATGCGCCTATCACCTAAAAATAAATCATTTGTTTCAGCGCCTGCGAAAAGAGCCAACTCATTCATTTCTCCCTCACCAAGCTAGGCGCAGCGCGGCTTTCGGTCATCAACCCTGCGGGGATGTCAATGCCTAGCTTTTGTACCGCACTTACTGACTTTAACTCCCAAGCCTCGCGGCGGTCTGTCAGCATGGCTTCAGCCATCTTGTGATCCGTCCACTTGGTCATACGGCGACCCTCTCTCAGCTTCCAGCCGGGGATTGAATCTGGCTTCTCTTTCAGTTGCTCGACAGCTTTTTCAAGAACCGACTCAGCAAAGACTTGGCATAGCTTTGCGTCCTCAACCGTGGCAGCACCGATGGCTTGAAACTCCGCTTTGGCAACAGTAACGGCAGTAGCCCTAAGCACAGGGCAAACAGACCTTGCTCGGCAGTATTTGCAGGCATCCTCGCTGGCGACTTTGATGGCATCTGGCTTGGTTGCTGCTTGGGCGATGTCATAAAGTTTGTCCTTCCAATCCATTAAGTCTTGATAGCCGCAAGTCCATTGCTTCCACCCCCCAGCTTCTGGCTGATAGATAGCAAGGCGAACATTGACCGTTGGCGGGGCTTTGAGGTGAATGGCTGCACCCAAGGCATAGGTCATCAGTTGCGGATTCCACTCAGGGTCAACATTGACCCGACCTGTTTTAAGGTCTGCCACGATGATTTCGCCGCCACCAGTACCAACGTAGTCGGCAGTACCGCCCAGCGCCGGGTGGATGGTTTTAAGGGCATCCGTGACGCTCAGTTCAATGTACTCACGCTTGATGTTCTGAGTAAAGTCATCCAGCGCCTTGACATAGGTTTGGGCGACCTCGACCAGTTCCGGGTCAGCGCCCTCTGGCAACTCGCGTCCAGCCAACAGGTGTTCGCTCAACTCATGGATGATTGTTCCGCGCATGGCTGCGGGGCTTGATGGCTCCGGCGGCATGGCTTCTTCAGCCAAGACCGATCCGGGGCAGAGGCTTGCGCGTTGTATGCGGCTGGCGCTAATGAGCGCGTGAGTTCTTACTTCGTGGTCAATCATTTTGGAACACCTCATCAATCTTTTCGTTGAGCGTTTGAATCATCCTTGCATCGTTGTTGACGATAGTGACCAGTTCCCTGATCTTGGTTTCGAGGATGCCAACCAAGAAGTACATACGCATGGGATCGTCTTTGGTGTAGTGGCGCGTCATTGCGTTGCAGGTGTCGATGATTTCATCAGCGTTAATCATTGCGTTTTTCTCCGTTAAAAATTGTTCCTCAAGGCAAACAGTCTCATACCACTGCTGGTGACACATCATGCCCTCCAGACGAACAAATCAAGTAGCAAGGTTATGATGATAGCAGACAGCAATGCCACCCGCCAAGCGATGCCGATGAGAGTCATCTCAGGCTTGAACTCAAAGATGTCGTGTTTCATTTCATTACTCTTTTGACTTTTGGATGACCAAATTTTGCGGATGTGTATCCAAAAGAATGGATCAAATCCTCGGCTATTTGAAGTCGCTTTCGGTTTTTGCGCTCTGACGGATTGTTGTTGTTCGGCGAGTCAATCGCTGCCGTAATTAACGTAAGGACAAAATTTAGCGCGTCCTGTTCTTTTTCAGTCAGATTGATTTCAACTTTCATTTGCTTTTTCCTTTTTGATTAGAGAGTGGGGGCTTGCGCCCCCGGTGTGGTTAAGCGTATGCAGCCATCATGCGCTCTGCGCGGTCTTGCGCTTCTTTCCAGTTGGCAACCCATTTGAAAGTAAGCGTTTCAATGTCAGTCGCTTGAAACTCATTCTTGTAACCGCGAGCAAAGCAAAAAGTTTTTTCTTGGTTGTCGCGTGTGACTTTCACCCATTGTTCGCTTGAGCGAAATGTTTTGTCTGTGAATCGTGTCATGTCGTTTACTCCGTTAGTTCGTTGTTGCGATGTAGTGACTGTATCAGGTTTTTGCTACATCAATCATCTTCCCGATTTATTTTTCTAAAATGTTTTTATGACCCCATAAGAAAAAACTATGATCTTTTTGTCTCAAGGTCGTGCTATGCTTATGGGGCGCTTGGCAGCGTTTAGCAGTAGGTTCTGATCCCAGCCCTGCCGGAACTGCTCCGGTCTGCCAACTCCCAGCCGCTACTGGGGGAGGGCTGGGTTCAGAGCCTTTTTTACAAGGACAAAAAGATGCAACAAGCAACAGCGGCTCTGTCGGTTGAGGTGGTCAGCCGTATAGCGAGCGCCTGCATTAACGCAAGGTTTTGCGGGTTCAAGACGGTTCTAGGGGACGATGGGCGGTGGAGGAAGATTCCGCTAAAGCCAAACGGTCAGGCGGGTATCGGCAAGACTGATTCTGACTTCATTGCGTGGAATGGGTCACTCCCTGCTGGCGCGTCCCATTGGGGTGTGGTCATGCAGCAGCCCACATACGACACCTTTGGGCAATTTGTCCTGACGGTCTTGGACATCGACACCAAGAACTCATCAGCCCCGGAGGATGTGCGTTTAGCCAGATTGGTGGGGGCGGCTAAGAAGTACGGGTTCTTGGTCGAGGACAGTCACTCCGGCAAGGGCAAACACATCATTTTCCTTGCCGAACCCGATGACACCTTGCCCCCCAAGGTGTACGTCAATGAGGGTCAGGAAGTCGAGATATTTGGGCACAGCGCCAGCCACGGCAAGAGCGTGATGCTCACGGGCACGAACATCGTTGGCAACGTCATAGAGCGTTCTGGCGTGAATGTGCGGGACTTACTGGTCGAGGCAGGCATCAACCCTGACGCAAAGCCTCCCAAGCAGGAGGTAGAGCGCCCTGTAAGCCATTCTAGGATGCCCCAGAGCGCCTCGGACAACATGATTAGGGCTAGGGATGCCCTGCGCTTTATAACGCTCCAGAGGGGCGATTATGACCATTGGACGCAGATTGGCATGGCGTTGCAGGCTGAGTTTGGGGATGCCGGATTTGCGATCTATGATGAGTGGTCATCGACTCAGTACGACTATGAGGGTACTGATGCCCTATCCCGCAAGTGGAAGTCATTTGACGCTGGCGGCGGGATAGGCATCGGGACGCTGTTTCACGAAGCCAAGGAGCATGGCTGGCATCCACCCGCCAGAGCGCAGATTGAGCGCACCACGGCAGAGCAGGACTTTGCCAGCTTTATTGAGCGCAATGTTGACCTTGATACCGGAGAGATTTTGCCCGACAAGGCTGATGAGGTTGCCGAGGAATTGTTCTGGAAACCGAGGGATTTGGGGCTTGGTAACCCCAAGGGTATTAACTACCTGCTTGGGGGCTTCTTGGCTGAATCATTTGCTGTTATTTCAGGTCAGCCGGGTATCGGCAAGACAACGGCAATGGTTCCGCTGACCTTGGCGGCTGCTGGCTTTGATCTGGGTTGCATGACCACCAAGGAGCCGAGGCACATCATTTATGTGTCCGAGGACGGGGATCAGGTTATCCGCATCTTGGAGGGCATTACCCGGTTTGAGGATGTTGATGCCAAAAATGTTGCCGAGGTATTTCACCTGATTGACGCAAAGCGGGTTACAGCCATAGATTTGGTCAAGCTGGCTCAGAATGTCGCCCTGTGGACTATTGATGGGGTTAAGCCTTGGGTGGTGCTGGACACCGCCAGCGCCACGATGCAGTTGGAAAATGAGAACAATAACAGCGAGATCAGCGGGTTTGTTTCGATGCTGAAAGAAACCATCTATACCCAGATGGGGGCTTCGGTTGCGATCATTACCCATCAGGCAAAGGCTGATGGACGCGGTAATGAGGACGCTACCGCTAGGGGTGGCAGCGCATGGGAGGGCGATGCCACGGTCACGGCAAGCCTCTTTATGGAGGGTGATGAGAGGTTTCTTAAGCTGCGGAAAACCCGGTACGAACCTGACTTTAGGGAGATAAAGTTATCCACAAGGTCGGAGATTATTCCTGTTGTGGACAAGTTTGGCGAGATGCAGGACTTGAATTTGCTGTGGACAATTCCAGTTGAATCTGATGCCGATGTGCGGAAAATTGAGCGAATTGAGCGCGAAAAAGAGGTGAAGTCAGACCGCATGAAGGCGCTGATTGATGAGGCTCATACGGGCTTTTTGGCGTATGTCAGGGGCTTCAAAAACCCGGTCATCAGGGTCGGCAAGGGTGGCAGTCATGTGCCACCGGAGGGGTCAACTTTGGTGTCTATTGGTGAGTTTTTAGACCAGTCCGGGATAGCTGGTTTGCGTAAGACTGACACCAAGAGGACGGTGCAGACAGCCCTGCTAAAGATGCTTGGCGCTGATAAGTTGCAGGGCTTCTTTCCAATGACCCCAAAGGGGACATTGGAGTGAGGGGACATTGGGGGACATTGATGACGATTTCCAATGACCCCCTCCTCCTCTTTAGAGGAGGGGGGTCGTTGGAAATTCAGTCTGGCGGGGTCTTTGGGGTCATTGAGAGAAAAAACATTGGAAAAAAAAATTAAAAACATTGTTGCTTGACACTCCTATAGTACCCCCTATAGAATCAGAGCAACAACTTGGAGCATCAAAATGAAACAAATTTTTTTCAATGGAAATCCACCTTCTCAAGCTGACGGATGGGAAATGTTGTGCGATGTCACGGCAGATGGAGCAGAGTGGTCTTTTTTTAGATGTAAACAAAAAAACAGCAAAGACTGGGTTTCCTACAAAATAGTTTCCAAACAACCAGTTAAACACAAAGCTAATTTTTGGTTTGCTCATAACAATAAAAACGGTCAACTTGCTTTTACTAGGGACTTGTCCATTTTGATTTCACATTACAAGGAATTATTTGATGAAACCAACAGAATTGTCAGAATTGGAACGTGATTGGAAATCGTGTTTTAACTGCGAATACGCCAAGTTGGTGGACACTAACATCGTCGTTCACAGGGACAGGTGGGACAGCATGAAGCGAACCCTTGGGGTTTCGGTTTACCCGGAAATCGACAAGGCTGAACATCGTGGCAACTGGGTGGTCATTCCAGACAAGACTAGGGTTTGTCGTTACGATGACAGTTGGTGTCTGCCTGACGATGTGTTTCATCATTGCCCTTGGCACGGCAAGGAACTGGTTGAGGAAGAACCGTGGTGGCAATAGTTCGCAGAAAGCGCACCGAGCAAAGGGAGCAAATTAGATTTGTCCAATACATTCGGACATTTAGGCCGGACATTTTGATCGCCAGCATCCCAAACGGCGCAGGAGTTTCGAGCCATCAGCGCATAAAATTGACGCAGGAAGGGATGCTGGCAGGTATGCCGGACTTAATCTTGCTCATGGAGGGGTCTAAAACGCTCTTTATCGAATTTAAGCGACCCGATGGTAGGGGAACTACCAGCGAGGTACAAAAAACTCTCCATGAGCGATTAAAGCGATTTGGGTTTGAGGTGTTTGTGGCAACAACTTGTGAGGACGCATTAGGGTTTCTACTTAGATGCTCAAATGGATTGCAAAGTTGAAAAAGAAATGGCAAAATTCATGCGCGACAGTTGCCCTTAATGGGGATGCTTGCGTCCCCACTTTTTTAGGATTAAGCCATGCAAGGACTACTCGGCTCGGACATTCAAATCGTTATTGCTGATTCAGCGGAGCCTGAACTTGATGCGGATGAACTTGCAAAGAACCGCGATCATGTAAAGGCGCATTGGATGTTTGGGCCGGAGAAGACTCAGCAGCCAAATACCGAGTATTGGCGCAAGATTGCAACGGTCTGGCGTATTGCCCCGGATCAGGCTCGGCGCAACCTGTGTGCAAACTGTGAATACTTTAACGACAGCCCGGATATGTTGGCTCAGATGGAGTCGATCCCCGAAGATGCCTACGATAAGGACGGCGGCGGCAGGGGCTTTTGTCAGAAGTTTGACTTCATTTGCCATAACTTGAGGACTTGTCAGGCATGGGAGCGCGGTTGCCAGCCTGAAGCTGAAGGCGAAGATTACTCAAACGGAGAAGAAGATGGGAACAACGAATCAGCATCAGATGTCGAGTAAGCAGGCTAAAAAAGCCGCCGAGGAAGCGCGTAAACGCGCAGAGCAAAACGGTTGGCAGTCTATGGCCTATAAGTTTTCTAAACCGAAGGGCAAAAAATGAAGATGACTAAAGCTGGCAAGGCTAAGGTCGCCACGGTCATGCACGAATTTGGCAAGGGTGAACTTCATTCCGGCAAAGGCGGCAACGTGGTCAAGAACCCAAAGCAGGCTGTTGCGATTGCGATTTCCGAGGCTGCTAAGAAAATGGGCAGGTATAAGGGCAAATGATTAAGCGCGGAAAAGAATCATTTGCTGGCTACAACCAGCCAAAGCGGACTCCAAATCATCCGACTAAGAGCCACGCTGTGCTGGCGAAATCCGGCGATGATGTGAAGCTAATCCGCTTTGGTCAGCAAGGCGTAAGCGGCTCACCAAGGCGAGAAGGCGAGTCGGCTGCGGACAAGAATCGCCGAGAAAGTTTCAAAGCCCGTCATGCTGAGAATATCGCTAAGGGTAAGATGTCTGCGGCGTACTGGGCAAATAAAGTGAAGTGGTGAGATCATGCCAAATCTTCAAGCAACTCCATACGCTTACCCGGCAATAGGTTCAATAAATAATCTCATCGGTGGATTATTGGGTTATATGCGTGACCCCAGACGAACCCAGCAAATGCAGGGGTTGGCGAGTTTGCTTGAGGCAACAGGTATCCCAAAGACGGTAGAGCGTCTTGCGTATGATGAACCACTTACTAATATACAAAAGGCTAATGTGCCTGCGTTGCGTCCTGAAACCGCTGACGCATTGATGACGCTATTACCTGTATCAAGCGGAACAAATAAGGCAGCGATGGCTGCTGGACGGGCAGGAGAACAGTTGGCAGAGAAGTATGTGCCGCAGATCATGGAGCGCGGCGGTATGCCTGCTGGGTTGCTTCAAGACTTGGCTCAAGGGTCGAGAAGCTACGCATACAGACCATCTACGCCGCTAAAACCTGATCCGTCATTAGGAACCAGATTTGAGCGAGAGTTTCTTGGAGGGTTGGCAGATAAAACGCCGATAAAAATAGAAGATTACAAGGGTGCAAGCATTATGCTTATGCCTTGGGATAGCACAAGCAGAAATTTCAAAATCACAGGAATATCTGATGAGGTACTTGCTAACCCAGTAATAACTCACGGCGGTCAAGACTATGCGCGTGATATTGAGCATATAAACCAGCAAATTGCTGGCGCATCAAATCTTGGAATTGCAAAAAGAATAAAAGATAGAGATGCGATGGCTAGGATTGAAAACATCAATGCAGGTGGTACTGGAGAAATATTGCATCTGCCCGTAACAATGGGAGAGGGTGCTGAAAACTTTTCGGTGATGCCTGTTGAGGTTTTGTTAAATTTTGCAGATAAAGCCAATTTATCAAAAAACGACATTAAGGTATTTGATGAAAGCGTAAGAAACTACAAGGTATTTAAAGGAACTGGCGAAAACAGAAAAGTAACTCAGCCATTCAAAAACTTTAAAGGAATAATGTCAGAAGAAGGAAGGGTGCAAATGTACTCAGGAGAGGGTCTTGATGGCACTCCGGGTGAATTGCGTAAGGCTATTGTTGATCGCTTCTATATGAAGGGCAATCAAGAAAAGTTTGGATTTAATGCGGAAGATGTTAGCGCAGCCTTGACTGACGAAGCATTGCTAAATGTTCCAAAAGGATATGCTGGAAATACTGTAATACTTTCAGACCCAAGTGGTATGCATTTGCTGCCATCAGCAAATAGAACATATAACACAAACTTTACAGGCCAATATCAAGGCACTTTAGGGCATAGCATACCAGCAGAAATTTTGATGCCTGAATCATTTGGATTGCTAGGTAAGGAGTTCGCAGGAAAAACAGGAGACATTAGAAATATGATTCTTGGCGCTTTAGAAAAGCGAAAAGAAGGCGTTTCTGAAATGATTGACGATAAGCTGATTGAAAAATATTACAAGTATGTTGAAGATCAAAAAAGAAAAGGATTGTTAGACTGAGTAATTAAGAGACAACGCCAAAGATTGAAGTCTTAAAATTGCATCTTCAACAAATTCTAAAAATTCATCAGAATTTAATACCAACGCTTCATCATCTAACTCAATATCAATTACTTCTTTAGATTCTTTATTGATTATGATTTTCATAAAATTCTCCTGTTGCAAGGATATATTCTCATATTTGTGATAAAGTTGTCTAATTGAAAAAAGCTATGAACAACCCAATAGGGATTCAAAATGGAAGAAGTTGAACAACCAAAACCAAGGGGCGGCGCTAGAGAGGGCGCTGGTCGTCCGAAGGGTAGCCTTGACAAAGGCAATGCCCAAATCCGTGAAATGATCGTTACCGCCCTCAACAATGTTGGCGGCGTTGAGTACCTCGAAAAGAAAGCAGAGACACATCCTCAAGCGTTTTTATCGCTCATTGGCAAAGTCATGCCTACTCAGGTCACAGGCGTTGACGGTAAGGACATCAATGTTTCGATCAAATGGATGAAGTCATAGAAATCCCCTACGCGCCAAGGGATCAGCAGATTCAAATCCACGAACTGCTTGAGTCAAAGCGTTTCTGCGTAGTCGTTGCCCACAGGCGCATGGGCAAGACGGTTTCAGCGATTAATCATCTCATCAAGGACGCAATCCTTAACGACAAGGAAGCGCCTGTATATGCGTACATAGCCCCTACCTACGGGCAGGCAAAGCGCGTTGCTTGGGATTACCTGCTGAAGTACACCAGACCGCTTGGCGGCAAGCAAAACATCTCCGAGTTAAGGGTGGACTTCTGGGGCAGGCGCATCCAGCTTTACGGCTCAGACAACCCTGAGACATTGCGCGGTCAATACTTTGATGGCGTGATTCTGGATGAGATTGGCGACCAAAACCCCAAAATCTGGACAGACATCATTCGTCCGGCACTAGCCGACCGGATGGGCTGGTGTTTGTTTATTGGAACCCCAAAGGGTCATAACCACTTTAAGCAATTGCGCGACAGGGCAAGGACAGAAGAAAACTGGGGGCTGATTGAGTTCAAGGCATCGGAAACCGGGATTGTCAATCCGCAAGAACTTGCCGCAGCCAGAAACGAAATGGGCGATGACAAATATCGCCAAGAGTTTGAATGTTCATTTGATGCGGCGGTTGAGGGTTCTTACTACGGCAAGATTCTGAATGACCTAGAAAACCAAAACAGGTTTGGCGAGATTCCAAGGGATGATCTTTGCAGGACATTTACCGCTTGGGACTTGGGCATCGGTGACTCGACTTCAATATGGGTTGCTCAATTGATCGGGCAGGAAATCAGGCTAATTGATTACTACGAAAATCACGGCGTTGGGCTTGATAACTATGTCAAGTGGATTGTCGATAATGACTATTCCAAGGCTACCCACATCCTGCCGCATGACGTTCAGGTGCGTGAATTGGGGTCAGGCAAAAGCAGGCTAGAAACGCTTGAGGCTGCTGGTTTGCAGGTCAAGGTAGCGCCCAGAATGAGCGTTGATGACGGGATTCAGGCGGTCAGGCGTATATTGCCCCGGTGCTGGTTTAAGGTTCCAAACACAGAAATTGGGCTAAATTGCCTCAAAAACTATCGCCGGGATTTTGACGAAAACCGCAAAATCTTCTATGAGCGCCCATTGCATGATTGGTCTAGCCACGGCGCTGACGCATTTAGATACCTAGCAATTGGCTTGGATGAGCATAATTCATCTTGGTCAAAACCGATTAACCAAACTCCAAAATGGGTGATTTAATGTTCCTGATTCCACAGGGTCAAAACCCAAACCAAAAGATTGCTATCCTCGAAAAGCGGGTAGAGTATTTGGAAAAAACCTTGTTGGGCTTACAATCCGAACAAAAGCCCCGTATTGGACGGCCTCCTAAAAAGGTGCAGAATGAGCCAAATCAGCCTGAAATCAGCAATACAAGCAGCGATTGACGATTCAATCGGGTACGTTGAAAGCGAAACCGTTGATGCGCGGAAAACCGCGCTGCAATACTATTTGCGCCAGCCATTGGGCAATGAGGTCGAGGGCCGCAGCCAAGTTGTAACGGGTGAGGTGGCAGAAGCCATTGATGGCGCATTGCCAGCCTTGCTGCGTATCTTTACCGGGTCGGATCATGTCGTTACCGCTAACCCGACAGGCCCCGGTGACGAAGCTGGCGCAAAGCAGGCAACCGATTATTTGAACTACATCTTTCTAAAAGATAACCCCGGCGTGACCATCATGCGGGATTGGTTCTTTGATGCCTTGCTGCAAAAGAACGGCATCGTTAAAGCGTACTGGGAGGACAAGGAAGATATTTCGAGAGAGGAATACGAAGGTCTGACCGATGACGAAATGGCGATGATGTTGCAGGACGAGGAAATCGAAGTCGTTTCCCAAAATGTTCGTCAGATTCCCGTGGTTGACGCATCTACCGCAGACACAATTAAGGCTGCTGGAGGAGTTGTACCGACTATCAATCTCAACGATGTCAAGGTCAAGAAACGCAAAAACTCTGGCAAGGTTGTCATTGAGAATGTACCGCCAGAGGAGTTTTTGATCTCCAAGCAGGGCGTAGCGATTCGCGGCTCACGCGCTGCACCATTCTGCGCTCACAGGCGGCAGATTCGCAGAAGCGACTTGATCGCAATGGGCTTTGACAAGAACATTGTCGATTCCCTGCCAAGCGGCGATGCGCTTGCCTACACGCCAGAGCGTGTAGTGCGGTTCTCTCCCGGCGAACAGCCATACGATGTGCAATCTCAAGAGATGGCGCTGCAAGAGGTCGAGGTCTTTGAGTGCTACATCCTGCACGATGAGAACGATGACGGTATCGCCGAATTACGTCAGGTGTTCTATGCAGGCAATGAGATTCTGAGCAATGAGGAATGTGACTACATCCCGTTCTATTCAATCTGCCCTATTCCGATTCCGCACAAGTTCTTTGGCAACTCTCTGGCTGACAGGACTACCGACCTGCAACTGATTAAAACCACAGTAACACGGCAGATGCTGGACAATCTGTACCTGACCAACGATGCTCGGACTTGGGCTGTTGACGGTCAGGTGAACCTTGATGATCTGCTGACATCTACCGCTGGCGGCGTTATTCGCGTCAAGTCTCCGCAGGCAATCGGGCAGTTGGCGGTGCAAAACGTATCCGGTCAATCATTCCCGATGCTGCAATATCTTGACCAAGTGCAGCAAAAACGCACAGGTGTCACGGAACTTTCTCAGGGTCTAGATGCCAATATCCTGCAAAACGTCACGGCGGCGGCTGTTGCCTCAATGCAGCAGGCAGGCGCTGGCAAGATTGAACTGATTGCCCGACTATTCGCTGAAGGCGGCGTTAAAGAGTTGTTTGATGGAATCCTGCATCTGGTGACGAAGTACCAGAACAAGGAGCGCATCCTGCGTCTGCGTGGTCAGTATGTGTCGGTTGACCCAAGGACTTGGAGCAACCAATATGACCTATCGATCAATGTTGGACTCGGCAACGGAAACCGTGACCAGCAGCTTGCCATGCTCCAGATGGTCATTGCCAAGCAGGAGCAGATGCTATCGCAGTTTGGCCCAGCGAACCCGCTGGTGTCGCTAGGTCAGTACCGCAATACGCTTGGGCGCTTCATTGAGGCGGCAGGCTTTAAGGACTCTGCCGAGTTCTTCAAGCAGATTACGCCTGAGATGGATCAGCAATTGCAGAATCCACCTCCGCAGCAACCGCAAATGTCGCCAGAGGCGCAGGCGGTCATGGCTCAGACTCAGGCAAACATTCAGGCACAACAGGCTAAAACTCAAGCCGACATCCAAGCCCAACAAGCCAAGATGCAGGCTGAATTGCAGCTTGAGCGTGAAAAGGCTGCGCTTGAGTTACAACTGATGCGCGAGAAGGAAACTGCTAAATTGCAGCTTGAAATTGAGAAACTTCAGGCGCAAAATGCTTTGCGCCAGCGTGAGTTTGAGACTGAGGCGCAACTCAAGGCTATGAAAGTTGGAGCCGGAATTACCAGCAACGTGGAGATACCGGGATGAATTATCAAGATTTAATGGATATTCTCCAGAGGCGGCAGCTAAATTATTGGGCTGGCGTTCCTGTTGATGCTAATGCTCCATCTATTCAAGACATTGTTACCGCTATTCAAAGTCAGTATTCACCAACAATGTATGCGCCACAAATAGGCGGTGCTAATAGATTTGTTGGTGGTGGACAGATAGGGCAAACAGGGCAACCCAGTCAATTTGGCCCAATTGAAATAATGCCTCAATATGGAGCAATTGCTCAATCATTGCAACCGGGGTTTGTTCCGTCATCTTTTGACATAAATGTTTATAAAAATGTTAATCCTCAAACATTATCTGATGTAATTTCAACAATAGGAGATGGCGCTTCTACTGGCGGTGATGTTTCATCCGGTGGATCAAGTATAGGACAAGGTATCAATAGCAATCTTGCTGGATTTGGTCTTGGGTTGATGAGTTATGGAGCGATACCATTTGCTCCTTATGGTTCATTTGCAAGTTTGGCTGGAAATGCAATAACAGCAGCCCAAGCTGAAGCAATGGGAGAGGCTGCAAACGCTTTGGGAAGCTATGGGCCGGGAATTTCAGTAGTTTCTGATGCAAATGGTAATGTTTACGGCATTTCAAATGATGCCTCAATTGCTGCCGCAGATGCAGCTATGTTTGGTGGAGGCGGGGCTGCTGCGGCTGCTGCGGCTACTGCGGCTGCGGTAGCGGCGGCAGCGGCAGGACATTCAGATGCAGCAATTGGCGCGGCATCCCAAGCTGCTGCTAATGCCGTTGTTGGTGGTGCTAATGCTCAGGATGCCGCAGCCGCTGGAGCAAATGCGGCTATGTCAGCGGAAACAGGACTTTCTGCCGAAGGAATTGCCGCTGCTGATGCGGCTGCAAGTGCTTCTGCGCCTAGTGGTGGAGATAGCGGAATGTCAGATTCTGTATCTGCTGCTGCTGATGCGGCTGGAGATGCTTCTGCCCCTAGTGGCGGCGATAGCGGCGGCGGTGATGGCGGCGGCGGCGGCGGTGGCGGCGGCAAAATTGTTTGTACCGCAATGAATAATGCTTATGGGTTTGGATCGTTCCGCAATGCAATTTGGATTAAATACTCATCTCAGCACATGACAAAAGCGCATGAAATTGGATACCATACAATTTTCTTGCCGCTTATTTCTCTTGGATACCAAAAAAATATCAAATTTGTTCGTAAAACTCTTGAACATATTGCTAGGCACAGAACTGCTGATTTACGCGCAGAAATGCGTGAAACAAAACGCGATAAATTAGGACAAATATATAGATTTATTCTTGAACCAATTTGCTATTTAGTTGGAAAAGCTAAAGGATATTGATGGACAAACTAACCCTAGCTGAGTGGTCAATCAATCTTCTTGATGACGAATGTTTCATAAAAGTCATCAATGATTTGAAAAATCAGAACATTAGTGCTATATTAAACACTAATCTTGATGACATTGACGCAAGAGAAGATGCGTATAGAACCATCAAGACCATTGATTTGATCGTTGGACACTTGCGAAGCCTATCGGCTGAAAAGCAAATCCGAGAGAAGAAATGGAAGATTCTGTGAGGAAACTCACCCGCAGTCCAGACGGTTTCTGGCGATTTAGTGAGATTTAAAAATGGAAAACACCAACCCGCAAGGGAGTGAAAACCTAAATGTTAGTCAAGCCGCTTCTGCGTTTCTTGGTCTAATGGGTGACGATGGAGCCGATAAAGGCCAACCGGAGGAAATCCAAGCAGCCGAGGAAGTCGTGGAGGAATCTGCTGATTCTGACTCAGAGCCAGTTGAGGAAGAAGCACCAGAGCAAGAACAGAAGCCAAGGTACAAGGCTAAAGTTGGCGGCGAGGAAATCGAAGTTGAAATTGATGAGTTAATCAATGGATACCAGCGAAATTCTGACTACACAAAGAAATCTCAGGCTCTTGCCGAGCAACGCAAGGCTGTTGAAGCCGAGCGAGTTCATCTTGAGCAGGTAAAACAGGAGCGACAGGCATACGCCCAGAAGCTGCAAGCGTTGGATCAATTCCTATCGCAACAGAACAAGGGTGAGGACTTAGACGCATTGAAGGAAGTTGACCCAATCGGCTATGCCGTGAAGGTCGCAGAACGCACAGAGCGCGAAAAACAGCTTGCAATTGTTAGAGCCGAACAGCAACGCATTGCTAACCAGCAACAAGCCGAGCATCAGCAAAACTTGCAGCGACATATTGCCTCTGAAGCTGAAAAGCTGAGTGCGATCATTCCTGAGTTGTCCGGCAATAAAGGCGATGAGGTTCGCAAACAAATACGCGAATACGCCAAGTCAGTCGGATGGACTGATGCGGAACTGGGGTCTGTGTATGACCATCGCGCTGTTGTGACTTTGTATAGGGCAATGAAGTTTGAGCAACTTCAGAAGTCGAAACCTGAAATTAACAAGAAGGTTTCTCAGGCTCCGAAGATGCTTAAATCTGGTAACTCTGCGCCACCTACACAGTCACAGCAGGATAAACAGGTGATGCAGCGGCTACGGCAAACTGGAAAAGTCCAAGACGCAGCCAAAGCATTTGAGCGTTTTCTTTAATTTTGGAGTTTTTCAAAAATGGCTACTTATCAAACCTATACCGCTATCGGTCAGCGGGAGGACTTGAGCGATGTGATCTATAACATTTCGCCCACGGATACCCCGTTCATGTCATCCATTGGCAAGACCAAAGCTACCGCGATTTACCATGAGTGGCAGACCGACAGCCTTGCCGCTGCTAGTCTGAGCAATGCAGCCGTTGAGGGCGCTACCGCTTCTGACGCTACCATGTCGCCCACCACCCGCGTTGGCAACCGTACCCAGATTTTCCAGAAAACTATCAAGATTTCTGGCACTCTGGAAGCCGTTGACAAGGCAGGCCGTAAGTCGGAAAAGGCCTACCAGTTGGCTAAGGCATCTGCCGAGATCAAGCGCGACATCGAACTGACCCTGTTGAGCAACCAAGTTGCTTCCAACGGTAACAGTTCTACTGCCCGCACTCTTGGCGGCTTGCAGGCATGGCTGGCTTCTAACGGTGACTTTGGCTCCGGCGGTTCTGCTGGCGCTTCCGGCACTACCGCACGAACCAACGGCACTAACCGCACCTTTGACGAAGCTACCCTCAAGACCGTTGTAAAAGAGGTCTATGAGTCCGGCGGCTCTCCCAAGGTGCTGATGGTGAATCCGGGTCACAAGCAGACCGTTTCCGCTTTTGCTGGTATCGCAGCACAGCGTTATATGGCTCCGTCCAATGAACCCACCACCATCATCGGCGCTGCTGATGTTTATTTGAGCGATTTCGGCACGATTTCTGTCGTTCCTAACCGCTTTATGAACAGCACCAACAGCGGCAATGAGACTGCCTTTGTGGTTGATCCTGACATGGCTGCGGTTGCCTATCTGCGCCCATTTTCGACCAACGAACTGGCGAAAACTGGTGACAGCGAGATGACCCAACTGCTGGCTGAGTTGACCCTTGAGGTCAAGAACGAAGCCGCACACGGCATTATTGCTGACCTGTCGTAATCGACAATGGAATGAAAAAAGCCTCGGCTCAAAAGGTCGGGGCTTTTTTCTTCTAGCCAATACTGATAAAATTTAAGGCATGAACACCAATAATTTCCGCAAAACTATTGCCCACGCTGATGGGGATGGCGGTTTGATTATTCAAACCACTCAAGATGTTTCTGGGATTATTGAAGCCAATAAGCGTGAATTTAATTCATACGATGAACGGGCTAGGTGGTCTGACGATGTTTACGGCAATAAAGTTGCGTCAATTCCATTCACGGTTATTGATGATCTAAACAAAGCAGGCATCATGCGCGGCTTTGCTGTTATTGACCAAAAGCGGTTTGTTTCTTGGATGAATGATCCAGATAATCGCGTGTTCCGTACAAGGCCGGGAGTTGTCTAATGAGTTTTACAAGCTACTCTGATTTGCAGGACGCAATAGCAGGATACCTTGCGCGTTCTGATTTAACTACGCAAATTCCTGACTTTATCCGTCTTTGTGAGGTGCGTTTGCGCCGAGACTTGCGTATTCGTCAGATGCTCAAGAGCGTTACGACTGCAACCACGGCAAGCGATGACACAGTTGAGTTGCCGTCTGACTTTCTTGAGGCTAGGGATTTCATCGTTGTCGGCAACCCTGTGCAACCGTTGAATTACCAATCCCCCTCATTGTTTAATCGCAATTCTAGGGTGGCAGAGGCAGGCAAGCCTATTGACTACACAATTCTGTCAAACGACTTTCAGCTTGCCCCAATCCCTGATGGCGCTTATACGGTAAAGCTGTTGTATTACGCAGCGCCAGCGTTTTTAAGCAGTTCAAACACATCAAACGCATTTTTGGCTAACTGCCCAGACTTGATGCTATACGGTTCATTGATTGAGGCAGAACCTTACTTGATGAACGATGCCAGAATCAATACATGGGGAACCATGTTTGATCGCGCTAAAAATTCTTTAACCACATCAGACCAGCAGGGTCAGTATTCTGGAGTTCCGCTGGTGATGACAACCACGGTGAGGTAAATATGTCTGAAATGTCGAACTACTTGGAAAATGCTCTTGTAAACGCAGTCCTGCGTAACACTAGCTACACCAGCCCAGCTAACGTATATCTTGCTCTGTACACCACAGACCCAACTGATGCCGATTCAGGCACAGAGGTCAGCGGAAACGCTTATGCCCGTCAAGCAATAACCTTTGGCGCTCCGTCAAATGGGGTAACTACTAACAGCGCGGCAATTGAGTTCCCGCAGGCGACAGGCTCATGGGGGACAGTTGCCTACGTTGGAATCCGTGACGCATCCAGCGCGGGGAATCTGTTGTTTCATACCCCACTAGATGCCTCAAAGACAATTGCAACTGGTGATGTGTTTCGCGTAGCCGCAGGCTCACTTAGCGTAACTCTGGCGTAATGGCTGATCTGCTGCCTCCGTGGACGATAGACTCGCTCGACCAATTAAAGTCGAGCATTGATGATCTCACGCTCACGCTTGACAGCCCTCTTTATGAAACATCAGTAACTCTTTGGGATGCCTACGGGTCTGTAAGCGCATCAGCGTCTGTTACGGCAGACGCAACAAGAGTCCAGTACGCAAGTGCAGACATTCAGGCATCAGCGTCTGTTACGGCAGACGCAACAAGAGTCCAGTACGCAAGCGCGTCAATTACGGCAAGCGCAACTGTATCGGCTGAAGCAATAAGGGTTCAGTACGGTGATGCTCAGGTAGCCGCATCTGCATCTGTAACCTGTGATGCGATCAGAGTTCAAAACGCTGCGGCAGATGTTTATGCCTCTGCATCTGTAACCTGCGCCGGGACAAGGGTTCAGTTTGCCGATGCAGCTATCACGGCAGATGCTTCTGTTGAGTGTCTTGGCGGCATCATTGCTGACGCTGTTGCATCAATTACTGCAAGCGCAACTTTATCGGCTGAAGCAATTAGAGTTGCAATGGCTGATGCCTCAATCAGCGCAAGCGCGTCATTTACTGCGCTAGGCGGCATCATTGCAGATGGATCATGCAGCTTTGTTGCGGATGCCTATTTTGAGGCTGCTTGCAATGCAACTTATAACGGTTACGCCAATGTTAATTGCTACGCAATCATTTCTTGCGATGCCTCAAATGGTCATAGCTGGATTGATGTTCCAGCAGACAGCAATTCATGGACTCCAATATCTGAGTCTGTAAATAGCTGGTCAGAGCAATCATCCTCAGTCAATGATTGGGATGATGAGGTGTTTACCTCAAACACATGGACTACTCAATCGAATGGAAGTAACTCATGGCAACTCAACGCATAACATTTGGTGAATGGATGCCTGACCAGCCGGGGATCACAGGCGCATTGATGGACGCTAAAAATGTAGTGTCCCAAGCCGTGGGGTATGGGCCGCTACCTACCGCTGCAACATTTTCTGAGGCTGCTTCAGAAAACCTGACTACACTTGTGGCTGGGAAAACTCCAGATGGAGAAACTAAATTATTCGCTGCTGGAACAACAAAGATATACGATGTGTCTGGCGTTGGTGTTTTGACAGATGTTTCAAAGTCTGGTGGCTACACTCCAAACATAAATTTAGACAGATTTCGTTTTACTCAGTTCGGCAATGTCATCATTGGCACGAACTTCAGCGACCCAATGCAGTCATATACGCTTGGGACATCAACAGACTTTGATGATCTTTCGGCATCTGCCCCACTTTCAAAATTTGTGACGGTAGTGCGTGATTTTGTTGTTGCCGCATTTACTGAAGAATCAGGAACAACCTATCCAACGCGAGTCCGTTGGTCTGACATCAACGATGAGACAAACTGGACTCCTAGCGCAACATCTCAAGCAGACCATCAAGACATCCCAGATGGCGGTCATGTCGTTGGGATTCGTGGCGGCGAATTTGGCTTGATATTGCTAGAAAAAGCCATTTATCGAATGTCTTATATCGGTACGCCATTCGTGTTCCAATTTGACAACATTTCTCGCGGCAAGGGATGTGTCTCTGCTGGGTCAATTGCCCAAACTCAAGGCGTGACATTTTTCTTGTCGGATGACGGGTTCTATGCCTGCGATGGACAAAATGTTACAGCAATTGGCGCTGAGAAAGTAGATCGTTGGTTTTATTCCGTAGCTGATGAAAGCGCATTTGATTTAATGAGCGCAGCAATTGATCCTGTAAGGAAATTGGTTATTTGGAATTTCAAGGACACATTTGCACAACGTAAGCTGTTAATCTATAACTTCAAAACGCAAAAGTGGACTTATGGCGATGCAAATTCAGACTACATTTCTGATGCCTCTACCGCAGCTACCAATCTTGAAGAATTAGACGATATTTCTGCCAGCATTGATGCCCTTTCTGTCAGCCTTGACTCCATCCTTTACATGGGCGGCAAATACTTTTTAGGCGGCACAAATGGCGCTTATGTTGTAACTTTTAACGGTCAACCAGCTACTGGTGAAATCATTACCGGAGACATCACGGCTGGCTATCGCTCCGTGATTACTCTTGCAAGACCGCAAGTGGACAATGGATCAGCAAGCGTAGCAACAGCAAGCCGCACATTGCTAAGTCAGGATATTGTGTTTAATACATCAGTTGCCGCAAATTCTGAAAACAGAATTTCATTGCGGTCAAATGGAAATTACCACAGGCTGAACATTACACCAACAGGCGCAAACTGGAAAACTGCTGTTGCCGTTGATATTGATATTATTCAGCAGGGCGTTAGATAATGTTTCGCGTTTTACCTGTCTTTGGCGGTGATCCAAGAGCGATCTCAGAGGTCGTTAATGGGATTATGAACGGCAAAACCAATAATCATGGAACAGTCACGCTTAACACCGGAAACGCTACATCTACGATTATTTATGATGAGCGCATCAGTCCAGACTCAAAGATTATATTGATACCTTGGTCTGATGCCGCTGAAGTTGATTCAGCGCCATACGGTCAATTTTCCAACAATTCAAGTCAAACAGCCCCCAGCGCAAATACCGCTACGGTTGTTCAATGGGATACGACTGATTTATCTAATGGTGTATATCTCTCTAATACAACCAGAATAAATGTTAGAAATGCCGGAACATATAACATTATGTTTTCATTGCAGTTGCAAAATTCTAACAATGACCATGAATATGCGGAAGTATGGTACAGGGTAAATGGCACAGATGTAGTCAATTCTGGCTCAAGGTTTGGTTTGCCGCCAAGGAAGTCAACCGGATCACCTAGTTCAATTATTGGCTATATGAGCATATTTCTTGAATTAGACGCAAATGATTATGTTGAATTGGCTGGCGATGTGTCAAATACAACAGTAACGCTTGAAACTTATGCGGCAGATGTTAGTGTCCCAAGGCCTGCCATCCCTGCCGCAATATTGTCAATTCAGTATATTGCTCCGATGGCTTATTCAAATGTCTATGTAAGCGACAAAAGCAAGGGGCAGGCTACCATTACTCATTACGCCAACAGTACGGCTGACAAGACTTACGCCTATGTTGTCATCGGCTAAAAACTTATTTATAATGTGTTCCAGCGGATCAACCGTCATGGAATCCAACTAACTTTTAGGAGTTAAACATGGCGGTCACAACCACCACATCCATAGACCCAACAATCCAGCCGTTTTTAAGCTATGGCTTGGGTGAGGCGCAGCGCCTGTACCAGACGGGTGGGCCGCAATATTACCCCGGTCAAACCTACGTTTCGCCATCACAAACGACTCAAACTGGCTTGCAGGCGCTTGAGCAACGCGCAATGCAGGGTAATCCCTTACTTGGTCTTGCTCAAGGTCAATTGGCTGGAACAATTGGCGGTCAATTCCTCGGCGGCAATCCATTCTTTCAGGGCGCATTTGCTCCTGCCGCACAAGCGGCAACGGCTCAATTTAACAAGGCAATTGGCGATGTGACAAGTGCAGCATCAAAGGCTGGACGCTACGGCTCTGGCGCTATGGAGCGTTTGCAGGGTCAGGCATCCAATCAGCTTGCCCAGCAGCTTGCTAACACGGCAGGTCAATTGGCTTATCAAAATTACGCTCAGGAGCGTGGTTTGCAGCAAGCGGCAACAATGGCTGCTCCACAAATGTCTCAGGCTGACTATCAGGACATCCAGAACCTGCTTGCCGCTGGTCAGGCGCGTGAGGGTTATACCGGACAACAACTGGCATCCGACATTGCGCGCTACAACTATATGCAGAACCTACCGCAGCAAAACCTGTCGGCTTTCTTGTCATCCGTGTACGGCAACCCGATGGCTAACTTGAAGTCTGTGAGCCAAAGCGGGTATGCAGACACATCCACCCTGCAAAATGTTCTCGGTACAGCAGCAACGCTTGGCGGCTTGTATAAGAACCTTGGCGGTTCTACCGGAATCGGCAATCTATGGAATCAAGCAAGCAATTGGCTTGGTGGTAACCCTAGTGTTCCTATATACCCAGTTAATCAAGCAAATTTAGCAGACCCATACGAATCAGGCTTGTGGTCTTGGGGAGATTAAGACATGGCAGGATTACTTGATATTTTTGGTACAGGCGGCACTCAGACCTTGGGGCTGCTTGGTGGCGATATTCAGGCTGCGCGTGATGAGGCGCAGGCAAATGCTTTGTACGCACTAGCAGGCTCATTGCTGTCTGGTGGGCATCCC
>Ga0224500_10000337_pt1 | contig 32908 bp, 29 predicted proteins | sample SF_Oct11_sed_USG_FD_168126 | JGI IMG/M metagenome (GOLD analysis project Ga0224500, IMG submission 168126) | Sediment microbial communities from San Francisco Bay, California, United States - SF_Oct11_sed_USGS_4_1 | ecosystem: Environmental > Aquatic > Marine > Sediment | place: USA: California... | reverse complement strand
CGGCTAACCGTTGAGAAGATCAGAAATTAGCACGGTAGCCCGGACCTCGAGCGGCGAACCGGGGAAGTGCGTGCGCACAAGTTCCAGGGTGCGGCGGGCCGAGGCCAGCTGCCCGGTCTCGTACTGGACCAGCGCCAGGTTGAGCATGGCGGCGCCGTTTTCGGGGTCGCTCTCGAGGGCCGACTGGAGCAGGCGCTCGGCACGCTCCATATCGTCGGAGCGGTAGGCCACGATGGCATCCAGCACGGTGAAGCGGGTGTCGGCCGGGAAGCGCAGGCGCGCGTCGCGGGCGTAGATAGAGGCCCGCTCGACATCCCCGGTGGCCAGGCAGCCGGAGATGAGCCAGTGGGCGATGTCCGGGCTGGGGCGGTCCTGGTAGGCCCCCATCAGCTCGCTGAGCGCGGCCTGGATGGCCGCGTTGGGCTCCACCCGGCCGGTGCGGTACAGCGGCGCCGACGTGGCGGCGACGTCCTCGGTGCCGGGCAGCACGATGGAGCCCTCCGAGGAGGCGTTCACGGCCGCCTGGCGCAGCGGCTGGAACACGTCGCGGTAGTCGTTCCTCATCGGTCCGTAGCCGGCCTGCCACAGCCCCACGGCGGTGACAACCAGGGCCGCCGCGGCGAGCCCGGCGAGCCTGCCCGGGGTCAGCAGCCAGCGTACCCCCGGGAGAGCCCGGGACTCGGTGCGGCGGCGGGATTCGCCAATGCGGCGGGCGGCGCGGACGGCATCGTCCGGCGCGCGGAAGACCGACGCATCCGAAAGCAGCATCGCACGATACCGAACGGTGTCCCGGAACGCCTCGTGGCATGCCGGGCACGACCGCAGGTGCTCCAGCAGGAGACCCCGATCGGCGCCGGCCAGGGAATCGTCCGCCAGGGAGGCGAGCTGCTCGTCGGTGAGGTGGAGTTCGGTCATAGTTCCTTCAAGCCCGCTCCGGGCAGGCTGGTTACGCCTTCAAGAGACGGATTCCGCCTCTGGATTACCGGGTCTCACTCCCGCTCCAGCAGGCGGCGCAGCTTGCGCAGCGCACCGTCCAGAATGGTGTAGACCCGCCGCTGACCCTTGAGGCCGCGCTGGTCGGCGATCTGCTGGGCCGTCAGGCCCTCCTCGAAGCGCAGCCGCACCACCTCGCGCTCCTCCTGGGACAGCTCGCCCAGCAGCTCGCGCACGCGCTCGGCCAGCTTCTCGATTTCCTCCCGCTCCAGCCCGGCGTCCGGCCGCTCGTCGGCCCGGTCGCGCTCGATGCTGGCGTGGGTCATGTAGTCCAGAAGCCGCCCCGACACCACACCCAGAGCGGGCGCCTTGGCTTCGGACTCGAGGCGGCGCAGGTAGTGCTTGTCCAGCGCGCCGCCAATCTTGAGCACCGCGTGGGCCACCATCTCGGCGTTGGCCGGGAGCCCCGCGGAATGCAGCGAGTGAATGACGGCGTCGAAGCCCAGCCCCTCCACGTGGTGGAGGCGGAATACCTGCTGCTCGAAAGTAGAGAGCGTTTCGTAGCCCTGCGGCATCTTGCGCCGGCCCTGCAGGTGGCGCAGGTGGTCGAGCGCCTTGCCGCGCGATACCACGATGAGCCAGGTAGAGAGTTCGGAACTGCCGCGGAATTCGGCCAGCTTGCCGTGGTAGAGCGCCTCGAGGATGTCCGCAAAGACCGTGCGGACCTCGTCCTCGTCCTCGACGAAGAGCTGGCGGCGCACCACGCTGTAGATGAGCCCCGCGTAGCGGTCGACGAAGGCGTGCCAGTGTGCCGTCGAGCCGCCGAGGATCATCTCGATGAGGGCGAGATCCTCCTGCAGGCGTGACTCGCGTTCAGCCGCGGTCGCGGGGGATTTCCTGGGGTTGGGCTTACCCGGTCTCAATGTGGAATGACCATTCCCCCGCTGGATCAGATGGGGTGCCAGCGGAATGTGTACACGGGTATTGTAGGTCTCCTGGATGGCCGGGGCAAGGCGGGATTGGGCCGGCCGGTTCACGGCGGCGAGCCGGCGGGTGTATACTCCCGGGCAAATGGCCGCCAACCCGAACCCCTTCTGACCTGTGTCAAAGGAGGCTGCCATGAAACGCTCGCTCGTCTTCGTGTTCGTGGCCGTTGTGTTTGCCGCATCGCTGGCCGATGTGCCCTCCGCACCGGCCCGCTTCAGTATTCCCGATCCGTGTCAGTCCACCGCGACATCGGCCGCAGGTATGCACTTCATCTGCCCGGCGGGTGATGGCGACGTATTGGGCGACGCCGGGCTCACCATTACCGTCACGGTTGTGGTCGATCAAACCCCGGTTCCGAACATCCCGCCGGAGGACTTCTGGCTGATCGGCTGCAACGACCTGATTTCGCTCTGCGGCGGTGCCAATTCCATAAACGCAACCGCGCCGACGGATGAAAATGGCATGACCACGATCACGGGGACGCTTGCCGGCAGTGGGTGCGATGCTGGCGTGCGCGTGGTCGTCCAGGGTATCGTTCTTGGCAATGGCGCCTGTGCGCCGATTTGCCTCCCCATCGCCACGCGTTCACCCGACCAGAAGAACCCCGCGGGCGGGCCGCCGGATCTGCTGGTTTCGAGTGCGGACTTTGCGTTCTTCGGGACCAGCTACGAGTCGCCGCCCAAGCCATACTTCGCGTGCCACGACTTTGCGATCCCATACGGAACAATTACCCTGGCGGACTTTGCCAGGTTCGGCGCGCACTACGGTCATAGTTGTTAGCGTTCACGCCATATGCCGAGTTGCTATAGTGGTTGAGACAGCGCTCCCGTGAGCCGCGTTCAGTTCGGAGGGATAGCTATGAAACGAGTACTCTGCACCGTATTCCTCGCCTGCCTGCCGACTGCTGGCTCGGCTAACCCGGCTTTGGTTGGTCGGATTTCTCTCTACAGCGACGCTGCTTCGACACAGTGTACGCTCGCCGACAATGAGCCACGCCTTGGGGAGGTGTTCATCGTGCACAACACCAATCCTTATGATGCCTATTTGATAAGCTTCCAGCTAACTGCGTCACCGGGATTTGCCGGATCCTGGGTACAAGACGTCGTGCCCGCGGGGATGTCCGCTGTTGGCACGTCCCCGAACGGAATTGCAATCCATTACCAGGCCTGCCGAACAGGTGACGTCTCAATTCTGCGCGCGACGTATCAGCTGTTTGGAACCTCGTCGCAGTGCAGTTTCGTGCGGGCGAGCGCATACCCAGGCTTCGGCTTCATTGAAGCGAGCGGTTGCTCGTTCGAGATGTATGAGGTCGCGGGGGGTGCGCTCGTCGTAAACCCAAACGAAACCTGCCCATGCCCGGAGCCGGTGCCGGTCCAAACCTCCACATGGGGTCACGTGAAGGCTCTCTATCGCTAGCGTGCTGGTCTCTGCTGCGGATTACAGCTGGACAGCGCGTCGGAGCGCAGCGGACAGAGGGAACGCAAGAGCTATGCTCGGAGAAGAAAAGCATGAGAAAAGAATATGATTTTGACAAGATGAAGGGCCGCAAGAACCCCTATACGAAGCAGCTCAAGAAGCAGATCACAATCCGAGTCGGGATGGACGTGCTCGATTACTTCAAACAGCTCGCGGAGGAGACCGGCATCCCCTACCAGAACTTGATCAATCTGTACTTGCGTGATTGCGTCGTATCCGGACGGCGCCCTTCCTTCGACTGGGCATCATAGCTCCGTAAGGCAGACGGAGGGGACTTCCGGCGTCAGCGTATTCCGAAGCGGGTGTAGCGCCTTCGCAAGGAAGCCTACTTCTTGCCCTTGAGCGCCGCGAGTTCGTCTTCGAGTATCTTTTGCATGTTGCCGATGCGGACCAGGTAGGCGAAAACGGCAATCCATACCACCGCGAAGGCTGCGAACAACCACGTCATGACCGGGCTCCTTCCGCCTGCTCGCGCAGGTCATCGACCAACATCTTCATTCTCTCCACCGCCACGCGGCGGCGGAACATTACCGTGTACAGGAGCAGAAACGTCGCCGAGCACACCATGAGGGTGGTGCGCATCTTCGGGTCGAGGCCCGAGTCCTCGCCGCCCATCATCACCGGCTGCGGGTGCTGGGTGCGCCACCAGCGGATGGCAAAGTACACGAGCGGCACGTCGATGAATCCCACGATGCCCACGATGGCCGAGAGCACCGCGCGCCGCTCGGGCGAATCGACGTAGCGCCGCAGCATGAGGTAGCCCAGGTAGATGAGCCACAGCACGAAGGTGAGTGTCAGGCGCGCGTCCCACGTCCACCAGATGCCCCAGGTGGGCTTGGCCCAGATGGGGCCGGTGATCAATACGAGCGTGGTGAACAGCACGCCCACCTCGGCGGCCGCCACCGCGCGCGCGTCCCACTTGGGGTCGCGGGTGGCGAGGTAGCGGAAGCTCGCGATGAACACGATGAGAAAGCCGAGAAACGCGTTCCAGGCCAGCGGCACGTGGAAGTAGAAGATCTTCTGCACGATGCCCTGTGACTTCTCGATGGGCGCGTAGTAGAAAACCATCACCAGCGCCACCGCCATCCACATGAACAGCGCGGACTCCAGGACGGCGTTGTCGAGGTCGCGAAGGTTCTCGTAGGCGGTGCTGCGCTGGGAGTAGAGGTGCGCGAGGTTCTTCTGGTCGCGCAGGCCGAGCATGTCTTCCGAGTAGTAGAGATCTCGTTTGGAGCTGACTAGGCGATACGCGATGAACCCGAGCGCCGCCGGCGCGGCTCTCGTCGACTGGGACTTTCGACGTTACCGTGTTCCGAAGAGCGAGCAGCGCCTGCGCAAAGAAGCAGGATATGAACACGCGGAAGTCATCTTCAAAGGGAATGGACCGCGCTGCGATTGCCGGAGATGATGGATCCACGCACGGCGGGGCAAGCGCATCCGTGGGTCGCGTCAAGTGCGCCGTTGATGGACGAGGAGAATGAGGGTAAACTCAATGAGGTTGCCCGCCTGATCCCCGGGTCAAAACGTTGGGATGAAGGCAAAGCCCCAAGGCAGGCATCCTCGAAAGAGGACCACTCTGCTAGCACCCCTCGACGAGGGTCTACGCCGCTTCCCGGTTCGAGAAGGCTCGCTAGAAGTCCCTCCTCGTAAGCATCCGCGCACGCGGCCGCATCGTCCGCATTGCGCGCACGATTGCCGACCTCGACGTGAGCGAGCGAATCGCGGAAAGGCACGTCGCTGAGGCGGTGGGGTATCGGGGGAACTGATGACACTGAGTGTCGAGGCAAGTCGGGTGAGCACTTCGACACGGAAGTCAAGTTCATAGTTGACGATCAGGCAAAAAACATGCTACGCTTCTTCCAATCTGCTAGGGAGGTCAAGCGTGACCCCAAAAATCCTCATCCTGGCCGCGTTTGCCGGTCTTCTTCTTGTTGGTACTGCGCCTGCCCGCACGTGGTACGTGGCCGCCGACGGCTCGGGCGACGCGCCGACCATCGCCGCCGCGGTGGACAGTTCCGCTAGCGGTGATGTGATCCTCGTGGGCCCCGGGACTCATTTCGTTTCGGATGCGGCCGGAAGCGGAGTCCTCCTGAAGGCGGGCACCTCATTGGTCTCCGAGGAGGGGCCTGCGTCAACCGTCCTAAAACCGGGTAACCCGCCACAACCTGGACTCGTTTCGACCCGCGACAATTGCGTGGTGTCGGGGTTCACTGTGCTCGGCGCTGGTCTCATTGGTGCGGTTTCCCCGGTCCATATCGGTGGCGACTTCGTTGAGGTTAGCAACAACATCATCGACAGTGCGTTCAGCGGAGCCCCATCGATTACACTTGGCGGGACATTCGTATCGATTCACAACAACGCGTGTCTCGGAACGGGTTCTGGTCTCTATCTTGTGGCTAATCCCGAGGGAGCCGAGATTCGTAACAACATCATCCTGAACGGCGTTGAGGGGGGCGAATCCTGTTTCGGCGTGCAGATCCACTGCAACCTCATCAACGGCTCACAGGGCGCATGCCCGTACCGATTCAATAATTTTAGCGGCGACCCGATGTTCTGTGGTGAAGGCAACTACTACCTTCAGAGCGATTCTCCATGCGCTCCCGGTAATCATCCCGATGGTGTCGATTGCGGTCTCATCGGCCCGCTTCCAGTCGGGTGCGGGCCGGTGCGCACGGAGATGAAGACTTGGGGGGGCGTCAAGGCGATCTACCGGGAGTAGTCAGAAAAGAGGGGGCTCCCGTGGCTCACAGACGTGTTGTCCTGGCCGCTTTTCTCGCTTCGACATGTGTTCTACTGACGGTGATCGGACTTCGGTCCGAGGCTGACACGCGGCCAGGCGGTCCTCCTGCAACCGTCCGCGGCTTTCTCTACCCCTCTGGTTTTCGTGTTTCAAGCTCAAGTCACGAGGAAATCCGCTTCACGCTCTCGGTGCCGACCCTCCAAGTCCGACCAGTGCGAGGGCGCGAGTATCGGTTGACCCTCGAGGGCGGCGAGCCGCTTGGAGTGAATGGCGCAGCGGATCTACCCGTGTATCGACGTGCGGTCGCGGTGGCGAACGGCGGCGAGGTGTCGATAACGGTGGGCGTGGATCGCACGACGGTCCTCGATGGCGTCCAGCTTGGCTCCTACAAGAGTTCTTCCTGGCGGGATCACGGGGCATCTCTACCGTTCGGGAATCGCGCGGCAGACGCGCTCCGTATGCAACGCGTGTTTCCCGAAACGAACGCGTGGATCGAGTATGTTGGACATATACGCGGTCAGCGCATTGCATCCATAGTAGTGAGTCCGATTCGGTGGGACCGGGCGTCCGGGCGCATCGTTGTGGCCACGGACATGGACATTCGGGTAGCCGTCAACCAGCCTCGGGGAAGCGTATTCAATGATGTGGGGCCGATGGATGCGGCGCTCACGGGCTCGGTCTTGAACTGGTCGCCCCGCGGAGCGGGCGGAGGGATCGCTGGCGGGTCCGCGGGCACCCGGATGACGATGTCCTCGGGAGGGCAGGTTTGCAGGTGCACGGGATCCACGTGGGAGGTGGCGGCAGCGTCCGCCGCCTCGTGCGGTGCAGACTACCTCATGATCGTTACCGACTCGCTCGTGAGTTCGAGCCTCATCGATTCGCTCGCGCTACGGCGGGCGTCGTACAACGGGTTCAACGTGGCGATCGCGAAGGTGTCCCAGATGAGGACCGCTCAGATGAGCACCGAGCCTGACACTCTGGTCACTCCCGTGATGATACGGTCGATGATCGACTCCGTGTATGCATCACAGACCGCCGCGCACATGTCGGATGGTCGGTTAGGGTACGTGCTCTTGGTTGGCGACGCCTTCGACGCAGATCGGAATGTGCTGCTTCCGTCGTACTACGGGTACGGATCTGGGGCAAGCAAGCAGGCAGCATCTGATGCGTACTACTCTTTCCTTGACGATCCGGCAGCCGATCTGCTCCCAGACGTATTGATCGGTCGACTCCCCGTTGATGACGACTCACTGGACTGGGAGTTGACGAACGTCGTGACAAAGATCGTGGCGTATGAACCGCTGACGGCCTCCGCGTGGGCGGACAGCGTTCTGATGGTTTCTGGCGTAAGCGATGACGGCTTTACATTTAGCGGACTGAGCGGGTTCCAGGCCTTCTTCGACTCTGTGCTCGCGTACTATCCGCCGCCGGGAAGATCGGTGACACAGCTCCATCGTTTGACACTCCCGTCGAATGAGGCCAATCACGAGACGTTTGGCGAGATGGTCGCAGGGCGTATCGAGGCGGGGAAGTGGCTGACCGCATTCTTCGACCACGGCTTCTTGTAATACTGGGACGGCGCGTTCTATCCGAGAAACTATGAGTTTCTCGAGAATGAGGACAAACCCACCGTCGCGCTGTCGCTTGGCTCCCACACGTGCCAGTTCGACAATACATACGAGTCGGCGCAGCGTTGGTTCCCGGGGGGAGCCTGCTGCACGGTCCCGCCGCAGTCCAGCCTCAGCTGCGAGAGTCCGGGCTATGAGCACATCGATCCATGCGATGCGATGGGCGAGCGGCTTCTTATCCAGCCGGGTGGTGCCGTGGGCGTGATCGGGTACTCGCGAACCACGGGAACATGGAACGCGCAGCAGGACCTCGTAAGCCTCTTTCGTTCCCTCTCAGAACAGAACCCGAACACGCTGGGCGAGTTCCTCGTCGGTGCGCGGCTGTTCCGCCTGTCGGATCTCGTGACTGTCCGGAACCTGATGCTTCTCGGCGATCCCGCGCTGAACATACGAACCCGCGCGCCCGCACCCGCCGACACCTTCGATGTGGCGGTCGGGACCAGCGACATTCGGACTGCATGGGGATCGTATGCGCACTCAGCCGGTACGATTGAGGTCACGGTGCATAATGCCTGGAAAACGGATGTGTACGATCTCGAGGTCGAGCTCTGGCGCGGCGAGCCAGGAAGCGAGGGATCGTCGCTGTTCGGGACCGAAGTGATCGATACGTTGCGCGCATACGGACCGGATGTCGTGACCTTTTCGGTTTCGGGTCTTGAAGGCAACGTGAGGCTGTACGTCGTTCTTGATCCCGACGACCTAATTGCCGAACGAGCGGAGGACAACAACATCGCCTTCCGGGACTTTCTGGCCCTCCCTTATGAGGGCGCCTATCCCACGCGTCTCCAGTTCAACGGAGCCGAGCGTTCGGTAACCATCGCGGATCTCGCCTCGGCACCGGGGAAGGAGGTTCTGGTATCGGGCTTCACCTCCACCGACCGAGTGCTTCAGTGTTACGCGGTCGGAGACACCCAGGCCGTCTGGACCTACGGAACGGGGTCGGTGTTGGCCCACATCAAGAACCAGCCGGTCGCCGGCCATCTGTACAAATCGGCTTCCTCATACGTGGCAGTGGAGCACGGCTCGTCGGTCCGCATCTTGAATGGCCAATCGGGGGCGGTCGTCAAGACGCGACTGGTGGGAGATACGCGACCTGTGGTGAACAACTGGGAAGCCAAATGGCTCCTCTCGGATCTGGGCCCGGATGATCCTGAGATGGAGTTCGTGACGCTCCGATACATTGACGGTGCGTTCGGCGACTCTCTGCAAGTGAGGGCGTTCTCACCGCGTGATACGATCCTCTTCACGCACTCGGTAGACGTCGGTCTCTCAGTTGGAGCCGCGACGGCTGCAATTGGGGACCTTGACATGGACGGGAGCAAGGAGATTGTGATTCTCCAGACACACGCGAACACTGGCCCCGGATCGCCCGCAGCGGGCAATGAACTGACGGTTCTATCGTACGCAACGGGGGGTCTAACACAGAAGTGGCAGAAGGACCTTGCAGAGGGGACCATCACTGATCCCGCGATTGTACTGATCGACAAAGGTGGCGATGGCACCCTGTCGGTTCTCTGCAACGGAGCCTATCCAGGGCCGATCCTCCGACTCTACAGCGCGAGCGGATCCCTCGAGTGGACACTGAGTGATCTCGCTTTCGGTTACCCAGTTCATTTCGCGGCAGGAGACGTCGATGGCGATCAGAACGCCGACGTTGTGGTTCTCGATCACCAGCGGGTCAGGCTAGTGTCGTCGGCCAATGGTAGCGTCCTTGATACGCGGACCACGCCCGGCGATCCGGTGGCGCCGCCGCTCTTGATCGACCTGGATGCCGATGGCACGCTCGAGATCGTCGTGGTCTTTGAGGAGCAGGATCCCAACATACACTTCTACCCGCCGAACGAAGCTCCGTTTTGGACGCATGTCGTAATTCTCGACGCGAATCTTGACCTCTTCCAGCCGGAATGGACGTTTCGAACACGAAAGTCCTCAAGCAGCTCGAGTCTTCCCGCTATCGATGACGTCGACGATGACGGGGCGTACGAGATGGTCTACGTATCGCCCGATCAGTATCTTCACGTGTTCGAGCTGGGTTCCGCGGCGGGAGAAGCGGCCTGGTCGCAGCGTTTCGCCAACGCGCTGAACACCGGTCTGAACGAGCAGCCGATCATCGGCGATGGCTACACCAACCCAGTCAGCCTTTATCAGAGAACACGGATGCTGGGCCATGTTACCCTCGATTCCACTGCCGCGCCCAGCCTGTATGTGGGTCACGGAACCGAGATTCGCGTGGACGCTTCGGTTTCTGACCCGTTCCAATTGCGGGTCTTCGGATCCGTCCGAATGAAGGGATCAGCGAACGCGCCCGTGGTGCTGCGCAGCAATCCGTCCGCCTCCGGGTCCGCGACATGGGCCGGCCTCCAGGTGGATAACCGTGTCGCCAGCGCGAATAGCCCCGACACGCTCTCGTTCGTGGAACTGTCGGACGCATCCGTCGGAATCGCGACCCGTTCCCCGCTGGTCGTTATCTCGAGCACGGTATCGAACACCTTTGAAACTGGGATTGACGCCCGAGGAGGTGCGGTGCTTTTGCTGTCGAACTCGTCCATCGAGGACTGTGTCCAGTATGGCGTGACTGTTTTCGACGAGGCGAGGCTCCACGCAACAAATACCGCGTTCACCGGTAACGAGTACGGCGCCATATTGACCAAGTTGACCGGTTCATGGGTCAGCGCGACCATCCGTGATTGTTTGTTCACGAACAACGCCCACGGCATGTGGTTGGGTAACACCGGCGATTCGACGGTCGTCATCGAGGGCGGCACATTCGAGGACAATTCCGGCACGGGCATTTACACACAGGAAGCGAACGTCGTCGTGGACGGCACGACGATCCGAGGAGGCGAACTGGGCATCAACGCGACGACGCGCACGTCGTTAAGTCTGTCGAACGCGACGATCGAAGACGCGTCCCTCTTTGGGGTTAGCGTCCGTGACTCCTGGCTGGACGCGACGGGGACGTCCTTCGACGGCAATGACGTCGGTCTCGACCTTGAGACTATCCCGTGCGTGGATCCAGACCCGCCCTGCGCATATTCTTGGGTCATGGCGACCGTCCGAGACTGCAGTTTCACGGGCAATGGCGACGGAGTGTGGGTCGAGAACGTCTACGACTCTTCCGTGGTCATCGATAACTGCCTGATCGACAACAGCACGACCAACGGGGTCTATGTCGAGGGCCCGGGCGACGTAGCGATCACGCGCAATACGATCACGAACAACGTGATCGGGGTTTACAGCTACGAGAGCAACCCGATGATCCGATCCTGCAACTCGATTCATTACAACACCGGAGGTGTCAAGTGCGACAACTTCTCCACGGCGGCGGTCGAGTCGAGTACGGTCACCAATAACACGAACGGCATCGCCGTCGTGAACGACGCGAACCCCGATCTGGGGCACCAATCGGGAGGGAGCTCGCTGGGCTACAATATCTTGAGGCCGAATACCAGCTTCATCCTCTCAAACCTCACGGGGAACACGGTGGTGATGGAGAACAACCATCTGGCCAGGAACCCGCCGAGCCAGTGCGGGGCCGCGACGACGAAGATCTATGGGTATGTCGACTACGACCCTCACTTGGGGTGCGATTTGCCGGATCTGTGCAATCCGTCCAACATGCCGGTGCTGGCTGGGGCCGCCGAGGTGAGGCTGCCGGTGAAGTTCAGACTGCGCCAAAACTACCCGAACCCGTTCAACCCGACGACGACCATCGCGTACGAGGTTCCGAGGCCGGGAAGTCGCGTCGAGATTGCGTTATACGACGTGGCTGGGAGGCGTGTGGCCATTCTGGTGAACGAGGACAAAGTGCCGGGCTCCTATTCGCTGTCTTGGGATGGCCGAAATCGAGAAGGCGTGCCAGTGGCCTCCGGGGTTTATTTCCTCCGTATGCGCGCTGGCGAGTTTGTGGAAACGAAGAAGTTGCTGCTCCTCAAATGACAGCGGGTACGGGGATGAGAACAATGTATCGTCTAAACAAGATATCCTTGGGGGTCATCGCCTGGCTTGTGCTCATCGGTGCCGGTCGCTCGGATCCCACGAAGCAGGTCATCTTGATCCAGTCGAGCGACGTGACACTGCGCGCCGATCCGGATTCGGCCGTCGGTCGGTATTACACGCTGTCATATGAGCCACCGGAGGCGCTTAGCGGCGCCGACTTGGAACGAGCGGTTCTGGAACTCGTGGTTGACGTGAGCGCGAAGCAACGGGAGGGATACGTGAGTGAAGCCCCGGTATTAGAGATTTACGCCCTCATAGAGCCCCTTTCCGATGACTTCGACCCTGGAAGACTCCACCGGGCGAGCCGGTCGGTGCGTCCCGTGGCGGCGGGAGCGGGTCGGCATGTGGTGTTGGACATAACCACGATTGTTCGTTCGCACCTGGAAGGGGCGATAAGGAACCACGGGCTGGTCCTGGGGTCGGTGACCGGAATGCGGGAGGGGGAGTTTATCGTTGTGCCGGGGAACTTTCCCCAGGGCGCTGTGGCCCAGGTCCGAATCTACCGCCGACACGAGGTCGTTCCCGCCGTCCGCCGAGCGCAGTCCCGATAGGCGTCAGTTCGCAAGGATGCGGCTTTCTGCACCGATGATGAGATATGAAGAGCTTAGAATCCCCCGTCACCCCGCCCTCTCCCTCCACTAAAGAAGCAGCAGATGGCAACGAACCCCTGGGGGTTCGTTGCTGCGCAAACGCGAAACCGGAGGGGATGCTACCGCTTCCCCTTGAGCGCCGCGATTTCGTCTTCGAGTTTCTTCTGCATGTTGCCGATGCGGACGAGGTAGGCGAAAACGGCAATCCATACCACCGCGAAGGCTGCGAACAACCACGTCATGACCGGGCTCCTTCCGCCTGCTCGCGCAGGTCGTCGACCAGCATCTTCATTCTCTCCACCGCCACGCGCCGGCGGAACATCACCGTGTACAACAAGAGGAACGTCGCCGAGCACACCATGAGGGTGGCGCGCATCTTCGGGTCGAGGCCCGAGTCCTGGCCGCCCATGAGCACTGGCTGCGGGTGCTGGGTGCGCCACCAGCGGATGGCGAAGTACACCAGCGGCACGTCGATGAAGCCGATGATGCCCACGATGGCCGAGAGCACCGCGCGCCGTTCGGGCGACTCGACGTAGCGGCGCAGCATGAGGTAGCCCAGGTAGATGAGCCACAGCACGAAGGTGAGTGTCAGGCGCGCGTCCCACGTCCACCAGATGCCCCATGTGGGTTTGGCCCAGATGGGGCCGGTGATCAATACGAGGGTGGTGAACAGCACGCCCACCTCGGCGGCCGCCACCGCGCGCGCGTCCCACTTGGGGTCGCGGGTGGCGAGATAGCGGAAGCTCGCCACGAAGACAATGAGAAAGCCGAGGAACGCGTTCCAGGCCAGCGGCACGTGGAAGTAGAAGATCTTCTGCACGATGCCCTGTTCCTTCTCGATGGGCGCGTAGAAGAAGACCATCACCAGCGCCACCGCCATCCACATGAACAGCGCCGACTCCAGGACGGCATTCCGTCGCGTTTGCATTGTCACTCCTCCAGTGCGTACTCGAAGACCAGCAGCGACGCGGTCACGAACACCACGTCGTACACCAGCAACAGCTTGAACCAGAAACCCGCGCTGTCGATGCCGCCCAGCGCGAAGGACGTTGTCTCCACCGCCGCGATCAGCGCGGGCACGCTGATGGGGATGAACAGCAGCGGGAGCATCAGCTCGCGCATGCGCGTGTTGGCCGCCACTACGGAGAAAAGCGTCCCCGGCGCGGCGAAGCCGATGGCACCCAGCGCGAACGAGGCCGCGAACCAGCCGATGCGCTCCGCGGGCACCGACACGTCAAAGAAAATCACGAACAGCGGCAGCACCGCAAGCTGCGTCGCCATGAGAAAAATGGTGTTGGCGAAGAACTTCCCCAGGTAGATGCCGCCCGCGTCCACCGGCGCCAGTGCGAGCGCGCGGCCCGCACCCGATTCCTTTTCGATGGCGGAGCTGCGGTTCAAGGCCAGCGTGCCGCTGAACGCGAACGCCACCCAGAAGAACCCAGCCGCCAGCCGGCGCATCTCGGGCGTGTCGCCGCCCAGCGCAAAGTTGAACACCACCAGCACCAGCACCGCAAACACGAACGCCGCGCTCACGGCGTCGCGGGTGCGCATCTCGATCTTGAGATCCTTCCACAGAACGGCGGCGGCAACTCGCAGCATGGTGGGGTTCAGGCGCGCGGCCGCTCCGGTTCGGGTGTGGGTGCGCCGCGCGTGTTGCCGGTGAAGAGCACCGTCCAGTAGGCGTGACGGAACTCGGCCAGGTCGGCCTCGGTGGTGGGCCGGTCGTAGGTGAGCGCGCCGCGCTCCAGGATAACGGCGCGCGTGGCCACCGGGTAGGCGCGCTCCACGTCGTGCGTGCTCATTAATACCGTGCCACCATGGTTGGCGAACTCGCGCAGCATGGTGGCGAGCGACTGGCTGGAGATTTCATCCAGGCCGGTGAAGGGCTCGTCGAGCAGCAGGAGCCGCGGATCGTGCACCAGCGCACGGGCGATGGCGGCGCGCTGCTTCATGCCGCGGGAGAGTTCGCGGATGGTGCTCGCGGCGCGCGTGCCCAGTTCCACCCGCTCCAGCAGTTCGATCGCGCGCGCCTCCGGGTTTGCCACGCCGTAGAGCCGCGCGAAGAAGCGCAGGTTATCCAGCACGGTAAGGTCCGAGTAGAGGCAGATGTCGTGCAGCACGAAGCCCACCGCGCGCCGCGTTTCCAATGACGCGCGCTTGATGTCCTCGCCGAAGATGCTTACGGTTCCGTCGTAGGAACGGATGAGCGATCCGGCGATCTGCAGGAAGGTGGATTTTCCGGCGCCGTTGCGCCCGAAGATGGCCACGCACTCGCCCGGCGTGACGGAGAGGTCCACGGCCCGAAGCGCGGCCACGCGGCCGTAGCGCTTGGTGAGCCCCGCGCACGCCAGCGCCGCGCTCATGAGGCCTGGGTGGGTTTGACCGCGTGCGGCGCAGCCTCCGGTTTGTGCTGTTGTTCGGGCGCCTTGCCGCCGTGTGCGCGCATGCGCAGGGCCATGACGCCCAGCTTGGTCATCAGACTTTCCCGCGCCGCCTTGTGGGCATCGTTAGAGATGGAGCCGGTGGCGTGCAGGTCGTCGAGGCGCGCGAGCCGTGTCACCAGCAGGTCGTAGTAGCCGCGCAGCACCTTGGGATCGTTGAGCGGGTCGCTCGAGCCGCGCAATGTCACAAAGGCCAGTGTTCCCAGCACCAGGCCCAGTGTCACCATGAGGTAGCGTGAGAACGATTCCGACTGGCCGGCGACCACCGTCACGTCACCGCCGCCTCCACCCCCACCCCCACCGCCCGCCATCTCCGGCCCGTGTTCGTGGCCGCCCACGAACTTGAGCTCCAGCGCGGAGCCCCGGGTGAGTCCGTGCAGCGTCCACGACGCCATGCCGTGCACGTCCTCCTGCTTGGCGAGGCTGTGCGACGTGCTGGTGATCTGCATGTGCGGATCCACCGCGAAGATGCTCACGTGACCGATGTCGTAGATGATGTCCTGGTTGAGGTCGTACTCGTCGCCGGCGTAGGGGACCTTGTAGGTGATCCCCACGCGCGTTACACCGGGACGGATGGGATAGTCGAGGTAGTACACGTTGTCGGTGCCGGTGGCCTCGGGATCGCGGTCGAGCGGGACGTTCATGGACACCACGAAGCACTGCGTAATGGTGTCCACGTCCGCCGGAATGTACAGGCGGAAGAAGCCTTCGTCGCCGTTGATGGAGCGCGCCGGCTCGGTGGCGTTGTCGATCTCGAACATCTGCTCGATCACGAGGCGGTCGCCATCGCGCACGGCCGCAATGTGGGGCATGGTGACCTTCACGCCGTCCCATGACGTCGTGGTCTCGTACACCTTCACCGTGACTTCCTTGTCGGTTCCGTCGGGCTGCAGCGGTTCGTTGTAGGAAATGCCCGCGTAGTCCACACGCAACAGGTAGAAGCCCTGCGCGGCGAGGTTCTCCATCACGAACTCACCGTTCTTCGACTTCACGGACTGTTCCTCGTCCATGCCCTGGGAGGGATTCACAGCGTACACCGTGGCATCCACGCTCTTGCCGGTGGTTCCGTTGACAATCTTGCCGCGCACCGTGAAGGCGCCGGCGTTGCCGGCCATCACGGTGAGCGCGGTCAGGACGAGCACGGCCAGAGGCAACCGGCCGTGCGACCTCGATGTTGACATGGCTAGTTCACCTTCCGGCGCGACTTTACGTCGTGTTCGATCATGTCCTCGACCTCGCGCCGCAGGTGCGCCTCGTCGATCTGCTTGACGACCTCGGCGGCTTCCGCCATGAGGCCCTCGCGCAGGCGCTTGTGGTCCGTCTCGGAGAGCTTGCCCATGGCGAACTCGTTGTCGAGGTCGCGGAGGTTGTCATAGACGATGCTGCGCTTGGAGTAGAGGTAGGCGAGCTTCTTCTGGTCGCCCAGGCCGAGCATGTCTTCCAAATAGTAGAGATGACGTTTGGAGCTCACCAGCGGATAGGCCACGAAACCGAGCGCCGCCGCGGAGAGAATTCCGATGACGAAGAGGGACATTATTGATCGATCCTCATTTCTTTCTCGATCCGCTTCTGGAGATCGGGGTCGATCTCGACGGATGTGCCGCCCGCGGTGGCGAGCCTGCGTCGGGCCGCCCAGCGCGACGCCATGTAGAACACGACGAAGAGGCCGACGAGCAGGCCGAAGCCCGGCATCACCCAGGCGGCGATGTTGAAACCTTCCGTCGGCGGCGACGAGAGCACCTTCAGGCCCATCTCGTCGACGAAGCCCTGGATGATCTCCTCGTCGCTCTTGCCTTCCAGCAGCTGCTTCTCAACCGACTGCCGCATAGGAATGGCCGAGGGGCAGTTGACGTGGTTGCACACGCGCAGAATCATCTGGCAACTGCACTGGCACACCAGCTTGTCGGAGATGGTGTTGAAGCGCGTGGCGAGAACCGGGTCCTCGAGCGTGGACTTGGCCGACTGCCCGAGCGCAGTGGTTGCCGCTACCAGGAGCAGGAGTACGATTGCGGCCGCGCGCTTCACGTGGTCACCAGTTCTTCCGCGTCTTCGAGCAGCTTCTCGACCGAGCGCTTCTGTTTCTTGACGCGGCGTTCGCGGCGGTTGGGGAGCAGCGTGATGATGGTGCCGCCCACCAGCACGTAACCGCCCAGCCACACCCACGACACCAGCGGGTTGATCCACACCTGCATCACCACCGCACCGGTCTGTTCCTTCACGTTGGCGAACACCACGTACACGTCCTCGAGGGGCGTGTGGTGCATGCGCACCTCCGAGGTGGTCTGTTCGCTGGCCGGGTAGAAGCGCTTCTCGGGCGAAAGCTCGGCGATCTTCTTGCCGCCGGTGGACACCGCCACCGTGGCCGACATGCCCTCGAAGTTCGCGTTGGAGACGTCGTCGATGGAGAGGCACTCGAAGTCGTACTTGCCGATGGTGAACTTGTCGCCCTCTTTCACCTCGCCCCAGCCCTCGGTGGTGAACGCCTGGCCGGTGAAGCCGACGATCAGCATCAGGAAGCCCAGGTGGGTGATGTATCCGCCATAGCGGCGCTTGTTGGCCATGGTCAGCCCGATGAGCGCGTTGAACATGTTCTCGCCGGTGTTGCGCATGCGCGCCCGCGCGCCGCGGTTGAACTCCGAGAAGAGCGTTACCAGCACGAAGGCGGAGAGACTGAACGACATCACCGGGTAGATGGAACGAATGCCGAAGATCACGCACCCGATGGCCGTGGCCACGCCCATCAGGGTGGGCCACATGAAGATGTGCTTCATGCTCTCCCACGACGTCTTGCGCCACGCGAGCAGCGGGCCCACGCCGGTGAGGAACAGGAGGAACATGGCGATGGGGATGTTGATCTTGTTGAAGAACGGCGCCCCCACCGTCACCTGCTCGCCGGTGACCAGTTCGGAGAACACCGGAAAGAGCGTCCCCCAGAATACCGCGAAACACGCCGCCAGCAGGATGAGGTTGTTGAACAGGAAGCTTGCCTCGCGCGATGCGTACGAGTCGAGCTGGTTGTCGCTCTTGAGGAACTCGAGGCGCGTGAGCACCAGGTAGAGCGCGAAGCCGCCAATCAGCACCAGGAACACCAGGAAGTAGGTGCCGATGGACGACTGCGCAAACGCGTGCACGCTGGACACGATGCCGCTGCGCGTGAGGAAGGTTCCAAAAATGGCCAGCAGGTAGGTGGTGATGATGAGCACCACGTTCCACACCTTGAGCATGTTCTTGCGTTCCTGCACGATCACCGAGTGCAGGAAGGCGGTTCCGGTGAGCCACGGCATCAGCGAGGCGTTCTCGACCGGGTCCCAGGCCCAGTAGCCGCCCCAGCCCAGCTCCACGTAGGCCCAGCGGCCGCCCAGCAGAATGCCGGTGCCGAGGAAGATCCACGCGAACAGCGTCCAGCGCCGCGCCATCCTGATCCAGCCCGCACCCAGCTCGCGCGTGATCAGCGCCGCCATGCAGAAGGCGAACGGCACCACGAATCCCACGTAGCCCAGGTAGAGCATGGGCGGGTGGATCACCATGGCCGGGTGCTGCAGCAGCGGGTTGAGTCCGCGGCCGTCCTGGGCGGTGAACACGCGCTTCACGCCGTCGCCATGATCCATCACCAGGTGCTCGAAGGGGTTGGCTCCGAACTTGTTCATGATGAGGAAGAACGCGGACGTAATGGAGAGAATGCCCAGCGTGTAGGGCACCAGCTTGCCGGAATGGTGCCGGTTGCGCAGCGCCACCAGTGCGGCGAAGCCGGTGAGGATCCAGCTCCAGAAGAGCAGCGACCCCTTCTGGCCGCCCCACAGGGCCGCCGCCTTGTAGAAGAAGGGAAGGTCGCGGTTGCTGTAGTTGGCGACGTACTCGATGCTGAAGTCGCTGCGCATGAGCAGGACTTCCAGCGCGACCACGGCCAGGGTGACGAACCCGAACACCACGTACACCGCGCGCTCGCCGCTCTTGACGAGTTCACGCCGGCCGGTGCGGGCGCCATAGAATAGAGAAAAGAGCGCGAAGACGCAGAATGTCAGCGCGATCGCGATTGAGAAATTGCCAAAGTCAGCCACGGGATGCTCCGTTGTGAGGTGTGATCAGACCCATCGCGCGCCGAAAGGCGCACACGAACCGCGATTTCAGTACGAGTCGCCGCCGGCAGACGAATTGTCCGCCCCGCCGCCGTCCATGTCAACGTCGGTCGGGTGCTGGGCATCCTTGCCGTACTCCGCCTCGTATTTGGAAGCGCACTTCGCCTGGATATGATCGGCGTCGAAAGAACCGTCCTTGAGACGCTCCCCTTCGACGATCGCCTCGGAGCCATCCTTGAACGTGTCCGGAACCGGCTGGCTGCCGGAGTACCGGACTGCAAGTGTGTGGGTCTCGTCCTGCGTGAGTGTAAACGATACGTCTTTTCCGTCGCGAACGATCGACCCCGGCTGAACGATGCCGGCCACCCGAAGGCGCTTGCCCTCGGCGCGTTCGCCCATGACGTTCAACTCGTCGATGGTGCTGTAGTAGGCCTTGCCCTCCTGGTAGCCCGCAAACGCGAAGTACGCGATCGCTACCAGGATCACACCAATACCGACGGCGAAACGAAGCTGTCTTTTCATGTTCATGCCACCCCGATTGGACCCGCGTGTGGTACGGCCGCCACGCGCTGTTAGCACCAATATAACCGAGTCACGAGGCCGCTTCAACGGCCCTTTGTGACAACCTTCACAAGTCTAAGCTTTGTAGTTCAAGCTGCCATTCTCGTTCCAAATCACGGGCTTGGTAAAGGGCCAATTCGCAGTGGAGACAACTCTACATAAATGGAGAATAATCTACAAGCTGGTGACGTGACGCGACGCGCGGCATTTTATTAACTTATTATATAGAAAGGCTTTACGTCCTCATCTGGACCGCCTTCCGGGGTGGCACCGGGCTTGCGGTTACCGGGCCGTGACCCACGCACGCACTATAATGACCAGGCCCCGGCGCTGGCTGACCGCCGCCGCCGTGCTGGTCGCACTCGCCCGGCCGGCCGCGGCCGGTGCGGGGACGCCCTCGATCGAACCCGCGCCCCTCTCGTATTTCGTCGCGCAAGCGCGGTCGGCCAGCCCGTCGCTGCGCGCCGCCGACGCCCAGGCCCGCGCCGCCGCCGAACGCATCGGCGTGGCCCGCGGCTACCCGGATCCGAAACTGCTGTACGGCTACTACGTGACGCCGGACCCGATGCGCGGGCGCCAGGAGTTCATCCTCATGCAGGAGGTGCCGTTCTTCGGCAAGCGCGGCCTGCGCGGTGACGTTGCGGCCAGTGCCGCCGCGGCCAGCGCGCACGCCGCGGACGCGGTCGCGCTCGACATCGAGGCGGCCGTCAAGATGACCTTCTACGACTACGTCCGCCTGCAGGAAATCGACCGCGTGCTGCAGGACGAGACGCTCCTGCTGGAACGTATGCGTTCCGCCATCCAGGCGCGCTACGCCGCCGAACGCGCCCAGCAGCAGGATGTGCTCAAGGTGACGCTTGCCATCTCGCAGCTCGACGACCAGACCACCCTCAACCGCCGCGAACTGGCCACCGTACGCGCGCGCATGAACGAGCTGATCGGCCGCGATGCCGCCGAGCCGCTGCCGCCGCCCCGCTGGGACATTCCCGCCGCGGACACGGTGCTCGCGCTGGCCGTGGCCGACACCGCCCTGGCCTACCGCCCGGAGATGGCCGCGGCGCGCGCGGAGATCCAAATGGCCGAACGCGCGCGGCGCCTGGCCGGGCGGGATTACTTTCCGGACTTCATGCTCGGCGTGATGTTCGAATTTGGCGGCAACGAGGGCGCAGACAACATGTGGGAGCTGATGGCCGGCATCAACCTGCCCATCTGGATCGGCAAACGCCGCGCCGCGGTGCGCGAGGCCGAGGCCATGCAACGCGGCGCCGAGCACCGGTTCGACGCGGAAGCGTTGCGGGTGCGCCGCGAAGTACAGGAGGCGGTGGAACGCGTGCGCGCGGCCGAGGAGCGCCGGGTGCGGTTTGAAACCGTCATCCTGCCCCAGGCGCAGCAGACCTTCGAATCGTCCGAGGCGGGCTATCGCGCGGCACGCGTCGACTTCCTCGACTACCTCGACAGCGAACGCACGCTGCTGTCGATCCGCCGCGAGTACTACGAGGTCATCGCCGACCTCGGCATTCAACTGGCCGCACTGGAGCGCGCACTGGCGCTGAACGCCGTGCCGCGCGCCGAGTGACGCCGGGAGGAACCATGTCAGGCAAACAAATTGGAATTGCGCTGCTCGTTCTCACCGCCGTGCTGGTGCTGGCGGTGCCAGCCCTGCGCCACGGCATTACCGGCCTCGTTTCCGGCCAGCAGGAAGCCACCTCCGACGATGTGTACTGGACCTGTCCCATGCATCCGGAGATCCGGCTGCCCCAGAAGGGCGACTGCCCCATCTGCGGCATGTCACTGGTGGAGAAGCGCGGTGGCGGTGACGACGAACAGAGCGGTGTGGTGAATGTGACGCCGCAGCAGATTCAGCTCACCGGTGTCACCGCGGCACCCGTCGAACGGCGGGCGCTTGCGCGTGAGATCAGTGCCTACGGCACCATTGCCTACGACGAGACGCACCTGGCGGTGGTGTCGGCGTGGGTGGGCGGGCGCATCGACAAGCTGTTCGTGGACTTCACCGGCGTCACGGTGGAAAAGGGGCACCCGCTGGTGTCGCTGTACAGCCCGGACCTGCTGGCCGCGGCGGAGGAGCACGCGCTCGCCGTACGCAGCCTCGACCTGGCGCGCCAGACCGGCAACGCGGAGGCCATCCGTCCCGCGCAGGATCTGGTGGCCGCGTCACGCCAGCGGCTGTTGCGCTGGGGATTGAACGAACAGCAGGTGGATGAAATTGCCAGGGGCGGCGACGTGGGCGATCACATCACCATCTACGCCCCGCAGGGCGGCACCGTGATCGAGCGCATGGCCTACGAAGGGATGTACGTGAACCAGGGGGACGTGCTGTTCCGCGTGGCGGATCTCTCCACGGTATGGTTGAGCGCGGAGGTGTACGAGGACGACCTGCCGTACCTCTACGAAAAACGCGCGGGCGACTACTACGCGTGCCCCATGCATCTGCAGGTCACGTCGAAGCAAATGGGCTCGTGCAGCATATGCGGCATGGAACTGGTGCGCACCAACGATGACGTGCAGGTGGACATCAACGCGCGCGCCTTCCCCGGCGAGGTGTTCCACGGCAAGGTGGCGTTCACCGATCCGGTCCTGAACCCGGAGACACGCACCGTGCGCGTGCGCGTCAACATCGACAACCGTGACTACAAGCTCAAGCCCAACATGTACGCGCGCGCGTCCATCAAACTGCCGCTGGGCGAGATGCTCGCGGTGCCGGAGAACGCGGTGCTTCAGTCCGGCTCACGCACGCTGGTGCTGGTGGAAGAGGGCGAGGGGCGTTTCCGCCCGCAGCCGGTGTCGCTGGGCCGCATGTGGCTGGACGACGCCACGCCGCAACCGGCCACGGGCCGGGAACTCGTGTTCCAGAGCGGCGCGTCGCGCTACCACGAGGTGCTCTCCGGTGTGACCGAGGGGGACCGCGTGGTCACCTCGGGCAACTTCCTCATCGGCTCCGAAAGCCAGTTGCAGGGTGCGCTGGCCAAGATGCTCGGTGACGACGTGCGCGTGCCCGCACCGCCGAAGCCGGTGGAAACCGGCACACCGGACACCAGCACACCGGACGCCGGCGCGCCGGTTCCATCTCTGGCGATTCCCGCCGTCAAGCGCCTGCTCGATGCCTACGACGCCATCGCGGTGAGCCTGGCGGCGGACAAGACCGACGGCGTTGCTGCCGCGGCCGCAGTCATCGCGGAGAACGCACCCGATGGCGCGGTACGCACCGCGGCGTACGCCATGACGGAACCCGGCGACCTGGCGAACGCGCGCAAACAGTTCGTCGCGCTGAGCAACGCGGTCATTGCCTATGCCGCGGCCAACAGCGCCGTGCTCGAAAGGGCACTTGGCGATGCCGCCCCGCGCAAGGCGTACTGTCCCATGTATCCAGGCGCCTGGCTGCAGCGCGGCGACGACATCGTGAACCCGTACTACGGCTCGAAGATGCTCCACTGCGGAACCTTCAAGGCGTGGGATGAAGCCACCGGCAACTGACGCACCATGACCACACCCGACGTTCACGATCCCAGCAGGAGCGCCGTCGCGCGCGTCATCGGCTGGTGCCTCGATCACAGGCTGTTTGTGATCATTGCCACCCTGCTGGTGGGTTTTGCCGGCGTCCTCTCCATGCGGCACACGCCCCTGGACGCCATCCCTGATCTTTCCGACACGCAGGTCATCGTGTTCTCGGAGTGGATGGGCCGCGACCCGCAGACCGTCGAAGACCAGGTCACCTATCCGCTCTCCACCGCCATGCTGGCGGTGCCGAGCGTGCGCACCGTGCGCGGCTACTCGTTCTTCGGGGAGTCGTTCGTTTACGTAATCTTCGAGGACGGCACCGATCTCTACTGGGCGCGCAGCCGCGTGCTCGAGTACCTCAACCAGGTGCGCGGGCAGTTGCCGGCGGACGCCACGCCGTCGCTGGGACCCGACGCGAGCGGTGTGGGCTGGGTGTTCGCGTACACGCTGGAGGACAAGTCGGGCAGGTACGACCTGGGCGACCTGCGCGCGCTGCAGGACTGGTTCCTCCGCTACCAGCTGACCAGCGTGGATGGCGTGGCGGAGGTTGCGAGCATCGGCGGCTACGTCCGCCAGTACCAGATCACCGTCGAGCCGTCCCTGCTGCAGGCCTACGGCGTGTCGCTGCCCATGGTGGTCGAGGCAGTCAGGCGCAGCAACAATGACGTGGGCGGGCGCCTGCTCGAAATTTCCGAAGCGGAGTACATGGTGCGGGGGCGGGGCTATCTGCGCGGTGTCGAGGACATCGAAAACGTCGTGGTGAAGGCCGAACGCGGCCAGGCGCCGCTGCTGCTGAAGAACATCGCGCAGATCAGCATCGGTCCCGACATCCGCCGCGGCATCGCCGAGAAGAACGGCGAGGGTGAGACGGTGGGCGGCATCGTGGTCATGCGCGACGGACAGAACGCTCTGCGCGTGATCCGTGACGTGAAGGAGAAGATCCGCGAGGTGTCGCGGGGACTGCCGGAGGGCGTGGAGATCAAGCCCGCCTATGACCGCAGCGGGCTCATTCTGCGCTCCATCGACACCCTGCGCCAGGAACTGATCCAGCAGATGATCGTCGTGGCGCTGACGTTCCTGGTGTTCCTGTGGCACGTGCGCAGCTCGCTGGTTGCCACCATCGCGCTGCCGCTGGGCATCCTGGTGTCGTTCATCGTCATGCGTCTCATCGGCGTGAACGCCAACATCATGTCGCTCGGTGGAATCGCCATCGCCATCGGCGCCATGGTGGACGCGGTGGAGGTGCTGGTCGAGAACGCGCACAAGAAGCTGGAGGGTGTCGAGCGACCCACGGCGGCGGAGCGCTGGGCCATCATCCGCGAAGCGTCCATGGAAGTCGGTCCGTCGCTGTTCTTCTCGCTGCTGGTCGTGACGGTTTCCTTCTTCCCGGTGTTCGCGCTGGAGGGGCAGGCGGGCCGCCTGTTCCGGCCGCTCGTCTTCACCAAGACGTTCGCGATGGCTGCCGGCGCCGTCATTGCCATCACGGTGACGCCGGTGCTCATGGGCTACTTCGTCCGCGGCCACATCCGGCCGGAGAGCAGACTGCCGGTGAGCCGCGCGGCGGTGGCCATGTACCTGCCCGTGATCCGCGGCGTGCTGCGCCACCCGGTGGCGGTGATCGTCGGAGCCGTCATCGTCACGCTGGTAACGATTGTTCCGTTCAAGCGGCTGGGCAGCGAGTTCATGCCGCCGCTCAACGAGGGTGACATTCTTTACATGCCCACCTCACTACCCGGTCTCTCCGAGACCGAGGCGCGGCGTGTGCTGCAGACGCAAGACAAACTGTTCCGCACCTTTCCTGAGGTGGGCACAGTCTTCGGAAAGATCGGAAGCGCGCAGACCGCCACCGACCCCGCGCCAATGTCCATGGTGGAAACCACCGTCAACCTGCACGAGCCCGACACGTGGCCGAAGCGATGGATCCGCGAAGGCGAAATCGAAAAGCGCGTGCGCGCCGTACTGCGCGATCTGGAGCGGGTTCGAGCGGGTGGCGCCGGTGGGGCCCCCGCCGCGCCAGGCGGCGGGGAAACCGGCGGCAGGACCCGCGAGCCCATGTCGGTGCAGGACATCGAGCGCATGGTGTTGCATACCGTGAACGGTGAGCTGCGCGCGCTCGCCATGCAGGGTGCCGACGACCGCGCGCTGCGCGCGGCGGCCGGCGATGCGGTGCGCCGCGAACTGGTGGCGCGCATCGTCCAGGAACACGCGGGCCAGGACGACGGCTTCGAGCAACGCGTGCGTGACGCGGTGAACCGGCGCGCGGCAGGAGCGCCGAAGCTCCACCGCCTCTCCATGGACGAACTCATGTATGACGACATGGACCGGGAGTTCCAGTTCATCGGCATGACCAACGCGTGGACCATGCCCATCAAGGCGCGCATCGACATGCTCTCCACCGGCATCAAGACGCCGGTTGGCATCAAGATCCTGGGCGACGATCTCGCGATGCTGCAGGAACTGGCGGTTCAGGTGGAGAACGTCATGAAGCGTGTACCCGGGACGCTGAGCGCCATCGGCGAGCGATCCATGGGCGGCCGCTACATTGACTTCGAGATCGACCGGGTCGAGGCGGCGCGCCACGGGCTCAGGGTGGGGGACGTGCAGGACGTCATCGAAACCGCGGTGGGTGGCATGAACATCACCCAGACCGTCGAGGGGCGCTATCGTTTTCCGGTGAACGTGCGCTACCCGCGCGAACTCCGCGACGATCCGCGCAAGCTGGGGCGCGTGCTGGTGTCTTCACCCACCGGCGAGCAGGTGCCCATCGACCAGCTCGCCACCATCTCACTCGTGCCCGGCCCGCCGGAGATCAAGAGCGAGAACGGGCTGCTGCAGGCGATCGTGTACGTGGACTTGCAGAAGGGTCAGGACATCGGCTCTTTCGTGGCGCGGGCGCGGCACGTCGTGGAGCGCGAGGTCACGCTCCCGCCGGGCTACTACATCTCGTGGAGCGGCCAGTTCGAGCAGATGCAGGCGGTGCGCAGCCGCATGCGCCTTATGCTGCCGGTAACGCTGCTCGTGATCTTCCTGCTGCTCTATTTCAACTTCGGCCGCGCGCGCGAAACACTGATCGTCATGCTGTCGATGCCCTTCGCCCTGGTGGGCGGCGTGTGGTACATGCACATCCTCGGCTACAACATGAGTGTGGGCACGGCGGTGGGATTCATCGCCCTGTCCGGGCTCGCCGTGGAAACGGGCGTGGTGATGCTGTTGTTCCTGAATCTGGCCCTCGACGAGGAGCATCGGCGTGGGGGCGCGCTCACGCCGGAACGACTGGACGCCGCCATCGTACACGGTGCCGTGATGCGCGTGCGTCCCAAGCTCATGAGTGTGGGAACCACCATCCTCGGACTGGTTCCGCTCATGTGGATGACCGGTGCGGGTGCATCGGTGATGAAGCGCATGGCGGCGCCCATGATCGGCGGCCTGGTATCGAGCACGTTTCTCACCCTGATCGTAATTCCGGCCATCGTTGTCCTGATTCACCGCCGCAACCTGAGGGAGGAACCATCAAAATAGACGGTTGTAGAAATCAATTCGAGAGGCCATACTATGTTCACTCATTCGTGTCGGGCCCGCCCGGCACCTGCTTCACAGGAGAAAATCATGAAACGGACACTGCTGCTTTCGTTTGCGCTGGTTGTGGCTCTGACGGCCGTCGCCATCGCCGACGACATGAAAACGGACAAGAAGGACGCCAAGGCCACCGTCACCCTCACCGGCGAAGTGCTCGACATGTACTGCTACATGTCGCACCCGGAAACCGGCGTTGGCGCCGAGCATGCTAAGTGCGCCAACTCGTGCATCGAGCGCGGGCTGCCCATCGGCTTTCTCGCCAGCGACGGCACCGTGTATCTCATCATTGGTTCGGATCACAGCCCCGCCAACGAAATGGTGAAGGGCTGGGCCGGAAAGCCCTCGATGATCACCGGCACCGTCGTCGAGCAGAAGGGCATGAAGGCCATCGATATCACTGGCATCTCCGAGGTCAAGGGTTAGTCGCTCCTGCCTCGGAGCGTGGGCGCGGCGGGATTGGGCAAGGGCACGTATCGTATAGCAACCCCGTCGCGTTCACATCGCCGGGCCCCCGGTTGTTTTACAATTCGCTGTAAATGCTGTAAACTCATTCGTTGACCGACCGCATCCCGAGGTGAACGAATGAAAAGACTCTGCCTGTTCGGCGCAATGGCCCTCGCGGTCGGGCTGTACGCCACTCCCACCCTCGCCGGCTACCTCATCATCCAGACCGATCCCAACCTGGACTACGCGAGTGCCAAGTGCCTCAACTCAGCCGCCGAGGTGGACGTGTACTTCATATACGTTCCACAGCCCGGAGATCCCGCCGTGCGTTGGATCCAGTTTGCCGCACCCACGCCCACCGGCTGCGTTTCCATCGGGTCGCGCAAGGACATTCCCGTACTGACGAAGTCGGGCGATTCGTCGGTGGATATCCTGGTGGATCTGGGCTGCTCACCCGTTACCACGCACCTGCTGACCGTGCGCCTGTCGAATGTGGTGGTTTCCGGCGATTGCTGCGGCTGGCGCCCGCTCAACACGCACGGGGGCACGAGCATCGACGCGTGGGATTGCGACGGGAACCTGGTGCTGCTGCAGTCGCGCGGGGTGTGGTTCTCCACCCAGCCCTGCGCGTTCGTGGCACCGCACACGCCTTCGCCCGCCGACGGTGAGACCATCGGCGCGCTCGAGACGGACCTTGAATGGCAGAGCGCCGGTGGTCCCGAGTGCGGCCTGGGCGACGTGTTGATCCACAATCTCTACTTCGGCACCGACCCGGACGCGCTCATCGAGCACGTCGACGCCGGCTCGCCGTACCCCGTGAGCAACCTCCTCCCAGGCACCACCTACTACTGGCGCGCCGAGGCCACCACCTACAACAACGCGGGGCCGTACCCGGGACCGTTGTGGTCGTTCAGCACGCCCCAGGCCACCGGCACCGAGCAGACCACCTGGGGAAGAATTAAATCGCTCTTCCGGTGAACGCACCGGTATCGTTCACGCCATCATGATGCCCGCAACCACAGAGGTGGACACCGGCCTGCGCCGTGTGCTGGGGCGTGTGAGCGCCACCAACATCGTGATCGGCGCCATTATCGGCGTCGGTATCTTTTTTACGCCTACCAGTGTGGCGCGTATTGCCGGCAACGGGCAGCTGGCGCTGTGGACGTGGGCCGTGGGCGGTGTAGTGGCGCTGCTGGGCGCGCTCACCTTTGCCGAACTCGGCGGCATGTACGGGCGCACCGGCGGGCAGTACGACATCCTGCGCGATTCCTACGGCCCCCTGGTGGCGTTCTGCTTTGTCTTCTGCAACTCCACCGCCATCGTGGCCGGTGGCGTGGCCATCATCTCCATGGTGTGCGCGGAGAATCTCGCGACGCTCGTTGCCGGTGGCACTCCCGCCGCGCCGGTGGTGGCGGCCCTGGCGGTGGCGCTGATCGCCCTTCTCGCGTGCGCCAACTTCATCGGCGTGCGCTGGGGTGCCGCCATCCAGAATGTCACCGTTTTCGCCAAGGTGGCGGCACTGGCGCTGATCGCACTGCTGGCTGCGTTCGCCGGGCGCCACGCGGGCGACGTTTCCGCGACCGTGCAGACAACCACCGCGGCGAGTCCCTGGATCGCACTGCTGTTCGCCGGGCTCGTGCCCGCGCTGTTTGCGTACGGTGGCTGGCAGCACGTGCTGTGGATGGGCGGGGAGGTGAAGGACCCGCGTCGCAACCTGCCGTTCGCCATCGTGGTGGGTGTACTGGTGGTGATGGTGGTCTACCTGTCGGTCAACTGGGCGTATTTGCATTTGCTGGGCTACGCGGGTGTGAGCGGGAGCCGCGCGCTCGCGTCCGACGCGGTGTCGGTGGTGTGGCCGCGCGTGGGCGCGCGCTTTGTTGCCGGGGCGGTGGCGCTGTCTGCGTTTGGTGTGCTCAATGAGCAGATCCTCGCCGGGCCACGGCTGCTGTTCGGCATGGCGCGTGACGGACGGTTCTTCTCACCATTCGGCCGCGCGCACCCGCGCTTTGCCACGCCGGGCCTCGCCATCCTTCTCATGACGGCACTCGCGGTGACACTGGTTTTGGTGGCGGGAAAGAATGGCATCGACCGCCTGCTCACCGGCGTGGTGCTGGTGGACGCGGTGTTCTTTGCGCTCACGGGTGCCGCACTCATTGTCTTGCGCGTGCGACAGCCAAACGCCGACCGCCCCATGCGCGTGCCGTTCTATCCGCTTGTGCCGGCGCTGTTTGTGCTTCTCGAAGCGGCCATCATCCTGGGCGCATTCCAGATCGAAGCCAACCGCGCGGCGGCCTGGATCGGCGTGATCTGGGTGGGGGTGGCGCTGGCATGCTACTGGCTCTTCTTCCGGCGCAAGATCGCGCTCGATTCCTCCGCCGCGGAGAGTTAGGTTGAAGCATGAACCTTCCTTATCCTCAGACCCGCAAAGATCGCTGGAGCGATCTTGTCCGGGGTGCCGCAATGGCGGCGTTCATCGTTATTCCCCCTGCATTGACGACCCCGATTGCCCGGGATGCAACCCTCGCCACCGCCATGCGCGACGGGGACGCCGCCTTCCGGGTGTTCGACAACGAAACCGCGCGCCTTTGTTACGAACGCGCGTTCGCAATCGATTCCACCCGCTGCGACGTTCTCTGGAAACTCGCGCGGTCGAACATCGACTGCGGAATGGTTGCGCCGCGCGACGACAGGCCCCGGTGGTTCGCTTCCAGCGAGCGGCTGACGCGACGGTGCGTCTCGTTGTACCCCGACTCCTCGGAGGCGCATTTCTTTCTGGCCGTTGCCATCGGCCAGATGACCAAGGTGGTGGGCAACAAGCGCCGCATCGAGCTTTCCAGGGAGGTCAAGGGTGAGGCGGAGACAACGCTCTTGATCGATCCAGCCCACGCCGGCGCCATGCATATCCTGGGGCGGTGGAACTACGAGGTGGCGGGCCTGGGATGGTTCTCGAAGATGGCCGCAAAGATTGTCTACGGCGGTGTTCCACCCGGTGCAAGCTACCAGCAGGCGAAGGAGTGGTTCGAGAACGCCATCGCCGAGCGGCCCGATATGCCGCTCAACCATCTGTGGCTCGGTGAAACGCTGATCAAGCTGGACGACTACGCCGGCGCGCGCCAGGCGCTGCAGGTATGCCTCGACCTCGACGATGTGCTCTGGGACGACAGTCACACCAAGGCCCAGGCACGGAAGAAACTCCACGACATCCAGGGCAGGAAATGACGGCGCTGGGCAGCCGGCTTCGCCTGTCGATTGGCCGACACCCCGTTCCGCGACGACCCACGTCCTAAGCGCAACCTGCGCGCCGTGTTGCGCGCGCCCCCCATCGCCGCGCCCATCCCCGCCCCGCGTGCGGTGGCGAAGCGCCTGTCTGTGTACCTCGCGTAATGCCAACAAGATAGACCGTCCGGGCCCGCTGGCCCGGTCCATGCCATAGCCAGGCCATCGCGGGGTGGCTGTGCGGGGGTGTGACGGGAGGTGGAGGACGTGGCGACAACGAGATTCATGCGCGCGGCTCATGGGCGTGCAGCGCTGGTGATGTGGAGCTTCATTGCGCTGGCGCTCATGGTGCCCGCGTGCGCGGAACGAACCAACGACACCGACACGGAGAACCCGGTCATTGTGACCGGACGCGGCATTGAGATTACAAACCTGGAACGGGACGAGACCCGGCGGACCGTCGTGGCAACCGTGACGCAACACGGTATCGAGCGGCGCCTGACCCTTGCTCCGCTGCCCGACGGTCCGTCGCCGGGACTCGTGGCGACCCTCGACGACAACGGGTCATTCTATGAACTGTCCATCGCGGTCGACGAACGCTCCGGCGTGCTGCGGATACGCGAACGCACCGCGATCGACGAAATGGCGATGGTATTTCGCGAGCACAACGGGCGCGTGTACGAGTCGTACGACATCAACGGCGAGCACTTGTCCGTCGACTATCCCGCGCTGGAACCGGCGCAGCTCGACAAGGCAGTGGCGCGCTACCGGGCGGGTGACATCGATCTGGCGGCGTCGCCGGAACTGCGCGAAGTCGGCGCGACGCTGGCGGCGTTCGACGCGTTCTACACGCCGACCACCGCCAACACACTGCACAACAACGCGGCGGGGGATCTGCTGATCTCCGTCCTCTCCGACCCGGTGGCGGCGGGCGCCATCACGGGAGAGGACGTCACGACGCAGCGTGTCGACGGCGGGGCGCAGCGCGTGTGCTGGGCCGCCACACTGTGCACGCGCTACAAGTGCAAGATGGGTGGAATGGCGAACCCGCTGTGCACGGCGTGCGGCGGTGTCACCGCGGCGTGCCTGTTCACCGAAGTGGCCTGCTGGATTGCGGGTTGCGACTGTTGCTTCTAAGGAGGTCAACGCGATGCCGAGGATTGTGTTCTCATCGCTCGCCCTGCTGGGCTTTCTTCTTGCCGTCACCGGCTTGCTGGTGCAGCAGCGGGCCCTCAGCATGCACGGGAAACCGGACGTGCCACGCGGGGTCAGCATGAACCCCACGCGCTGGTGGCCGGCGTGGCGCCTGGCCGGAGAAATGACCAGCACCGAGGGCGTTCGCAAGTATGTGAAGGGCCTGGAGCTGGTCGACTGGGGCATGACGATGGTCTTCTTCGCGCTGGGCTACATTCTCGGCCGCTGGTAGGGGGGAGGGCGCCGGGTGGTGGTGCGGGCCGAGGCGCACCGCCACCCGTGCGCGCCAATCCATCCTCGCCGCCCACGCCGGTCGGCCACTATAATGACCGCGTGAACATCTCCGGTCGCGCACGTATCTCCGCCCTCATGCTCGCCGCCCTCACGCTGGGTGGTCTTGCCGCGTGGGGGTTCATCAACTATGCGCGCGAGCCGGAACTCACCGCCGAACTGCGCGGCTACGCGCTGGCCGAGGAACTGGGGTGCCACGGTTGCCATGGTCCGCGCGGCACGGGTGGCGTGGCCAATCCGGGGAGCCGCGACGGCGACGTGCCGGCCTGGGACGGTGGCACCGCCATGATGTTCGTGCGCAACGACGACGAGATCCGCGAGTGGATCATGGACGGAAAACCGTGGCGCCTCGCGCTGCGCGACTCGCTGGATGCGCGCCGCCGCGCAAACAGGGAACAGCGCATCCGCGACGCCTTCCCGAAAGCCGGCGAGGTGTCGCTGCACCCGCGCCCGCTCGAACCCGCCGAACTCCCGCTCACCATGCCTGCCTACCGCGACGTGATCGACGAACACCAGCTCGAGGACCTGGTGGCGTACTACAAGGCGGTGGCGGATTACACGGAGATGCCCGAGGACGCGCGTCGTGGATACCGCGCGGCGCGCTCGCTGGGATGCTTCGGATGCCACGGGCCGGGCGGGCTGCTGGGGGTGGACAACCCGCGCAGCTTCAAGGGCTACGTGCCGCCGTGGCGCGGGCCGGACTACCAGGAGCTGGTGAAGAACCACGACGAACTGCGCGCGTGGATTCTGGACGGAAACATACCGCGTCTCAACGACAACCGTATCGCGCGCTTCTTCATGCGCCGCCAGGTGGTGCGCATGCCGGCCTACCGCGGCGTCATCGCGGATTCCACCCTGGCCGAAATAGAGGGCTACATCGACTGGCTGTCGCGCGACGGCTCATAGCCGGGGAGTCGTCAGTTCTGCGGAATCACGTTCTGGCGCTGCAGCTCGGGGACGAGCTGGCCGGCCACTTCTTCGCGCAGTTTGTCCACTGACGTCGGGTCGATCTCCACCGTGCTTCCCGTCCACACGAACCTGCCACCGTCGAGCGCGCTCCACACGTCGATCTGGTAGCGTCCCTTCTTTTCCTTCTCCGGTGGCGGCGAGCCGAGCATCACCGTCTGGTAGTACGAGTGGTACCAGCCGCTCCAGTAGTCCTGCCGCGACATCGTGGTCTGCTTGTCGTAGCCGCCGCCGAAGTTGCCGGTCTGGGTGACCGCGAGGCGGTGCGTCACCA
>Ga0224500_10000336_pt1 | contig 32915 bp, 34 predicted proteins | sample SF_Oct11_sed_USG_FD_168126 | JGI IMG/M metagenome (GOLD analysis project Ga0224500, IMG submission 168126) | Sediment microbial communities from San Francisco Bay, California, United States - SF_Oct11_sed_USGS_4_1 | ecosystem: Environmental > Aquatic > Marine > Sediment | place: USA: California... | reverse complement strand
CAGCAGCTCCGCCGCCGTGATCAGGCGCGCCACGTCCTCGGCGGTCGAGAACGCATCGTCCCCAGCCACCGGCGCATCGTTGTCCGCGCCCACGCTGAGCGTCACCGTGTTGTCTGAGCTCGTGGAAGCTTCCGAGAGATTGCCGGCCGCATCGGCCGCAGCGCCCGCACCGATCGAGGCGACCACCAGGCCGCTCGAGGTCATGCCGCTGACCGACACCGTGTAGCTCGCACCGCTGCCCATGACGCTCGCCACCAGCTCGCCACCCACGGTAGAGCCACTGAAGTCGATGTCCTCCGCCCCGAAGCCAAACACCTCCTCGCTGAACAGCACCGTGAACTCGATCGGGCTCTCGTTCGTCGGATCGGCCTGCCCCGCCGCCTGGTCGATCGTCACGCCCGGCGCGACCTCGTCCCCCAATTCATCGATGAAGCGGGGGTCGACGGCGGTCTTCACGAAGTGCCGGTCGACGAAGGCGTAACGCGGCAGGCCAGCGGCAACGACACGGCTGTCGTCGCTCATCTCGCCCACGATCGTGATCGAGCGGATGCTGCCGTACTCGAGGACGTCGTCGCCGTTGTCGAAGATACCGTCCACCGGGTCCTGGCCGACCCGCACAGCGGACGAGAGCATCGAACCCGCGATCAGGAGGTTGCCGAGCCTGCCCGAGCCGAACTGGTCGGCGTCGTCGCCTTCGCCGCCGGGCTGCCCGTCGGCGCCGAGGTTGGCGCCGACGAGAATCTGCGAGTTCTCCAGGTTGCCCAGTACCGCGATGCCCGTCACGCCGGAATCGCGGTCCCCATGACGATCGTGCCTGCCGTGACCGCGATCATGGCCGCTCCAGCGGTCATGCCAGTGGTCCTTCGACGCGCCGATCGACGGCACCGCGATGATCGCGTCGGTCGCGCTGCCGATCACCAGCCCCCTGTCGAGCCGACCGTCGATCGCGAGAATGCCGGTGAGGTCTGTCTTCGGCGCGAACAGCGCGTCCAGGGAACCGGCGACGTGGATATCGTCGATCGCGAAGCGCCCGTCGCCGCCGCGGTTCGTCAGGATGGAGAGCTCCGAGCGCCCGTCGGTCCCGGTCAGCTGCAGGTCCCAGCCGCTGCCGTCCCAGGTGAGCTCGCCGACGCCCGGCCCGTCCAGCCGCAGCGTCACCTTGGTGCCGTCGGCGTCGCGGAAGGTGAGCGTGTCGCTGCCTTCGCACCCAGGCAGATCGCCGAATATCCAGCCGAAGTCGAATACCGGCCCCAGCGCGAGGTTGTTCGACTCGTCGCTCTCGCGGACCTTGTCGCGGGAATCCACCAGCGCGAGGAGCTGGTACTCGCCGGGCCGCAGATCCTCGTCGAAGTCCAGATCGACGCGCACCTCCTGTGCTGCGCCGGGTCGCAGCTTGCCGCGCGTGTGGTCGGTGCCGAGCAGGACGTCGGATGCGTCGAGGACTTCGTCCGCCGACGCGTAGACGCTCACCTTCACGGACTTCGCCGACCGGTCGCCGATGTTCTGCACCAGAACGGCCGCCTCGGCGTCCGCGTCCGGAAAGAGCGCCGCCGCGCCGGGATCCCATTGCACCGTGCCGATCAAGTCGGCGGACAGCAGGACGCGGGGCTCGAGCGGCTGGAACTGGATGGCGGGGCGCGCCCGCCTCGTGTGGTGCGGCTTGCGCTGCTCGCGGCGCAGGCGAAGGAGCCTGGCCAGTGGGCCGAAGAAAATGCTCGCGAGGCCGGGTATCTCCAAGGTGCTTCTTCTCCCCATCCCACACGCTGCTGCCCGAGGCACATGCGGCCCCGGACCCCCAAGTCGCATTCTCAGACATTCGCGCATTCGGCGCCATCGCTCCTGCACAGAATTCGTGCGCAGGTCGTGGACTGCATCACGCGCGCTTGCAGATCGCGGCGCCGCCTGCCGTACAGCACTAACGCCGACATGACGTTTGTACTGGCCTCCCGTCGTACAATTGCGCCCTTTCGCTCATGCTACTCACCCGCCCAATCTTTCTACTCGCCACGCTCGCAGCCGCGGCGCTTCCTGCAGCGGCGCAGGAATACGAATGCATGATCGAGGCGCGCCAGGCGATCGAGATCCGCTCTCCCGTCGAGGCGGTGATCGAGAAGGTGCACGTGACGCGCGGCCAGGCGGTGAAGAAGGGCCAGCTGCTGGTGACGCTCGCCGCGGGACCGGAGCGCGCGTCGCTCGCGCTGGCGCAGTCACGCGCCACGATGCAGGGCGAGATCAAGGCCGCCGAGGCGCGCCTGGACATCGCGCAGAAGAAAGCGACGCGCGCCAGGGAGCTCTTCAAGCAGCAGTTCATCTCCGAGAACGCGCGCGACGAGGCGCTCGCCGAGCTGCAGCTCGCCATCGAGGAGCTGCGCCGCGTGCGCGAGACGCAGCGCCTGAACGAGCTGGAAGCGAGGCGCGCCGCGGAGGTCGTCGCCATGCGCAGCATCCGCAGCCCGCTGGACGGCGTGGTGGTGGAGGTGATGCTCAAGCCGGGCGAGTTCGGCGCGATCACCTTCAAGGACCCGATCATGAAGCTCGCCGACATCGATCCGCTGCACGTCGAGGTCGTGCTGCCCGTGAGCCAGTACGGACAGGTGAAGCCGGGCCAGAAGGCGACCGTGATGCCCGAGCCGCCCGTCGGCGGCCGCTACGACACGACCGTCGCGCTGGTGGACAAGGTCGTCGACGCGGCGAGCGGCACGTTCGGCGTGCGCCTGGAGCTGCGCAACCGCAAGTCGGAGATTCCCGCCGGCGTGCGCTGCCGCGTGCAGTTCCGCTAGCGGCCGGGCAGCGCTTCGGCGGCCAACGGCCGCACCAGCCGCGCGCCCGGCCACTGGTCCGGATGCAGGCGCCGGTACTGCGGCGGGTACTCGTGCTTCGCGCCGAAACGCTCGGCCGCGTGCCAGACCCAGCGCGGGTTATCGAGGAAGCCGCGCGCCAGCGCCACCATGTCCGCGCGTCCGCTGGCGACGATGTCCTCGGCCTGCTGCGGCTCGACGATCAGCCCGACCGCCATCGTCGGCAGGCCGGCGCCGCGCTTCACGGTTTCGGCGAATCCCACCTGGTAGCCCGCCTCGAGCTTGATGCGCGCGTTCACCACCCCGCCGCTGGTGACGCAGACGTAGTCCAGGCCGATCGCCTTGAGCGCCTTTGCGAAGACGGCCGCGTCGGCCGCCTCGAAGCCGCCTTCCGTCCAGTCGCTCGCGGTGATGCGCGCGCCGAGCGCGCGCTCCTTCGGCCAGGCCTCGCGCACTGCGCGCGCCACGTCCAGCGGGGCGCGCATGCGGTTCTCGAGGCTGCCGCCGTAGCGGTCGGTGCGCTTGTTGGAAAGCGGCGAGAGAAACTGGTGCAGCAGGTAGCCGTGCGCCGCGTGCAGCTCCACGAGGTCCAGCCCGATGCGCTTGGCGCGCTGCGCGGCCGCCGCGAAAGCATCCACGACGCCTTGAATTTCCTGCGCGGTCAGCTCGTGCGGCACGTGCCAGCCTTCGGCGAACGGTAGCGCCGAAGGCGCGACCGTCTGCCAGGGCGACTCGCCTGGCCCGAGCGCCTTGCCGCCGAGCCAGGGCTGCTGCGCCGAGCCCTTGCGGCCCGCGTGCGCGAGCTGCACGCCGATCGGGCTCTTCGTGATGTCGCGGTACAGGTCCACCGCACGCTTCATCGCGGCCTCGTTCAGGTCGTGGTACAGGCCCGTGCAGTAGTTGGAGATGCGGCCCTCGCGTGTCACGCCCGTGGCTTCGATGATGAACAGTCCCGCCCCCGAGCAGGCGAAAGTTCCGAGGTGCGCAAGGTGCCAGTCGCTCATCGCGCCGTCGGCGGCGCTGTACTGGCACATCGGCGAGACGACGATGCGGTTGGGCAGGGTGACGCCGCCCAGCTGGATGGGCGTGAAGAGCTTCGCGGTCATCAGGACTTCCTGGACTTGGGTTTCTGGGGGACCTTCGGGACGGCGACGCCGATCAGGCAGTCGCGCGTGACGGCACCGGCGAGCTGCGCTTCGCTCCAGCCGTCCATGCCGGCGGGGCGCATCGGCAGCACCATGTAGCGCATGTCGGCGTTCGAGTCGTGCACGCGAACCGCGACCTTCGGCGGCACCTTCAATCCGAACTCGGCGAGCACCTCCCGCGGCTCGCGCACCACGCGGCTGCGGTAAGGCTTGGACTTGTACCACTCGGGCGGCAGGCCGAGCAGCATCCTCGGGTAGCAGGAGCACAGCGTACAGACGATGACGTTGTGCGTCTGCGCCGTGTTCTCCACGACGATCAGCTTCAGGCCCGGCACCTCGAAGCCGAGCTCCTCGGCCGCCGCGCTGCCGTTCCCCAGCATGCGCGCCTTGTAGGCCGGGTCGAGCCAGGCGCGCGCCACCATTGCCGCGCCGCGCTCGGGGCCGCGCGCGCGCATGGTCGCCATCGCGCCGGCGATCGCGTCTTCCGTGATGACGCCCTTCTCCACCAGCAGCTCGCGCAGGCTGACCTCCATCAGCTGGAAGTAGTCGTACGGCTGGTAGCGGCCGGCTTCTTTCACGCCTCGATCCAGTGCTGGAAGATCTCGAGCTCGATCACGTCCGCGCGGCTGCCGCGGTAGCCCGGCCACACGTCCTTCTGGCGGAAGCGCACGCGGTACAGCGGCTGCGCGGGCAGGCCGTCGCGCTGCTGCGCGAGCTCCTCGGGGTTGGGAAAGGACCCGCACAGGCGCTCGACCACGCCCGCGTGGCCGCGGACGTAGAACGGCGTGCGGATGTGGCCAAGCGGCGCGGCGCTTCTCACGCGCACACGGTCGCCGGGCTTGTAAATGGGGACCGTCCCCATTTTCTCCACCGTCATTTTCCCCTCGACCGCTTGCGCCGAGAAAATGGGGACAGTCCCCCCACTTCCGCCAGCTTGCGTGCCAGTTCGTCCGTCGTGAACACCCCGCGCTGGATCATGGTATGGGTGAGCGAGATCACCCAGCGGTCGTAGTAGCCCATGCGATCGTAGTCCGCGGGCGGCAGCGCTTCGATGTTCTTCCGGAGCTCGTCCACCGTCATGCGCTTCTTCATGCCGGTGACGCCGGTGAGCAGCATCATCATGGCGTCCACGCGCAACTCCCACTCGTCGTAGGCATGCTCGCTGCGCTTGACCTTGCCAGCGGGCTGCCCGCCCATGTCGTGGTGGCTGCGTTCGATCATCGGATTCCGAAATGCTACCTGATGCCGTATTCTGCGGCATCCAGCGGAGGGGGGGGTATGGACACTTCGGCAAAGGGGCTGCGGGTACTGGTCACCGCGGGCGCGGCGGGCATCGGACTTGCCATCGCCCGGACGTTCCGCGATCACGGCGCGCGCGTCTTCGTGTGCGACATCGACGACCAGGCGCTCGCCGGGCTCGACAAGGACATCGGCCGGACAAGAGCCGACGTCGCCAGCCGCGCGGACGTCGACCGGCTGTTCGCCGAGTCGCACAAGGCGCTCGGCGGCCTCGACGTGCTGGTGAACAACGCAGGCATCGCCGGCCCGACCGGCAAGGTCGAGGACATCGCGCCCGAGGACTGGGACCGCTGCATCGCCATCGACCTCACGGGCATGTTCAATTGCACGCGCAAGGGCATGCCGCTGCTGAAGGCCGCGGGCGGCGGCTCGATCGTCAACCTCTCCTCGGCGGCGGGCCGGCACGGCTTTCCGATGCGCTCGCCCTACTCCGCCGCCAAGTGGGGCGTCGTCGGCTTCACGAAGAGCATCGCGGTGGAGGCCGGGCCGGACAAGGTGCGCTGCAACGCCATCCTGCCCGGCATCGTCGAGGGCGAGCGCATCGAGCGCGTGATCGCTGCCAAGGCAAAGGCGCTCGGCGTCTCGCACGAGGCGTTCCGCAAGGAGCTCCTCGCCACCACCAGCCTGCACTCTACCGTCACCGCGCAAGACATCGCCGACATGGCGCTCTTTCTGTGCACCGCGGCGGGCAGCCGCATCACCGGGCAGGCGATCCCGGTGGACGCCGACGTACGCTACCTGGTCTAGGGGAAAACAGATGTCAGCTGCCCAAGGCAAAGTCATCATCACCTGCGCCGTCACCGGCTCGATCCACACACCGAGCATGTCGCCGCACCTGCCGGTGACGCCGGCGGAGATCGCCAGGGCGGCGATCGGCGCGGCGCAAGCCGGCGCCGCGATCGTGCATCTGCACGCGAGAAATCCGAAGGACGGCAGTCCCTCGCAGGACCCGGCGCTGTTTCACGAATTCCTGCCGCAGATCGCGGTGGCGAGCGACGTGGTGCTCAACCTCACGACCGGCGGCGCGGCGACCATGACGATCGAGGACCGCCTGCAGCCCGCGCTGCAGTTGAAGCCCGAGGTCGCCTCGCTCAACATGGGCTCGATGAACTTCGGCCTGTACGAGATGCTCGGGCGCTACAAGGAGTTCAAGCACGACTGGGAGAAGCCCTACCTCGCCGGCTCGGACGAGCGCATCTTCAAGAACACCTTCAAGGACATCGCCTACATCCTGACCTCCTGCGCGGAGAACGACACGCGCTTCGAGATCGAGTGCTACGACATCGGGCACCTGTACACCGCGGCGCACTTCCTCGACCGTGGCCTGATCAAGCCGCCGCTGTTCATCCAGTCGGTGTTCGGCATCCGCGGCGGCATCGGCGCGCACCCGGAGGACGTGTCGCACATGAAGCGCACCGCCGACCGCCTGTTCGGTGACCAGTACTACTGGTCGGTGCTCGGCGCGGGCCGCAACCAGATGGCGGTCGCCGCGCAGGCGGCGGTCATGGGCGGCAACGTGCGAGTGGGGCTGGAAGACAGCCTGTGGCTCGGGCGCGGGCAGCTCGCCAAGTCCAACGCCGAGCAGGTGGCGAAGGCGAAGCGCATGCTGGAAGAGCTGGGCCTCGCGGTCGCCACGCCCGACGATGCGCGGCAAATGCTCAAACTCAAGGGAGGAAAGAATGTCGCTTTCTAGGCTGTTGGCAGCGGTCGTTCTCGCTGCGTTCTCCGCGGTCGGCGCCGCGCAGGAGTGGCCCACGAAGCCGGTGAAGTTCGTGGTGCCCTTCCCGCCCGGGGGCACGGTGGACCCGCTCGCGCGGCTGATGGCCACCAAGCTCGGCGAGTCGCTCGGCGGCCAGTTCATCGTCGAGAACCGGCCCGGCGCCGGCGGCTCCGTCGGCACCGCGGTGGCGGCCAAGGCGGCGCCGGACGGCACCACGTTCGTCTTCGTGTTCGACTCGCACGGCGTCAACCAGGCCCTGTTCAGGAACCTGCCCTACGACACGGTGCGCGACTTCGCGCCGGTGATGCTGGTCGGCACCTCGCCCTACGCCATCGCCACGCAGGCCGACAAGCCGTACAAGACCTTCGGCGACGTCGTCGCGGCGGCGAAGGCGAAGCCCGACGCGATCACCATCGGCTCGATCGGCAACGGCACCATCGGCCACCTGACCGCGCTGATGGCGCAGCAGGTGGGCGGCTTCAAGATCACCCACGTCCCCTTTGCCGGCGGCGGGCCGATGACGCAGAACCTGCTCGGCGGCCACATCGAGCTCGGCATCGGCTCGGCGGCGCTGATCACGCGGCAGGTAAAGGGCGGAAAAGTGCGCGCGATCGCCACGACCGGCGAGAAGCGCGCGCCGACGCTGCCCGACGTGCCGACGCTCGCCGAGCAGGGCATTGCCGGCGTGGTGGCGTACGCCTGGTGGGGAATATTCGCCCCGGCCGGCACGCCGCAGCCGATCATCCAGAAGTTCTGGACCGGCCTGAAGAACGCGCTCGCGCTGCCCGACGTGCAAAAGACGCTCGTCGAGGGTGTCGGCATGGAGATCCTCGCCGCGAGCCCCGAGGACACGCAGAAGTTCCTGCTCGCCGAGATGCAGCGCTGGGGCAAGGTGGTCGCCGAGCACGACATCAAGGTGGACTGACGCGGCGGGGCGCGGGATGTTCCGGCCGCCCGCGAACGCCTGCGACTGCCACATCCACGTCTTCGGGCCGTTCGCGCGCTACCCGCTCGACGCGGCGCGCAAGTACACGCCCGAGGAGGCGCGGCTCGACGATTACCTCAAGCTGGCCACCGCGCTCGGCCTGTCGCGCGCGGTGTTCGTGCAGCCCAGCGTGTACGGCACGGACAACGCCTGCCAGCGCGACGCGATCCGCCGGCTGGAGGAGAACGCGCGCGGCGTGGCGGTGATCGACGATGCGATCACGGACGCGCAGCTCGGCAAGCTGAACGGCTGCGGCTTCGTCGGCGCGCGCCTGAACCTCACTCGCGCGGCGAGCCTCGATTCGCTCGAGGCTCTCGCGGCGCGCGTGAAGGAGTATGACTGGCACGTCCAGCTGCACCTGCCCGGCGCCTGGCTGCCCGAGATCGCCGATCGGCTGCTGCGGCTGCCCACCGAGATCGTCATCGACCACTTCGGCCGCGTCGACGCGCGCCACGGCGTCGAGCAGGCGGCCTTCCAGGCGCTGCTCGGCCTGCTCGACTCAGGCAGGGTCTGGGTGAAGCTCTCGGCGCCGTACCGCGTGGACCTCGACGGCGCGCCCTGGCGCAAGGCCGCGCAGCTCGCGCGCGCGCTGGTGAAGAGCAACCCGCAGCGCCTGGTGTGGGGCACCGACTGGCCGCACCCGGACGTGCCGGTCGTGCCCGAGGACCCGGCGCTGCTCGATGCGCTCGCCGACTGGGTGCCGGAAGACGCACTGCGCAAGCGCATCCTCGTCGACAACCCGGCGAAGCTCTACCGCTTCTGATGAAGTGGCACATCCAGTGGCCGGCGTTCGTGCTCGCGCTGGTGGGCGTCGTGTTCTTCGCTGCCGACCGCCTGACGCGCACGCCGGCGGTGGTGCATTCCGTCAGCGACGGCCGGCAGGAGATCTCCATCCCGGCTGCGCGCGACGGGCACTATTACCTCGAGGGTTCCGTCAACGGCGTGCCGCTGCGGTTCATGGTCGACACCGGCGCCACCTACGTATCGGTAAGCGAAGAGTTCGCGCGCAAGGCGAAGCTGCCGGAGGGCATCACCGGCTACTTCAGCACCGCGAACGGGAACGTGGAGGGAAGGATCGTGAAGGGCCAGGTCATCGAGGCAGAAGGCTTTCGCGCCACGGGGTTGAGCGTCGCCGTCACGCCGCTCGGCGGCAAGCAGGGACTGCTCGGGCAGAACTTCCTGCGCCGCTTCGAGGTCTCGCAGTCGCGGGGCGAGATGCGCCTGAGGCTCGCCGAGTGACGGGGCCTCTCGACATCGTCACAATCCGGGGTCGATAACCAGAGGAGGCAGGCATGTCCAGGACCGTTCTCATCACCGGCGCGGGAAGCGGCTTCGGCCGCGGCGCGGCCCTCGAGCTCGCGAAGCGCGGCCACAAGGTGATCGCCGCCGTGCTGAACGACGCGCAGGCCGCCGAGCTCGCGAAGGCCGGGCCGAAGCTGACCGTGGTCAAGCTCGACATCACCAAGGCCGAGGACGTGGCCAAGGTGGACCAATGGGACCTCGACGTCTTCATCGCCAACGCCGCCCTCGGCCAGACCGGGCCGCTGTCGCTCATCCCGCTGGAGCGGCTGCGCGCGGTGTTCGAGGTGAACGTCTTCGCCACCGTCGCCGTCACGCAGCGCGTCGCGCTGAAGATGAGGAAGAAGCGCGCCGGCCGCATCATCATCGTGTCCTCGATCGGCGGCGTGCGCGCGGGCCTGGGCTCCGGGCCGTACACGATGACCAAGCACGCCATCCAGGCCTTCGGCACCGCGCTGCGCGCCGAGCTGAAGATGTTCGGCGTGGACGTGTGCCTCATCAATCCGGGTCCGTACGCCACGGGCTTCAACGACCGCATGGCCAACAACCCCGGCGAATGGTTCGACCGCAAGACCGCGGCGCCCGAGGACGTGGCGGCCATGGACGCGCTCGTGCAGCGCATCACCGTGGGCCAGCTCGACCCGGCCGACGTGGTGAAGCGCTACGTCGAGCTGGTCGAGGCCGAGAGCACCGAGCTCGTGAACTTCGTGCCGCCCGACATCGTCGAGCGCATGAGCAAGTCGATGCCGGCGCGCTGATCGAGGTGCGTCGCGAGGTGCGCGCTCAGCTCGCGCGCATCTTCGCCCGCGCCGTCGATGAGCGCCGACTTGCGCCGCCGCAGGAACGGCAGCCCCATCACGTACAGCCCGGGGGCGTCCACGACGCCGCCGTCGTGGCGCAGCCGGCCCTTGCGATCGAGCGCCGGCACTTCGAGCCACGAGTAGTCGGGCCGGAAGCCGGTCGCCCAGAGCACGGTGCGGATCCCGCCGCGCACGAGGTCGAGCGCGAGCGGCGGCGAGGCCTCGATGCGGGTGGGCTCGAAGCGCTCGGGCGGCGGAACCTCGCCCTCCAGCCCCTTCTCGCTCACCCAGCCGTCGATGGCATCGAGCAGCCGGTTCATTTTCAGGTCGGAGAGCGCCACCTGGTTGGCGAGCGCCCCCGAAAAGAGCGCCTTGCCGTCCCTCAGGCCCGCGAGGCGGCCGGCGAGCCGCACGCCGCTCGCCGTGAGCGCATTCAGGTCGAGCATGCGGCCCTGGTCGTTGCCGGTGAGCTGCAGCGAAGGGACCTCGCGCACGCGGCCGAGGTCGTCCACCTCGTCGTGGCGCAGGTCGAGAATGCCCGCCGCGTCCATCCACCACTGGATGTCCCGTCCGCGGTAGCGCCTCGGCATGCGGATGTGCTCTGCTACCGCCAGCGTCACCTGACGGCCCGAGCGCTGGATCTCCTCGGCGAGCTGCACGCCCGTGGCCGATGCGCCGACCACCAGCACGCCGCCCTGCTCGAGCTGCGAGGGATTGCGGTACTGGTGCGGGGTGAAGCTGGCGACCGCAGCGGGCAGCGCTGCGGCGAGCTGCCGCGGGACGTTCGCGATGTTGCACGCGCCGCTCGCCAGCACCACGGCGCGGCTGCGCCACGCGCCTCGGCTGGTCTGCACGGCGTAGCCCTCCTCCGTGCGCCGCACCGAGTTGACTGCGGTGTGCTGATGCACCGGGGCCGAAATCGCCCAGGCGTAGCGTTCGAGGAAGGCGATCGTCTCCGGCATCGTGCGAAAGCCGTGCGGGTCCTCGCCCGACGCGTCCGCGAACCCGGGCAGGCGGCTCTGCCAGGTTGGCGTGAGCAGCCTGAGCGAGTCCCAGCGCTCGGTCTTCCACGAGTTCGCCACCTCGCCGCGCTCGAGGACCACGTGGTCGATCGAGCGCTCGCCAAGGCGGCGGCTCATTGCAAGGCCGGCGTGGCCCGCCCCGACGATGACGACGTCGGTGCGCACGCGGCTAGCTGACGCTGACCGTAACGTTGGTCGGGTTGGTCAGGATGTCGTAGACCGCCGAGCGCTTCTGCGACTGCGCGACCAGCGCTTCGATCTCCTGCTTGGTGGCGTCGGCGTCGATCTCGAACTTCACCGTCACGCCGTCGAAGCCGTTGCGCACGTCGCTGTCGATGCCGAGGATGCCCTGGATGTCCATCGAGCCCTCGAGCGTCGCCTTGACCGAGCGCAGCTGGATCTTGCGCATCTGCGCTACCGCCGCGACGCCCGCCGTCAGGCAGCCGGCGAGGCCGGTGAGCACCATCTCCACCGGGGTCGCGCCCTTGTCTTCGGAAGCGAAGATCTCGGGGTGGTCCGTGTCGAAGCTGAACTCCGACTTGTGGCTCTGGTCGCCGCCCAGGCCGAAGAAGCTCTTCATGTGGGTGCGGGTGTGCGTGCCGCCCACCCACTTGCTGGTGGCTTTCCAGTTGAACCTGGCGGCCTCGGGGGCCTTGCTGAGCGCTTCGCGCGCGCCGAGGAGCGCCTCGACGTTCACGCCGTTCTGTACCTGCTTTTCCGCGACTGCGGTCATCGTGTGTTCCCTCCTTTAGGGTTGGATAAGTGTGCAGTTGCTGCGGGAGGGAACTGTAGGCGGGGCGTGTGTTGGCGGGATGTCGGCCCGGGATACCATTCGTTCCCGGATTGTTTCAGCGTTGTATTCGGCTCCCGGCCATGGGGCCGCGGCATTCACGAGATCTTCGTCGCCAGCACCCCGTCGCCATTCAGCTGCGTCGCGAAGCCGGCCTTGCGCAGGCGTTTCGCCACTTCGTTCGGCACGTCGCGGCCGGTGGTCAGCTTGTTCGGCGTGCCGGTGTAGTGGAACAGCCTGCCCTTGCGTTTCAGCACCCGCGCGAGCTGGCCGTAGAAGGCCTGCGAGTAGAGCTCGCCGGCAATGCCGAAGCGCGGCGGGTCGTGCAGGACGGCGTCGAACGAGGCGTCGGGCATCTTTGCGATCTCCTCGACGATGTCGCCGTGCTTCAGCGTCAAGGCGCCGCTGGCTTCGGGCGACCAGGGATTGATCTCGCGCAGCCAGATCACGTCGGCGTTCTTCTCGTACGAACGTATCTCTTTCGCTCCGCCCTTCAAGCACGCGGCGGCGGTGTAGCCCAGTCCTCCGCAGGTGTCGAGGATGGCCTTACCCCCGGGCTGAATCAGGCTGACTTTCCTTTCGGCGTCCGCGTAGGGCGAGACATGTTCAGTGGGGTGCATCTTGATGCCGTCGATCTCGAAGGTCGGCGGGCCCCACTTCGTCGGCACCATCTTCACCAGCGCGCTGGTGTATCTCTGTACCGGCTCGAACTTCTCGCCGTCCCAGTAGTAGACCGTCCGGTCCTTGCAGTTCTCGAGCCAAGGGTACTTCGCGCCCTGCCAGGTCCAGCCCTCCGGGTGCAGCTCGACAACGGACTTGGACTTCTCGAGGTCGAGCGAGCACTCGAGCGTCGGCTCGCCGGCCGTTGCGGCGGCGCGCAGCGCCTCGTGCACCTGCAGGGTCAACAGCGGGCCTTTCATCGGCTGTTCTGTATCATGGAATCGTCCGCCGGCACGAGGAGGCCTGGATGGCGCTCAGCACACAGGAGGTCGAGCAGTACCACCGCGACGGCTACGTCTGCCCCGTGCCCGTCATGTCCGCGCCCGAGGCGCATGGGCTCCGGCGGCAGCTCGAGGCGGTGGAGGCGCGCCAGGGCGGCAAGCTCGAGGCCGCGCAGCGTTCGCGGGCGTTCCTGCTGTTCAAGTGGCTGGACGACCTCATCCGCGACCCACGCGTCCTCGATCCGATCGAGCAGCTCATCGGCCCGGACATCCTGTGCTGGAGCACCATCTTCTGGATCAAGGATGCCGGCTCGAAGAGTTTCGTCGGCTGGCACCAGGACAACACCTACTGGGGTCTGTCATCCCGGAACGTGATCACCGCGTGGTTCGCGATCTCCGATGCAAGCGTCGATGCGGGCTGCATGAAAGTCATGCCCCGCACCCACCTGGGCGAAACCCTCAGGCACGAAGACACTTACCACCAGGACAACATGCTGACCCGCGGGCAGGTGATTCCCGGGCTGGATGAGTCGCGCGCCGTGGTCATGCCGCTTCGCGCCGGCGAGATGTCGCTGCACAACTACTGCCTCGCGCACGGCTCGGGGCCGAACGTTTCTCCGGACCGGCGCATCGGCGTGTCCATGCACTTCATGCCGCCCGCGACCAAGCAGGTCGTCGGGGCCTGGGATTGCGCTGCGCTGGTGCGGGGGGAGGATCGGTTCGGGAATTTCGCTTTGACGCCGAAGCCTGTGGGGGATTTCGATCCCGAGGCGGTGGCGTTCCATGCGCAAGCGGCGAAGGCGATGCGGGAGGTGCTGTATGCGGGGGCGGAGAGGAAGTTGGGGAGGCTCTAAGGAACTGGCCGTGGCGCCTGAGGGCGCTTCGGCTGTCTGTTCGTTTGATATCTGCCGGGATGGACGTCCGTGATCTCCAGGCACTTCCCTTTTCGCAAGGCGGCCAACCTCCTATACGCGGGCGCAACGGCGCCCATTAAGGATGCTGCGGACGTGTAGTCAGAGCACTAAACGCTTGAATCTGGGGGAAGGATGACAAGCCATCGGAGCATCCCGCATTGTTACTCGGCGTCTACGCCGTTCACTACACGTTAGATGGCCTTACGACGAGACAGCATGGTGCCATCGGACCTTGTCATCGACAAGCTGTGGCTTGGTCTCGGCGAAGGAAATCAACTTCGCGTGACGCATGTGCCCAGCGGAATCACGGTCCTTGGGAAACCGATTCGCGGCGACGACCCGGACCGGTTTGCGCGCGAGAAAGATCGCTTGCTCGTTGAGCTCAAGCGAAAGCTGGAAGAAAGCGGCCATGACGCTGAGGCCATCTAACAACCGCATCAACCCCGACCCGGAACTTCATTCGATAGTGTGGACACCTCGACCTAACGCTCGAGGAGGGTCAACAAGACTGCGCCTATGGACATGAACGCACCTCCCGCCCAACCCCCTACCGCCCCCGCCCACCCTTCACAAACTCCATCGACGCGCGAAACAACTCGAGATCCTTCTCGTACTCCGTCGCGTCGGCGCGCTCGATCTGGATCCACTCCTTCGATACCACCGTGCCGCCCGGTTGGAACGGGTGAACGTTGTCCCGCGAGAACTGCAGCTCGGTCACGGTGGCGGCGGGCAGGCGCAGCCCGACGCCCTTGCCGCTGATGCAGGCGAACATCCGGTCGCTGACGAAATAAGCGTCGAGCTGGTTCAGTTTCTTCGACACGACGCCCGGCAGCTTGAGCAGCACGGCGTCAATCTGCTCCTTGCGGCTGCGCTCCGGTGATTCGCCAGCCATCTACGCCACCCACTCCGACACCGGCGCGCGCGCCTCCTGCAGCGGCTGGCAAACAACGTCCACCAGCGCAGGCCCGCCGAACGCGACCGCCTCCTTCAGCACACCTCCCAGCTTCGCCGGATCCTCGACCGTCCAGCTCTTCACCCCGAACGCCTCCGCCACCTTCGCGTGGTCGGTGACGCCGAAGTCCACTGAAAAGTAGCGCGCTCCATAGCCCGTCTTCTGCCCCGCCTTGATCCAGCCGTACACCGCATTGCGGATCACCACCAGCGTGATCGGCAGCTTGTAGCGCACCAGCGTCTCCATCTCCCCCGCGCACATGCCGAAGGAGCCGTCGCCCATCACGGCGACGGTCTTCACCGAAGGCCGCCCGAAATGCGCGCCCACGGCGGCAGCCATCGAATACCCCAGCGCGCCATGCGCGCGGTTGGAAAACAGGGTCCGACCCGCTTTCCGCACCGGGTAGTAGGCCGAGAGATACGGGCAAGGCGTGCCCGGATCGGCGACGACGATGGCGTCGGCATCCAGCGCCTTCGACAGCTCCGCCACCACGCGCTCGGGCTTGATCGGACGGTCGCCCGACGACGCCAGCGCCTCGAACTTCGCGAACTTCTCCGCCTTCGCCTTCGCCACCGCCGCAGCCTCCAGCGGCCGGCGCAGCTCGGCGAGCGCCTCGTCCAGCGCCGCGAGCGCGAGCTTCGCATCGGCGACGACCGGCACGTCCACCTTGTAGTTGGCGCCGATGACGCCGGCGTCCACGTCGATGTGGATCACCTTCGCCTTCCCCGGCGCGGGATACCGCCAGCGCTCGGTGGTCACCGACCCCGCGCGGCACCCTACGAACACGACGACGTCCGCCTGGTCTACGATCGAGCGCGTTTCCGGCGTGCCGCCGTTCGAGCCCACGACCCCCACCGCGAGCGCGTGCTCCTCGGAGATCGACCCTTGGCCGCTGATCGTGGTCGCCACCGGCGCCGACAGCCGCTCGGCGAGCTCGAGCAGCTCGGCTTGCGCACCGGCGATCACCGGACCGCCCCCGCAGATGAACACCGGGCGCTTCGCGTTCCGCAGAACCTTCGCCGCCAGCTCGATGTGGAACGGATCCGGCGCTACGCGCCGGGACGGATACATGCCGAGCGACGGGTCGCCCCAGACGTCGCCGCGCTCCACCGGCCCGTTCTGCACGTCGAACGGCAGCGCGATGTGCGCCGCACCGGGACGGCCTGAAGTCATGGCATTGAACGCAGCGCGGAACGTGCGCGGGATGTCCGCCGAGCGGTCGAGCACCGCGTTCCACTTGGTGAGCGGGCGCATGAGCGACTTCTGGTCGAGCTCGGTGAGCGTGTAGCGGCCGCGCGAGGACACCGACACGTCGGTGTTGATGGCCAGCACCGGGATCGACGATTCGTTCGCCTCCACCAATCCGGGGAGGATGTAGGTCGCCCCGCCTCCCGAGGGCCCTTCGCACACGCCGACCTTGCCCGTCACGCGCGCATAGCCGTCCGCCATGTACGCGGCATGCCGCTCGTCGCGCGTCAGCACGTGCCGCATGCCGTGCGGAATCCTCGCCAGGGCGTCGTACAGCGGCAGGCTCGTGTCGCCGCACAGGCCGAAGATCACCTCGACGCCGTGCGCCTTCAGCACTTCCACCACCGCTTCGGCGCCAGTCAGGGTCGCAGCCGCGGGTTCTACGGGCTTGTTCATGCAGTTATATTAGCGCGCCATGCCGATCGCCGACCGCCAGCGCCCCGCTCCCGGCGAGCTGGTCCTGGACCACGTTTCGCATTTCGTGCCCGACCTCGACAAGGCCGGCGCGCTGCTCGAGGCGCTCGGCTTCGCGGTGACGCCCGTCTCGGCGCAGGTCACGCAGGACGGCCCGGCGGGCACGTCGAACCGCTGCGTGATGCTGAACGAAGGCTACCTCGAGTTCCTCACGCCCACCGCCGACACGCCGAACGCGCAGCGCATGCGGAAATCCATGCGCCGCTACCGCGGCGTGCACCTCGTGTGCTTCGGCACGCCCACCGCGCAAGAGGAGCATTTCCGGCTGCAGCAGCACGGCTTCGCGCCGCAGCCGATCGTGAGCCTCGAGCGCCAGGTGGAAGGCGGCAGGAAGGTGCGCTTCTCGGTCGTGCGCGCGGCGCCCGGCAGGATGCCGGAAGGCCGTATCCAGTACGTCGAGCACCTCGCGCCCGGCGCGATCTGGCAGCCCCGGCACCTGCGGCACCGCAACGGCGTGCTCGGCCTCGCCGCTGCGTACGTCGTGGCCGCGGACCCGGCGCGCGCCGCGGCACGCTGGGCGCGCTTCATGGGCGGCCTGCCGCGCCGCGACGGAAGACTCGTCTCGCTGCAGACCGATCGCGGCCGCGTGCTGTTCGGCACGCGCGCTCAGGTGCAGGCGCTGCTCGGCGCCGCGCCCCGCTCGCCCGGCATCGCCGGCTACGCGCTCGCCTGCCGCGACCCGGGCGCCTTTGCGCGCCGCTGTCGCGCCGCGGGATTGCGCGTCAACCGCCATCTCGCCGTCACGCTGCCGCCCGCCCTGGGCGGCGCATGGCGGCTCGTCCCCTTGGAGAAACGATGAAACAGGACCTTTGCGCCCTCACCGCCACCGAGCTGCTCGACGCCTACCGCGCGAAGGCGCTCTCGCCCGTGGAAGCCACGCGCGCCGCGCTGGCGCGCATCGCCGAGCTCAACCCGGTCCTCAATTGCTTCAACGTGGTGGACGAGAAGGCCGCGCTCGCCGCGGCGCGCGCGAGCGAGGCGCGCTGGCGCTCCGGCACGCCGCTTGGGCTGCTGGACGGCGTGCCGGCCTCGATCAAGGACCTGCTGCTGACCAAAGGCTGGCCCACGCGCCGGGGCTCCAAGACCATCGACCCGAAGGGCCCGTGGAAGGACGACGCCCCGGCGGTCGCGCGCCTGCGCGAGCATGGCGCCGTGCTGCTCGGCAAAACGACCACGCCGGAGTTCGGCTGGAAGGGCGTCACCGACAGCCCGCTCACCGGCATCACGCGCAATCCCTGGGATCCGTCGAAGACGCCGGGCGGCTCCTCGGGCGGCGGCGCGGCGGCGGTCGCCTCCGGCATGGGCCCGCTCACGGTGGGCACGGACGGCGGCGGCTCGATCCGCATTCCCTGCGCGTTCACCGGCCTCTTCGGCCTCAAGCCCACCTTCGGCCGCGTGCCCGCCTGGCCGCTCTCGCCCTTCGGCACGGTGGCGCACGTGGGCCCGATGACGCGCTCGGTGGCCGACGCCGCGCTGATGATGGACGTGCTCGCGCTGCCCGATGCGCGCGACTGGCACGCGCTGCCCTACGACCCGCGCGACTACCGCGTGGGGCTGGAGGACGGCGTGCGCGGCCTGCGCGTCGCCTACTCGCCGTCCCTCGGCTACGCGCGCGTGGACCGCGAGATCGCCGCGCTGGTGAAGAAGGCCGCGCAGGCGTTCGAAGCGCTCGGCGCGCACGTCGAGGAAGTCGACCCCGGCTTCGAGGACCAGCAGCTCAACTTCACGCTGCACTGGTTTCCCGGCGCGGCCTACGTGGTGGGCGCGATTCCCGAGGCGAAGAGGAAGCTCATGGATCCCGGGCTGCTCGAGGTGGCGCGCGCGGGCGAGAAGTACGGCGTGCGCGAGGTCATGGACGCGGTGCAGCGCCGTGGCGCGCTCGGCGTGCTGATGAACCAGTTCCACCAGAAGTACGACCTGCTGCTCACCCCCGCGCTGCCCCTGCCCGCGTTCGAGGCCGGCCGCGAGGTGGACGACGTGGTGAAGGAGCGCCGCTGGACCGACTGGACGCCGTTCTCCTACCCGTTCAACCTCACGCAGCAGCCCGCCGCCTCGGTCCCCTGCGGGCTGACCAGCGCGGGGCTGCCGGCGGGGCTGCAGATCGTGGGCGCGAAGTACGCCGACGCGCTCGTGCTGCGCGCGGCGCGCGCCTACGAGTCGGTGCGGCCGGTGGCCATGCCGGACCTCCAGCGCCTGAAGCGCTGACGCCATGGCCGCGATCGCGTCGCTCGGGTGCCGCGCCTACCGCGTGCCGTTGCCCGTCGTGCTGTCCGACAGCACGCACGGCACGATCACCCACTTCGAGCTGATCACCGCGCAGGTGCGCGACGCCGACGGCGCCGAGGGCCTCGGCTACACCTACACGGTGGACTCCAACGGCCTCGCAGTGCACGCGGTGGTCGACAAGTACCTGCGCCGCGTGCTCGAGGCTGCGGATGCCTCCCGCATCGAGGACCTCTGGCAGAAGATGTGGTGGGCGGTGCATTACGGCGGCCGCGGCGGCCCGTCGGTCCTCGGCATCTCTGCGGTGGACATCGCGCTCTGGGACCTCGCCGCGCGCCGCACAAAGCAGCCGCTCTGGCGCCACCTGGGCGGTTTCGACCCCTGCGTGCCCTGCTACGCCGGCGGCATCGATCTCGAGTTCACGATCGACCAGCTGATGAAGCAGACCGACGGCTTCCTCGAGAGGGGGTTTCGCGCCATCAAGATGAAGGTCGGGCGCGCGAGCCTGCGCGAGGACGTCGAGCGCGTGCGCGCGATGCGCAGGAAGCTCGGCCCCGACTTCCCGCTGATGGCCGACGCCAACATGCGCTGGTCGGCGGACACCGCGATCCGCGCGGCGCGACAGCTGCGCGAGTGCGAGCTCGTGTGGCTGGAGGAGCCGACGATTCCCGACGATGTGGACGGCCATGCGCGCATCGTGCGCGAGGGCGGCGTGCCGATCGCCACCGGCGAGAACCTGCACACGCTGTACGAGTTCAAGCAGATGATCGCCGCGGGCGGCGTCACCTTTCCCGAGCCCGACGTCAGCAACTGCGGCGGCGTGACGGTGTTCATGAAGGTGTGCGCGCTCGCCGAGGCCTGGAACCTGCCGGTGACCTCGCACGGCGTGCACGACCTGACGGTCCACCTGCTCGCCGCGGCGCCCAACCGCTCGTACCTGGAGATCCACGGCTTCGGGCTGGAGCGCTTCATGGCAGAACCCATGCTGATGCAGGACGGCATGGCGATCGCGCCCGAGCGGCCCGGGCACGGCGTGGCGCTCGAGTGGAAGAAGCTCGAGCCGCACCGCGTCGCCTGAGGCGCTAGCGCGCGCCCGCCTTCTCCAGGATCGCAGCCATCTCGCGATAGCCGCGGCTCCTCGCCAGCGCGAGCGGCGTCGCGCCGCTGCGATCGGCCAAGTTGACATTGGCGCCCGCCTCCGCCAGCGCCTTCAGCGTCGCCGTGTGCCGCGCGCCGCCATCGCCGAGGACGATCGATTCTATCAACGCCGTCCAGCCGAGGTTGTTCACGTGGTCGAGCGGCGCGCCGGCGCGGATGAGCGTGCGCACCACTTCGTCGTGGCCGAGGTGCGCCGCGGCGATCAGCGCCGTGCCGTCGTAGCGGCTGGTGATATTCGACGCGCGGCAGCCGATCTCGAGCGCGGCGCGCAAGGTCGCCACGTCATCGGCCACCGCGGCGATGGTGACGATGTCGTAGCGGTCGGCTTCCAGGGCGTTGGGGTCGGCGCCGGCCCTGACGAGCGCGCGCATCACCTCGTGCTGCGCGCGATAGGCGGCGACGTGCAGCGGCGTGCGGCGGTAGCCGTCGCGCGCGTCGATGTTTGCCCTGGTGGCAACGCGCGCGATTTCCGCGGCATCGCCCTTCGCGGCGGCTGCGTGCAGTCCGGTGTAGCCACGCAGTTCCGCTTCCGTGGGCGGCACCTGGGCCTGTGCCGCGCAGGCGATCGCGGCGAGCGCCGGTGCGAGCCAGCGCCTCATCGCGAGCGTACCACCAGGCTCTGCGTCCCGCGCCCGATCAGTCCCTCCTCGTCGTAGATGCGAGATTCCGCCAGGCCGCTCGAATCCGGCCCGAACAGCGTTTGCGCCTCGATGCATACCCACTCGCCGCGCGGCGGCCGGAGCAGGTTGATCGTGAGGTCGGTATTCACGAACAGGTACTTGCGGAAGTCGAGGATCGCGCTGATGCCGTTGCCCGAGTCGGCCGCCACGGCCACCCGCTCAGCCGGCATCGGCGTCTCACCCTCGACGATCGGGTGGCGCAGGCGGAACCAGATCGCGCAAGGCCCGCGGAACATGTGGCCTGTGGCGACGCGCGTCTCCACAAGCTGCGAGTAGCCCACGCGCTCGTCGGAGTGGAACGGAAAGCGTCCCGGCAGTGACTCCTGCGGCGACCTGGGCGCCCGCGGCAACGGGTGGCCCGCCAGCCCTTCGGGCAAGGGCAGCGGCACCTCCCGCTGCACGAGCGCCGTACAGCGCATGACCTCCTTGCCCTCCGCGGCGACGGTCGCCGAAAAGTGCGCTGCGTTCCGGCCGGCGTAGTCCGTGGCCACGGCGACCTGCAGCTCGGCGATCGGGATCGGCCGCAGCAGGTTGGCGGTGAGGCGCGCGAGATGCGTCAGTCCCAGCGGCGCGGCGGCGCGCAGCACCTCGCGCGCGACGAGCGCGGAAGGCGGCCCGGCGTGCTGGTGGCCCGGGTCCCACGGCCCGCGCGTGAGCTCGCTCGCGCGCCAGCCGCCCGCGGTGGGAAGGAACGCGCTCAACGAGCTCACGCTACCGACTCGAGCGTCAGCGCCCAGGTGGCGACCACCTTGTCCTGGTCGAGCATCGCGCCGCGCACCAGGTAGTGCTTCGCGTCCTTCTGCTGCAGGCTCTCGAAGCCGCGGTAGCGGCCGGTGGCGCTCGCGTAGAAGGACAGGATCGCGTCGCCCGCGAGCACGAAGCGGCCCTGCAGGGTGCCGAGGCGCTCGTTCTCCGCGCTCCAGTGCGTGGACTGCGCGCCGGGCGAGAGCGGCGCGATGTCGTAGCGGTGGCGCTGCTCCTCGGGCGGGTTGCGCTTCAGGCGCATGACGCCCTCGCTCAGCCAGCGGCCGGGCTCGTGGCGGATGCGCGTCTCGCCCTCGGCCGCGGTGGCCACGCCCGCGGCGTCGCGGTATTCGCCGGCGGCGCGCCAGCGGCCTTCGCGCAGGAGGAACGTGTGCGCCATCAGCCGTGGAGGGCGACGCTGTCCTTCGGCGCCTGCGCGCGGTCGGCCATCGTGTAGTCGCGCTGCACGTCGGCGACGCGCAGGCGGTACTCCTTGAAAATCCCCGCGCGGCCCTTGGCCTGCGCGCGGCGGTGCAGCTGCAGGTTGCGCCACTTCGCCACCGAGGCCTCGTCCTTCCAGAACTGCAGCGAGACGAACTTGCCGGGCGAGGTCAGGCTCTCGAAGCGCTCGATGGACAGGAACCCCTCGGCCTTGTCCAGCTCGGCGCGCAGCTCGGCGACCAGGTCGAAGTACTCCTGCGTGCGCCCATCGGCGGGCGTGAACTCGAAGATGACGGCGATCATGGCGGCTCCTCGCCACTACTATACTGGCCCCGTGGACGCCCGCCACTTCGCGCACTGGCCGCCCGGCATGCCGAGGAACTTGTCGCTGCCGCCCCTGCGCCTGCGCGACCTGCTCGAGCGCGCCGCCGCGCGCTTTCCGGACAAGGCGGCGACGATCTTCGACGGCAGCGCATGCAGCTACCGCGAGGTGCAGGCGCGCAGCGACGCGCTCGCCGCCCACCTGCAGGGCGCCTGCGGCGTTGCACCGGGCGAGCGCGTGCTGCTCGACCTGCAGAACGGGCACGACTTCGTCGTCGCCCTGTTCGGCATCCTGCGCGCCGATGCGGTGGCGGTGCCGGTGAGCCCGGCGAACGTCGCCGGCGAGCTGCGGCATTACCTCGAGGACAGTGGCGCGCGCGTGGCGGTGGTCGAGCGCGAGGTGGCGGAGCGCTTCGCCGGCGCGCCGCTCGAGCATCTGGTCGTCATGGACGACTTCCGTCCGGGCGCGGCGGCGCCCGCGCCCTCGCGCGCGAAACCGAGCGACCTGTGCCTCATGCCCTACACCTCGGGCAGCACCGGTCAGCCCAAGGGCTGCATGCACACGCACATGACCTGCATGCACAACATCGCCGGATCGGCCCTGTGGAAGAACGTGACGGCGGACACGGTGGCGCTCGCCACGGCGCCCTTCTTCCACGTCACGGGCCTCATCCACAGCTTTCTCGCCACCGTGTACGCGGGCGGCACCATGGTCATCCAGCGCCGCTGGGATCCGCTGAAGGCGGCCGAACTCGTGGAGCGCCACCGCTGCACGCACTGGGACAACGTGCCCACCATGGTCGTGGACCTGCTCTCGCATCCGCAGGCACTCGCCCACGACGTATCGTCGCTCAAGTGGATCTTCGGCGGCGGCTCGGCGATGCCCGAGGCGATCGCGCAGAAGCTGTACGAGATCTGTGGCGTGCGCTACATCGAGGGCTACGGCATGACCGAGACCATCTCGCAGACGCACATCAATCCGCCGCAGAATCCGAAGAAGCAGTGCCTCGGCATCCCGACCTTCGATACCGAGTCGCTGGTGGTGGATCCCGACAGCCTGCGCGTGCTCGGCCCCGGCGAGCAGGGCGAGATAGTGGTGCGCGGGCCGCAGCTGCTGACCGGCTACTGGGGCAAAGAGCAGGCGTTCCGCGATTCCTGGGCAGAGGTGGAGGGCCGCCGGTTCTTCCGCACCGGCGATCTCGGCCGCACCGACGAGGACGGCTACTTCTTCATCTCCGATCGGCTGAAGCGCATGATCAATGCCGCGGGCTACAAGGTGTGGCCCGCCGAAGTCGAAGCGGCCATGTACCAGCACCCCGCGATCAAGGAATGCTGCGTGATCGCCGCGCCCGATGCGCGCCGCGGCGAGACTGTGAAGCTCGTGGCGGTGCTCAAGCCCGGCGCCGCCGCGGGCGCCGCCGACATCATCGAGTGGGCGCGCAGCCGCATGGCGGCGTACAAGGTGCCGCGCCTGGTCGAGTTCAAGGACGCGCTGCCGCGCACCCCTTCAGGCAAGCTGATGTGGCGCGCGCTGCAGGAAGCCGAACTTAAATAGGGACAGTCCCCATTTTTCTCATTTGCGATCAGTTCGCAAATGAGAAAAATGGGGACTGTCCCTCATTGAAGGGCGAACTGTGGGGTGCCGAAGCGCGGAAGCGGGCCGCGTACCCTGCGCTTCTCCGCTGCATGCAGCGTGAGCCCGAGGATGCCGCGCTGCGCGTGGCTGCCGCCAAGGCGATGCGAGACCTCGGGTAGCCAGCGCAGCCGCGCCGCGGCGCGCGCGTAGTCCCCGCGCCCGAACGCGGCCAGCGCCTCGGCGGCCGGCAGGCCGACGCCGCGCAGCATGATGGCGTTCGTGCCGCCCTGGGCGACGCGGCGGCGCTGCGCGCGCAGCAGCCGCTGCTGCAGGTCGCGCCGGCCCGCGCCGGCGAACGCCAGCATGGCGTGCACGTCGTTGAAGGCGCAGTACGCGTCCTCGGCGCGCGGCGCCCACAGCTCGGCGAGCCGCGCCCAGCGCGCGCCGGGCTGAGTGCCGGCGAGCTCGAGCCGCCAGAGCAGCGCCGCGGCGTCGATCAGCTCGGACACGCCGGGCGCGCCGGCGAGAATGCGCCGGTCGTGGATGCCCAGCGCCTCGCGCGCGTCGCCGAGCTCGAGCAGGTGCAGCGCGAGGTGCCACCAGACGTGCGTCGCGGAGGCGCCGGGACGATCCCAGTGCGCAATGCGCTCCTGCATCCAGCGCACGCCCTCGGCCGGGCGCCCCTGCATCTCCAGCACGTGCGCGCGCGCGTGGTGCGCGCGCAGGTTGCCGGGCTCGAGCGCGAGCGCGGCGAACGCGGTCTCTTCGGCCCGCCCGTACTCGCCGCACTCTTCCAGCCCGAAGGCGTGCATGGCGAGCACGCCATGATAGCCGGCGTCCGCGCGCGACCACGCGGGCAGCGCTGCCGCGACGCGGTCGCGCTGCGCGCGCACGTCGCCCAGCAGGTAATCCATCGTGTGGCTCATGGCGAGCGCCAGCAGGTCGCGCGGATACTGCGCGGCGATGCAGCCGAGCAGTGCGCGCGCGCTCTCGAAATCTCCGCCCAGCCCCGTGCCGATCGCCGCCAGGTACATGCGCTCGCGCGCGCTCTGCGGCAAGGACCGGGCGCGCTCGAAGCTCCTGCGCGCCGCCGGATGGCTCGCAGGATCGCGCCCGCACAGGTGCAGCAGCGCGACGAGCACGTGCCCCATGACGAACGCGGGCGCGTCGTCCACGGCGCGCTGCGCCTCCGCCCGGGGATCGCCCGACCAGGCGAGAAAGCCCTGCAGCGCGCGCTCGTAGGCGTCGAGCGCTTGCGCGCTCGCGCCATTGACGACGAGGCCGCGGGCGTCCGCGAGCATGCTCAGAGCGCCGCAGTGGTGGGGCGCGCGCGCGGCGCGAACAGCGCCGCCCAGGCCCGCTGCAGGCGGGCGCGGAGGCCCCAAGCGCGCTCGCGCGCCGCGTTGTACAGCTCCACCGGCGCCGTGCTGCCGGCCCGTTGCAATGTGATGCGACGGGCGAAGTCCATGGGCCGCGGCGCGGTCAGCGTCACCACCGTGCGCCCCAGGGCATAGCCGATGGCCGCGCCGCCGCGCTCCAGGCGGTACCACTCGCCCGCGCGCACGAAGCGGTCGCGCCGCTCGCCTTCCTCGGTGAGCCAGAGCTCGCCTTCCCACACGTAGATGAGGATGTCGCGCCCGTCCTCGATGCGCAGCACGCTGCCGCGCGCGAGGTTGAGCGACCCTTGAACCAGGTACTCGCGCATGTCGATGCCTCTCTCCAGTCCGTTGATCGGTTCCGGCATGCAGCGCCGGATGGGGAGGCAGTGTGGGCGCGGCGGGTTGTCCGCCGATGTCGCTAGGTTGGCGCCTTGTTGCGTGTTTGTAACGCGGCCTGCACCAGCTCGCGCAGCGCGGCGGGCTCGCACGGCTTCTTCGCCAGCGTGCGCACGCCCGCGGCCTCGAGCTCGCGCGCCTTGAGGTCCTCGCCGTAGCCGGTGCACAGGATCACCGGAATGCCGGGGTGCATGCGCTGCACCAGCTTGGCGAGCTGCAGGCCCGTCATGCGCGGCATGCTCTGGTCCGTGAGCACGAGGTCGAAGCTCTGCGGGTCCTCGGCGAAGGCATCGCGCGCCTCGACCCCGTCCGCGCATGCCACCACCTCGAGCCCCCAGTCGGCGAGGAACTCGCCCAGCAGCTCGCGGATGGCGGGCTCGTCGTCCGCGACCAGCGCCCGACCGGAAAGCGGCGCACGCGCCTCGCGCCGCGGCGCGGCGTCGCCCGTTGCGGGTGCCTGTGCCGGCTCGGCCGCCGGGGGAATGAGCACGCGGAACACCGCGCCGCCGCCCGGCGCGTCGTCCACCAGCACGTGGCCGCTGTGCTGGTGCACGATGCCGTGCACCATGGCGAGCCCCATGCCGCTACCCTTGCCGACCTCCTTGGTGGAATAGAACGGATCGAACATGCGCTCGCGCACCTCCGACGAGATGCCGGGACCGTTGTCGCGTACCGAGATCTCGAGAAAGCCGCCGTCCAGGCGCTGCCGGCAGGAGGCGCAGTAGGCGCCGCGCTGTTTGGCGCGCCGGGCGGCGAGCGCGATCTTGCCTGCGCCCTGCATCGCATCGCGCGCGTTGATGCACAGGTTGAGCAGCACCTGCTCGAACTGCAGCGGATCGAGCAGCGCCGCGGGCGCGTCGTCGGCGAGCTCGACGCCCAGCTCGATGCTCGCCGGCAGCGTCGGGCGCAGCAGGCGCGTGGCGTCCATGAGCAGCGCGCCCGGCGCCACCGTGCGGCGCTCGCCGCTCCGGCCGCGGCTGAAGGTGAGCATCTGCTGGATCAGGTCGCGCGCGCGCTGCGAGGCGGCGTGCGCGCGCTCGAGGTAGCGGCCGAGCCTCGGGTCGGCGAGCTCGGCCTGGCGCTCCTCGGCCAGCACCAGGTTGCCGACGATGCCCTGCAGGATGTTGTTGAAGTCGTGCGCGATGCCGCCGGTGAGCTGGCCGATGGCCTCCATCTTCTGCGCCTGGCGCAGCTGCGCCTCAAGCTGCTCGCGCTCGGCTTCGCGCGCGCGCCGCTCGGTGATGTCGCGCACCACCGACAGCGCGTGCGGCTTGCCGCGGTAGGTGACCGGCGAGCCGAGCACCTCGATGTGGACCGTCGAGCCATCCTTGCGCGGCACCTTGCTCTCGGTGCGGTACGGCTGCCCGGCGGCGATCTGCGCCAGATACTCGCGGAACCCGTCGGCGCGCTTCTCCGAGATGATCGGGCCGAAGGTCTTGCCGACCAGGTCCTCGCGCTGGTAGCCGTACATCTTGAGCAGCGACGGGTTGACGTCGACGATCTCGCCCTCGAGCGTGCGGATGATCATGCCGTCGAACGAGGCATTGAAGATGGCGCGGTACTGCGCTTCGCTCTCGCGCAGCTCGCGCTCCGCCGCCTTGGCCTCGGTCACGTCGCGGCCGATGTACAGCACGTGCGGCTGGCCCTGGTGGCGGATCGGCACGCCGCGCACCTCGATGTGGAAGGACTTGCCGTCCTTGCGGTGCGCCAGGGCCTCCCAGCCGACCTGCTCGCCGCCCAGCGCGCGCTGGTGCAGCGCCCGGATGCGCGCCGTCATCTCCGGGTCGCTCATGGTCACGTCCTGGCGACCGAGCGCCTCGGCGCGCGTGCGCCCGCTCATCGCCTGGTAGGCCGGGTTGACGTCGACGATGCGGAACTCGGGGTCGCGCAGCACGAGCGAGTCCGTGGTCGCGTCGAAGATCGCGCGGTACTGCTCCCAGCTGGCGCGCAGCGCGCGCTCGGCGAGCTTGGCGTCGGTCACGTCCCGGCCGATGTACAGCACGTGCGGCTCACCGCGGTAGCTCATCGGCACGCCACGCACCTCGAGCACGAACGGCGTGCCGTCCTGGCGCCAGCCGTCGGCCTCGAAGAACACCGGCTTGCCGGCCAACGCCTCCTCGTGCAGCGCGTGCCGGTCCACGATCTGCGCGTTGCGCGTCAGCGTCAGCTCGGTCAGGCCCGCGACCTCCTCGCGCCGCTTGCCGCTGACCGCCTCGTAGGCGGCGTTGACGTCGACGATGCGGAACTGCGCGTCGCGCAGCACCAGGGCGTCGGCGGTGGCGTTGAAGATGGCGCGGTACTGCTCCTCGCTCGCGCGCAGCGCGCCTTCGGCGCCCTTGCGCGCCGTGATGTCGCGGCCGATGTACAGCACGTGTGGCGCGCCGCGGTAGCTCATCGGCACGCCGTACACCTCGCAGTCGAGCAGTGTCCCGTCCTTGCGCACCGCCTGACTCTCGATGTGCACCGGCTCGCCGGCCAGCGCGCGCGCGTGCAGCGCACGCGCGAACTCGCGGTCGCGCAGGCTGAGCGTGGTGACCATGTCGCTGCCGATCACCTCGTCCAGCGCGTACCCGGTCATGCGCGCGTACGCGGGATTGGCCTCGACGATGCGGAACTCGGCGTCGCGCAGCGTCAGCCCGTCGGCCACGGCGTTGTAGATAGCCCGGTACTGCTCCTCGCTCGCGCGCAGCGCCTCCTCGGCCAGCTTGCGCTCGGTGATGTCGCGCGCGACGTACAGCGCGTGCGGCGCGCCGCCGTACTGCATCGGCAGCACCAGCACCTCGAGGCGGAAGCGCGTCCCGTCGCGCCGTACGGCGTCCGACTCGACGCGCACCGCCTCCCCCGCGAGCGCGCGGTCGTGCACCTCGCGGCGCCAGTCGCGCACGTCCAGCAGATCCATGGTCAGCTCGGCGGCGCCGAGCACGTCCTCGCGCTTCAGGCCGCTCATGCGCTCGTAGGCGGCGTTGACGTCGACGATGCGGAACTGCGCGTCGCGCAGCGTCAGCGAGTCGGTGGTGGCGTTGAAGATCGCGCGGTACTGCTCCTCGCTGCCGCGCAGCGCCTGCTCGGCGAGCTTGCGCTCGGTGATCTCGCGCGTGGCGGCGAGGATGTGCGGCCGCCCGGCGATCTCGACGCGCTTGAGCGTCACTTCGTCCCAGTGCAGGCTGCCGTCCTTGTTGCGCCGCTGCCATTCGCCGCGCACCACCTCGCCGGCGCGCGCGCGGTCGAAGTGCCGCCGCGCCTCCGCGCCGGTATAGGGCGGGATGCCCGAGGACAGCTCGTCCACCGACCGGCGCTTGAGCTCCTCCAGGCCGTAGCCGTACGAGCGGCAGGCGCGCGGATTGGCGTCGACGATCGCCCCGCTGTCCAGGTCGTGCAGGAAGATCGCGGTCTCGGCGTTCTCGAACACCGCGCGGTAGCTCGCCTCCGACTGCCGCCGGCCGATCTCGGCCGACACGCGGGCCGCGAAGATGTTCAGCACCGCCTCGGTGAGCGAGCCGTCGGCGATCTCCCGCCGCGACATGACGGTCAGCGCGCCGATGGGCGCGCCGTCCGTGTCGTGCAGCGTGGTGGCCGCGTAGCCTTCGATCCCGTTGCGAGTGATCACGCCATCGGCGGGGAAATGCCGGGCGACGCCGCGCGGGTAGTAGCCGAACGAGCGCCCGATCGACTGCTCGCACGGAGTCCCGGCGACCGGGTACTCGATGTTCTTGGCCAGCCGGCCGTCGTAGAAGGTGGCCAGCGTGCGCAGCATCGTGCGCCGCGGCTCGACGTAGACCGAGATCAGCGCGTACTCGACCTCGAGGATGCGCGCGAGCGACGTCACCAGCTGCTCGAAGACGTGCTCGCCTTCGGCGGTGGACACGGCGAGCGCCGCCTGGCGGAACGCCTCTGTGGCTTCGGACCGGCCGGACATGACGGAAGTCTAGCGGCGCGCGCCGTGGCCCGGGCTGCTGTTACCGGCCGGAAACCTTTGAAACATGCCGGTTACACAAGCACGAAACGGCCGTCAGTCGCCGGGGATGAAGATGTAGCCGGCGCCGCGCACGGTCTTCAGCGTCTTCGGCTTCTCCGGATCGGCCTCGATCTTCTTGCGCAGACGCGCGATGCGGATGTCGATCGAGCGGTCGAAAGGCTCCCACTCCCGGTTGCGCGTATGGGTAAGCAGCTGGTCGCGCGACAGCACCTGGTTGGGGCGCTCTACGAACACGCGCAGCAGGTCGAACTCCATGCCGGTGAGCGGCAGCTCCTCGCCCTTGGCGTCGGTCAGCTGGTGCGTCTGCAGGTCGAGCGTGCAGTGGCCCACCTTGACGCGCTTGCCCGCCGGCTTCGCCGCGCCGCCGGCGCCGCGCGTGCGGCGCAGCACGCTCTTCAGGCGCGCGCGCAGCTCGCGCGGGTCGAACGGCTTGGCGAGGTAGTCGTCGGCGCCCACCTCCAGGCCGATCACGCGGTCCACCACCTCGCCGGCGCCGGTCACCATGATGATGGCGACGTCCTGGTTGGCGCGCAGCCAGCGCGCGAGCGACAGCCCGTCCTCGCCGGGCAGATTCAGGTCGAGCAGCACCACGTCCGGCGCGCCTGCGGCGAACGCCTTGCGCATCGCCTCGCCGTCGGCGGCGAGCGACACCTCGTAGCCGTGCTCCTGCAGGTACTCGCCGAGCGAGTCGCGCACGCTGCGGTCGTCGTCGACGATGAGGATGCGTTCGGCGGGCATGGCGGGAGTTTACAACGCGGCAACAAACTGTTTCCAGAACGACATGGGCCGAGTACGGCCCGGGCCTACCGTGGCGCCATCTTCACTTGACGGAGGCAGCCATGAACCAAGCACAGAGAATGTCCTACCCCTGGACCGAGGCGCTGGCCGAGGTCTTCGCCGGAGCCTGGCACGGCATGTTCGGCGCGCTCGACGCGCTGCGCGAGGCGCGCGCCCGGGCTGCGGCGGTCGGCGACCTCCAGCGGCTGAGCGACCGCACGCTGCGCGACATCGGACTGCACCGCAGCCAGATCCGCTCGGCGGTGTACGGAGGCCGGTCGTGAGCGTCGCCGCCGGACTGCGCGTCGCGCCGCTCGACGCCGCCGCCTCGGGGCTGGACCGCGTGCTCGCCGGCCTGCGCGCCGCGCTGATCCGCTACGTGGACGCGCGCAGCCGCGCGGCAGCTATCCGCGAGCTGGAGCGGCTGAGCGACGAGACGCTGCGCGACATCGGGTTGCGGCGCGAGGAAATCCGCGACGTCGTGGCACGGGCGGAGCTGCCGTGGTCGTGATCCGGCCCCTGCAGGCGCAGGACGGGCCCGCCCTGCGCGCCTTCGTCGAAGGCCTGTCGCCTGCGTCGCGCTACGATCGCTTCCAGTACGTGGTGAAGGAAGTCTCGCCGGCGCTGCTCAGGCTGCTGGTCGAGGGCGACCCGCGCACGCACGTGGCGCTCGCCGCCTTCGAGGCCGGCACGCTGGTCGGCGAGGCGCGTTACGTGCGCGAGGGCGAGGGCGCCGAGTTCGCCATCGCGGTCGCCGACGGCTGGCGGCGGCGCGGCGTCGGCAAGCGCCTGTTCCATGCCCTGCTCGAGCACGCGCGCCGCGACGGCCTGAAGCGCCTGGACGGCGAGGTGCTCGCCTGGAACCAGGCCATGCTCGGCTTCGTCGAGCAGCACGGCTTCCGCGTGCGCTTCCACCCGGAGGACGCGCGGCTGCTCAGGATCGAGCTGGCGCTGTAAATGGGGACAGACCTCATTTGTCTCGTCCGCAGACGAGACAAATGAGGTCTGTCCCCGTTTACCGCAGCCGCGGCTGCGGCGCGAGCTTGTCGGCCTCGTCCACCCAGCCGCCGCCCAGCGCCTGGTAGACGCCTACGATCTGCGTGAAGCGCTCGGCCTGGGCGCGCACGGCGGTGAGCTCGGCGCTGAACAGCTCGTTGTCCGCGTACAGCACCTCGAGGTAGCCCGCGTAGCCGTTGTCGAAACGCAGCCGCGACAGCCCCGCGTAGACGCGCAGCGCCGCGACGCGCTTCGCCTGCGCCTCGGCCTCTTCGCGCTTCTTCACCGAGCCGACGAGCGCGTCGTTCGTCTCGCGCAGGGCATTGAGGATTGCCTGCTGGTAGGCGGTGAGCGCCGCGCGCTGCCCGGCTTCGGCCGTGTCCACCTGGCCGCCGATCGCGCCGAAGGTGAAGACCGGCCCGCTCAAGCCCGCGGCGACGCTGCCCGCCGTCGCCGCGCTGCTGAGGAAATCGTCCAGCGCGCTGCTCACCGAGCCGAGCACGCCGGTGAGCGACAGGGTGGGATAGTAGAGCGACTTCGCTGCGCCGATGTTCGCCGTAGCCGCGACGAGCTGCTGCTCGGCCTGCAGGATGTCGGGCCGGCGCTCGAGCAGCGCGGCGGGCAGGTCGCCCGGGATGCCGGGTGCCGCCAGCTCGTCGATCGTGCGGCCGCGCGGGATCGCGCCGGCATTGCGGCCGAGCAGAACGAGCAGCAGGTTCTCCTGCGCCGCCACCTGCAGCTCGAGCGCGGGGACGGCGGCGAGCGCCTGCTGGTATTGCGACTCCACCTGCCTGACCTCGATCTCCGACACGACCCCGCCCTTGAACCGCTCCTCGAAGATGCGCTGGGTGTCGCCGTAGTTCGTCGCCGTGGCGCGCGCGATCTCGAGCTGCCGGTCGAGCGCGCGCAAGCCGATATAGCTCGCGGCTACGCTGGTCACCAGCGACAGCACGACCCCGCGGCGGCCCTGCTCGCTCGCGTACACCTGCGCCTGCGCGGCTTCGCTCTGGCGCCGCACGCGCCCGAAGAGGTCCAGCTGCCAGCCCGCGCTCAGCGCCCCCTGGTAGAGCGAGTAATACGGGTCGGCGCCCGGCGCGAGCGGCGGCTGGCCTACGCGGCTCGCCCTGTTGCGGCTCGCGTCGAGGCTGTAGCCCACCTGCGGATAGAACTGCGAGCGGGTCGCCGTCAGCTGGCCGATGAACTGGTCGACGCGCGCCGCCGCGATGCGCACGTCCCGGTTCTCGGTCAGCGCATCGACGATCAGCTTGTCGAGCACGGGATCGCCGAACTGCTCCCACCACGGGACGTTGGCGACCTCGGCGGCCTGCGGGTAGTCGATGCGCCAGCGCTCCGGCGACTCGATCACCGGGCGCTCGTAGTCCGGGCCGACGGCGCACCCGGCGGCGAGCGCGGCGGCTAGCAGCGCGGCGGCGCGCGTCACGCCGGCCGTTCCTCCGCCGCAGGCGGCTTGCGGCGCGCGAATCTCGCGCTCAGGCTCTCCAGCAGCCAGAAGAACAGTGGCGCGAAGAAGATCGCCACGAAAGTCGACGCGACGATGCCGCCGATCACGCCGGTGCCGATGGCGCGCAGGCTGTTCGCCCCGGGACCGCTGGCGAGAGCGAGCGGCACGCAGCCCAGGCCGAAGGCGAGCGAGGTCATGACGATCGCGCGCAGCCGCGCGCGCGCCGCCTCGAGCGCGGCCTCGCGCACGGCCATGCCCTTGCGCACGTGCTCGATGGCGACCTCGCACACCAGGATGGCGTTCTTGGCCGAGAGCCCCACCAGGGTCACGAGCCCCACCTGGAAGTAGACGTCGTTCTCCAGCCCGCGCGCCCAGGTGAGCGCGAGCGCCCCGAGAACG
>Ga0224500_10000335_pt1 | contig 32931 bp, 26 predicted proteins | sample SF_Oct11_sed_USG_FD_168126 | JGI IMG/M metagenome (GOLD analysis project Ga0224500, IMG submission 168126) | Sediment microbial communities from San Francisco Bay, California, United States - SF_Oct11_sed_USGS_4_1 | ecosystem: Environmental > Aquatic > Marine > Sediment | place: USA: California... | reverse complement strand
TATCGCCATCGGTGATCGAGTCTTGATGCTGGAGAACACGTGGTATTCTGTGATATCACCTGAATCGTGCTCCTCTATCTTGTGGAGAAGCTGGGATTATAAAGAAGAAGCAGCTGATGTGCTCAAACTTACTGCCAAAGATATGCTGACCAATAAACTCATAGATGGTATTGTGAAAGAGCCTCTTGGCGGAGCACATGTGGATATAAAATGGATGGCCGGGGAAGTAAAGAAAGCGATCCTTACGCACACTAAGGAACTTCAGAAAATCACGCCTGAGAAAAGAATCGAGCAGCGAATCGATAAGTTTTGTGCTATGGGTGTTGTGAACGAATAAAAGCATATACACGATTTAGTTAAGGCCTTGCAATCTTTTTATTCGGTTTAGGTATCGCAATAAGTCACTGTAGTTTTGCGAATAAAACTTAACTTTAGAGCATGCATCTTCACGTTATTGATACTGGTTTTTTCAAACTTGATGGTGGTGCCATGTTTGGTGTTGTACCAAAATCACTTTGGCAAAGGACTAACCCTGCAGATGAAAACAACTTGTGTGATTGGGCAATGCGTTGTTTGTTATTAGAAGATCGTGACAGGCTGATTTTGATTGACAATGGAATTGGCAATAAACAAGACGCCAAGTTCTTCAGTCATTATCATTTGCATGGCGATGCAGCCCTGATGACGTCATTGCATGCGTCTGGTTTTGCCGCCACTGATATAACCGATATGTTCCTTACCCATTTGCATTTTGACCACTGCGGAGGCGGTATTGTTTATGAGAAAGAAAGATTTGAACTGACCTTCAAAAATGCGCACTACTGGTCCAATGCCGATCACTGGAAGTGGGCGACACAACCCAATGCACGGGAGAAGGCAAGCTTTATAAAGGAAAATATATTGCCGATGGAAGAGAGCGGGCGCCTGAAGTTTGTGGAACTGGAAAGTGCATCACCGTTTTCGCAGTTTGATATTTTATTTGTTTCAGGCCATACGGATAAGATGATGATTCCTAAAATAAAGTATAAGGATAAAATAATTTGCTTCGTGGCTGACTTGTTGCCTTCAATTGGGCACATACCATTGTCCTACGTTATGGGTTACGATACCCGGCCCTTGATCACACTTGAAGAGAAAGAAGTATTTCTGCGAGAAGCGGCCGACAATCATTATATACTTTTCCTGGAACATGATCCAAAAGTTGAATGCTGCACAGTAAAGCATACGGAGAAAGGTGTTCGATTGGACGAGACTTTTAATTTGAAAGAAGTGCTTTAATGCCGTATTATGAAAGTTGGCGTGGTACTATCAGGCGGAGGAGCGCGAGGCATTTCGCATATTGGGGTGTTAAAGGCGCTACAGGAATTAGAGGTGCCCATTCACTGTGTATCCGGAACCAGTGTGGGCGCCATTATAGGGGCACTGTATGCCAACGGTTATGCTCCCGATAAAATTCTGGAAATAGTATTAACTGCACCCGTTTTCAGAACAATGCGTCCCGCATGGACTGTGAAAGGTCTGCTTAGCCTGGGCGGACTACAAGACGTTTTACTAAAATACATTCCGCACAATAATTTTGAATCCCTTGGTCTTCCACTTACTGTGGCAGCGACAGATATTGCCGAGGGCAAATCTACCTATTTTTCTACGGGGGAGCTTATTTCTACGCTGTTGGCATCATGCTGCGTTCCGGCGGTATTCGATCCTGTCGAGGTAAATGGCGCATTGTATGTTGATGGTGGAATCATGGATAACCTCCCGGCAAGGCCTATTCGTGCGCATTGTGATTTTCTGATTGGTTCTCACTGCAATTATATTAGTGCCGAGTTTGATGCAAAAAATTTCAGATCCGTAATTGAGCGAAGCTTGCTCATGGCGATTGGTGGCAATACAACCATAAGCAAAGGGCTTTGTGATGTATTGATTGAGCCGACGGATGCTGGGAAAATAAGCACCTTTGAACTAAGCAAAGCCAGAGAACTTTTTGACATTGGGTATCAGTTCACGAAACGAAATTTCAAAAGAGAGCATTTTCCAGCGTAGTGATATGGACAAGGCAAACTTCAAACAGCAGATTCTTGCGGGCATCCCAACGGAGTTACCTCCGGTACAGGAATATGATTTAGCTGTTCACCATGCCCCTAAACGAAAGGACATCCTGACGCCGGCAGAGAAAAAACTTGCAGTCCGCAATGCACTTCGTTATTTCCAGCCAAAGCATCACCCACTCCTGGCCCCTGAGTTTTATGATGAACTTATCCGGTTTGGAAGGATATACATGCACCGCTTTCGTCCAGCCTATAGGATGTATGCGCGGCCGATTGAGGAGTATCCCTGCCAATCGCTGGCAGCAGGAGCAATAATGCTCATGATCCAGAACAACCTGGATCCCGCCGTAGCACAACACCCGCATGAATTGATCACATACGGTGGCAACGGAGCCGTCTTCCAGAACTGGGCCCAGTACCTGTTGACGATGCAATACCTCGCAACAATGACCGATGATCAGACTTTGCACATGTATTCTGGTCACCCAATGGGGTTGTTCCCTTCGTCAGAAGAAGCGCCACGTGTCGTGGTTACAAACGGAATGATGGTCCCCAATTATTCCAAACCAGATGACTGGGAAAAATATAACGCATTGGGCGTAACACAATACGGGCAAATGACAGCAGGCTCATACATGTACATTGGCCCGCAAGGGATCGTTCATGGTACGGCGATCACTATACTCAACGCGGGCAGAAAGATTAGCAGGGACGGTACAGGGCTTAAAGGAAGATTGTTTGTCACCTCTGGTCTTGGGGGAATGAGTGGCGCGCAGCCCAAAGCGGCCAACATTGCAGGGTGTATTTCCGTTGTGGCGGAAGTAAGTCATCAGGCCGCACGAAAAAGGTATGATCAGGGTTGGGTGGATGAGATTGTTACTGACCTGGATTTACTGGTAGAACGCGTGCACGTTGCGAAGCGCAACCAGGAGATTGTATCCATAGCTTTTCAGGGAAATATTGTGGACGTGTGGGAGAAGTTTGACCAGGACGATATTTTTATCGATTTGGGATCTGACCAGACTTCGTTACACAACCCATGGGCTGGCGGATATTATCCGGCTGGGATCAGTGTCGAGGCTGCAAATGAGATGATGGTTGAAGACCCCGTGGAATTTAGAAAGTTGGTACAGGTATCTTTACGGCGCCAGGTGCAGGCAATTAATAAGCATACCGCTCGTGGTACCTATTTTTTTGATTATGGTAACGCGTTTCTATTGGAAGCTTCACGCGCGGGCGCAGACATCCTGGCACACGACGGGATTCATTTCCGGTATCCTTCCTATGTCCAGGACATTATGGGGCCGCTGTGTTTTGATTTTGGTTTTGGTCCCTTCCGCTGGGTATGCACTTCAGGGAAGGAAACTGACCTGGATTTTACGGATCAGCTTGCTGCAAAAATATTACAGGAAACGCTGCAGACTTCTCCTGAGGAAATCCATCCTCAGCTAAGGGATAACATACTATGGATTCAGCAGGCTAAAAAGAACAAGCTGGTTGTCGGATCGCAAGCGCGTATTTTGTATGCGAATGCAGCAGGTAGGATTCGCATTGCCGAAGCCTTTAACCATGCGGTAAAAGCCGGACATATTGGACCGATTGTACTTGGGCGTGACCATCACGATGTTTCCGGAACAGATAGCCCTTATCGGGAGACTTCCAATATCTATGATGGATCGCAGTTTACGGCTGACATGGCGATGCATAACGTTATTGGCGATTCTTTTCGTGGTGCCAGCTGGGTTTCCATTCACAACGGTGGTGGTGTGGGCTGGGGTGAGGTGATCAACGGTGGGTTTGGACTGCTGCTGGATGGAACGGCAGCGGCGGATCGAAAATTAAGAAATATGCTCTATTTCGATGTAAACAATGGCATCGCACGGCGGGCCTGGGCGAGGAATGAAAATGCAATAACCACCGCAAGCTGGGAAATGGAAAAGGTATCTGAACTGAGAATTACGCAGCCCAACGCCGTAGACGACGCTTTGATAGACGGAATTGGTTAGTCGTGTCCATGAAATCATTCTTTGAGTAGTTTTGCCAATATTTTACTTTGGTTAAAACTTACAAAACAATCAATATCATGAAAAAAATTGCCATGCTCTTCACCGCGCTGTGTGTTACCACAGGTGCGTTCGCACAGTTTGAAAAAGGTAGAATGTTGGTGGGTGGGTCTTTAGAGGCAGACTTCACAACCGAAAGATCGAAATTCGACGGAAATTCCAACAGGACCGGTAAGTATTCCGAATTTTCACTTGACCCCCAGTTTGGGATATTTATTATTGATAACCTTGCAGTGGGTGGTGCTATTGGACTTAGTACGTACACCTATAAGGAAGATGACTCAGATTACAAATACGTAAGCAACGAATTAACGATTGAGCCCATGGCGCGTTACTATTTACCGCAGGGCATATTTTTTCAGGGGATGTTCATCTTAGGCTCATCATCAGATAAAAGCACGAACAATGGCAATACCAACAAGGATAAATATGCAGTTTCCGGATTTGCGCTGTCGGCAGGCTATGCCTACTTTCTGATGGATAATGTCACGGTTGAACCACAGTTGGGATACAGGTCGAAGGGATATAAGGATAAGTCTAACGACGTTAAAGACGTTGATGCCGGTCTTTTTATTCGCATAGGATTCCAAATTTACTTTAGAAATAAGGGGGCTTAGTAGCACCAGGCCACAAAACCGCAATTGAATTGCGAAGATTTATATATTAAGGCACTATCTTTGTTTAGGTTTGTTAAAACCATATCAATTATGAAACAGATTATTGTCACATTAGTATTTATTGGCGCTTCGATTAGTTCGTTCGCCCAGGCTAAGGTTGCGATCGGCATTAAAGGAGGTCCTAATTTCGCTAACATTAACACAGATGCCAGTGCAGGGGAAAATTACAAGAACAGGACCGGGTTTAACTTCGGTGCCTTTGTCTTGTTCAGAGGTGAGAAAATAGGTATTCAGCCTGAGATACTGTTCTCTCAGCAAGGGTCCACTATTAAATATAGCGGTGACCCGGATGTGAAATCTAATTTCAGTTACGTAAACATTCCACTCGTTGTGAAACTGTACACGGTTGCTGGTATCAATCTGCAGGTTGGACCCCAAATCGGTTTGTTGACCTCAGCGAAAATTGATGACTCGGATGTTAAAGATCAGCTGAAAAGCACAGATTTCAGTTTGGCGTTGGGTGTGGGATGGGATCTGCCATTTGGATTGTCCATAGATGGCAGGTATAACTGGGGTCTATCAGATATTAACAGCGGCGCCGACGTCTCAAGCGTCAAAAACCAGGTTTGGCAATTTTCCGTTGGTTATAAGTTATTTAAGTTCGGAAGTACGAAATAGGCAGCAGATTGCTAACTGAAAGGCCCCCTTTTTGGGGGCTTTTTTGTTTTTGAAAGAAGGCCGCTCACGGAAGCGGGATTTTAGCCTATCACTATCAGGTAGTAATTTTTCTTCCCTCGTTGTACCAGCAAGTATTTTCCCTGGAGAAGGCTGAACGCCGCCTTGGCATTAGCATCGTTGACTTTTACTTTGTTTATGCTCACACCGCCCGCCTGGATCATTTTACGCGCTTCACCTTTGGAGGAAAACATGACGTTGTTTGTAGCGGATGTAAGCAAGTCTGTTACGGTGCCGCAATCGTCAAAAGTTGTCTGGCTTATGGATACTTGCGGAACTCCGTCGAATACGGCCAACAGTGTTTCTTCCGCCAAACTTTGTAACGCTTCAGTGGTGGCGTTTCCAAACAGAATGTTTGAAGCCTTGACAGCCTGTTCAAAATCTTCCTCTGAATGTACACGAACCGTAATATCTTCGGCCAGCGCCTGTTGAAGTTTTCGAAGATGTGGCGCCGCAACGTGTTTTGTTATGAGATTTTCGATTTCATCTTTTGTTTTCAGGGTGAATATTTTTATGAAATTCTCCGCGTCTTCGTCAGATACATTCAGCCAGTATTGATAGAATTTATAGGGTGATGTCTTTTTTGGGTCAAGCCATACGTTGCCGCCTTCAGTCTTGCCAAACTTGCTGCCGTCAGCCTTGGTGATAAGTTTAGTTGTCAATGCAAAAGCATTCCCCTCAGATTTGCGACGGATAAGTTCGGTACCGGTTAAAATATTTCCCCATTGGTCAGATCCCCCCATTTGCAGTTTGCAATGTTTGTTTTCAAACAGCCAGTAAAAATCATAACCTTGAACAAGCTGGTAGGTGAACTCTGTAAAAGACAGCCCGGATTCCAACCGTTTTTGCACAGAGTCTTTGGCCATCATGTAATTAATGGTGATGTGCTTCCCGACGTCTCTGATAAAATCAAGAAATCTGAATTCCTTAAACCAATCATAGTTGTTCACAAGTTCTGCGCCAGTCGACCCGGAAAAGTCGAGGAATTTTTCAAGTTGTTCTTTAACACAAGCGACGTTGTGGTTAAGAACTTCTTCCGAAAGCAGATTGCGCTCGGCAGATTTTCCGGAGGGGTCGCCGACCATTCCGGTGGCGCCACCAACGAGGGCAACTGGCTTATGTCCACAGCGCTGAAAGTGGACGAGGGTCATAATCTGAACCAGGTGTCCAATGTGAAGAGAGTCAGCAGTTGGGTCAAACCCAATATAGCCGGCTGTCACTTCTTTACTGAGTTGTTCTTCTGTGCCGGGCGTCACATCGTGAAGCATTCCCCTCCAACGTAGCTGTTCCACAAAATTTCCTTTTACCATCAATTGAGCTTTAGCGCACAAATATAAAAAAGCAAGCTTGAGGTTTATAAGAAAGTAAAGGGAAACCCCGAAAATCATAAAACTGGTTAACCAGAGGTATCAAATGATATCTCAATCAATGGCGCCACTATGGTATTGTCTTCCGGTTTACTCTTCAACTTGTAATGGTGCTGATTCTAATTGGTCTCCTGCCACAATTTCGCTATCAATTCTGTAAATAGGAGGCAACTTGGCAGAGTTATCAAAACTCACATCCAAATCCTTAATCAATCCGGTTTTCAGCGAGTAAACCCAGCCATGTACTTTTGGTTCATTTCGCTTGCGCCAGGCATTTTGAATAATGGAGGTTTTCGTGAGATCAAAAACCTGCTCAATCACATTCAATTCAACCAGTCTGTCATATCTTTTCTCTTCGTCTTGTATTTCATGAAGTTCGTGACTGTGTATTCTGAAGACGTCTTTAATATGGCGAAGCCAATTATCGACCAAGCCATTTTGTTGGCTGTTCATTGCGGCTTTTACGCCGCCACACCCATAATGCCCACACACGATAACATGCTTTACTTTTAGAATATTTACAGCATAATCAAGTACGCTGAGCATATTCATATCTGAATGCACAACCATATTGGCGATGTTGCGGTGAACAAAAATATCACCCGGTTGTGTGTTTGTAATTTCATTCGCTGGTACGCGGCTGTCTGAACAGCCTATCCACAGAAATTGTGGCGTTTGTCCCTTGGAGAGCCTGTCGAAATAGGCCGGGTCCTGATCCAGTTTTGCTGTGACCCACGCTTTATTTCCATCTAATAATGTTTGATATAGTTTCATATATTTCTTTTTTAACCTGCAATCAGTTTAGGCTCCTGCTCAGAAACCTGTTCAAAATCGGCTTCTGAATCGCTAACATTCCAAAAGTATTTTCCAATATAAAACAGTATCGTTCCCGTTATTACTGCAATATTCAGATCAACCATCACTGTGATTATTGTGGTGTATGCTATGAAGAGCAGTTGTGTGTTCCGTTTAAGCGAAGTATGCCATCCCCTTTGGAAGTAATACTTCAGGAAATCTTTATTGCAAACATCCAGCCCGGCTTTAAGCAAAACACCAACAAAGACAGCCGCTGGAACCAGCGACAGATATGCTCCGAAGAGCGCTATGCTGAGCAGTGCGAAAACACCAACGAGTATTCCGGCCATTCTCGTTTGTGCACCCTCTTTAATAAGCAGTACAGAACGGATAGTTGCCTGGGCCCCGGGAATGCCCTGTAGAATGCCTGAAACTGCATTGCCCAGTCCCTGGGCAACCAACTCTTTGTTGAGTTTTGAACGTTCACCATTCAATTTGTCAACCACCAGGGCAGTTAGTAAAGAGTCGAGATAGGCCAGCAAAGTCAGCTGCAATGCGTAGGGCAGCGCCAATAGGATATACTTCGGTTGAAGGATTTCCCAGGTGGGAAAGTAGTTTATCAGCATAGTGGTAAATTCCTGAACAGAACCTACCGAATTTCCAAGCTGCACGTTTTCCACCATCAGACCTGTGGCGATTGAAAATCCTGTCATCAACAATAAGCTCACTAGGACACCGGAGATGAGCGAACGAAGGATCTGTCTGAGCTGAAATTTCTTTACCATCCAGACAATACCAAAGATGAGACCAAAAGTTATTGCTGCCAATCCAAAATTAAGGGCCGCACCACCTTTCATAATGGGGTTATTGTTGAAGGCGAATACTTTGGCAATCTGGTCCTTCCAAATGAGTAAGCCTATACCATTCATGAAGCCCAAGATCACCACATTGGGAATGAGCGAAATCAATTTCCCAAGGCCTAGGAGTCCGGCCACGATCAGAAATAGCGCATTGAGCAAAAAGATCAGTGTAATAAACTGTTCCGCCAATGCGCCAGAAAACGTATCGTAGGCAAAGGCAACGCACAACGCTGAGATCGCAGTCATGGGTGCCGTTGGGCCTGAGGCCTGTACGCGCGTGCCCCCAAAGATTGAAGTAATAATGGGTATGATTGCTGCGGCTATCATACCGGCAAATGCACCCCTGCCCGACATTACACCAAAAGCAGCACCAAGTGAAATAGCTGCAAAGCTTACAGTTAACCCTGCGGTAAGGTCAGCCAGGAACCTTCTTGCATCCATAGGTTCGATTAATTAGAATGTCATAAATAGCTTGTATAGGACAGGGGAGATTCCTGTCAAAGTGTGAACCTGTAACTAGATTCAATAGAAGAAACTATACTTCGGGGGGTGGACTGTAAATCTCGTAATTTCCAAATAAGGGATTACCTGCATTGGCAGTGGAGATATTGCATTTGGAAATAAGCATGCAACTTGCTGCAGGGTGCTTAATATGCATTAGGAAGAGGTCTACTTCGTTTGCCGAAGTATCTTCGTCAGCGTAACCTCCGAAGGCATCCTGCTCTTCCTCCGCTGAACTTCCCGCCACTAATTTGGATATGTTTTCCAGCAGCCGTCTGTTGCTTTCTGTCTTCAGTGCTGATATCTCGACCAGAAAAAAACTCATGTTTAGAAATATTATCCCGGTGAAGAGGGACAATATTCTATTCAAGCGATTTGATCGAAAGCCATTCATATTTCATAAAAATACGCCATTTTCTTATAATTGCCAGCGATTCACGTTATTCGAAAATAATATCATCTTTCTGGAATAACTTTATACCAAGATTATCAGTGCCTGGCAGAGATGAAATTACTAAATAAAGAATAGTTCAATATAGACCATGAAGCAACCAGACGCCCTTAACCTTGTCGCAGAATTTCACAAAACATTTCAGCATCCTGTCCTAAGCTCCCCGGCGATTCCGGAGGAAAATCGATGCAAGCTCCGTGTTGCACTCCTTGCGGAGGAGCTAAAAGAACTAGAGGTTGCTATTCTGGAAGGAGATATCGTGGAGGTGGCCGATGCCTTATGCGACATTCAATACGTTTTGTCCGGCGCCATTCTTGAATTTGGACTGGGTGAAAAATTCAATTTACTTTTTGAAGAGGTTCAGCGTTCCAATATGAGCAAGGCTTGCAAATCTCTGGAGGAAGCGAATGCCACAATAGCGCATTACAAGGAAAAGGATCAAACTGAATGCTATTATCGCGAAGAAGATGGCAGATGGCTCGTTTATCGCAAGTCGGACAATAAAACCCTCAAGTCAATTAACTACAGTCCTGCCGATTTGGAGGGAATTATCGCGAGGCCCTAGAGGTAAAATTCAAATTGAAAAACTGAATCCTGCCCTTTGAGTTGCATCGGATTAATGGCCAGGATATGAGAATCGTTATAGGCCTTAATAAATTCTGAGCGGCTGATGCGCAGCTTGCTGTGGCCCGGTTTAATTTTATGGTATTGCATACGTCCGGAAGAATTGGCGCGGGCGCTGTATAGAAAGCTAAACTGAATTGGTATTGGCGAAGGAATATACCTCATAACGGGCTATAGGTACGGCTGAATTCTTTGTTGAGCATGGCATTTTGCCTGGAATTATATTGGGCCAGCAGCGAATAGGCGTTAGTGGGCACGAAGCCATACTTGCTTTGGTATTCTTCAATTTTGATGCATAGCTCTTTTATATAGAACCTGATTTGCTCCAAATTGTCACATCCCGAAGGTGCGACAAAGTTTTTCGAGGTGAATGTCTTCAATTCAATTTCGAGCTTCTTTCGTTCCCAGGGTGTCATTTGTATGTGTATAAATGCACAATTATAGCACAATCATATATAATTAAGCAAGTTAATATGTGTATTTTTGCACACTTTCGGTTACGGGCCTGGGTTTAGCATTTCACAGCCTGGTTTAATCATGAGTTGCATAAAATACTTATTAATAACTTTTTACAGGCTTGATGTTAAAGTATGAATCAAAATAACCATACCGGTCGGGGAAGCCTGTGAAAGATTCATTAATGTGGCGGACAAAGAATTATTCCGGTATTAATTATGTGTATAGGGTTTGAGGAATTATTGTTGGGAAGAAACTTTGGAGGGGATGGCAATCAATCAAGGATGTGAATTCGTTTTAATCATTTATCTTTAAAAGCATTATTACACAGCTATGGAAACTCCTTCTTTGAATACATTTCTTGATTACTGGCACTTCAGTATGATTATTGGCGCGGTCATCATGACTATAGTGGCCATAATAGTTTATCTCGCGTATCATGTGAGGGTTTCTATGATCCGGGAATACAAGGACAGATACGACTTTATCAACACGAAGGAAATCGCAACTTACAAAGGGGTATTTCTTTGTCTGGGCATTGCCGTTATGCTCGCTATCAACTTGTACGGTATGGGCAAACTCCGTGATATAGGGGTCTGGTTTTTCGTTCGGTTGTTTATGTCAATGGCGGGTGGAACCTTGGTGACGTATGTAGCCTTTCTTGTACTAGAATATTACTATCCCACGATTCTGAACAAGAAATTGCGAAAATGGCGGTATACGCCCAGGATAGGTAAATCCGGAAATAAATTGAGGTTGCTCGGCGAAGAGGAGGAGGACGTTCATCTTGAAGAAGGGATGCTTGCGGAAGAAAATGTTTTCTCTATCGATTATGATGTGTGGGTGGATGAGAGAAGCGGTGACGTAAAAATTGAAAAATATCCCGGGCATCTTCAGGCAATGAAATGCAACAGCTGTGGCTTTTATACAATGAAAGTAGTAAGAGAAGAGGTCGTTCGCGAGCCCAGTAAGGACAGCCCAGGTGAATTGATAAAGCATTATCAATGTTATTATTGTAAATCGGTACGGGCAACAGCATTTAATATTTCCACGAAGGCGGTGGATGACTACAAGCATGCCAAGAGGTATTCTTTTAAGAGCAACAAGAATATAGACATGGTACGGGTTGAAATACATTCCAGTCTGGGGGGGAAGAAATTTTACGAATTCCAAAATATCGGACAGGCGCAAAAATTCCTGGATGAGTACGATTCCGATAAGCCGGCTTGATTTATTCATCCAAACAGGGTCTAAACCGCCGCAAATTCAACTGATATAAACCATAATCTAAACCAACGAATTGACGTTTATATGTCAGGCATCCTTTTTGCCGGCTTTTGTAGTAAAACTTAAATGAAGATGAAAAGAGTACTTTTTGCGGGGATATTAGGCGGAATTGTATTGGCCTGTGGAATTACACTAGGGGCACAAGTCACCGATTCCGTTCAATTGAAGGCTAAACCAATTTATGGGAGAGAAGCCAAAGTGGTTGCCTATATTCTAGACAATAATCATTACAGAAGAATTAGCCTGAATGATTCACTCTCCTCGGCCATCCTGGATGAATATATCAAAAGTCTGGATAACAACAGAACTTATTTTGTGGCGTCAGATATAGCGGACTTTGAAAAGTACAGGTATGTTATAGATGATCTTACCCGGGCTGAAAATGTGGATGTCGCCTATGAAATTTACGCGCTTTTTCGCAAACGGTTCAACGAACGCATGGACTACGTCATGAATAAGCTGCTGAAGGAACATTTTGACTATACAATTGATGAGTATTATGAGACTGACAGGGACAAGGAACCATGGTGTAAGAATGAGGCTGAGCTTAATGACATATGGAGAAAGATTATCAAAAACCAGGCGCTGAGTTTGAAGCTGGCAGGCAAAGCGCAGGCTGACATTGACAAGACGTTGATGGATCGTTACGATCGCTTTAGCAAATCCATTCGGCAATTCAATAGTGAAGATGTTTTCAGCATGTATATGAATGCGATTACAGAGTCATATGACCCACACACAAATTATTTTTCTCCGAAAGCAGCCGATCTATTCAAACAACAAATGAGCTTGTCGCTGGAAGGAATAGGAGCAAGGCTGCAAACGGAAAATGACTATACCAAAGTTGCCGAAGTTATTTCCGGTGGCCCGGCGGAAAAGAGCAAATTGATCAATGCCGGCGACCGTATTATTGGCGTTGCCCAGGGCATTGATGGTGAAATTGTAGATGTAATCGGTTGGCGGATAGATGAGGTAGTGAAACTGATCAAGGGCCCAAAAGGGACAACGGTACGTCTTCAGATTTTGCCCGCAGAAACAGGCATAACTGGTCCGTCTAAAGTAATTACACTAGTCAGGGACAAGATCAAGCTGGAAGATCAGCAAGCCAAAAAGACTGTTATTGACTATCGCGTAAATGGAAAGAATTTGAAATTCGGTGTAATTACCCTCCCGAGTTTCTACATGGATTTTGATGCTTATCAAAAAGGCGATCCAAACTATACCAGCACAACACGTGATGTTAAAAGGCTGATTGAGGAACTCAATGCAGATAAAGTAGATGGTTTGGTGCTTGACTTGCGCAATAATGGCGGTGGTTCACTGGCTGAGGCGATTGACCTTACCGGGCTCTTTATCAAGGATGGCCCTGTTGTTCAGGTGAAAAATTCGGCGAACAAGATTGAAGTTGGAAAAGACGATGATTCGGGAGTGGCTTATAACGGACCACTAATCGTGCTCACGAATCGATTTAGTGCATCCGCTTCTGAAATTTTTGCTGGCGCTATACAGGACTATCACCGTGGCGTCATTGTCGGGGAATCCACTTATGGAAAAGGCACAGTGCAAACGGTTGTAGATCTAAATCGTTTTATAAAAAACTCGGAAGATCAGTTGGGGGAATTGAAAATTACGTTTCAGAAATTCTATAGAGTGACGGGCAGCAGTACGCAGCATAAAGGGGTTACACCGGACATTGAACTCCCCTCGGCGCTGGATTCTGAACAATTCGGAGAAAGTTCCAACCTGAGCGCTTTGCCATGGGATGAAATAAAGGGAACCTTGTATAACAAGACGCCCCTGATTGATGATCGGACACTGGCCAATCTGAATAAACTGTATCAGGATAGATTAAAGACTGACGTGCGCCTGGAACGCTTTGTGGAGGAAACGGATGAAATCAGGAAGAGCTACAAGGAGACTAGAATTTCGCTTAATGAAGTAACAAGAAAAAAGGAAACGGAGGAGTCGGAACGGAAGAAAGCAGCAAATGATAAGCTCAATACCAACATCGTGGGAAAAGAGTCCGATACTGCCTCAGATCTTATGGATATGGATGATGAATACCTCCGTGAAGGGTTATTTGTATTGAGCGATTTGTTGACCACAAAAATCGGGTAAGAGAGTAGCAAGCGCAAAGCGTCAGGGCAGGATAACTTTCCTGCCTTTTTGCTTTTGGGATGTTGGCGACTTGCACTTTTAATTTCCCCTATTTAAGCACTATTTTAGGGCTGGATATACAACCATGAGTGAAGAACTACTCAAAGCTATTTTACAACTTTTTGCTATCGTTTCCCGGGAACGGGTGACAGATGCTGAACGAAACAATATAAAAGATTTCTTAAGTCTTCATCTTAATCGTGATGCGACAAATTATTATCTGAAACTTTTTGATGAATTCGCACAATCACATGAAATAGATTCGCGTCAAGAACTCAGCAATGTTGATGTTGAGACACAAGTCTTTGTTGACGATTGGGCCAAGATCATGAAGATCGTGAAGCAGGTGAATCAGGCGCTCACCATGCAGCAGAAGATCATTTTGATTGTAAAGATCATTGAACTGGTTTTTGCCGATGATGAGATATCAGAGCGCCAGGGAAATCTTATCTTTTATATTGGTCAGGCCTTAAAATTGGAGAAAGCGGATGTTGATACGCTTCAGTCTTTTGTTACAGGGCATGATATTGATGAATTGGCATCCAAGAACGTATTGGTTATTGATGAAGGGTCCGGAGAGTATCCTGGTCCAAGAATTATTGAACGGGACCTAACTGGCTTGATTGCAATTCTTCATCTTCCTGATTCTGATATCTACTTAATTAAATACCTGGGGATTACAACACTATACCTCAACAGCATTCTGCTGAAAAGCAGGAAAATTGATGTTTTCCCTACAGGGAGTACTATCCGTGGGGACAAAGTTGGTCCGATCTACTATAGTGATATAATAGGGAAATTTCTAATCGATGAGGATCAGTCCAGGATAACTTTTACAGCAGATCATATTTTCTATCACTTCAGGAGTGGCAGAGCGGGTCTGCAAAATGTTAATATAGCAGAGCAGGGGGGGAAGCTTATCGGGTTGATGGGAGCGAGCGGTTCCGGGAAATCAACGTTGCTAAGCGTACTCAACGGATCAGAAAAACCTTCGAGTGGACGGGTAATCGTAAATGGTATTGATATACATGAGCATCCGGAAAAGGTAGAGGGCGTAATAGGATACGTTCCCCAGGATGATTTGCTAATTGAAGAGTTAACTGTCTTTGAAAATCTGTACTACGCCGCGAAGCTGTGTTTCGACCAATATACCGAAAAGGAAATTATAGAACTTGTTCTCCGTGTCCTTGTAAATCTTGGATTGACAGAAATTAGAAACCTGAAAGTAGGTTCTCCAATGCACAAGACGATCAGCGGTGGTCAGCGCAAACGACTGAATATCGCCCTTGAATTGCTCCGGGAGCCAACACTTCTTTTTGTGGACGAGCCAACTTCAGGATTGTCTTCCAGAGATTCTGAAAACATAATGGACTTGTTAAAAGAATTGTCCTTGCGTGGAAAGATGGTTTTTGTTGTTATCCACCAGCCGTCTTCTGATATTTTCAAAATGTTTGATACGCTGGTCATCATGGACGTTGGCGGGTTTCAGATTTATTATGGAAATCCTATTGAGTCGGTCTTGTATTTTCGAGAGATCATTAACGCTGCAAACAAATCGCAAGGAGCTTGTCCGGAATGTGGCAACATCAACCCGGAACAAATTTTCAGTATTATTGAGACGCGCGTTGTCAATGAATATGGACGTTTGACGAACACACGGAAAGTATCAGCGGGCCAATGGTATCAATACTTTAAGCAAAAGATCAAGATAGCCAAAATTGAACACGTACAGGACACACTTCCTGTTTTGCAGGAAATTCCAAACTGGTTTAAGCAACTCAAGGTATTCATAACCCGTGACGTATTGGCAAAGATCGCCAATAAGCAATACCTCTATATAAACTTATTGGAAGCACCTGTGCTTTCCTTCTTTATCGCATTCCTGGTGAAGTACTATAATCGACCCGAGAATAGTGAACCCGTTTATAGCTTCTATCATAACAGCAATATTCCAGTGTATTTCTTTATGAGCGTGGTCGTAGCATTGTTTTTCGGACTTACCATGAGTGCCGAAGAGATTTTTCGAGATCGAAAAATACTGAAGCGTGAAGAGTTTCTTAACCTCAGTCGCAGCAGCTACCTGGTTTCCAAAGTAAGCGTAATGTTTACCATTTCCGCCATACAGACTATGTTGTTCATCTTTATTGGAAATTCAATACTGGAGATTCCGTTGTCGGAGTTACGGTATTGGCTTATTCTGTTCAGCTGCTCCTGTTTTGCCAATATGCTTGGGCTGAATATCTCTGCCGCGTTCGATTCTGCTGTTACCATCTATATTTTGATTCCGCTGCTGGTTATCCCGCAATTACTCTTAAGTGGAGTCGTGATTAGTTTTGACAAGTTTAACCCGAAGGTAGGCAAGCCTATTGGTGTACCATGGATTGGAGAGGTGATGGCGTCAAGGTGGGCTCTTGAAGCGTACATGGTAACACAGTTTAAAGACAATCCTTTTGAGCAACCATTCTACCCGCTGGAAAAGATAATTGCAGAAGCTGATTACAAACGCGTGTACTACATTCCGGCATTGGAATCAAAACTGTCTTACTGCTTAAACAACAAACGGGAGTGGCGTAATTCAAACGCTACAAAAATGGTTAATGCACTCGCTGTCTTACAGAATGAAATTAAGAACGAACTAAAATTTGTCGGCGACGACAAGTTCCCGGAAGTTACTAAGCTTGCCATTGGAGAACTTGACTCCACGGTATTGCTGAAGACCTCTCGATTTTTGAATAAGCTAAAGAATTACTATCTCCTGAGAGCTGATAAGGCAACTGATCAGAAGGAAATTATGAGTTTGGAAATGAGGGATACTCCTGAAAAAGCGGCGCTATTCGAAGCACTAAAAAGCCGGTATACCAATAAGGCTGTCACGGAGGCAGTTGAAAACACTACTTCACCGGAACGTATTGTGGAGTACAACGGTACGCTCGTACAAAAGATTTATCCGATCTATTTAGATGACCATAAACCATCGAATAAATTTGATTTTTCTGCTAATTTGTATCAACCTACAAAACATTTTGCGGGATACTATTTTAATACACTTTACTTTAACGTTGCCATAATCTGGTGTATGACTTTACTGCTGTTCATCACCTTGTATCTGGATGGGCTCAAATGGGTAGTAAAGAGATTAGAAGGGAGTAGAAAATATCGGACAACTGACAAGTAGAATCTTACGGTATGGTATTAGATACAAGAAAGTATGGGTATGTTCAAAGCAGAAATTGTAGAAAAGACATGGTTACTTTTCATTATAGGATTAATGGTAGCCTGTAATGCTAATAAAGCGCATCACGAAGATCAAATCAAGCAAAATGCGATTGCTGATGAGGAGTGGATAGCAATGGATAACTTTCACCTGCTTATGGCGGAATGCTTTCACCCTTTTAGGGATTCTGCTGATGTTGAACCTGCAAAAAGAAATGCTATCGCTATCGCTTCAGCAGCAGCGGAATGGCTTGCGTCGCCTTTACCCCATAAAGTTGATAGCGATGAAATTAAGTCCAAACTTCAACAACTCAATAGGGACGCAGCTTCTTTGGTCGACAATGCCAGAAACGGAGACGACGCAGCGATTGGCAAATCGCTTACTGCTATACACAGTGTTTTTCATGAGATTCAGGAAGCATGGTATTCCGGTCATGAGGATGAAAAGGGCGATCACTAGTTTCATCACTTCGGCTGGTGGATATCTTTACCCCATTGTCAATCGCAAACGTTCATTTATTGAAACAGTAGGTTTGCATGGTTTTTATTTCTACCTATCTTTCCATACCCGTAGACCTAACATAACAGCATGCAGACTACTGTCATTACGCCACATGAAAAATCCAAGCTATGGCTTGTTATTGCCGCCTCCTCTGTTGGAACGCTGATTGAATGGTACGATTTTTATATTTTCGGTAGTCTAGCTGTTATTCTTTCTGAACAATTCTTTCCGCAAACAAATCCATCCGCGGCATTCCTTTCTACCTTGGCAACATTTGCAGCGGGCTTTGTAGTCCGACCTTTTGGTGCCATTGTATTCGGTAGGCTTGGGGATCTCGTGGGACGGAAATACACGTTCCTTGTTACGCTGATTTTGATGGGCGGGTCCACTTTTGCTATCGGCCTGGTCCCGGGCTATCAAAGCATCGGGATGGTGGCTCCCCTTGTAGTCCTGCTGCTTAGGTTGCTTCAGGGCCTGGCGCTGGGAGGAGAATATGGCGGTGCTGCAACTTATGTGGCGGAGCATGCGCCGGCGGCAAAGAGAGGCTACTACACGAGTTTCATACAGACTACAGCCACCCTTGGTTTGTTTGTGTCTATTGGCGTGATCTTGGGTGTCCGTGAGCTTATTGGCGTTGAGGCGTTTAATTCCTGGGGATGGCGGGTTCCCTTCCTGCTGTCTGCCGTGCTTGTGGGGATTTCAATTTACATCAGGCTCCGCATGCAGGAATCTCCTTTGTTTACCAAGATCAAGGAAGAAGGAAAACTGTCCAAGAATCCAATTATGGAAAGCTTTGGAAAAAAGGCGAATCTTAAACTGGTGCTCATTGCCCTGTTTGGTGCAACAGCCGGTCAGGGCGTGATTTGGTACACCGGGCAATTTTACGCCATGACTTTCATTGAAAAAACGTGTAGCGTAGACTTTGTGCAGACTCGTAACATTATCGCGTTAACCTTGGTCATCGGTACGCCCTTATTTATTTACTTTGGCTGGTTATCGGATAAAATTGGCAGAAAGATGATCATGATGGTTGGCATGCTGATGGCTGTTTTCCTGTATCGACCTATTTACAAAAAGATGTTCGCGTTGGCTGATACAACACAGCAAAAAGAAATTGTGGACCTGAAGCGAATTGAAAAATCCAGCGAGGTTAGTACAACAGGTGACTCCATCATCACCGTTAAGACTACCCAATACTACGAGGCAGACAACAAGGTCATTCAAACGTCGGTAAGCCATTTGCCGAGAGGAGGAAATGGAGAGGCAAAAATTCAAAACAAAAAAGAAGTGGTTCTTGGCCGGAATGCCTTTTGGGGAATGACGAGTTTGGTGTTAATACAACTTGTACTGGTCACTATGGTGTATGGTCCAATAGCGGCGTTCCTGGTAGAACTATTTCCAACACGGATACGCTATACATCCATGTCGTTGCCCTACCATATTGGCAATGGAATATTTGGCGGGATGACACCATTTATTGCCACGATGCTTTACGAATCGAGTAAAACAGGAACGAATCCTGCAGGAGACCCGTTCGCGGGTCTTTGGTATCCAATAGCCATCGCTGGCATTTGCTTTGTAATCGGCATGGTATTTCTGTCAAACCGTAAAGTTGCGGAAGTAGTAGAATAGATCTTGTCGATATTCAATAAACCCCTTGAATGCCTGCAGCGTAGGGATGGATCGGTTAGCTGCTTGCCAGCAAACAATTACCTTTGTTTCTGAAATACACATTGTAATTCATTATGCCCGTAACACCTGCTCATCCTGCGCTAATCCTTCCTTTTACGAGGTCTCGGTATTTCTCGGCTACTGGATTAATTATGGGAAGTGTATCTCCTGATTTTGAATACTTTTTTAAAATGGGCGTAAGCAGTGCATATAGCCACACGCTTGAGGGTTTGATTTATTTTGATTTGCCCGTAACATTATTCATTTCTTGTTTATTTCATTTGGTTGTAAAGGGGAATTTCATTTACAATATGCCTGTATTCTTCCAGAAGCGTTGGCTGGCTGTATTGCATTTTGATTTCCTTAAATACATCAGGGAGCACTGGTGGGTTTTTGGAATCTCTGCCCTGCTTGGGGCAGCATCTCATATATTTTGGGATAGCTTCACACATAACAATACCTACTTTGTTCGAACCCTCCCTGTCTACAAAGGGACATATGTATCCTTCCAAGGTGTAAAGTATCCGCTTTTCTATGCACTCCAGCAGATTAGTTCGGCGGTGGGGTTATTGTCAGTCGTGATCTTTTTATGCTTCATGAAACCTTCGGAAACGGAGATCATTAGGGTACCCAGGATTTTGTACTGGTTCTTGTGCGTACTAATTGCAACGGCTATTGTATGCATAAGATTCGTCATTGCACCGTCTGATTATGATTTGGGAAATTTTGTTGTAAGTAGTATCAGTGCATTGCTAATCGCATTTCTATGCTGTGGATTCATTAACTTTAAGAATGCACCATACATCAGGGGCGCTTAAATGGCTAAGAAGAAAACACAATGGGCGAGCGTAGGCAAGCGAGAAATTGAACTTTCAAACCTCGACAAGATTCTGTTCCCCGAGGATGGGATTGTTAAGGCTCAGGTAATTGAATATTACTTGAAAATTGCACCGACTTTGCTCAACCATGTTATGGGGAGATCGCTTACCTTGATACGGTATCCCGATGGAATTGCGGGGGAAAGCTTCTACCAGAAAAACAGGCCTGATTGGGCTCCGGATTGGATTGAATTCGTAACGCTGGGAAAGGAAAAGAAAGACTACATTATTGCCACCGAGCCGGCACTCCTCGTGTGGTTGGCAAACCTGGCGGCGCTCGAAATTCATCAGCTTCATAGCCGCAAACCGAACTTTGATAGTCCTGATTACATGGTCTTTGACCTGGATCCTCCGGAAGGGTATAACTTCAAAGAGCTTATACCCATTGCGTTGGATTTGAAAGAGCGTATTGAACAATACGGATACACGCCTTTTGTAAAGACAACAGGAGGGAAGGGCCTGCACATCTGTTGTCCCATTGAACCCAAATATGATTATCACACTGTCTTTGAAGCGGCCGAAGCTATCGCGAAACCCTTTGTAACAGAACAACAGAAAATGGTGACCCTGCAACTAAAGAAGGATGCCAGGAAAGGCCGCGTGCTCATTGATATTTACCGCATTCGCTCCGGGCAGAGCATAGTCTCCCCCTATAGCCTACGGGGCAGGAATGGTGCACCTGTTTCAATGCCCGTAACCTGGAAGGAACTGGAATTTGTGAAGAGCCCGCTGGAGTTTAACATCAACACTGCGGTTGATAAAGTAATACGTGAAGGGGATGCATGGGAAGGTTTTGATGCCTACGCCGTGAGACTCCATACCCAACGCGCAAAAGTGACGAACAGAAAAAAATCTTCCAATCCACAGGGAACGAAGCACAAGTCGCCGGAGCAGCTTGCGGCATATGCTGAGAAGCGCGACTTTAACAAAACCCCCGAGCCAGCAGCAAATGTAATGGACGAAAGCGGGAACAGGTTTGTTGTTCACAGACACCATGCTACGCGGTTGCATTACGATTTACGCCTGGAGCAGGATGGCGTACTGAAATCGTGGGCCGTTCCTAAGGGGCTTCCCCCTTATCCTGGCGTCAAGCGTTTGGCCGTTCAAACTGAAGATCACCCGATGGAGTATTTGACGTTCGATGGAAAAATTCCCAAGGGGCAATACGGTGCCGGCGAAATGTGGATATATGCCTTAGGAAAGTATAAAATCACAAAAGATAAGAAGGATGGATTTTATTTTCGATTGAACAGCAAGGAAATAAACGGAGAATATCGCATTCATAAAATGAAGGAAAAGGAATGGCTGCTAGAAAGAGTAGATGAGCCGCAGGTAAATTACCTTCATCAAAACCTCCTTCCCATGCTGTCCGAAAGTTTAGCCAAACCGCCCAGTGGTGTTGATTATATATTTGAAGTTAAGTGGGATGGAATCCGTGCGCTGATCACGCTGGAAGATGATCAGATTGTGATAAAGAGCCGTAATCAAAATGATGTAACACCTCAATTTCCCGAATTGCAGGTAGGAGCAAAAGCCTTTCGCGCAACAAATGGAGTATTTGATGCGGAAATCGTCTGCCTTGATGACGAAGGCAAACCCGTATTCAAACGCGTAATAAAAAGATTGATGAGCACCGGGCAAAGTACGATTGCAAAATTGTCGAAAACGAATCCGGTCCATTGTTACGTCTTTGATTGTCTTTACCTGGATGGCCGGTCGCTAATCAATGAACCTTTGTTGAAGCGGAAGGAGTGGTTAAAGGATGCAATCCGTCCAGGCACAGCCTATCGACTCAGCGAACATGTGGACGATGGTGTGTCCCTATTCAATGCAGCAAAAGTCCATGCCCTTGAAGGGATAATGGCCAAGCGCAAGGATGGTAAGTATTTACCAGGAAGGCGTACCGACAGCTGGGTTAAGGTGAAAGTGCGTCAGACAGCAGAATGCCTGATTATTGGTTATACCAGTGGAAAAGGAAATCGAGATCAGCGTTTTGGGGCGCTACATGTTGCAGAAAGAACCAAGAATGGTCTTCAGTACCGCGGAAAGGTTGGTACAGGATTCAATGATAGAATGATCATGGAGATAATGAAGGTACTCAGCAAGATAAAGGAAGTCAAAAAGCCAGCTGTGGCAGGCAAATTCCTCGATGAAAAAATGTCTACCTGGCTGGAGCCCAAAATTTCCATAGAGGTGAGCTACGCGATGATTACATCAGAAAAGATCTTTCGGGAACCGGTTTTCATACGGTTGAGACCGGATCTTTAATAGCGCAGGGCGGTCTGATTATTTACATATGCCCTTCTTCAACTTCTCGCTTACGACTTGGCCTAGTGCTTCCGCTTTTTGCAGATCTTCACATGCTTCGGCAGTTTGTTTTAGCTTTTGTCTTGCAATAGCGCGATTGTAAAATGCATATGCATATTCAGGATTAAATGCAATTGCGGCGGAATAATCTTCACTCGCTTCCTTATACTTCCCTTGCTTGATAAGGACATTACCCCTATTGAGCCACGCTTTCTCAAACTTTTCATTTAGCGCTATCGCTTGGGTATAATCAGAATAGGCACCTTTCAAGTCATTTAATTTTTCCCTGGCGATACCCCGGTTGAGCCAAATTTCAGGATCGCCATCATTTATTTCCAATGCCCGGTTATAGTCGTCTAATGCACCTTTGTAATAGCCACCTTCCATTCGTTGATATGCACGTTCCAAATAAGGATATAACATACTGGAGTCGCTTTCTATTGCTTTTTCAAGTTGATCTAACGAGGCATCGACATCGCCCAGGTTCCGTTTCATCACAGCGACATTATGAAGCGCTGCCGTATGCTCAGGATTTAACAAAAGGGCCCTTTTGTAGTCGCTCATAGCCGTTGTGTCCTTATTGCCCACTTTGGCTATACCCCGATTTACATAATAGTCTGGTTCGCTCTCTTGCAACGCGATAGCGGAATCCAGCCATTGAATAGCGGCAGCATAATTCTTCAAACTGGTCTCCACCAGGCCCAGATAATTGTAAAGCTGAGGTTTGATTGCGCTTTGGGCCGTTGTAATTTGATTTGTTCCGGTGCTGGATGCGGATAGCTTAAAATATACCGTAGTGGTTTCCCCGGGGGGCAAGGTTAGCAATTTTAGAAAATCTTCCTTCGCCTGGGTAAACATCCCGAGTCTGTATCGCAACACAGCGAGACTGTATAATGCATCGGGTTGATTAGGTACTAATTCCAAATAGATGTTATAATCATTATGCGCACCTTGCAGGTCTTTTAGTCGTTCGCGTGTTTTAGCTCTGGTTAGGTAGGCCTCTGCGTAGGCCGGGTTCTCCTGCAGACATTTATCTAAGATTATGAGTGCTTCATCATATGAGGCATCTTCATACGCCTGTTCAGCCGACCGATAAAGTTTTTTGACATCTATGCGCTTTTCCTGTGCACCAGCGTATGCCGCCGAAAGGATAATCGTTACGATGCAGATAATTCTCATGGGTTGGGAATTTAACAAAATATTCTTCGTCTTAGTGCAAACTCTTTCCTGGAATTGGTGTTTAGTTACTAATGGAAAAGACAAAGAAAAGCAGCCGTAAATCCGGAAGTAAAGTTACGCAAGCCCAAATTAAGGCTTCTTATATAGAGCATGTCCTTACCCAGGGCAAGCGTCCGGCCTCCATATACAAGTTTTGCGTTGACCTGGGCATAAAGGAGGAGGAATTCTATGACCACGCAGGTTCATTTGATGGCTTAGAAAAAGATATCTGGAAAGGATTTATCAACAAGACCATCGATCGGCTAAATGGGGACAATGAATTCAGTGACTTCACCACAAGAGAAAAGATACTGGCCTTCTATTTCACCTTACTGGAAGAATTAAAACAGAACCGTAGTTATGTTCTTTTTCAGTTTGAAAATTCAAAAAAACCAGCCCTTGTTCCTGAATACATTAAAGCATTCAAGGCTCGGTTTGAAGAGTTTTTTGAGTCCGTATTAAATGAAGGGAAAAATGCTGGCGAACTGGCAAAACGACCAGTCCTCGATAAACGATATCCACAACTTTTCTGGTTGCACATGGGTTTTATACTGCTATTTTGGAAAGATGACGATAGCCCTGGCTTTGAAAAAACCGATGCTGCGATTGAGAAGTCAGTCAACCTTGCTTTCGACCTGCTCGGTAAAGGTGTTGTTGATACTACTATTGATTTTGCAAAATTCCTTTATCAAAACAAATTGTATTAATCAGGCTAATCAGGTAAAGTGAAAGAATACGATCGTATCCCGGTAACAAAAGTGCATCGGGCGTCTAAATTTATATCCACCGGTGCTAAGATAGGAACGAACTATCTTAAGCATTACGGGAAGAAATTCATGAACCCGGGGAGGACCAGTGACCAACTGCATGAAGATAATGCGGAAGATATCTACAATTCGCTGAGTGAGCTGAAAGGGGGAGCCTTGAAAGTTGCACAGATGCTGAGCATGGATAAGAATCTTTTGCCTACCGCTTACCAGCAAAAATTTTCAATGGCTCAGTATAGCGCGCCGCCACTTTCGTATCCACTTGTTGTCAAAACGTTTAAGAAGTATTTTGGTAAAGGGCCTGAGCAGGTCTTTGATTCATTTACAAATAAAGCGGTCAATGCTGCCTCCATGGGGCAAGTGCATCAGGCTTTTCTTGGAAATAAGAAACTTGCCGTAAAAATTCAGTACCCTGGGGTGGGCGACAGTGTCAAATCAGATTTGGCAATGGTCAAGCCGATTGCATTAACTATGTTTAAGCTTAACCCTGTTGAATACGATGAATTCATTCAGGAAGTTGAGTCTAGAATGCTGGAGGAGACAGACTATACACTGGAACTTCAGCGATCCATGGACCTCTCTGAAAAAACGAAGCGCATTAAGAACATTGTTTTTCCAACCTATTACCCGGAATATTCCACCCCTAAAATTCTCACCATGGACTGGCTGGAAGGCAGCACGCTTAGTGAGGTGCTCAAACATACCCTGGCACAAAACGAGCGGGACAAACTCGGGCAAGCCATGTGGGATTTCTACCATTTTCAAATGCATACGCTGAAAGCAGTACATGCTGATCCGCATCCTGGAAACTTCATTATTACACCAGAGTCGAAGCTAGGTATTATCGATTTCGGCTGCGTCAAGGAAATATCCAACAGCTTTTATAAGATTTACTTTCAACTCTTGGACCCCGAAATATTGGGAAATTCAAAAAAGCGAGAAAAATTATTTCAAGAGCTCAATTTTGTGTATTCGGCTGATAACCCATCGGAGCGAGAATTCTTCTCGTCCGTATTTACCACCCTGGTTGAACTGCTTGGACGTCCATTTCGCTCCGCGGTATTCGACTTTGCCGACAACGCGTATTTTGATGAACTCTATTCTTTTGGCCAAAAAATCTCTATGATGAAGGAGTTTCGGGAATCAAAGAAGGCAAGGGGCGTTCGCGATGCTCTTTACATCAACAGAACCTATTTTGGTTTGTATACCATTCTGCATGACTTGAAAGCCAGTATCAAAACGGCCTATTGACGTCACCAGGTGGTTCAGTGTGCACCCCTCAGGTTAGCCCTCAACCCCTGAAAATGCGTGCCGAAATCCATCAACGGAAGCTAGAAAATGTATTTTACAATTTTTAAACTCAAACATTTTCAATAACTTAGCACCTCCTGATTCATTTTTTAATCTAACTGGCTATGTTATGAGGGCAATCTGGAAAGGTCACATACAATTTTCCTTGGTTACTATTCCGATAAGGATTTACAATGCCATCGATACCGGCAAAACAATAAGTTTCAACCTGCTTTCGAAAGAGGGTCATAATCCTGTGAGCTACGAAAAGAAAGACAAGGTTACCGGAAAATCATTACGTACTGAAGACATTATTAAAGGTTACCAGTACGAGCCAGGACAGTATGTTATTGTCGAAGCGGAAGATTTTGAAAAAGTAAAACTCAAGAGTGAGAAGGTTATAGAGATAGAGGGGTTTGTAAATAGGGATGAAGTACATCCCACACTCTTTGAGACTCCTTATTTTATCGGTCCGGACGGGGATGTGGCTGCCAAGACATATGGCCTGCTAAGTGAGACTTTAAAACAGACTGGCAAGATAGCCGTTGGAAAAGTTGTATTGCGTGATCGGGAAACTCCATTACTCATGGCGCCTCATGAAGGAGGTATCCTGATGTATAAACTTCGTTACCCCAGCGAAGTTCGAAGTATTCGGGAAGTTCCACAGTTGCTGGAGGTCAAAGCCGATAAGGACCAACTCAAGCTTGCAAAAACGCTTGTAGACTCCATGACCAAGAAATTCAGTCAAATTGAAATGAAGGATCACTATTATGAGAAGCTCAAATCCATAATAAACGCAAAGATCCTGGGGAAGGAAGTTGTTACCGTTTCTGAGGAAGCACCCAAAGTGGTCGATATTATGACGGCACTCAAAGCAAGCATCGATGCTGCTAAAAAACCAATGGAAAAGGCAAAGGGTTCTGCAGGAAAGAAGGTGAAACCTGAAAAACAGAAAGCTGCGAGGCGAAAGACCGGCTAGGATCTCAGTATTGCCAATGACAGTTAGGAGATAACTGTTACCTTTGCGCTTGATGACAAAGGTTGTAAAATTTCCCATTCCCGAACCCGAGAAATTTGGACCTCACCGCGTACGCAAAAAGAAAGGTGCGATTCTCGAGCGTCATGGCCAACTCAATCTTTTTTCAGGCGGAAAAGTTGTGTCGCTCAACAAACTGTCGGCGTTTGATGAAGCATTAATAATTGATGATCAAGGAGATAGGGAAGGAGCTCGAAAGCTTTATTTGAAAGCTATTGATAGCGCCGATTCCCCTGCTGACGCTTATTGCAACCTCGGGATAATTGAATGGCAGGACGGGAACCAAACCAAGGCTATTGATTATTTTACCCTTTCGCTTCAACAAGACCCCAGACATTTTGAAGCTCACTATAATTTGGCCAACCTGTATGGTGAAATTGGAAACTTCCAGCTGGCCAAGGCGCATTATAAAATATCAATTGAAGTAGAACCTTCATTTCCAAACAGTTATTTCAACCTTGGTCTTACGCTCGCAATGAATAAGGAATTCGAAGAAGCCGTGAAGATCCTCAACCAGTATAGAGCATTAACATCACCCTCAGATCATAAGCAAGCCAACGAACTGATCCAAACATTAATGGGGGCATTGTGATGCTTTCGATTTTGACCCAATCGGGCGTTGTTCCTGGAATTGCTGGGACATTCCCTGGTTTAATGGTGAAACTCCTGCCGCTCCGCTTGATAAATTAATATGCTCATCCGCCACAGCAAATGCGTGCGCAACCCCAAAATCTGACCTCAATCTTGCCCAGGCCTCCGGCAATCAGGTAGGCTTGAGATTTGCAAAGCCCTGAGAGTATTACCATCCTTAAATCCATTCGTAGTCTTATTTGATCAATTATCGGAAGTAAAGGCTGATAAGCAGCTCTAAATAAGGGCGTTTAGGGTATTCGATTACATTTATATCCTAATCAAAACAGCAGGGTTATGGAATTCTTTATCACTATCGCATCCACAGTCATCGTCCAACTTGGCCTTTGCATATTTTGCTTCTTAAAGAAACAATCAGAGGTTTCCGGGCCTCTGGTTGAAAGTCTGTAAGATCCTTTATTGGCCTTGTCATTTCGGTAATCTATTAGCACCCAACTACCTGCTGCTTTCGCTGCGGTTTCGATAAATTAGTTTATCCTTCGCAAACTCTTTGGGATATAGTTCAGTAATCCTGCCTGATAATTGTTTTGTAACAGGATCGATGGATCTCAGTTTAATGGGAACTAACTTTACCCTCACTGTAGCGTAACTATTGACGCATACTTTTTCTAGCGCTAGCGTGTCAAAATTCTCAAAATTTCTTTTGCTGCTAATACTCTCTGGCTGTCCCTCGTATTTCCTCTTGGGCCAGAATCAGCAGGGTCAGGTTACATATACTTTATATTTAGTGGGAGACAGCGGAGAACCTGAAATTAAGCAGCACCCGCTTGGGAGTATTTTGCGTCAGCAGATTAAAGAATCTGGAGCAAATACGACCCTCGTCTATCTGGGTGATAATATTTATCCAAATGGTATGCCCGACAGAGGGCACAAAGACAGGCTCGAGGCTGAAGAAATTATGATGGCACAGACTAACTGGATCCAGGGTTTGGATGCCACGGGTATTTTTGTCCCCGGCAATCATGATTGGAAACGCGGAAAACGAAATGGCCTTTCCTCAATAAAAAACCAGCAGGAGTGGCTGGACTCGTTGCATCAGAAGACCATAACCTTATTGCCGCGAGATGGTTGCCCGGGCCCGGTAGAAATTCCACTCGGCGACAAGGCAGTTTTAGTAATCCTTAATACACAATGGTTTCTTCACCGGTGGGAGAAGCCGACGGCCGGGGAATGTGTGGCTGGCAGTTCGGGTGAGGTCTTTGCACGCCTTGGCGAAATCTTCAAGCGGAATGATGGAAAACGAATAATCCTGGCGGCACATCACCCGATAGCAACCTATGGAGAACACGGGGGTATTTTTCCGCTGAAGCAGCACATATTCCCTTTAACAGCTTTAAGTCCGATGCTTTATGTTCCAATCCCGATCATCGGGTCCATATACCCATTCTATCGGAAATGGATTGGTGATTATCAGGATATTGCTCATCCAACGTACAGGGAAATGATTGCATCAATAGAAAAAGTGATGCAACAGTATCCAGGCAATATCTATGTCGCGGGACACGAACACGCATTGCAATATATCTTGAAGGACGGTTCATACTTCATCGGCAGCGGGTCCGGATCCAAGACTTCGTTCGTGAAGAAGAAGGAATTTGCAAGGGTTGCACAGGCGGTGAATGGTTTTGTCAAACTTAAAATCTATGAAGATGGATGTATAAATATTGGATTTTGGCAGGTGGACGAAAGCTACAGGGAAGGCAAAGAAATATTCACGGATACCATGCCCTATGGGAGACATTAATCAGTCGTATTTTTATCATACAATATTGGGAGCAATGCAGTTTACAGTATTCCTCAGCAGTTGGCCGACACAATGAACAGCAGCGACAATTCTTTGTCTTTTATGATCCGATATTGAACGAAAGTACATGATTGGGAACAGCCCGTCATCCAACTGGTATAGTCTTTTCGTAGGTATTTCTTTATCTTGCTGAGCAGAGCCTTGACATAATACTTTTGCGTATGGTGTGGATATCCAGGAACAATGTTGTATTCCTGCTGTGTTGGCTTATCTCTTCAAATGTGTTGTTGGCTGATCCGTTGCCGGTTATCAAATTCGTTGAGAATAAAAATCAATGGCCGTCACACATCCAGTTTTCCGCCAGGGTGCCAGGCGGAAGGATGTTTATCCAGCCCGGCGGTTTCAGCTACTATTTTTTGGACGAGCAAAAAATGCAGGCGCTGCATGAACATACCCATGATCAAAATAATGAATCAGGCGGAACGTTCCAGGATGATCAAATGATCGACGGGATAGCGATCAATGTTGATTTTATCGGTTCCAACAAGCAGCTGCTTCCGAAACCATTTGGTAAATCCCGCGAGTATTATAACTATTTCCTGGGTGATGATTCCTGCCGGTGGGCAAGCAATGCGTTTGCGTATGATGGCTTCTTGTATCCCGATGTATATCATGGTGTCGATCTGAAAGTGTATGCAGCAGGGGCCAGCGTGAAATACGACTTTGTTGTGGCCCCTGATGCTGATCCTGGACAAGTGTTGATTGCGTACAATGGAGCCGAAAGCCTTGAAATTAATGGTGATGGGGATTTCCTGGTAGGCACGCCATTTGGTGACATCATCGAAAAAAAGCCAATTGCTTACCAAGACATTGATGGCATAAAGACGTTTGTAGCATGCCACTATGTATTGCGCGGCGGCCGTCTTTCCTTTGCTTTTGATAACGGTTACGATCCTTGCTATGAACTTGTCATAGACCCACTGCTAATCTTTTCTACCTATTCGGGTTCGACGGCGGATAATTGGGGTAGTACCGCAACCCCAGGCGAAAATGGAAGTTTATATTCGGCCGGCGTGACAAGTTTGATCAACGCGGGAGGCACTTTTCCGGCAACGGTTGGTGCATTTCAGGTAAATTATGGCGGCCTGTATGATATTGGCATTTTAAAGTACGATTCAGCCGGCCATCAGCTATTGTATGCTACCTATCTGGGCGGCAGTGAATCAGAATCACCCCACAGTCTCGTGATGAACTCCAGCGAAGAATTGGTCGTTCTGGGAACCACAAGTTCTTCTAATTTCCCCACATCTGCTGGCGCATTTGACAGGACGTTCAATGGCGGAACATTCGCAGGAAATGTAATTGTCTACGACCATGGATCAGACATTTTCGTTGCGCGCATAAGCAAGGATGGGAGCCAACTTTTGGCCTCCACGCTGCTGGGCGGGAATCAAAATGATGGATTGAATCCCAGCTCTGGGGCGCTCACGAAAAACTATGGGGATCAGCTTCGTGGCGATGTTATTACGGATAAGGAAGATAACATTTACATAAGTACGGTCACTGCTTCATCAAATTTCCCGGCCATAAATGGCTTCGATCTAACCTATCATGGGGGTCCAACGGATGCGCTATTATTGAAACTTAATCCGGCATTGTCAGAAATTTTATGGTCTACCTTCTTAGGTGGTGCAGGCACAGATGCATCTCACACGCTCAAATTTAATAAGGCAGGAGATGTGCTGATTGCAGGAGGGACTACAAGCGCAGATTTCCCGGTTACGGGTAATGCATACCAACAGCAGATCGGCGGCGATGCTGATGGATGGATTGCGAGAATTAGTGCCGCCGGAGATGTTATTTATGACGCTACTTTTACGGGTACATCATCATTTGATCAAATATATTTTTTGGACTTGAATGAGGATGATGAGGTTTATGTGTACGGCCAGACATCCGGAGATTTTCCCATCACGGCTGGCGTGTACAACAATCCAAACAGCGGCCAGTTTATACAAAAGTTTGATGCTTCCCTGACAACACTAATTTTTTCTACCGTCTTTGGTTCAGGCCGGGGAATCCCGGATATATCGCCAACTGCGTTTATTGTGAACGAATGCAATAATCTCTACATGGCCGGATGGGGTGGTGCCATCAACGCGAGGCAAGGCTTCTGGCAAAGTAGTACTGTGGGTATGCCGATAACATTCGATGCATACCAAAAGACCACGAGCGGATCAGATTTCTATTTCATGGTGCTAACCGATGACGGTTCTCAATTTCTATATGGCACATACTTGGGTGGCGCACAATCACGAACGCCTGTTGACGGGGGCACCAGCCGATTCGACAAAAGTGGAATCGTATACCATGCGGTTTGTTCAGGATGTGTTTCTGACAACGCAACCGGCCACGCTACATCAGACTTCCCCACCACAATCGGGGCGTGGTCAAGAACCAATAACAGCCTCAATTGTAATAACGCCGCCTTCAAATTTGACTTGTCTTCACTAAGAGCAAGAATACAATCCAATTCCATAGCACTGGATATGCCAGGATTAAACAAGATCTGCATACCGGATACCATCGTTTTCCAGAATCGCAGTGTTGGGGGAGAAATTTTTGAATGGGATCTGGGCGATGGTACCAGCATTACCAAATTGGATACGGGGATGATTTTACATGCGTATTCCACCATCGGAAAATATACAGTATGGCTAAAGGCTATCGACCAGGGTACCTGCAAAGTGAAAGATTCAACATCGATAAAAGTAGATGTATTTATTGCGTTGACGGAGGTCCAGGATGACGATGCAATGTGTTTAGGCTCACCTTATACACTACAGGCCAGCGGTGGTGCGAAATACGCATGGCGAAGTGAAGATGGTTCATTTCAGTCCAGTCTGGCCACCCCAGTTGTAAGTCCCAAAGACACCATGCGGTATTTTATTACAATAACGGAAGCCACTGGCTGTATTCAAAAAGATACGGTTCAGCTCGCTGTGATTCCACTCATTGAACCAGCCTTTGAAATCGACCGAAATGCTGAATGTTCAGAGCGGCCCACGATTAGCGTAAGAAATACTTCAGATAGTCTGCGCGCCGGTGATCGCTTGTTTTTCGATTTTGGGGACGGCACAACCTCAGATGGTGAAGAAGAAATGCATGATTATGAAAACGATGGACTGTACAATGTTAAACTTATTGGGGTACGCGAGTTTTGTGTTACCGAAAAAGTTGTGTCTATGCCTGTTTTCAAACTGCTTATTCCTAATATTATCACGCCAGGACTACAGGATAGTTCAAACGACAGGTTCACGATTCAATTTGGAGACCTCCCGGGAACAACCCCCGCCGATTATGGGTTCAAGACTTCCATAATCGTCTACAACCGTTGGGGTAAAAAGGTGTATGAATCTTCAGATTACAAGTTCGATTGGCAAGGGGAGGGTCTTGCGGCAGGCATTTACTTTTATGAGGTTTCTGTTGATAACCATGCCACCTGTAAAAGTTGGGTACAGGTCGTAAAGTAGGTTTATGGGGCCTTTCGAATAATTTGTTGCTTTTTCCACACCTACAGCATTTGGGTGTATTTATCATCAGTTGTTTTGACCCGGATTTTTGGAGCATTTTTAATGCTTGTATCAACGCTTAGCCTATTTCGCAGCCCTGGCGATATCATCTGTTGCATCG
>Ga0224500_10000334_pt1 | contig 32953 bp, 29 predicted proteins | sample SF_Oct11_sed_USG_FD_168126 | JGI IMG/M metagenome (GOLD analysis project Ga0224500, IMG submission 168126) | Sediment microbial communities from San Francisco Bay, California, United States - SF_Oct11_sed_USGS_4_1 | ecosystem: Environmental > Aquatic > Marine > Sediment | place: USA: California... | reverse complement strand
TACTGCTGTTAAAATTGATCCCGCCTATGACGGACCAGTTGTTCACGTTTTGGATGCCTCTCGAAGCGTACCCGTAGCCAGCGAGTTCATAAATCCGAAAACCTTTGGTAATATAAAAACACGCTTCAAGGAAGAATATGCCAAGCTGCGGACGGACTATCATTTGCGAAAAGAGGAAAAGAACTACATCTCTTTGGCAGCGGCGCGCAAGAATCAGGTAAGTATTAATTGGCCTGAAGCGTCTATTGTCCGTCCGGCATTTTTGGGTACAAAAGCGTTCTTGAACTTTCCTTTGCATGAAATAAGAGATTATATAGACTGGACTCCCTTTTTTCAAACATGGATGCTCGCGGGAAGATATCCCGGGATTCTTACAGATGCGGTTGTGGGCAGTGAAGCAAAGAAGCTCTTTGATGACGCCCAGGAAATGCTTGATCAGATTATCAGGGAAAAGAGCCTTCAGGCAAATGGAATTGTCGGCTTTTATCCGGCGTCCGGGACTGCAACAGATGATGTGAACCTTTCTAAAAAAGAGGGTGAACCACCTTTTGCCACATTTCATTTTCTGCGCCAACAAAACAAAAAGGCACAGGGACTTCCCAACTTCTGTCTCTCAGATTTCATTGCTCCGGAGACATCCGGAAGACAAGATTATATCGGCATGTTTGCCGTAACGGCAGGTATAGGTATTGAAACGCTCATTGCAAAATACAAGGCCAATCACGATGACTATTCTGAAATTATGGTAAAAGCATTGGCTGATCGTTTGGCTGAAGCCTTTGCCGAATGCTTACATGCGATGGTTCGAAAAGAACTTTGGGGTTATGCAGCGGATGAAAAGCTTGCCAACAGTGAGCTTATCGCAGAAAAGTATCAGGGTATCCGTCCAGCACCAGGATATCCTGCTTGCCCTGATCATACGGAGAAAGGAATTCTCTTCGATATACTGGATGTTGAAAATACAGTTGGCATAAAGCTAACGGAGTCCTATGCAATGTATCCGGCATCCTCAGTCAGCGGATTTTATTTTGCGAATTCGGATGCTAAATATTTCGGTTTGGGCAAGATCGAAAAGGATCAGGTCGAAGAATATGCAAACCGAAAAGGAATGTCTGTTGAGGAGATGGAGAAGTGGTTGTCACCGAATCTGGCCTATGACAATTAATATTGGATTACCGCCCTTCAATTGAAGGGTAATAAATAGAAAGTAACAAAAGGACAATAGACGAGCAAAATGAAAGTAACAGAGCACTTAAAAAGCGCAAAAGGCAAGACCCTTTTTACTATAGAAATCCTTCCTCCTTTGAAGGGAGAGAATATACGTTCCCTTTTTGACAATATGGATCCGTTGATGGAGTTCAAACCACCGTTCATTGATGTTACGTACCATCGCGAAGAATACGTTTACAAAAAGATGGAGAGCGGTCTGCTTGAAAAAAGATCAACGCGCAAGAGACCAGGAACAGTGGGTATCTGTGCCGCCATTCAAAATAATTACAAAATCGATACTGTGCCCCATATTATCTGTGGTGGATTCACACGTGAAGAGACAGAGAATGCATTGATCGATCTTCATTTCCTGGGTATAGATAATGTGTTGGTGCTTCAAGGTGATGCCATTAAAACCGAATCGCGTTTCATTCCCGAACCTGATGGCTACCGGTACGCATCAGAGTTGCTCCAGCAAGTAGGTAGAATGAACAAAGGACTTTATTTGGACGAAGAACTCCAAAATACATCGCCTACCCATTTTTGTATAGGCGTTGCAGGTTACCCGGAAAAACATTTTTCTGCGCCAAATCTAAAAGCTGATTTGAAATATTTGAAGCTAAAAGTCGATTTGGGGGCTGAGTATATTGTAACGCAGATGTTTTTTGATAATCAGAAATACTTTGATTTTGTTGATGAGTGCAGAAAAGCGGACATTCACGTGCCAATCATTCCTGGCATAAAGCCCATTACCGGCAAAGGTCAGCTCACGATGTTGCCCAAGACCTTTCATATCGATATACCGGAGGAATTATCGGAAGCCGTTGAAAAGTGCAATGACAATACGGCAGTAAAGGAAGTTGGAATCGAATGGTGCATCCAACAATCAAAAGAGCTTATCAAAAATAACGTTCCAACGTTGCACTTCTATTCCATGGGTAAGTCAGATCCTATTCTTAGGATAGCGAAAGCTTTGTTCTGATTTCTTTCCGGCGAGGTTTTTACAGCCTTGACATGCTCAGCATGGCGCACAACACGTGTGTCCGCTGCCGGACGTTTTCGTCCGTTTCCAAACTTTCTATACCGGAACACCTTCTGATATTAGCCTGGAATGCACATGAATCTGTGGCATCTGGATTGTATTCTGGGATATAAATGCTGTTGAGCACTTAAACAGGGAGCAATATATGCTTTATAACTATTTAAATATTGCACTGAGAAATCTGCTAAAGAACAGGGTCCACACATTCATTAATGTTTTTGGACTTTCTTTTGGTATAGCCAGTGTATTCCTGATTTCGATTTATATTAATCACGAACTGAGCTACGATAAATTCCATCATCAACCTGAGGATCTCTACAGAATTACCTGGGAAGATGACAACCCGCAAACCCGAACGCCGCATCCTATGGCGCTGGCGTTGGTAAATGATTTTCCTGAAGTAGAAAGTGCCGTAAGTTTAAGTCCATTATGGGCGGCTGGCCTGACAAGAGAAACTCACTCGCTGAGGCATCCACAGAAACAAGAACGGTATGACGAGTCGAACATTCTTTCGGTTGATACGACCTTTTTCAAGGTATTCGACTTCCCCATCCTGAAAGGTGATCCGAAAACAGCATTAAAAAAGCTTAATGGCATACTCATTTCTGAATCTATGGCAAGGAAATATTTTGGTAGCGAAGACCCTATCGGGAAGCATCTTGCTGTTGATTCTGCATCCGACCTGGTGGAGGTCGTTGCTGTTTTCAAGGATGTTCCGCCCAATTCGCATTTCCATTTCGATTTCCTGGTTTCCTATCTTCGCGAAAAATCATTCGATCCTGAGTCCAAGTATTATTCGTGGGGTGACTTTGGTCATTTTAACTATGTTCGTCTGAAACATGGAGCAGACGCTAAAAAGCTTGAAGGCAAACTCATGGAGTGGGTTGGAAAATATATCGATGTTTCTGCTGAGGATTATAGATCATATGCAGCGCAACACTATGGGTTCAGACTTCAACCAGTTAAAGATATTCATCTGCGAAGCAAATTGCGTTGGGAACTGGAGGCGAATGGAAATATAGAATATGTATATATTCTGGCAGCGGCTGCGCTTTTTACACTCATCATCGCCTGTGTTAATTTTATGAACCTCACGACCGCCAAATCGGCTGAACGCGCCAAAGAGATCGGTGTCCGGAAAACTATGGGGGCACTTCGAACACAACTTTCTTTTCAGTTCTTGATCGAGTCCGTTATAATAGCATTATTTGCAGTATTAATTTCTGTCCTGATCATTGAAAGCTCGCTACCGTATTTCAATTATTTAACCGGAATTCATTTTGAAGTGCATTACGCACAATACCTGCCAATCCTTTTGGGCGTGGCTATTGTTATTGGGATAATTTCGGGAATCTACCCGGCACTTTACCTATCTGCTGTGAAGCCAGGTGTGATTTTAAAAGGAAAGCTGATTCAAACGCCAAAAGGCTCCTCTTTGCGCAAGGCGCTCATCGTAGTGCAATTCTCAATTTCGATGACCCTGATTTCAGCAGCATTTATTATTAATAAGCAGTTGAATTACCTCCAGCACAAGAACCTTGGGTTCGGCAAAGAGGAAGTAATTGTCATTCCCATCAAGAACCAAGATGGACTTTACCGTTTCGATGCGTTTCGAAATGAAATGCTGCGCACCGACGGTGTGTCCGCTGTTTCGGCAAGTTCCAATATTCCGGGAAAGCAGTTTAACCAAAATTCCATCGCCTTGGTTCAGCATCCCGAGTACACCGTTAATTCTTCTGAGGCACTTGTGGATTATGATTTTTTCAAATCGCTTGGCATTGGGATTGTTGAGGGCCGCTTTTTTATGCGCGAAAACATATCGGACAACAGAATGATCATACTCAATGAAACCGCCGCCAGGCAATTGAGTCCATCGGGTTCGGTTGTAGGCAAGGAAATAATATGGAACACGGATCCTGAATCCATTCGCGGAACAGTTATTGGCGTGGTCAGAGATTTCAATTTTCAATCCCTTCACGAGCCGATACGGCCACTCTTATTTGCGTTGTCGAACCATAGTTTTAGTTATATATTGATCAACGTGAACACTGAAAACTTTGCCGAGAGGATTTCAGCAATTGAAAAGGTCTATCATGAATTCGAGCCAACGTATGGATTTGAATTTGCTTTTCTGGAAGATCAGCTTAATCGGCAATATGCTGCCGAAGAAAAGACAGGAAGTATTTTAAGTGTGTTCTCTTTTATCGCATTACTCATTGCCTGCTTCGGCTTGTTCGGCATGGCGATGCTGCTCTTCTACCAAAAGATAAAGGAAATTGGCGTGCGAAAGGTGCTTGGGGCTTCACCTTACAGCCTGTTAGTGCTGTTGCTGGGTGGCTTCACAAAACTGATTCTGATAGCCATCGCCATAGCAACGCCAATCTCATGGTATATCATGGACAACTGGCTGAATAACTTCAGTTACCAGGTCAAGATTCAACCGCCGGTTTTCATTTTCTCTGGTTTTGTCCTGGTACTTGTCTCCTGGATCACCTTGAGCTATTTCACAATAAGGGCTTCACAGCTCAATCCTGCTGAAGTATTGAAAAGTGAATAGTACAAATGGTATAAAGGAAAAGAAGCCGGCTACATGCCAGCTTCTTAACAACCCTACACAACCTATCAAATATTAATCGTCATCAAATTCGTCGTTATGGTCATTATCCTCGCCTGCATGGCAGGATTTGTCAAACATCGACAAAATCTTTTCTGTGATTTTCGAATTCGAAGTGTCATTGATCCTGATCACGCCATCCTGGTCTGCATCTGCTGCGCTTAGGTCAATATCCACAAAAAGCGCATCAAGATCCACTAACACGAGAATATTGGTCAAGGTATTGGCATCGAGCTCGTAGCCACCTGGCTCATCTATCTCAAGCTCAATTTTCTTCTGCGTTGAAAACTCCACTGTAGTAGTATTGACCCCGTCAGGCTTGTAAGTAAAAACGATAAATACGGAGTTCTGATTGTCCAAAACAGGTCCCAGCTTAATTTCGATTTCATCATAATGGCCAGGCGACACATCGCCAAATCCGAATTCGGGTGTGCTGGTGCCCGCAATCAGGTCGACCACAAATGGACCTTTGAATTCCGCTTTATTATCATCGTCCGCATCATGGTTTCCATCATCGTCACCATCGTCATTTCCATCGTCGTCGCCATCGTCCCCACTACTGTTACCGTCCATATTTTCGTGGTCATCCTCTTCGGAGGTTTCAAATTCCACTTTGGTGACACCTATAAATACTTGCTCAAATACCAGGTCTGATTCTTGTATCCGACCAGACGGGATCGTGAAAAGGCTTGTTACAGCTTTCATGTTAAGCTGTACACCTTCCAGTGCAGGGCCATCATTGTTGCACCCACCGATCCAGAGGCTGCAGGCGATAAGACCACTCAGAACAAAAAGAATTTTAGGTTTCATAATTTTGCAGGTCAATAACAGGTTTGTTAATTAGTGTATTCAAATCTTTCAACAACGAAACGATTTACCGCGCTTCCGTTGCTAGCCACATCTATATGGTTAGTAGTAAAACCGTTTAAGAAACGAAACTCCTACCATACAGTTTACAAATTTCAGTAATGATGCTGTTTTGGGCTAAAATGGGTCAAAATGAGTATACATATATTCACCTTGGCGGGGCAGTATGGTGCTGATTCTTTTCGCCGGATTTGAGTAAATTAGCCTCAACAAAACCAGGTGCCATGTCAACCTCATTCCTTTTCCTGCTTGCTATTCATTTCTTTTTCAGCGCATACGATTCTCCAAAATTCGAAATGCAAGTGCTTGATGATAATGTTGCTATCGGTTACGGTTTGGCAATCGGCGACGTTGATGGTGACCGGAAACCGGATATCCTGCTGGCCGACAAAAAGCAATTTGTCTGGTATCGAAATGGAGACTGGAAGCGATTTGTAATGGTAGAAAATCTTACAGAATCGGATAATGTGTGCATTGCTGCCCGGGATATAGACGGAGATGGTATTGTTGAGGTAGCCGTAGGTGCACAATGGAACCCTTCTGAAACCTCGGATACCTCAAAATCAGGTTCTGTGCACTACTTAATAAGGCCAAATGATCCAACGCAGAAATGGACACCCATTGCGCTTCATCACGAACCAGCAATTCACAGAATGCGCTGGGTAAAAATAGGAAAGGATGAATATCAATTAGTGGTGCTGCCACTTCATGGCAGGGGTAATAAGGGCGGAGAAGGGCTGGGAGTAAACATAATTGCCTATGAAATGCCAAAGGATATCAGAGAAAACTGGAAGCATTGGACTATTGACGCATCTATGCACCTTACCCATAATATGGAATTGGTCGAAGATGGAAAACGGGAGTTGCTTTACATTGGAGGCAAAGAAGGCATAAAGATATTATACTTTGAGGGCGGTAAATGGTTATCCAATTCAGCGGGAGCCTGGTTCGTGCATGGAAATAGTTTTGGAGAAATACGAGCAGGCGGGAATAGTGGAGAACAGAAATTCTTGGCAGGTATAGAACCCATGCATGGCAATCTGCTCACAAGGTATAATCTCAATGATGGAGGATCCCGAGTGGTAATAACCTCCGAGCTTAATCAGGGTCATGCATTGGGTATTTCTGATCTGCTCGCCTTGGGAACTGACCAGATTGTTGTTGGCTGGCGGGAACCGAATCAGGAGAAAAAAGTGGGTATAAAACTGTTTGTAGCGCTAGATGCTGAGGGTAGTTCCTGGAAAGATTACTGGATCGATAACAATGGCATGGCATGTGAAGACCTGCAACTTGCCGATCTTAATGGGGATGGCAAGAAAGATATTATTGCGGCGGGAAGGTCTTCCCACAATTTAAAAATATATTGGAACAAGAACGGTCCGTAAGCGATTCGAGGTGTTGCCAACCTTAATACTTTGTAAGTTCCGGTTTGATATCATCAATATAACCTAGAATCCCTCCTTTGAGATTGTAGAGGTTCTCGAAGCCAAACTTCTCTTCTAATTCCCGAATGGCCTTGCCACTCCGGTTTCCTGTTTTACACTGTACGACAACTTTCCTGTTCCGGTCAATCCTGTCTACATTTGCCAGAACCGTTCCCAGGGGAATAAGTAGGGCTCCAATATTTACGATTTCATATTCGTGTGGTTCACGGACATCAATAAGCTGGAAGTCTTCGCCACGTTGCTGCCAATCGTTGAACTCTATGGCGTCTATTTCCTTGATTCTTTTCTCCACGGCTCTTACTCCGCAAAATTGCTCGTAGTCAATGAGCTCTTTAAGCGTTGGATTATCGCCATTCAGCGGGTTGGCGGGGTTGCGTCTAATGTTAAACGTTCGCGATTCAAAAGTCAGTGCATCGAAACTATAAAAGCGACCACTCATCACTTCTCCCACACCCGTAATAACTTTGATAACCTCCAATGCCTGTAAACTTCCCAGGATGCCCGGCAAGACACCAAGCACACCGCCTTCGGCGCAACTTGGTACGAGGCCGGCCGGGGGAGGGGTAGCGTACAAGTCGCGGTAGTTGGGTCCAAAGGCGCCATTGCTGTGACGATAATTGAAAACCGAAAGCTGGCCTTCAAATTGAAATATAGAAGCGTACACGTTGGTCTTGCCCAGCAAAACGCAGGCATCGTTGACCAAATATCGCGTTGGGAAATTGTCAGTACCATCTGCAACCACGTCATATTCCTGAATAAGGGACAATGCGTTTTTTGACGTGAGTTGCGTGTTGTATATGTTAAGCTTAATGTGAGGATTTAGTGATTGAAGTCTTCGCTTTGCGGCTTCAACTTTAGGCTGCCCTACTTCTGTTACACCAAAAAGAACCTGGCGCTGGAGGTTGCTATCGTCGACAACATCAAAATCTACTATACCAATAGTTCCGACGCCGGCCGCTGTGAGGTATAGTAAAACCGGGCTGCCCAATCCTCCGGAGCCTACTACAAGCACCTTAGCGGCTTTTAATTTTTGCTGTGCTTCCAGTCCAAACTCCGGAATAATGATGTGACGGTTATAGCGGGATAGTTCTTCCCTGGAGAACTGAATATGCTCGTGATTCATAGACTACAATTTACTAACTGGCTTGCCCCCAGCAATAGCAGGGACGATGCTGATTTGGCTGTTTTCTTTAACGGGTGTTTGTTCCTGCTGAAGGCTGCGGATATCATCGTCACCAACAAATATGTTGATAAACGATGGTATTCTTCCATCTGCATTGACCAGGTGCCTTTTGAGTTCCGGGTAGCTATTCGTTAGTGCCTTAACCACCTCCGAAACATTGTTTCCCTCGGCTTCAACCTTCGCGGTATTGTTTGTGAATTTGCGTAACGGGGTTGGAATGAATACAGTTGCCATTTATTTTAGAGATTAACAAATTCTTTAATTATTAATTTTTTCTTCTTCAAATTGAAAGTCAGCGTTTAATCTCCAGGAACGAATATCTGCAAACTTATTATTCATAACGGAGACGATAATGTATGATAAATACGGTTGTGCACACAACCTGTCACGCTCTGAGGGTATAGCGGGACAATTTGGGTGAGAGTGATATATGCCCACTAGCGCAAGGTTGTTTTGTTCTGCAAATCTTTCGGCCTTCAGGTAGTCTAATGGTGCAATTTCAAATTCTCGGTGTCTTTCGCCTTGTGTTACATTTTTTGCGACCATGGTTTTTGTAAGGGTACGATCTCCGTACATATCATGACCAAAAAGGAATCCACAGCATTCATCAGAGAAGTGTTCAACATTTGCAATAATTTCCTCCAAAAGAGCACTATTTATGCGTAGCATTTTAACTGAATATTAATTGTTCCAGTAGAACTTTGGCTAATTCATTGTGTTGCCTTTTCATAGGATAAATTCTCAACTTGCTCGTAGTATGGTGTACCCCTTAGCGATTCGAACATAAGCGGAATAATTGCCCCGTAATCAGATGCTTTGGCTTTTTCAATTTCAAGGAATTTTTCATGCAATCCCCATTTTAGAATATTAACCGTGTCTTCTTTGTCTACATATTTTAACGAATCTCTGACGATTTCATGCAGTCCGCTTACGAGGGCATCTTTCATCTCCAAATCTCCAGTTGAATTTGCTATTTTCTGTAGTACACTTCCCAGGACCTTTTCATTCACGGGAGAAATATGAGAAATGATAATGTCATCTTCCGCGTTATGCCTCCTATACTTCTCTTCATACACATTGATCAGTAAATTAAGATCCTGAGGCCTTGCCCAGTTCATCTGACCTCTGAAAAACTTCTCCGTATAACCTATGGGATTCCCCCTGAAGATAACCGGTATTGCTCTGCCTGAGTTTTTGATATAATACAAGGCCATCTCCAGACTCTCTACTGGCCATTCCAAATTTTTAACGATAAGAAAATTGCATACTTTGTCTTCCGAATAAACCAGGGAATTAATTAAAAGAAAAGCAGCTTCCTTGACATTTTGGGCCGTAACAAATTTGCCGGGGCAATGCACTGCAATAAAATCATCCCTTTCACTCTCTTCCTTTAATTGCATATTCATCAAGCTGTTATCGAGGATATGCGTAAACCTAACCATGCCATACCTTACATTACCTCTTCGGGAATATACGTCAAGGATATATTCACACATCTTCTTGGTGCCGGCATAAATCTCTTCCGTCAGATACCTGCTAGCTTTGCCGGTTGAAGAGAAGATACATTGTTTTACCGAACCTGAAGATTCACATGCCTTAACTATATTAAGCGTGCCAATGACGTTTGTACTCACAGTATCAAAAATCTTTAATTCGGCCAATCCTGGATCGCGCTGGGCAGCGGTGTGAAAAACATAATCGGGGCGATATTTCTTAAAGATACCTTGAACTGACTGCAAATCCTGTACGTCAGCAGTGACATAGGTTACCTTAGAACCCGGCTTGTCTACAGGGGAATAGGTTACATTAGCCCCCGATGATACCTGCTCTTGCTTATCTAAAATGATGAGGTTTTTTAGATCGAATTTTAAAAGTTCGTTCACCAACGTTGAGCCAACACATCCTAACCCACCGGTTACCAGGCAAGTCCGATCCGTCAATAAATCGTTTATCTTCCCAAAAGGAAGGCTCAGACTTCTCAGTCTTGTTGGACTAAATGGATCATAACTTAGCCTACCTTGCAAGTCATATAAGCCAATTAACTCTCTCGTTAATTTGGTTAATTCCAAATACGATTCTTCTGCCCGTACTTTCGGGGACAACTCCCAAATTTTGCGATATACATCATCAATCATGTGAATCCGATCTCATCTTTTGATGTAATTTTAAATTAAAAGTAACACAAAGTATTAGGTTGGTATCTAAAGTTAACCAAAATATTTTCGGTTGATAACTTCCTTTCTGTTGGTCGACAATAGTTGTAAACCCTAGTTTCAAAAGTTGAATGAATTTCCAGGTTAGTAGGTAACCATATCGCCTTAAAAATTGCCGCAGAATTTCAGGCTAATTTCCGTAACTTACCCGTACAGGAATTTCAGTAAAATGATCAGTAAGATTGAGCTGGTACCTCTTGACAGTCATCGCATTACAGGGATCATTTTGGCAATCATGATTAAACTAATACTTTGAGTCAATTTGACATGGCAATATGACCAAAACAAGGCTTTTCTTATCCTTTTTGTGCATTTGGTTTACTGCCGTGCACGGGGAATCTCAGACGTGGATTCGGATTAACTTACTTGGCTATAAACCGATGGGCATCAAAGTAGCTGTTTGGTGTAGCAAGCAACAGGGGTCCCTAGCGTCATTTGAACTCGTTGATGCAACGAGTGGCAAAGTTGTTTTCGAAAGTGAGGCAGGAAGTCCATTTGGTGCTTTTGGTCCTTTTGCAGAATCTTATCGCTTGAATTTCACGGCATACCAAAAGCCTGGCAGGTATTTTTTGCGGGCCGCGAGTGCAACTTCACCTCAATTTGAAATAAGTGAGGAAGTATTTAATGGCACCGCTGATTTCAGCTTACAGTACCTACGCCAACAGCGGAGTGGGTATAACCCTTATTTAATGGACTCCTGTCATACGCAGGATGGTTATACAATGGATGGGCCCATGCCCGACAGTACACATTTGGATGTCAGCGGTGGCTGGCATGATGCAACGGATTATTTGCAGTACGCTATGACATCAGCAAATGCCACCTACCATTTGCTGGCCGCTTACCGCGATTTTTCAGGCGTATTTCAGGACAAGCATCAGGCCAATGGATTGAAAGGGAGCAATGGTGTTGCTGATGTTCTGGATGAGGCAAAATGGGGTCTGGATTGGCTGCTGAAAATGCATCCTAGATCCGACTGGATGTTCAATCAATTGGCGGATGACCGTGACCATATCGGCTTCCGGCTGCCCAACCAGGACACAGCAAGTTATGGAAAGAACCTCGAGCGACCGATTTACTTTCTCACGGGTAATGTTCAGGGCCTGGGGAAATATAAGAACAGGACAGCGGGTACTGCCTCCACGGCGGGGAAATTCTCCAGTGCTTTTGCATTGGGCTTCCAGTTATTCAAAAAGGATGAACAGGCCTATGCAAACGTGTTGGAAACCAGGGCATTTTCAGCGTACGCTTATGGGCAGAAAAAGCCTGGGAAAACGCAAACTGCATGTTATCTCTCACCTTATTTCTATGAAGAAGACAACTGGGTAGATGATATGGAACTTGCCGCGACACAGCTTTACAATATTACGAAGGACAAGACCTACCTGACATCCGCTTCTGCGTATGCCAGGCAGGAGCAACAAACGCCATGGTTAGGAAAAGATACGGCAAGCCACTATCAGTGGTACCCTTTTATTAATGTTGGCCACTATGAACTCGCAATGGCTTCAGAAGGGGACGTTCGGTCAGAAACAATAGAATTCTACAAAAAAGGTATTGACTCGGTCTGGAAGTTAGCCAGAGACAACGCTTTTTATCATGGCGTTCCCTTCATCTGGTGCAGCAATAATCTGCAATCCGCTTTTGCGATACAGTGTTTTTGGTACAAACTACTTAGCGGTGACCAAACCTATGCGGAGTTGGAGCAGTCCACTTTTGATTGGCTACTTGGATGCAACCCCTGGGGGACAAGTATGATTGTTGGGCTTCCGGAGCATGGTGATTTTCCGGATGACCCCCATTCTTCCTTTAATGTCTTACGCGGTTATCAAACTTTGGGAGCCCTCGTTGATGGACCTGTGTACGGCAGTATTTACAAAAAGCAACTTGGTGTGCGTATTGTCCACGGCGATGAGTATGCCGATTTTCAAAGTGACTATGTTGTTTACCACGATGATTATGGTGACTACGTTACCAACGAACCCACGATGGATGGCACGGCCAATTTGATATATCTTTTGGCAGCAAAGGAAAGTGAATATAAAACGCAAAAAAAAAAGCCCTGACGTATGATCACGGGGCTATCATCAGAGGGGATTTGTCAAAAAAAGAAATTGCGCTAGTCTTTACTGGCGATACGTTTGCGGATGGCGGAGATTTTATTGCGAATACCCTTGACACAGCGCACATCAAGGCTTCATTTTTCCTTACCGGAAATTTCTATCGTAACGCTGCTTTTGAACCACTTATCAGAAAACTCAAGCAAGGAAGCCATTACCTTGGGGCTCACTCCGACAAGCATCTATTATACTGCGATTGGACCAACCGCGATAGTACTTTGATAACAAGACAGAAATTTGAGCGTGATCTGTCAGCCAACTATGACGTCATGCAAAGATTCGGTATTGCTGAAGATCAGGCACATTTCTTTATGCCGCCGTACGAGTGGTATAATGACGAGATTGCTGCCTGGACCAAAGCGATGGGATTTCAACTTATCAATTTCTCACCGGGAACACTCAGCAACGCCGACTACACCACACCGGACATGAAGAATTATCGGAGTAGCGAGATGATTTTCCAATCCATCAAGCGTACATCAGATAACCTTAATGGGTTTATACTTTTACTGCACATCGGTACCGACCCAGGAAGAAAAGATAAATTTTATTGGAAATTGCCAGAATTGCTGGACTATCTGAAATCATTGAATTATGAGTTTGTCACTGTAGAGAATCTTCTTTCTGAATGAAGCATTCGAACCAAAATGGGAGAATATGAAATTGACTTGTCAATCCGAAGTAGGGAAAATAGATTCAGTTTTTATTAAGCGCGTAGACGATGCCTTTGTGGATAATGAAAAAATTTCCAAAGAATGGGAGGCACTCAACTACCTGGGCAGACCAGATATTGAGATAGCGAAAGAAGAGTATGGTAACTTTGAAGCTGTGCTGCGCAGTTGCGGTGTAGGCCTTAGTTATTTTCCGCAGGATGCTTCCGTCTCGCTGGATTCCCTCTATTGCCGCGATGCATCGCTCGTAACTGATCACGGGATGATTATTTGTAACATGGGTAAACCGGCGCGCGCAAATGAACCATCGGCACAAAAGAAAGTATTTGAAAAACTGGGTTTCAGGATTCTAGGGAGTATACAATCGCCGGGAACAATTGAGGGCGGTGATGTTGTCTGGCTGGACGAACAAACACTTGCGGTAGGGTATAGTTATCGTTCTAACGCGGCGGGTATTGATCAACTAAAAGGATTGTTGAGCCCACTGGGAATTACGGTAGTCACCGTTCCGTTACCCCATTATAGAGGCCCTGCAGATGTATTTCACCTCATGTCGATATTAAGTCCTGTTGATCATGACCTGGTGGTAGTGTATTCTCCCCTCATGCCAATTGTTTTTAGAAATGAACTCCTGGAACGTGGATATAGGTTTGTTGAAGTTCCGAAGGAGGAATTTGATACCATGGCTGCTAATGTACTTTCGGTGGCGCCAAGGAAATGTATCATGCTGTCTGGAAATACAAAAACAAGGCATGCCCTTGAAAAGGCAGGGTGCACGGTGCTTGAATATGAGGGCGAAGAAATCAGTATAAAGGGCGGCGGAGGACCAACCTGCCTTACACGACCAATGTGGAGGCAAGTTTAATGTTGTCAAACGAATTGTAACCAGGTTCAAACAACCTGGTTACAACACCGTCCCATTAACCGCTAGCCTATCCTGCTATTTCTTTGAAGCCGCTGCCGCCTGATTATAAATTTTTTGCATGCTTACCCATTCACCTCCCTGCTTCTTACTTTCGTCAGCGGCTTCCATGAACGTGTAAATCTCCATTGTTTCTTTTTCATCTACTGGCGCTTTTCCATCTCTGAAAAATTGAATAATAACCTCCGCCAGGCTTTGATACCCGGCAAATGGCCCCACCGACAAAACGCCTTTTGTTCCATAAGCCGTTCCGCCATAAAACTGCCTGCCTTGTAAGTCGCCTTTATACGTTCCAATCCTGCCGTCTGTCCATTTTCCAACAACGATGTCTTGTTCTTTTTCGGTTGTTCGCTTTACAAACGCGCAGCCCGGACCCATCATCGTGAAAAGGATCTCCACACCATGGATGCCGTACCAATAAAGATCAGTGTGGGATGGCTCCGTTTTTTGCGGACTATATGCGTCCGCTCCGATTACGCTGCCAACTGCGTCATGATACCGCACCTGTTGTGCGCCATCAATATACCGCAATGGGGAAGAAGAGAACATGGAGACACCGGCTTGCTTTACAGCGTCGTAAATCTTTATGACATCGCCCAAATGGGCGGCAACAGGCTTGTCTACGTATACATTTTTTCTTGCCTTAAGTACAGGAAGAATTTGTTCCAGGTGGAGATTTCCATCATTGGTCATCAGCATGACCACGTCAGATGCTTCAACTAGTGCATTCAGCGTGTCGACAACCTGCACACCCAGCGCCTTGATCTCCTGGGTATACTGCGGTATCCGGCTGGCGCTTGATTCAATTTTAGTACTACCATATGGATAGGCAAAAGCCACCTTGAAGCCTTGCATGGCCGGATTCTTAGGGTCGTTGATAAATTTGGTGTAAGCAGGACTATGGGAAGTATCCAATCCAATGAGTCCTATTTGAATTTCCTTCGCACTCATTTCGGTAGCGAGGGCGTTATTAATGGCTAGTCCTGACGCAGCGCCGGCGATTAAGGAGTGCCTGATAAATTCTCTTCTGTTAAACATAATAAATCGATTTAACTTTGCATTATGACAGCCAGTCCCTCAAATGATCCCTGACAAACCGGTCGTCGTGCAGGTTTTCATAGTTACGATAAATCCTGTCGATTTCATCAGCCTGACCAGGAGAAAGAGATTCATGCTCACTCAGGCACAAGTTGTTTTGAAGCAGCCCTTGTCTTCGCAGAATCTCATTGATCCCGCTTATACAACCTTTGTAGTTGTGAGCAGGGTCAAATACAGCAGCATTTACATCAGTGATTTCTATTCCTTTGGCAAGCATCGCTTGCACATCTTGCGGCGCAATTGATTTGATTTCATCCAGCAACGCAACCGCATTTTTCGTCCAAAATGCCCAATGCCCAAGCAATCCACCTACAAATCTTTTTTCTATTACCTGGCCATTGTGTTCAAAGTGATAGGGTGTAAGCAGGTCACCAACAATATTATCATCATTGCCTGTATAGAGTGCAATCTGATGTGCCCTTTCCGATTGACAAACTGCACGGACAACATCGATAGTCTGGTACCGGTTAAAGGCTGCAACTTTAATGGCATGAACATTTTTGTTGGCCGCAACTTTACACCAGAAATCAAAGCTTAATACCCTTCCACCAACAGCAGGTTGCAAATAAAAACCAAAAACAGGGATGATTTCTGACACCTTCTGCAAGCGTTGGATTAATTCATTTTCAGATTGGCCCGAAAGTCCTCCATTGCTAAGCAATCCGATATCGTAATTCAATTCACGCGCGAGCGTTGCTTCCTTTACCGCCTGCGCGGTTGGTCCGGTAATTCCAGCTATTTTGATAAATGGTCTTTTGAGTTTTGCTTTCTCCACCTCTTCAGCAGCCATCGAAAGTACAGCCTTATACAGGTTGTGCTGTGGCAGGCGTATTTCAAATTGCGTAGTGTGAACACCGACGGCAATCCCTCCCGCACCCGCGCTGATATAATATCGTGTAAGTGCGCGCTGATGCTTTTCGTCCAGCTTTCTGTTTTTATCCAATGCCAATGGGTGGGCTGGTATTACAGTACCCTCCAGTAGTAATGTTTTGACGGCTGATGGTAATGAATCTTTCATGTTTGCATACACATTAGAACTTACCCGTACGCTCCTGGAAGTGAGTTGGTTTGTCCAGCAGCGGTCCTCCGTGCTGCAGCCACTCGGCTGTCATCAAAATCATATCGGTTACGGAAACCTTCTTGAAGGTAAATATTTCTTCCATCCTTGCAGCATTGCTTAGTAATGCCGTTGGTTGTTCTTCGTTTTCGAATACAGGATCAATGCCAAACAATTTCGCAAATTCATTTGCTATCCACCGTACAGAAATGCATTCGCTACCAGTGACGTTGAGTATTGCTGGTGGTGATGTGCACAACCCTAAACATCTTATTGCAATTTGATTGGCATCGCCCTGCCAAATAACATTCACATACCCCATTGAAAGATTGATCGGCTTCATGTTCTTTACTGCCTTTGCAATTTCAAGCAATACCCCATAGCGCAAATCGATGGCATAATTGAGCCGGTAAATCAAGACCGGTGTATTGTTCACGTGTGAGAAATGCTCGAATATGCGTTCCCTGCCCAGACAAGATTGTGCATATTCACCAACCGGGCCAACGGGACTCGTTTCGGAAGGTCCTTTTGTCTCTGTAGATGTCAAAGGGTAAACGTTTCCCGTTGAAAAGACAACGATCTTCGAATCCCTGAATTTTGTTGCGACTCTTCCGGGCAGGTACGCGTTCATGGCCCATGTCAAATGCTCATTGCCCGTTGTCCCGAATTTCGTTCCTGCCATGTATATTACATTTTCAACTTCAGGCAGACCCTGCAGGGCATCGTCATCCATCAGATCCGCTGAGATGATTTCGATTCCTTTACCCTCCAGTTCACGCTGAGCTTTTCTATCGCTGAAACGCGAAACGGCAACAATTCTCTTTTTGACGCCGGCTGCTTCGACCGCCAATTTGGCAAGCATGGCAAGACTTGGGCCCATTTTGCCACCTGCTCCCAGGATCAGGATGTCGCCAGTCAGTTTTCTGACATCATTGATAAAGTCATCGGTTAAAGTATAAAGTCTTTGGTCCAATTCTTCGAGCGTACGCATGGTTTAAAACTACAAGAGAAAGATCATTAATCCATCATTCTGTTGTTATAATGGATAATATTAATCCAGGTTTCCGGAATGACAGCAAAAATTTCCGATCAATATGATCCTCACAAAGAAATAACCGGATTGCTACATTTTGTATTTTTGAACAAAACGCAGAAATACTAATATGAGAATCCGTGCTGTTTGTACTGATATTGACGGGACTTTGCTAGACGCGAACAGAGTACTCTCTCTGCGGACGATTGCTGCCATCCGGGACATCAAAGATAAAGTCCCCGTAATTCTGGCATCTTCCCGAATGCCAGAAGCTATGCGACACCTGCAAAGTGACCTGGGCATTACGGATCATCCAATAATCTGTTTTAACGGAGGCTACATCATCTACTTTGAGAACGGCTCAAAAGCACCCTGTATTTTAGATTCGGTAAAAATGCCGCTTTCGGTCTGCAATGCTATTCTGGATTTGGCTGCCAGGACAAGTATACATGTTAGCTTGTTTATGGAAAATGAATGGTATGCTGCTGCACACGACCAATGGACTGAGCGGGAAGCGAGGATAACAAAGGTATCGCCTGTAATCAGGCCGCTCCACGAGGTTATGGATAAATGGCGCAGTGCTCATTTAGGACCTCACAAGGTAATGTGTATGGGGACCATTACCGAGTTAGATCAAATGTACACTGCATTGCATGCCAGGTTTTTCAACGTAATTCACCTATATCGCTCCAAGTCAACCTATTTGGAAATTGCGCCAAAAGCTATTTCAAAAGCTACGGCGCTTGAAATGGTAATGGAGAAAAAATCCTATGGTAATATTTCAGAAGTAATAGCTTTTGGTGATAACTATAATGACATCGAAATGATCCGCGACGTGGGATGGGGTATTGCAGTGGAAAATGCAATACCTGAGGTTAAAGCTGTAGCCAAAGAAATTACATTATCCAGCAAAGCTGACGGTGTTGCAGTTGTGCTGGAAAAATATATGGCCGACGGAACAATCTGCTAACTCCCTTTCCTTCGTATCGTAATGCTATGATTCGACTTGGAATATTCCTTACTCCAGGGATAAGGGAATTGAGTATATTTTTGCCATACCACCGACAGGGTAGTCAATCGTCATTTATTCGGTAACACTTTTTCCGCAGCCGGAAGCATTTGAGGCTGCTTAAAATCCGCATCGCTGACAGCATCTTCCTTTCCAAGATAGGTCCAATTGATGGAGGAAGAATACTTGTTAAATGCATCGTTGATATCCTTAATGGTTGCATGATCCACCTTTGTCATAAAACTTTCCGTGTTGCGCCAATCTCCGGCTACTTCAGCCAATCCAAGTGACATGGTCTGTGAATCATTCGTCTCCAGGCCAAGGAAATGATTGGTGAGATAGGTTTCTTTCATATCTTTTAGTTCTTTTTCGCTAAAACCCTCATTCTTTACTTTGTTGATTTCATCAATCATGACCTGAAGGCTTTGCTTCGGATCAGTCGTGGAAATATAATATACCGCATACGGGTTCTTGATTGCGGCAGTGGCATAGAAAGCGCCGGGGGCATACGACAAACTTCGCTTGGTTCGAAGTTCAACAAAGAAACGGAAACGCAGTATGTTCATCGCCAGCATCATGGGTACTCCATCTTTTTCATTTACACCGGGTGCATTCATTGTCCCCCGGATGTAATTGGTTGCAATATCACGATCTTCAATATTGACAGCCGGGGTAAATTCCACTGAGGGCTCAGGTTTTGCTATTTTACCCGGGCCAAGCGTTGCAAAGGCGGCTGCCACTTTTTGTTTTATGTCTGTTTCTGTAACATTGCCTACCACTACCAGAAATATGTTTTGTTTGCCCAGGATGGTATTGTAATGCGCAACAACTTGTTGCAATGAAATATTTTCAAGGCTTTGGACTGTTCCTGCAGGAATCTTGGAATAGTTTCGGCTGCCGAAGGCATTTTGTAACGCTCTGTTTTGCAGATATTGATCGGGATTTGATTCTGCTTGCTTTGCCTGGGAAATTACCCTTCCTTTGATAATCGAAAATTCCTTTTCATCGAATCGGGGACTTGTAATGGCTTCTGCAAACAGTTTCCAGGATGGATCCCAAAAAGATTTAACGCACGACAAGCTTATCTCACTGTAGTCTAGTGAGCTGCTTGATGCAAGTGACGTTCCGATCTTCTCCAGGGCACTGGCAAATTCTGTTCTGGTTTGGTTTTTCGTTCCGCCTTCCGTAACCATTTCCAAAGCAAGCGCTTCAACCCCCTCCAACGCTTTCGGATAGTTAGCCGTTCCTCCCTTGATAAATAGTCGGACACTGATAATTTCTTTAATGGAAGGTTTGAGGATAACCTTCATACCATCCACAGAGAATTCGCTTGGTATTCCGTCTTGCGCGTGCAGGGTAAAGCCAAATGAAAACGGGATAATTGCCAGGAAGGCTATTTTGAGTATGGAGCTTTTCATAAAGATTATTTCATGAGGGTTTTTAAATTGGCTTCAAGGGTCGCCCTGTTGTCAGGGGTAGTAAGAACACCGATCGCTTTGGGTTTTCCCTTAATATACGTTCGGATATATCGGACAATATCTTCGCGGTTTACTCTGTTTAAGTTGTCAACATATGAAGTGTAATAATCAATTGTGGCGGAAGCCCACCAATAGGTAACGGTATGAATAAATTCGGAGGTCTTTTCTCTTCCATGCGCATCATCAACAGCCAGTAAGGTCTTTGCCGTTTCCAGTTGTTCGTCTGTAAAATAGCTATCGCTGTCCCACAGGTCTATTTCCGCTTCTATTTTCTCGATAACTTCTCTGATTTTGTCCGGTTGAGGTATGGCAGTGATTAAGATAGGACCGGTGTATTTACAGGTCTGGTAAGTTACATTTGCGGCATATGCCAACCCGCTATCGATCAGGTCCTGCTGAAATTTTGATGACTTTTGTTTAAGCAGAAAGGAGAAAACGTCAGCTGCATAGGTGGCCTTGATATCATGGCGCGTATCCGGCCCATGGAATCCGATCATAACAAAAGGATTCCGGGTATTCGCGTTTTCTGTAATGAAAAACGTTGATTTCTCAAGTGGCTTGAATTCTGGTATTGGATACTTCACAAAAGGGTCAAAATCTGATGGTGCCCAGCTTCCGAAAACTTCCCTGGCCTTTTGAAACGCCTGGCCATGGTCAACATCACCTGCAATAACCAGAATGGAATTATTTGGATAATAATATTTCTGCTGGATGGTCTGCATTTTCTTTGTGGTGGCGGTCAGGATTATATTGTGATCGCCGATCGTATTTTTTCTACTAAAGAGATCACCCCATAATTGCTTCTGCATATCCTTGGAAAGCCAAAAGGTGGGATTTGATTCGTTCCGTTGAAACTCCCCATCGACAACAGGATTTTCGTTTTTCATTTCTTGTTCGTCGAATAATGGATAACGGATGGCTGAATTCATGAAGGAAAGTCCCTCGGAAAGAAATTTCTTGTTTAGCGTGAAATAATAATTTACCCGTTCATTTGATGTCGTGCCATTAAACCGAATTCCCAGCTCGTTTATACGGTTGATGAAGGCCTCCTGTGAGGGTATATCCTTGTTCGCCTTAAAAAACATATGCTCGTAAAGGTGGGACAGGCCATTGTAGTCGGGTTCTTCCGTATACGAACCATTCTTAACACAAATTTCTACCGTAATGAGGGGGACAGTCTTGTCTTCAATCACCAATACCTCCAGACCGTTTTCTAGTTTTGTCAGATAGAAGTTGGAAGGAAGTTGCTGCGAAACTCCAATTGTGGCGATTAATAAAAGCGAAATCAGGGAGTAGATTTTCTTCATATGCATATGATTTTTAGCAATATTATAGACTAGCGCACGCCGTGGCCTCGCCTAAAGGCAAATATGTAAGGATTCTGCCAGAATTCAATTCGGCTGTACCCCTCTTTATAGCCTGACATCTGCGTATACGTTCAAATCACGACTAAGATCGTCCAACATAGTATTAATTTCTTAAAGGGTATTGGCCAATCAGGAATACATAAATTTTTCCTGATCTGGACACGCAAAATTCAGCAAATCACTCCCATTTTTTTCTTGAAATACATGATCCTTTTTTAGTATAAACCGTACATAAATACAGATCAGGTAGGTGAATAAAATTTATTTTCCCCAAGATAGGGGTAAGTCTTTTCCCGGTTGTCTTGGGGGCATGAAACGAACAAAAGCCATGAAAGCGAAATCTAAATTATCCGTATTAATCGTGTTTTTCCTAATCGCTACCAGTGTGTGTGCGCAGGAAAGCAATCACGTCCAAACCGTATTCAGCGGGAGCAAGGCTTCCGGAGGATATGGTGCCCTGAATAATAAATTTACCAACATCGGAGGGGATTATGCCAATCTGGTGGAGGTTTATGGTGGTTGGTACATAAATCATAAATTTCTGCTCGGTATTGGAGCGGGTGCGACGACCAACAATATTCCGGTCCCCTTGGAGTATAGTGTCGATCCTCTTCGAAACATGAGTTATGAATATGGTCAGGTGGGTCTGGTTACGGAATATGTTTTTGGTTCCAATAAGACATTTCACTTTGCCTTCAATTTATTCTCCGGCGCAGGTTTTACGCTTCAATACGAGCGCTACGGCTGGCACAACCTTGATTACAATAATGGAGACAATGATTATGATGAGAATTGGTTTTTCGTTGCTGAACCGGGTGTTCAGGTGGAAATCAATTTATTGAAGTGGATGCGTTTCAGCCCTGGTATTTCATATCGTGCAGCCTTTGGTAGCGATGCCCCGGGTTTAAGTGACAATGCGCTGAGTGATATTTCGTACAACGCCACGCTCAAGTTCGGAAAGTTTTAAGCTTTCAGTCCAGGCAGCCAATCGGGCCATTAATAGCAGGTTCGTCCCACCGCAGGGGATAAGCCTGCTTTTTTAGGTTATTGATTAATGGGCATGTGTCCCTGCATGGTAAGTCCGTCCGCATCACCGGTTGTCAATTAAACATCAGCCATTGACCTGCGCGTTGCTTTGGTTTCCAGGACTTTATTTATATTACAAGGCTTTAGTGGACACTCCTTAATAGTGTCTTGGTGCGGAAGGCGGATAACATTGAGGGCTATAGTGAACCTGAGCTCGTCTGGATTTTGATTTCACTAAAATTATATAGAAATGAATCGATTAAGATGGTACATGCTTGGCGCAGTATTGGTTGGTTTGACTGCATTTATGACAATGCAAAAAAAGAAGATTATTTTTTTTGGTGATTCCATAACCGCAGCGGGTGCAAAACCAGGAGGGTACATCGTTAAAATCGGTGACCTTGCCATGAAGGATAATGTGGGTGATCAGTATGAATTCATCGGTGCCGGTATTGGCGGCAACAAAGTATATGATCTTTATCTTCGACTTGAGGATGATGTCCTGAGCAAGAATCCGGATATCGTTATCATCTTTGTTGGCGTCAATGATGTGTGGCACAAACGTTCTTATGGAACAGGAACGGATGCCGATAAATTTGAGAGATTCTATGCTGCGCTGATTGCCAAACTACAAGCTAAGAACATCACCGTAGTGCTCTGTACCCCTGCCGCCATTGGGGAGCGTACGGACTTTAGCAATGAACTGGATGGCGATTTGAACAGCTACAGCAATATCATTCGCGGGCTGGCTAAGGTGAACAACCTAAAGCTCATTGATTTGCGTAAGGATTTTTTGGAATACAACAAACAGTTTAATACAGAGAACAAGGAGTCTGGTATTCTTACAACGGATAGAGTACACCTGAATGAAAAGGGAAACGAATTTGTTGCTGAAAAGATGTGGAAAACGATAAAGTCACTTTAGCCCGGAGATTCCTTGATCGATATCTTCTCCCACCATTTTACTTACCTTGAATTTTCGCTCGTATTGTTGGCCGCAATGCTGATAGGCATGGCAAAAACGGGTGTCCACGGTGCGGGTATGTTGGCTGTTCCGGTATTGGCTAACATTTTTGGCGGACAAATTTCGAGTGGTATTCTCTTACCTATATTGGTAATGGCCGATGTTTTGGGCGTGTGGTATTATCACCGTCACGCCTCATGGCATCACTTGAAGCTGCTATTTCCATGGTCGGCCCTGGGTGTAGTCCTGGGCACTGTTGTGGGCAGCTATATTGATGACGCTATCTTCAAAGTCATTATGGCCATCATTATCGTCGTGAGTGTGATTGTGATGATATGGTTAGAGCGAGGACATAAAGAAGCGGTTCCGCAGAATAAGGGATTTGGCATTACGTCGGGTATATTAGGCGGATTTACATCCATGGTGGGTAATCTGGCGGGTACCGTTATGGCAGTGTACCTCCTTTCCATGCGGTTGCCAAAAAACGCTTTTATTGGAACCACGGCATGGTTCTTCATGGCAACCAATTGGTTTAAGGTACCCTTCCATGTATTCGTCTGGCATACAGTCACCCTGAATACGTTGCTGCTTGATCTGATTACCCTTCCGATGATCATACTCGGAGCCTACCTGGGCGTCTTTATCATCAAGAAGTTATCAGAAAAAACCTATCGATGGTTTATTATCATTATGACATTGGTTGCTGCCACATTCATGCTATTTTAGCCCAGCCCGGCAGGGATTGGGCCGGCCGTTGCATTTGGAGATCATAATCCTGAAGCCAACAAAAGAAAAAATGAGTTTATTATGGATTTGATGAACCTAAAGCTGAAATAATATATTTAAGGATTATGGATAAGAATTTTCTTCATCGACTATACCAATCACACCAGACATGCCCTACCTGTCCGGCCCCGACAGAAGTCTCCGCTTTTTACGTGGAATTATTGGGGGCGCTATTCGCCGACTTCGCTCAATTAGGATCTTTGTCTGAGACAGAATTTGAGCAGTACATGGAGCGATTAGAGAAGGAATTGGAACGGATTCTGCGCCATAATCCTACAAAAGGAACTGGAAATCCTGCCCAGCTGAGGGACAATTTTTTCAAGGAACTTCCATTCATTTGTGATAAGCTTGAAAAAGACATCGCCGCAATGTATGAAGGGGATCCGGCTGCCAAGAGTAGAAATGAAGTGGTGCGCACCTATCCGGGATTCTATGCGATAGCCGCGTATCGGATTGCCCATGCGTTGCATAGCTTAGGCGTTCAGGGTATTCCCAGAATTATTACGGAACATGCGCATAGCAAGACGGGTATTGACATTCATCCGGCTGCCAAAATCGGAGATCATTTTTGCATCGACCACGGAACAGGCGTGGTGATCGGGGAGACATCCGTGATCGGCAACCATGTTAAGATATACCAGGGCGTAACCCTTGGAGCGCTAAGCGTAAATAAAGAGGATGCAGAGAAAAAACGGCATCCAACATTAGAAGATCATGTGATAGTATATGCAGGAGCAACGATTTTAGGCGGAGAAACTGTCATTGGACGCGGCAGTGTGGTTGGTGGAAATGTATGGCTGACGAGCAGTATTCCGGCCAATTCAAAAATATATTACCAGGCAAGGATGTACAATGGAAATACGAACGAAATTGACCTTGTAATTTTTAAGGAGGGACACCAATAGTACCTCTTTTAGAGCAGCTTCAAAGTTCGTAGGCAAATTTGTTGGGACGCATAATTATGCGTCCTAAGTCCGCGCTCCTGCTCAATGGATAGAAAGCTGGTGAGAAATAAATTACGGTTGGGTAAAGGACAAGGAGATATAAACATGAAACTATCGGAATTAATTGGCAATACCCCGCTTGTAGAACTGCAGCATATCCCTACCAAAAAAGGCGTAACCCTTTACGGCAAGCTGGAAGGTAATAACCCCGGTGGTAGCGTGAAAGATCGGGCAGCCTATGGGATGATTTCAGCTGCGCTTGACCGAGGGGTTATTAAGAAGGGAGATAAATTGGTGGAAGCGACAAGCGGAAACACCGGTATTGCCCTGGCCATGATCGCGCGGATAATGGGATTGGAGATGACACTCATAATGCCTGACAATTCCACCCGGGAACGCGTTCTGGCTATGGAGGCTTACGGCGCCAAAGTAATTTTAACCCCTTCAGCGCGCACCATTGAATACTCCCGTGAAGTGGCCGAGGAGATGTCGGTTAAGCAGGGGTACTATATGCTGGATCAGTTTGCTAACCCTGACAACTATGCGATGCACTATAAAACTACCGGTCCGGAGATTTGGCGCGAGACGAAAGGAAAGGTGACACACTTTGTTTCCGCAATGGGAACGACCGGTACGATTATGGGTGTTTCGAGATTTCTGAAAGAGCAAAATCCACAGATTCAAATCGTTGGCACGCAGCCTACCGAAGGTTCTTCTATTCCAGGTATCCGGCGATGGTCACCGGAATTCTTACCAAAGATCTTTGAGGCGAAGCGCGTTGACCGAACGATAGATATAAGCGAAGAAGATGCGCGCACGTTTACAAAGCGGCTGGCGCGGGAAGAAGGCATTCTGGCAGGAATGAGCAGTGGAGGGGCGTTGTGTGCTGCCTTGAAAATAGCAGATGAAATTGATGCTGGCGTGATCGTCTTTATCGTATGCGACAGGGGAGACCGCTACCTCAGTTCAGATCTTTTTGCCTAATGTCCAACCATATACCCACTACCAATCTTTCAGTTGCGCGGAAGTGCTGGAATTGAATGGTGAGCACAACATACTATATTAGGCCCACTGAATTATATAAACATGAAAAGGAACTTTACCATTACCGGTCTCTGGATCATATTCCAGCTGGTTTGCGCACCTTTGCTGCTGGCCCAGGATCCGTTGCGATTCGAAAAGGAAGTCGAGGAGATTACTGCCGTCAAGCCAGCAAATCAAAAGGATATCATCCTCTTTACAGGCAGTTCTACTATTCGGATGTGGAAAGATATTCAATCTTATTTTCCGGGACATAATATTCTGAATACAGGCTTTGGGGGATCACAAACATCGGATTTAGTTTATTATATTGACAAACTCATAGTGCAGTACAGTCCAATACAGATTTTTATTTATGAAGGTGACAATGACATTAGTGCGGGAAAGACAACAATAGAAATAATTCATGCATCGGACAGCCTGGTACAACTGATTCGGAGTAGACTCGGAAGCAAGACCGATATTGTGTTTATTACGCCCAAGCCTAGTAAAGCCCGATGGCATTTGAAGGAAAAGTACGAGGCGTACAACAAAGCACTGGTTCTTTGGTCGAAGAAACAATATGGTGTTACAGTTGCTGATTTGTGGACACCCATGCTTGATAAAAATGGAATAGTATTTCAAGATATTTTCTTGGCTGATGGCCTGCACATGAATAAACAGGGCTACGACATTTGGGGCAAAGCCATTGCACCCTTACTTAAATAGCGGGTGTATTGAAGAGTCTATCCCGAAGGTTGTTATTAGGAGATTCAAACAGACTGGCAGCTGCCGGGCGCAACATTAAAATATGTGTATCGTTCATGGGCGGCTACAACTGCGGAAAAGGGCTATCTTAGCCCATGAGTTTTTCAATTTGTTGTGGCTACTGATAATGTAACTTTCGATCTTGCGGAAGAATTCATCCGGCAAACTTCGCGTCCTATCTTCCTGACAGGGAAAGCAGGTACCGGAAAGACCACCTTTCTGAAACACATCAAAGCCACTACGACCAAGAAGGCAGTTGTTGTTGCACCGACCGGCGTAGCAGCAATTCACGCGGGTGGGTCTACCATTCACTCACTTTTTCAACTGCCTTTTACACCCTTCATCCCGGAAGTCCAGAAAGGATTTGAGCAATCCTCAGATATGAGCGATAAGTATTCGCTGTTGAAAAACCTGAAGTTCGAACGAGAGAAACGCAGTCTGTTTCGCGAATTGGAATTGTTGATCATTGATGAAGTATCCATGGTACGGTGCGATATACTTGACGCCATCGACACCATCCTTCGCCACCTTCGCAGGAAACCGTTTGTACCTTTTGGTGGCGTTCAGGTATTGTTCATCGGCGACCTGTTTCAATTACCCCCTGTCGTTCCTGACGACCAATGGGAGATTCTTCAGCACTATTATGAAGGTCCTTTTTTCTTCCATGCGCACGTGCTGAATCAATCACGTCCGTTATACATTGAATTAAAGAAGATCTACCGGCAAACGGATGAGCATTTCATTGCACTGCTCAACAACATCCGGAATAATGAAGTGCAGGAAGAGGACCTGGTCATATTGAATAAACGGTATGCAACGGGCTTTAAGCCTCCAGGGAATGAAAATTATATTACCATTACTACGCACAACCACAAAGCAGATGCAATCAATGCGCGTGAGTTGGCAGCGCTGGGCAGTGTATTATTTCAATTTGAAGGTGAGGTTGAGGGAGATTTTCCGGAAAGAAATTTTCCCACCGATAAGGTGTTGAACCTGAAGGTGGGTGCCCAGGTAATGTTCATCAAGAATGACCTGGAGAAAGTGAAGCGTTATTATAACGGAAAAATAGGAACGGTAATACGAATAGAAGAGGAACAAATAACGGTTGTATTTCCAAACGAAGAAGGAGAGTTGGTGGTACAGCGTGATACCTGGGTCAACATTCGCTACACATTAAATCCAAATTCAAAACAGATAGAGGAAGAGATCCTTGGCACCTTCACGCAATATGGCATAAGGCTCGCATGGGCAATCACGATTCATAAAAGTCAGGGACTTACCTTTGAGCGCGTGATCATCGATGCCGGAAAAGCATTTGCGCCTGGCCAGGTGTACGTTGCGCTGAGTCGCTGTACTTCGCTTCAGGGTATTGTGTTGTGCTCCCGGATTTTCAGAAGCAGTATCATGACGGACGAGCGCGTTATTCGCTTTGCTGAGGAAGAGTCGTCACCCGATGAGTTGCGGCCAATTTTGGCGGAGGAACGCAAACAGTACTATCTGAACGGTTTGCTGGCCTTTTTTGATTGGTCAAACGCTATTGATGAGTTAGAGAACTTTCTGCACAAACTTGCGAAGCGGAAATTTCAAGACAAAAAGCTTGCAGAAGAGCTTGCCCAGACCCTGCTTAAGTCTGCCAATGAGCAACATCACCTGGCACAAAAATTTCAGGAACAGCTTAAAAACTTGTTTTACGAGGCATCCACTGCTGAAGGACACAATTTTTTACGCGGGAGAGTAGCATCTGCTTCACAATACTTTACAAATCAATTGGATACTTCCTTTCTGAGCCCATTGGCAGATCATGAAAACGAAATGAAAGGCAAGATGAAGGTTAAAGGATATGTCAGGGAATTGAAGGGCTTGATTACATATTTTGAACTTCAAAAGGATCACACGAAAAAGGCCGTTGAAATGATTGACCAGTTGCGAATCAACAGGGAATAACAAAATGGATATGGTGGGGTTACGCCCTAATCGGTCTTATCCTTACCTTGAGAGAATCATCCACAATCACGAAATGGTTTGCCGGGATGAGCGTCCAGTCTTTGTCATCCGTTAGTTTCTCTGAAACTACTAGCACGGCGTTATCATCGTTTTCCTGGGCAACGAGCTGTGTGATTCCATCTTCTACAACGTATTTGCTACCCTCAGAGTGGTATAGGGTAAGGGGCTCCTCGGTTGGTGATGTTACATAGCGGGTTCCGACAATAAGCGATCCATCCGTTACGACCATATTCAGATAGGCGGGTTCGTTGATTCCGTTTTCATGCATCAAGATTTTAAGGCTTGAAAAAGTATTTTCGAATGCTTCCATCAAAGATTCTGCGTTTACGCCTTGCCCCATATTTTGAAGGTAGCTAATGAGATAAGCAAAAATGTGTTCCGAATCTGTTTGGCCTTTTATCCAATTATAAAGGTGATCTGTCAGGTGTTCGCGCAGCTTGCGCTTAATGGCAGAAAAGTTCTCGATTCCACCATTGTGCATCATCAATAAATTCTTGTATTGGAATGGATGGCAATTGGATTCGGAAACTTCTCCAACGCTGGCTGCCCTGACGTGTGCCACGAAGCATGGCGTTCTCACTTTAGGTGCGAGATTGCGCAGGTTTCTATTGCTCCATGCGGGATTCACGGAAACAAAAGCCACGGGTTCGTCATTCACTTCGGGAGCATACCAGCCGATGCCAAAGCCATCACCATTCAAAGGTTCTTCAATTTCCTTTGCACTGATGCTTTGATTGACAAGTGAGTTTTTTGGCTGATAAAGCAGCTTGTCAATTATGATGGGCGAACCCATGTAGGCCAGCAATCGACACATAATAAGGTGTATTTATCCTTAAAAGGTACAGATTTGTCGGGAATAAAAAACCAGCAGCAGTTCTGTGCAGTGATATCTATTTTTTCTTTTCGAATCCCAGGGCCGCAGAATTAAGACAATATCGCAGTCCAGTTGGGGCCGGGCCATCGTTAAAGACATGCCCTAGATGTCCTCCGCAACGACTGCAGACAACTTCTTCGCGTACCATGTTATAGCTCGTGTCCTTTATGATGGCTATTGCAGATTCGTCAATAGGCTTGAAAAAACTCGGCCATCCTGTACCAGACTCAAATTTGGTGTCAGCATCGAAAAGCGCCAGTTGGCATGCGGCACAATAATAGGTTCCCTTTTCATGATTGTTCCAATACTCACCAGTAAAAGCGCGTTCTGTACCCTTTTCGCGCAGTACGTTGTATTGCAGAGGTGTCAATTGACTTTTCCATTCTCCCTCCGTTTTTGTTATCATAAATATGGGAACTTCCGTTTTCTTGGCTGCCTTCTGGCCTTGTGAGCAGGCAGGAAGAATCAGCCCCAACGCCAATATCATGATTAAATTAGTTCTCATCGCCTATATTTTAACTGTTTACAATTAATAACAGCAAATAGATTCTAAAAGTTAATACAAAGTGTCCTCATCCAGACAAAAGTAGAAATCTTTTGGGGTTTTCCTCGGGGACATTTTATTATGCCGAAGCGAGCCATGCAACATAGGAAGAACTATGGTGAAGATCGCCTGCGCTGGCGTTACGCAAGAAGATACTTAATATTCCATGGTGAGGTCAAAAGGTGACTCTGCGGAGTCGATAACCTTTCCATCTTCGCACTTCAGAATTCGCGCGGGAAATTTCTTAATCAAACCATAACTGTGCGTGGCCATGAGTACTGCGGTACCGCTGTTATTAATTTGCTGGAAGATTTTTAAAATACCATGAGAAACTTCCGGATCGAGGTTTCCCGTAGGCTCATCAGCCATGAGAATTTGTGGCTCATTTAGCAAAGCCCTGGCAATCACAACCCGTTGCTGTTCGCCTCCTGAAAGTTGATGTGGCATCTTCTTTTCTACTGACCCAAGGCCTACTTGCATAAGTACCTCTGAAATCCGGGCCCTCATCTTTATGTTATCGTGCCATCCAGTTGCTTTCATCACAAACATCAGATTTTCGGTAACCGTGCGATCGTTGAAAAGCTGAAAGTCCTGAAATATTATTCCAAGTTTTCTGCGTAATGATGGGACGTCCTTATTCTTTATACCACGAATGTCAAAGCCTGCCACGGTAATGTTGCCCAGGCGCAAGGGGAGATCAACATACAGCGTTTTCAATAAAGACGATTTTCCGGAACCCGTGCGACCTACAAGATAAACGAACTCGCCCTTTTGAATATCAAAGCTGATATCCCCCAGAATCGTATTATGGTCCTGAAAAATACTGGCTTCCTTTATACAAACCACCGGATCCGTTGAGAACATAGTCAGATAATTTATGTGTTGAGACCCCTACAACTTATCGTGTCCTAAATCTTAGAACGAGAATAATGTAACACTGCTATCCATTCAACTTTTTGTAGTCTGCAAGAAATTTCGCCAAACCGTTGTCGGTCAGGGGATGTTTGAGTAGCCCCGTTATTACGCTTAGCGGGCAAGTAACTACATCTGCGCCAAGCTCTGCGCATTGCAGCAAGTGAATCGCATGACGAATGGATGCAGCGAGAATCTCCGTTTCAAATCCATAGTTATTGTAAATGGTTACAAGTTGGGCGATGAGCTCCAGGCCATTCTGTCCAACATCGTCCAGGCGTCCGATAAAAGGAGAAACATAGCTTGCACCGGCTTTCGCTGCAAGAATAGCCTGACCGGCCGAAAAGACAAGCGTACAATTTGTTCTGATGCCTTCTCCGGAAAACTTTTTGATCGCTATCACACCATCCTTAATCATGGGAACCTTGACTACGATTTTGTCATCGATTTTGGCGAGCTCACGGCCCTCCTTCAGCATGCCATCAAGGTCCGTTGCGATTACTTCAGCACTCACATTTCCATCTACAATGTCGCAGATTGCCTTATAGTGCGCTCTGATATTATCGTGACCCTGGATGCCTTCTTTGGCCATCAAGGACGGATTTGTGGTTACGCCGTCCAGCACGCCCAAATCGTAAGCTTCTTTAATTTCATTGAGGTTTGCTGTGTCGATGAAGAATTTCATATGTCTAGGTTGTTATGTTTTGTGTATATATTTTTTTTGGCAGTATAGCACCGCTCACAGAGATTGCTGCAATTTTCATGTCTTCGATCTGGCGCATTTGGCCATGTGTATCGTTTCATTCCGTTCATGCTTAGGTTAAAATGGAAACGGGTTAAATCAATTGGTGGAAAAGCAAACCAGCTGGAAAGTCGGGCAAAAGGTTAAAGCTTGAAAATAAAAAAAAATGGCAAACCGAACATCGCACCGCTACGACCGCCTACCCTTGCTACCTTCCGGTCCTGGGGGAGTTCAGCAGGAGCTGGTCGTGCCGATTTGCCGGTGCAAAGATACACCTGACAATTGACAATTTGTAATCGGAATTCTGCAAAAAATGAAATCTTTGCGCTTTTTCTTTGCGCATTAGCCCGGGTGGCACATGCCTTGGATTTCTATCGTAATCCGGAGAGGTATATATTAAATTCCAGTGCACTTGCTGCTTTAAATCCATCAGCGTGTAAATCTTCCAGGATTCCTTCATCAAATTCGAGCTCGCGACGCTGAATTTTTCCATCTTGTAATATTGTTATTTCTGTGCCTTTGAATTGAATGGGGTTAACCTTGACAAGAATGGTGGTTTCGTCAAATTCTCGCTTGAAATACTGGTGTACGATATTGTGCTCTTGTGCCATATAATGCCTTTTAAAGAATGATTCGACTAAACTTACCGGAGCAATTCTTTACGAATCGTCTGACTGTTCAACGGCTAAGGTACGAAGACGCTGAGGAAATATTTTATGCGTATGCCAGCAAGCCTGAAGCAACCAGGTTCGTTTCATGGCCTACCCATAAGTCGCTTGATGATACCAACGCATATTTGCGGCATGCGCTGGCAGCCTGGCGGAGCGGTAAGGAATATGCATATTCCATTCGGTTAATCGAAAGCGCCAGGCTAATTGGCAGCGTCGGCCTGATCAATGAAGATGGAAAAATTCAATTTGGTTATATATTCAGTCCCACGCAGTGGGGTAATGGCTATGCAACGGAGGTATGTAAATCTATGATGAGCCTGCTCATCCATCAGCATGGTGTGTACCGGATACAGACCTTTGTGGATGTTGA
>Ga0224500_10000333_pt1 | contig 32979 bp, 29 predicted proteins | sample SF_Oct11_sed_USG_FD_168126 | JGI IMG/M metagenome (GOLD analysis project Ga0224500, IMG submission 168126) | Sediment microbial communities from San Francisco Bay, California, United States - SF_Oct11_sed_USGS_4_1 | ecosystem: Environmental > Aquatic > Marine > Sediment | place: USA: California... | reverse complement strand
ACTACCAATTTCAGTCTTCGAACCCGTAGGTCGCAGGTTCAATTCCTGCCGGGCGCACCATATTTCAATAAGTTACCGGATCTTCCCGAGTTGCCCTGCCACGTTGATTGCGCGGGGGCTGCAAGCCCCTAACCCAGAGTAAGGAGACTGATTCGTCGAGCCTGCCGATATCATGATCGAGCTGTGCCCCATCTCTTGCTCCTGCTCTTGCTTCGCGGAAACCAGGTTTGCTCTTTACTGAAGCAACGCACGAGCTAAGTTATGGTTGAGAGCGATTTCTTGTTGCCCAGTCTGGGTAAGACCATCCAGGCACAGAATGGAGTGCCGATCAGGTTCGGTCATGCCGAACATCGATTCTCGCAGAGCCTATTCTCTGTGAGCGCGACTGCTGTATCTGACCTGGACGGAAGTTATTCCCCGCGTAAGCCGCATCTGCAGACGGGCGTTGGGAACTCATCCGAATATTGGTCAGATCAAGAGTAGATTCAAGATCGTATTTCGCGTCACAGTCTTGTGAGGTGGCAACATGATGATGAAGTGCCAGGTTGGGAGGCTAGGTGTCTATATCATCTTTGTCCTGATGACGAGTCTGCCGAGTGCATGGGCGATATCGAATGATGCACCCGGCACAGATGGACCCTCGCTGGAGGAGACGGTCGCATTTATCAAAGATACGTGGGAAGCATGTGGAACAATGCACAGTGGTTTGCAACGTATGATCGCTAAGGACGGATCCCTCTGGCATATGGATAGAATGGCGAAGGTCGATGTGGTAGTGACACCTCCATCAGCTCTCAAAATTGTGACACGTCTCAATGAACACAGGAAGTTGAGCGGCATATTCGGGCTTCAATCACCCGTAGAAAGGATTCAGGAGTTTGACTTGAACGCATTGTCTCCAAGCGTGAGTTCCGAGCAGGAGGGTGAAAATGCGAATCTCTATGGAGTTCGATTGCGTTGTGCGCGGGGTGCCTGCATGACCGAATGGCTGGCGTCTCTCGCAATATCAGGCAAACCCATACACGAACTAAAAACCGGAAAATTAGTTGTGACGAGTCTCGAGGAGCTTGTCTATGAGGATCGCGCCCCCAAAGACAAACCCGGAGAAAGGAAGGGGGAAATTTACATTCCCGTCTGTGACATGGCATCTCTAGACAGCCTTTCGAAAGCCTTTCGCCACGCCATCATCAAAGCTGGCGGGAAGAAGCCGCTGTTTTAGGATGTGGCGTGGACAAGACGGGGAAAGAGGTGAATCATTCAGGATTTAGAGGAGCATGTCTCCTGAGCAGAGTGCCGTCCTGATCGAAGCTGGATTGCAAGTTTCCCCTCCGTTTATTCTCGACAGCTGTAACGTTGTCGATAGTTGTAGAACTGCGTCATTCCCGCCTTGCTGTTCATTCATCCGTCTGTGTAGCCTTCCAAGTGGGTACGACTTGGGTAGCTGAATCGCTTGTGTAGGCCGTTGAATCAGTTGGTTGCAGGCTCAATTCTTGCCGGGACATGCCAGGCAATTGATCGTATCTCCATGAATTTCCAATGAGTTAGGGCTATGCGAGTTCCACCGGTCATTCCACAAAAGCTGGATAGAACCGTGATGGAAGTTCATCTACTATGACGTCTATGCGTAAAAGAGGTTATCCCGTGCCGTGGTTTAGCCGATATAGAACGCGGGCAAGGTTTGGTGCGGTATACTCTGAACAGAAGAAGCGGTGTGCTTGGACCAGAGAATGCCCCTGTTGTGGAAGACCACTTGAGAAGATGGACCCGGCGAGTCCCTGGGTTTGTGAATGCGGATGGCGCAGTCAATGAATCGAGCAAGCAGAGGGAGGTACCATGATCCCCGTTTTGCACGACATGAGAGCAGCATTTTTCCTTGTGATTGCACTAGCCATGCTGTTGTTTATCTGTGCGATGGCTGGCTTAGGAGCAGTATTGCAACCGGTTCGTTGGTCTGATCGAAAAGGGTATCGCTGAGTGAAAGACGGATCCGTCCGTTTAAGCCAGCAGTGATGCTTGATCGGTCTCCTTCTCATCTTCCACATCGTCGTGCTTCTCGTTTTGCTGGTTCAATTTCAGCTCTCCAGTTCTAGTCAGAGAGTCTTTGAGTCGCCTAGCTAAATATTGAATTTTGTTAGGCATCCTTCCATCCATCAGCTAAGCTTCTGCTAAGGCGTCCCTTTTCAACGGCGGTGCTATATTTGTTTGAAGTGGGAACTAGCGAGCATCGCAAACTATCGTTCATGCACCGATTGTCTATGAATGAAATTAATTGAGCAGCTGAATCTTGATATCACCCGGAGGAGAGAGATTATGAATAGAGTACTAGCGAAGTCCGGAGCTGTGATGGTGATGGGGATAGTCTTGTTGTCGAACCAGGGTTGCAATACGAAGTGGCTCAAGTCTGACGGTGAAGGTGGCGCTGGGAGCGGGAGTTCGAAGCTCCCAAACATGTCAAGAGGAGGCCTCAGCAGTGAATTGAGCGGGTTCTCTCGTAATCCATCGGAGGAGCGACTTGGGCAAGGCGGATACTCGACGTCACTGAATCCGTTGGGGCACAGCGCGCGTCAGCGTGCCGAACTGACACAAGAAGAAAAGGCCGCTGTGGAGGCGGGGTTGCAGGATGTGTTCTTTGGGTATGACCAGTGGACCTTGTCGGAGCCCGGCATGGAAGCGCTCAATCACGACGCGGCGTATCTGAAGGATCATCCAGGCGCCACGCTGAAGATTGAAGGGCACTGTGACGAGCGAGGCACGACCGATTACAACATGGTGTTGGGCGACAAACGCGCCAAGGCTGCTCGGAGCTATCTTGCGGAAGTCGGGGTGAGTTCCAAACAGGTGGCGATTGTCTCATATGGAAAGGAGCGTCCCTTCTGCTTTAATCGGGATGAGTCCTGCTATCAACAGAACCGCCGCGGCCACATGCTTCTTTCCACTAAAAAGTAAAGCCTCGCCGATGAGTGTCTTTTTTATCATCGATTGGGTTCCCACTGAGATGTGGCAAGGAGCTTTTGGAGCGCCACAACTCATGAGATTGCGATAGGGACTTCTTCAGTGAAAAAGCTCAGGTCATTCTTTAAGTCAGAAAGTACCGAGCAAACTCCAGCGCAGCCTCGGCCAGAAGACCGACGGGTCCAGCCAAGGTTCACCACTCAATTTCGCAGCACCTTCTCGGGGCAAAAGCAGGAGGGGCAGGGAAGGACTCTGGATATTTCCGTCGGTGGGTGTAAGATCGAAAGTGATAACAACGTGATGCAGGGGGCCAAGCTCGAATGCCGACTCCACATTCCAGGCCTTGATTGGCCGTTGAGGATCGACGAAGCCACGGTGCGTTGGGTCGATGGCAATACTTTCGGGATCGCATTTTCGCGCATCAGTCCAGAAGAGCTTGCGAAGCTCAAGACGATACTTTCCGAACTCGAACAAGACGAGTAACTTCTTTTCCAGTCGCTCCAGCCTGTACACGTCCTCTCTCGTAAGTATTTCCTGAGAATTTGTTCGATGCGATCTCGTCCTACTCTCGCTCTGCAGTGTGGCCGTATGCGTTGTACAGGCGCTGTCCTGACCCTGAACACGGTTGACATGGATACCGTAACTGTCGGAAAGTACAGCGAGACTGAAATCACAATACAAAAATCATGGTATGAGGATAGAGAAAGGAGTCGGGGGTGGAACAGAGGTATGCAATCACCGTGAAGTTCTTGGTCGATGCCGATTCGGCGGAAGATGCGGAAGAGATGATTGAAACCGCCTGTGAAAAGGCGTCGGCATCTTTTCCTGAAATGAGTTATGAAGGGATTGAGGATATTGAGGAAGATGAGGAGTAGTCGGTCTTCGCTTGCGACAGGAATCTTGTCATTCACTCGACCGATCACACCATGGGCATTGAATCGCAATCGATCTTACCTCAGAAGGAAGTCGCTATCCTTGCAGGCGGCTGTTTTTGGTGTCTTGAAGCCGTTTTTGATCAGGTCAGGGGGGTGGAATCGGTCGAGTCTGGGTATATCGGGGGCAATCTAGATCGCCCCAGTTATGAAGCGGTGTGTGGGGGGCAGACCGGCCATGCCGAGGCCGTGCGTGTTACCTTTGATCCCCGCGTAATCACCTATAAAGGACTGCTCGAAATATTTTTCGTCATTCACGACCCCACGACCCTCAATCGGCAAGGAAACGACGCTGGTACCCAGTATCGGTCAGCGATTTTTTACACCTCCCCGGAACAGCAGCAAACCGCCGAGGATCTCATTAAATCTCTTACCGCTGAACAACTCTACGATGCTCCCATCGTCACGCAGGTCGTAGCAGTTAGTCCATGGTATGAGGCGGAGTCCTATCATCAGGAGTACTTTGCTCGAAATCCCCTCCAAGGTTACTGTCAGTTTGTGGTGGGTCCAAAAGTTGCAAAGTTCCGAAAGCAATTTGCTCAGCGCCTAAAAGGGTAACGGCACCTCGCTTATCGACCGAACCATCCAACCAAGACCTCTCGTACCGTCCCAAAGACCGCGGGCTCCTGGAATATCTGATGGGTTTGCAGTATCACCTCGGCATGTACGGGGCAAAAGGGCCATTCGTCGGCAGGATTGCCTTGAACATGGGCAATGATCGAGCCATCTCCCTGGTCGGTTGAAGCGTGAAGGACGATCAACGGACTGTTCGGATCAAGTAAACAGGTGCTGTCCTTCTTATCCGATTGATCTGTAGCTGCCTGACGAATCAGCACCTGCTGTTCACCCTCTGAGAAGACGGTGTCCCCTTCTCGAATAGGGCCAGTCGGAGCGAAAGAGTAGAGAACCAGCGGGGCGCCGAGAATAACGAGCACTGCCGCAGCCATCGACCACAGCGGGGGATCGGCCTGGTTGTGGGAGGCGATGTCGGGCACGTCCTCAGTGTGATTCCTGAGTTGTGCTCGTGGATTCCTCTGCCAGTTTGCTTAACAGCACGACGATCTCCCGTCTCTTTGCACGGAACGGATTCTTCAAGGACCCTTGTTCTAGTGGTATCAGCGCAGAGGTCTGGTGGAATCCCAATATAGTTTCCTGTGGTGCAATAGATTGCAACGGAGTCGATCGCCCATCGACATATCTCATAGTTTCAGCATCCGGCGGGTACCGAGTTGGAGAACGATAGTTGCTGAGTAAGAAGTGCAGTTCGTCACCGTGGATGTAGACCCCACCTGAAGTGACGAGATCGATAGTCCCTGGCTGCTGGATGATTCGATAAAACGTCACAATTTGCTCGGGCGTTGCAGCCCCCAGGCCTTTGGCTAATAGTGGTGCAAGAAAGGCTACGTCGTCGGGGCCAAAAACCGGATGCAGGTGTGGCTCCTTGTCTTTGCCAGAGAAAACTGAGGACGGTAGGAGACGCGCTGACTCTTCAATCCTCACGCCGGAGAGAATGGACGACATCACCTTAACAGTAATGTTGGCCGGATGAGAATGACCACTGCTTACCCGCTGGTCTACTGCAAGTCGGACATACTGCGATTGATCTTCAAAAATGGGTGGGCTTGAATAAGATTGGTGCTGACAGGCGGTAAACCCAACGAATAGCACAACTACGGTGAGAATGGTTGTGCCAAGTTTCTTCATGATCCTCCAGTTCGTGTTTGAGGAGCGGGTCCCAGACGCATCAGCTTTCAGACACTGAAGATGCGCCTCACGAAGGTCCTTGCGATCTTTATCTGAAATTACGTCACAGACGTCTTCATGTTACGGCTGTGGGGAATTACTTGCAATGCCAAACAGGTGCGTTCCAGCGTTTAGCAGTGCCGATGTCGGCCATCGAACCGCGCGAATTAACAATTCGGCAACAACACCGTAGCATCATCTTAACTCACGTCATCTATATCTTGCCCTGTTTTTCAAACATGAATAACTAGAGGGAGGGATTTGATGAAGAGACTGTGGTTGGCGACGATCATGTGCGTAGTAGGTCTCGGGCCAGTCTTTGGCGTCACCAGTGCCCAAGCTGGGCACGACCTGGCAGACATTCTGTATGAGAAAGGACAGATCACCAAGGAAGAGTGGGTCCGGGCCAAAGCTGATTCAGAAAAAGCGGAGGAGGAGCAGCGGAAGAGGAGAGATCAAGAATTCCCGCTGTCGATTCGTTATAAAGACGGGTTCGATTTCCAGACTCGCGACGGAAAGTTTGAGATGCTGATCCAAAGTCGACTCCAGTTTCGTTATTCTTTTCCGCAGGAAGGCGACTCGCTCGCGCCGGCCGATGCTTCAGCTGCTGACGACAAGGACACGAGCTCGTTCCGCATCCGGCGCGCTCGTATCAAAGTCGGAGGGCATGGCTTCGTGCCCTGGCTGAAGTACTATGTGGAATATGATTGGCTGAGCAATACCTTGCTCGATTATCGTGTGGACATCGCCAAGTTCAAGTGGGCGACCTTACGCGTGGGGCAATGGAAGATCGATTACAACCGAGAGCGTGTGGACTCATCGGGCGCGCAGCAGTTTGTCGAACGGTCGATCGTCAATGCGCCGTTTACCCTTGATCGACAGATCGGCGCCAGGCTGGGGGGGCATCTCTTCGAAGGGACCTATGCCTATTTGGTATACAATATCGGAGTGTTTACCGGCACGGGAATCAACAATCCCCGCAATGATGACAAGAAGATGCTCTATATGGGGAGAATTCAATGGAATTTTTTAGGGCGCGATGTGCCGTTCTCACAGTCTGACCCAGAATATACGCCTTTGCCGATCGGTAGCATCGCCTTCGCCGGTGCCCACAATCGAACTGATCGAATTGTCTTCCCTGGCACCAGAGGGGGTACTGTAGTCGATGGTCAATTTGAAGTTGATCAGGGAGTTCAGGAATTCGCCTTTAAGTGGAACGGGCTTTCGATCCAAGAAGAGTTTCACGTTAAGCATGTGACGAACGAAACCAACCAGCAGAAAACCACCAGTTACGGGGCCTATGCGCAAGTCGGGTATTTCCCACATGCCATCTTCGACTTCTTCCCACGCCCGCTGGAATTTGCATACCGCTACGCATTCGTCGATCCGAACGACGCACTTCGCAGCGATGTGCTGAGAGAGCATACGGTAGCGGCCAACTGGTTTTTCGCGGGGCATCGGAACAAAATCACGCTGGACTACTCCCATTTGACTCAACCTGGCTTCACACCAGAAGATCGAGTGAGGCTCCAGTGGGATGTGTCCTTTTAAGGGGTATCGAGCAATAGGTAGTGAAGCCTGAGGCAGGGAGCTGCCTCAGGAAGTTAACACGGATGTAACACGTCAGTAACATGGACTGAATGGCATCATGATAGGTGATAAGGGTGAGTTGTGACTTACACGAAGGGACTGTCTATGAACAATCGTACGAATGGAACTAAGGAACGGATAGGCTTCACGTCTGCTCTCATGCTGCTCTTGGCCGGCACATTCATGACGACGAATGCGATGGCCGATGAGGCCATCCAGGTCGACCCCAATGTGAAGGGATATGTGAAAGTAACTGGAGTGTCGGGCAACCTCAATAGTATTGGCTCCGACACGCTAAATAACCTGATGACTCTGTGGGCGGAAGGATTTCGCAAGCAATACCCCGGTGTGAAAATTCAAATCGAAGGAAAGGGTTCCAGCACCGCTCCGCCTGCTCTCATTGAAGGGACTGCGCAGGTAGGTCCAATGTCGCGCCCGATGAAATCGACGGAGGTCGATTCGTTTGAACGCAAGTATAAGTACAAGCCGACTGCTTTCCCTGTTGCCATTGATGCATTGGCGGTCTACGTGCATAGGGACAACCCCATCCCAGGGATGACGATGGCACAAGTCGATGCCGTCTTTTCGAAATCTCGCCGATGGGGCGCCAGTCAAAATGTTGAGCGCTGGGGTCAGCTCGGCGTTACCGGAGAATTGGCGGACTCACCCATCAGCCTGTATGGCCGAAACTCTGCATCCGGCACCTACGGCTTTTTCAAGGAGCATGCGCTGAAGAATGGTGACTATAAAGACGATGTGAAAGAACAGCCCGGTTCCGCATCGGTGGTGCAAGGAGTTACGGAGGACTCTTCAGGTATCGGCTACAGTGGGATAGGTTATCTGACCTCTGGCATACGAGCCCTTCCCTTGGCAGAGAAAGAGGGAGGAGCTTTTATGGCTCCTACACAGGAAAATGCCATGAAAGGGTCCTATCCCCTCTGGCGGCATCTGTTGGTATACGTCAACAAAGCGCCGAACAAGCCGCTTGATCCGCTTGTGAAGGAGTTTATCAAGTTTATTTATAGCAAGGAAGGGCAAGCCATCGTTATTAAGGATGGTTTCTTTCCGCTCCCGCAGAGCGTGGTTGAAAAGGAGTCGGCGAAAATCGAATAAGTCTAAGGCCGGCTGTCCGGAGTGGGTAGACCGTAAAAGGCATATGACGACTCACGATCTTGTGAGAAGTGTAAAGCTGAAACGTTGGAACGGACATCGAAAGTCAAAGCATGAACGTGCCGCCTCTTACTCCAATGCCGGTCCTTCAAGGAGAGCCCTCCCCAGGCCGGGGATCAATTCCAACCCCGGCCCTGGTGGGTGGACTGTTCAGTCGACGCCAAATCAGGTCAATCACGGATGGGCTGACAAACGTCATCATCAAGACCGGTGGGATCAGCATTATCCTCTGCATTCTCGGGATGTGCATCTTTCTGGTGAAAGAAGTCATCCCACTCTTTCAACCGCCCCACGCCACCCTGACCGAGCCGATTGCACTCTCCCCGCTTGAGCATCCCTCAACGTCAGCGCTCATCGGCATCGACGAGCATCAAGAGCTTGCCTATGCGCTGCGCGGTGACTCATTAGAGTTTGTCTTCTTAGAAGAGGGGAAGTCCGCCGTATCAAAGGTTCCTTCGCGAGGCTTGTTGCCGGATGGTTCGGTCACAGCGCTCGCGCGAGCATTGGGGAAGGGGCACCAGCTCGCCATGGGCACGGAAGACGGCCGCGTCATCCCTGTGGCCATTGAATTCACTCAGGACTTCCAAGGGAACGAACGTTCGATCGCCCAGTCCGTCACGGTTGGGACTCCGATGGTTGCCGCACCAACTCCGCAACCAATCACCAAGATGGCCTACCAGAGCACGGACTCCGATGTTCGGGTTGCCGCGCTGCTTCAAGACCAGCATCTTTGGCTCACCACAAGCCGAACCGCATCTCGTCCCGATGGAACCGCTGCGGCGTCGATCACGCAGGTCGATCTGACACCCAACATCCCTGGTCGGGTGACGGCAATCACACTCGCGAGCCGGGCAGAGCTTCTCGCGGTCGGGACGGAAGACGGCACGGTCTATCATTTCGATCTCCGGGAACCGGCGAAGCCTGGTCTGGTTGATACGACCCAGGCGTCTGAAGGAAGTGACGCAATTACCGCTCTGGCCTATTTGATGAGTGACCGGAGTCTTGTGGTCGGCGATGCGTCCGGACAGATTGCGGTGTGGATGCCGGTGCGGGAACATGCTGCGACGAATACGACCCATATGACGCGTATTCATCGGTTTGTCCCTCATCAGAGTGCGGTCACTGACATCACGATTTCCCAGCGCGATAAGGGATTCATTACGACCGATGCCAGGGGAGAAATCCGTCTGCACCATTCGACGTCCGAACAAACGTTGCTGACACTTGCTCCACAACAGGGGCCACTCCGCAGTACCTATTTTTCTCCCAAGGCGGATGGGCTAGTCGGTCTCGCTGAAAATGATCGACTGGTGCATTACGACATTTCGAATCCCTACCCAGAAATCACCTTGGCCACCTTGTTCTCGCCCGTGATGTACGAGGGGTATGATCGGCCGGAACTGGTCTGGCAATCATCGAGTGGGTCGGACGACTTTGAAGCCAAGTTCAGCTTGACCCCGTTGATCTTTGGAACCATTAAGGGCACCATCTATGCCGTACTCCTGGCGGTCCCGTTGGCGGTATTGGCCGCCATCTATACCGCGATGTTCATGCATCCGAATCTCCGAGCTAAGATCAAGCCCACAATCGAAATCATGGCCGCGCTGCCCACTGTGGTGCTTGGATTTCTGGCCGGCCTTTGGTTTGCCCCGGTCCTGGAGCGAAACTTTCCCGCCATGACGGGGATGGTCTTGGTGATGCCCTTGGTCATTGCCCTTTCCAGCGGACTCTTTCTCCTGCTTCCTGCCTCGCTCAAGCATCGTGTGCGGCCTGGTGCGGAGGCGCTGCTCATGATGCCGATCATCGTCGCTGTGGTCTGGGGGTGCCTTGAGACCAACGCGTGGTGGGAGGCCTTCTTGTTCGATGGTCATTTTAAACCGTGGCTCCAGACTCATCTCGGTCTGAATTATGACCAGCGGAACGCCATTGTGGTCGGGGTGGCCATGGGATTTGCCATCATTCCCATCATCTATAGTATTTCTGAAGAAGCGCTCTCCAATGTTCCAAAGAACCTGATCGCCGGGTCCTTGGCCCTCGGCGCCACGCGGTGGCAAACACTCACCCATCTCGTCCTGATCTCGGCCAGCCCAGGCATCTTCTCGGCATTGATGATCGGGTTCGGCCGGGCGGTTGGCGAGACTATGATCGTGCTGATGGCGACAGGCAATACGCCGATTATGGATTGGAGCCTCTTCAACGGGTTTCGAACGCTGTCCGCGAATATTGCCGTGGAGATCCCTGAAGCGCCGCACGGCGGGACCTTGTATCGCACACTCTTTTTGGCGGGTTTGCTCCTCTTTATCGCGACTTTCCTGCTCAATACGGTAGCGGAACTGGTTCGACAGCGACTCAGGGAGAAATATAGCCAATTCTAGTGCGACAAGATTCACACAAGGTGACGTTCCAGGCTAGTGGGTAGAGTTCAGTTGTTGAACGCAAGTCTGACGAAGTTTGGGGTACGAGTGATTCGATGAAACAGTGGGTCAAGCATTTCATGGCAAGCGGTGAGCTCTTCATTTGGGGCTGCGGGGCTGGGCTTTCCATTTCGCTCCTCATGATCGGTGGGCTCCTGGTGCTCATCCTCCTCAACGGGTTCGGGTATTTTTGGCCGGCTGATCTCGTCGAATTGACGCTGAAGGACGGAAAACATGTGATCGGTCAGTTGGCAGGCGAAGAAGTGAGTCCGAAAGGGATTCCGCGAATCAGAATGAAGATCGGCAACCGCGATCTGTACGGGCTCGACTATCGGTGGATCAACACCGATCAGATCGTCGAACGAGCCACGCCGGCCGATCTCGTGATGGTGGAGCGGCGCGAGTGGGGGAACTTCTATGGACGGCTCCAGACGCTGGTCAAGGAAGATCAGACTGTGGCTGAAGGCTCGGAGGCCGTATGGCAGTCCCTCCCGGCACTGCTTCGACAGGCGGAATCGAGTGAGCCAGAGAGCACGTATATGTTGCTCGTTGTCGATGCCAATGGCAGAGAAAAGTCCATTGCGCTCGGCCAAGTCATGCGAGTCTTGCGCCCGAACGACCTTTCGAAGTTGGAGAAGGTGTGGGTCTATGCCGGCAATGTCTGGGTGGTGCTGACCACAGAGCCACGAGAAGCCAACACGGAGGGTGGGATCTTCCCGGCCATTTTCGGCACGGTTCTGATGGTGATGATCATGAGCTTTGTCGTGACCCCCTTTGGGGTCATCGGCGCGCTGTACCTCAGGGAGTATGCCCGCCAGGGAGTCATTGTGCGGATCGTTCGCATAGCCGTCAATAATCTCGCCGGGGTTCCCTCGATCGTGTTCGGTGTGTTTGGGTTGGGGTTTTTCGTGTATGGCGTCGGAGGCACCCTGGATGCACTGTGGTTTTCTGACCGACTACCCACCCCCACGTTCGGGACGGGTGGAATCCTGTGGGCCTCATTGACGCTGGCGCTGTTGACCGTTCCCGTCGTGATCGTCGCAACGGAAGAGGGACTGGCAGCCGTGCCGAGGGAGTATCGAGAAGGGTCGATTGGCTTGGGCGCGACCAAATGGGAAACAATATGGAAAGTCGTGCTTCCCACGGCACTTCCAGGCATTTTGACCGGATTGATCCTGGCCATGGCTCGTGCCGCGGGTGAGGTGGCGCCCTTGATGTTGACCGGCGTCGTCAAACTGGCACCGGCTATGCCGATCGACTGGACGTGGCCATTTATTCACCTGGACCGAAAGTTCATGCATCTGGGGTTTCATATTTATGACGTGGGGTTTCAATCACCGAATGTGGAAGCTGCCAAGCCGATGGTTTATGTCACCACATTGGTGTTGATTCTTGTGGTGGTGACGCTTAACCTCACGGGCATCCTCTTGCGAAATCGAATGAGGAGGAAATATGCTGGGTCCGCAGTTTGACGTGACGTCCGGTGTTTCTACCCTCTCACCCATTGTGTCCTCACTGGAGATGGAGAGCATGGACCCTCATCATTCCGACGTGACGCCTCAGCCCAGTGCTCAGGGGAAGTCGAAACTTCGGGTGCAGGGCTTCAACTTTTTCTATGGGCCGGTCCAGGCCCTGTTCAAGGTTGATTTAGATATTCCAGAAAACCAAGTGACTGCCTTCATTGGGCCATCAGGATGTGGGAAATCTACCTTGCTGCGATGCATGAATCGCTTGAATGATCTCATCGAAGGTGCGCGGCATGAAGGAAATATCCTCATCGACGGCGTTGATATCTTTAATCCATCGATCGACATCACGGATCTTCGAAAACGAGTGGGCATGGTGTTTCAAAAATCTAACCCGTTCCCTAAATCGATCCATGAAAATGTTGCGTACGGTCCACGGCTGCAAGGCCTGAAGAGTCGGATAGTGTTGGAAGAGATCGTCGAGCGAAGTCTCCGAGGAGCCGGCTTATGGGAGGAAGTAAAGGACCGACTCCATAAAAGTGCACTTGGCTTGTCTGGCGGTCAGCAGCAGCGTCTCTGCATTGCGCGAGCCCTCGCCGTCAAGCCGGATGTGCTCTTGATGGATGAACCCTGTTCCGCCTTAGATCCGATCGCTACCGGCATCATCGAAGAGTTACTGTTTTCGTTGAAGAAAGAGTTGACGATCGTCATTGTGACGCACAACATGCAGCAGGCGGCTCGGGTGTCGGATCGGACCGCATTCATGTACCTCGGCCAATTGGTCGAGTATGGTCTCACGAAGCAGCTGTTCACGAACCCTTCGAAGAAGCAGACGGAAGACTACATCACTGGACGATTCGGGTGACGCTATGGCTCAACACCGACATTTCGACGAAGAACTTGCCGAACTTAAGACGAAGCTGGCGCGAATGGCTGGTCTGGCAGAAGACCAAATCGATAAGGCGTTGACCGCATTGGTGACGCGAGATGCGGCCCTGGCCTGCCGCGTGATCGAGCGAGATCATAAAGTGAATGCGATGGATGTGGAGATTGACGAAGCCTGCATTGAGTTGTTGGCACTCCACCAGCCGGCGGCGCGCGATCTGCGGTTGGTGACGACGGCCATGAAACTGTCCACTGAGCTTGAACGTATCAGTGACCTGTCGGAAAGTATCTGTGAGCGCGCGATCGAACTGAACGAAGAGCCTCAACTCAAGCCCTACATCGATATCCCGCGGATGGGGAGCCTCGCGCGGGTCATGGTGAAGGAAAGCATCGATGCCTTCGTCAAGGAAGATGCCATTCTGGCTAGGAAAGTAATCGGGGATGATGACTTCGTCGATGATCTCATGGAACAGTTGTTTCGTGAACTGCTCTCCTTCATGATGGAAAATCCGCATACGATTTCACGTGCCATTCGGTTGAGCTTTATCGCCAAGTCGCTCGAGCGAGTGGCTGATCATGCCACCAACATCGCCGAGTTGGTCGTCTATCTGGTGGAAGGCAAGATCATTCGGCACACAGCGCCATCGGCTCCATTGTGACGGGTCGATTGGTCTGACAGGTACGCTGGGACTGCTGGTGACTCAGATGCGCGTTCGTTTGAAATGACCCTGCCCCTGTGTTAGCATTCGTTCCATGGGTGCCACCACCTCGGCGAAGCGGGGAGAAGCCCGCCGCGCCCCATCTCCCCCTTCTCATATTCAGCGAGAAGTGATCGGCGTAATCTTGATCGCGCTGAGTCTGCTGATGCTCTTGAGCCTCCTGTCGTTTGTGCCGGGAGAGGCGAAGATGCTGGCGACTGGTGTGTCGGATGCTGATCCGCCTCGTAATCTCATTGGTTCGTTCGGCGCGTTGTTAGCCGGTGGGTTCTTTTTTGGTATCGGTGGAGCAGCCTATCTCTTTCCTGTGCTGCTGGGGCGGTTGGGAGTTCGGTGCTTCTCTCAAGTTCCGGTGAGTCTTACGCTGCGGACGGCTGCCAGCTCCTTAGCCGCCGTCTTTTTCCTGAGCGCCTTTCTGCATCTTGAAACGACAGGGGTTCCAACCTTGACCAGTGGAGTGATTTCCCGCGGGATGGGCGGTGGTGTCGTTGGTCAGACCATCGCCGAGGGACTCCGAGCCGTCTTTGCCGGAACCGGAGCCCATATTCTGGTCATCACAGGATTTCTGGTCTCCCTCTTGCTGACAACCCCTCTGTCCTTGGCGGAAGCCATGCGTCGGATGCCGGAACATTGGGCCACTCTCCGTGAAGGGGTGTTCGCGGTGATGCCGGAGCGATCAATTGAAGTTGAGAAAGAGATCGGCAATCGACGGTTACGAGCCAGGTCGTCCAAGCCAGCGGCCGTTATTCGAGGAGAGGAGTTAGCCACTGACGGGATCGAGGAGTTGGAGCTGATCCCAACCCAGACTCCTCCAGGTCCAATCATCCAGCCATTCCCTGTCGCAATCCCAACATGGGACGCGCAAACGACTGAGTCGGAAGTGGTTGTTCTGACAGCCGAGTCCAAAAACTATCAGCTGCCTGACCCGGAGATTCTGTTAAGTGATCCCTCTGGACCGATGGATCGGATGTCGGATGAGGAATTCAAAGCACAGTCTGAGATCTTATCACGCGCATTGTTGAGTTTCGGCATCGAGGGCATTGTGACGGAAGTGAGACCAGGCCCCGTCATCACTATGTACGAATTTGAGCCGGGGCCAGGCACGAAGGTCGCCCGCATTGTAAATCTGGCCGATGACCTGGCGCTGGCGCTGAAGGCGACGAGTTTACGCATCGTTGCGCCGTTACCGGGGAAATCCGTGGTTGGAATCGAGGTGCCGAACCGGTCTCGAGAAACGGTGTCCTTGAAAGAAGTCATCATGAGCGAGGCCTTTCGGCGGGCAAGGTCCAGGCTCACACTGGCGCTGGGTAAGGATATCTTCGGTGCGCCCAGCACGGCAGACTTGAAGACGATGCCGCATCTTTTGGTGGCCGGGGCGACGGGGGCTGGGAAGAGTGTCAGCCTGAACACGATGCTGCTCAGTATCCTTTTTTCCGCCAAGCCGAGTGAAGTGAAATTGTTGCTCATTGATCCGAAGATGCTTGAGTTCCAATCGTATGAAGGCATTCCACATCTCTTGCGGCCGGTGATTACGGACCCCAAGTCAGCCGCAAGAGGCCTGGGATGGGTCGTCGCTGAGATGGAGCGGCGGTATAAGCTGCTGGCGGAAGCCGGTGTGCGGAACATTGATGCGTACAATCGAAAGGTCGCCGGTTTGCACGAGGTGTTTGCTGAAAGTAACGCACCGAGCGTCGAGCAGACTGAGCTTCCGATGAAATTTCTCTCTGAAGAAGAGCGTCTCTCCGCCGGTGAAACCTCGATCGCCGAGGGAGAACGGGGTTGCATGCAGCCGAAACCGACGCCACCGGAACCGCTGCCGTTTATCGTTGTCATGATCGACGAACTAGCGGATCTCATGATGGTCGCTCCGAAAGATGTGGAAGACAAGATCGCCCGACTTGCGCAGATGGCTCGGGCATCCGGTATTCATCTGGTGTTGGCGACGCAGCGTCCATCCGTTGATGTGCTGACTGGTCTGATCAAAGCGAATTTCCCAGCACGCATTGCGTTCCAAGTCTCATCGAAGACCGACTCGCGAACCATTCTTGATGCGAATGGAGCAGAGGCTCTCCTCGGCCGTGGGGATATGCTGTACTTGGCTTCCGGAACCGGACGCCTCGCGCGTCTGCATGGGTCCTTTGTGTCGGACGACGATGTCCGCTCGGTGGTCGAGTTTGTGAAGAAACAGGCCCTGCCGATCTATAACCAGGAGCTGCAGTCCCTCAAGTTGGAGGAGGCGGCTGAGGAAGAGGCGAAAGACGAGGTGTACGAGCAAGCGAAAGAACTGGTGCTGTCGACGGGGCAGGCCTCAGCTTCACTGATCCAGCGCCGACTGCGGGTCGGCTATCCTCGGGCGGCGCGCATGATCGAACAGATGGAATCGGAAGGCATTGTGGGGGCGGCGGGTCGTGATGGGCGTCGAGAGGTGCTTGGACGGCGCGGCCCAGTTGGCGCGGCGGAAGTATGATGCGCTGGTGGCTTGTTGTTCCATTGAGTGTCCTATTGGCCTTGCCTGCCTGGGCGGCAGATGGACCGGTCGATGAAAAAGCCTTGCAAGAGGTTCGTGAAGTCGTCAAACAGCTGCAAGCGCGATACGAGAAGATGAAGGATCTCCAGGCGGACTTTTCTCAGAAAACCAAGATTGAAGGATTTGAGCGGCCTGTGACGTCGTCCGGCAAGGTCTATATCAAAAAGCCAGGCCGCTTACGGTGGGACTACTTGGATCCGGCGACCGAGCAAATCTATGTGAACCAGGAGGACGTGAAGGTCTACGTTCCCGAACATAAGCAGGTCTTGGTCGGGAAGCTCACACAGATGGCTGCCTCCAAGGCGCCATTGGAACTATTGCAGGGAGCGGCCAAATTGGATGAATCCTTTGAGATTGAGCCCACCAGGGGAAGAGATCGCGGAGTCGGTGGGATGCCGCTCATCACGCTGATTCCCAAAGCCAAGGAGCAGGAATCCACTCAGAATCTTCAGAAGATCGTTGTCGAGGTCTTCCCTAAAACCTATTTTATCCGTACGGTGTCCCTCCATGAGGTCAGCGGCAATGTTGCCGTCTTCGAGTTTTCGAACTTGAAACCAAACCTGGGATTAGGTAATGAGGTGTTTGACTTTAAGACACCGGCGGATGCGGAAGTCGTCCGGGCTCCGGTGTTGAATGGGCCGTAAGCGGTCATTGGTCAATGATCAATAGTCATGGCTAGGATCTGGTGCATTTCTCATTGAGGAATGACTACCGACCATTGACCGAGAACCGTATTGGCGAGAGGGATTGAGATAAGTGCAGAGTCTTGTGAGCAATGTGATGGACAGGGTTACCCAAGCGGTCACCGCCCTGGATTTTGACCGGCTCCACCAAGAATATTGGGATCAGAACGAGTTTCTCGTCATCAAGCAGTTCTTGCCCCGTGCCTTCGTTGAGGAGGTGCTTGTTCCTCAGGCCCAGGGCGTGAAAGCGGAACTCAATCGAAACTACATTCCCGGCCACAAGAAGGGCGGGAGCGTCAGTTATTATACCGTGCAGGAGAAAGCCCCCCGCTTTCTCGACCTCTATCGGTCCGAGTCATTCCGGGCATTCCTAAATCGGCTCGTTGAGGCAAAACTGATGTTCTGTCCAGACAACGATCCCCATTCCTGCGCCCTCTACTACTACACTGAACCGGGTGACCACATTGGGTTCCACTACGATACGTCATACTACAAGGGCGCTCGCTACACGATTCTGATGGGGCTTGTTGATCGGTCAGCCCAGTGCAAGCTGGTGTGCGAACTGTTCAAGGACCATCCGACCAAGCCGACCCGGCATCTTGAGTTAGTGACTGAGCCGGGGGATATGGTGATTTTCAACGGTGATAAACTCTGGCATGCGGTCACGCCTCTCGGAGAGGGTGAGGAGCGGATTGCCTTAACAATGGAGTATGTCACCAATCCTGAGATGGGCACTGTCAAACGGCTCTATTCCAACCTCAAAGACTCCTTCGGCTATTTCGGTTTCACTGCGGTCTTCAAGCGCGCTCTAGGTCTCAGCCGGTCTAAGTGATGTAAATCCCTTCTTGTTTGATCGCCCTTCCTGATTCACCGTGTCTCGAAGATCATGCCACGCCGATGGCATGGCGAAGTATCGTGCATAACTCTTCTCGCTCCCACGGTTTGGTCAAACGGGCATAGGCGCGTAGAGACCCTAGGTTCCTATTTGAAGCCGTTAAGACGATCACGGGAAGGGTGGGATGTGAAACTTGGAGCTTCTCCAAGATCGAGCAACCATCTCCATCAGGTAGGCCGAGATCGAGGAGGATGGCATGGTAGGCATTTTGTTCGATGGATGAAAAGGCCTGGCGACAGGTCTGTGCACAGTTAACATGGAATCCTTCAAACTCGAGCAAGTCTTGTAAGGCCATTGCGATATCAGGGTCATCCTCGACAACCAAAATGGAACGCGCTGTGCTCGCTTCGATCCTCACGGTTGTGTCTGGACTCAGCTTGTGATCTGGGTCTAATGCCGGCTGCGGGAGATTTATCTCAGAGTCGACGAGGGGGAAAGGGGCTGTCTGAACCGGCCCACTTGGTTTCGTGGCAATGGGATGAGTGGCAGGCCGGGCTGTGCCTCTTCGAGGAGGCACAGCACCGGCGGCAACGGCGGAAGGTGGCAGTGCTGCTCTGGATGGGCAGGATCCAAAGGGGGAATCAGATGGTGAGGAAGAGGGAGACCTCCTTACCATGTGAGTGACTGTCAGCTCCATACCGTGCTCCATTTTGTCTAGTGGTTACGAGATAACCCACAAGGCTCCATGACTCTTGCCAATAGATTAAGCAACGTCCATTCCAGGATGGCTGACTAAGGAATACGAGTGTAAGCATTTGATTATATGTGTATGTACTAATAATACATGATCGTCTGATATGCGGGACTGTATCGAGCTGATACAGCAGCTGTCTCATGTGAGACGGCGGAACTGTCTCGGGAATGTTCAGGGCCAGGGTGCAGGATTATTGATGCAGGTGCTTCATGGCGGCGGCGCAGAGGATAATGAAGAACCCCATCCACAGGGCGGCGCGCTGGAAGGGAATAACCTCGTAGGATTCTCCCTCATCGGCTTCATCGTCTGACTTAAAAATGACCGTGTAGAGGAACAGTGTGAGAAGCCCCAGCACAAGAAGAAGCTTAATCATGAAGACTATGAGGTACTTGGAGTGGTACTGGATCCCGCTTCCCGTTTGTGAAGTAATGACCTGATTGACGTAGTGGAGATTCACACCGCCGGTGAACAGCAGGACGACTACGAGAATGCCGGCGACTTTCTTGTAGTGCCGGTAAAAAATATCCGTGATGGGTTTGATCTGATCCTTTGGAACGGCTTTCTCTAGTCCGGGTGTCACCGCCATGACGAGAAATGCCAAGCCGCCGATCCAAATAATCGCTGAAAGTAGATGAAACCAGTGATTGATGATCGGAATGAGGGTGTTCAGATCGGTGGTGATACTTTGGAGCGCGTCCATTTGGAAACCAGGCAGAAGAGAATCGTAAGGAGTGGGGGATTTGAGGATGGGCCTCTAGGTCTTCACCCCTGGCGCCTTATCCCTTGTCCTTTACGTTAAAGTTAAAGACAGGTGCGTCATTGCCGAATCGTTTCTTGCGTAGCTCTTCCATGAGTTCAACGGTGATAAGCGGTACATTGTTTTCGCGGGCGTGCTTTTCCACGCCTTTCTTCACCATCGCACGTAGGAAGTAGGGGATACGGCTCAATCGGAGAGCAGACGCATCGTCCCACGCGATATCGGTCTCTTCCAAGACATTGAACGCCACCTTAATTTTCTCGCCGCCTTTCGGGGTGTAGAGGCACCACTGATCTTCATCCAGCCAGTCACCGTGGTCGACATAGGGGCGGGCGCGGCACCCTCCGCAGATGTCAGTATATTCACAGTCACCACATTTCCCCTTGAGTTGGGGATAGCGAAAGGAGTTGAAGATATCCGATCGTTCCCAGAGATCAACGAAGCTCTGTTGACGGATATTCCCTGCCGACAGCGGCATATAGGGACAAGGGGTTAACTCACCGTTCGGCGTTACTCGGGCATAGTTGGTGCCAGCCAGGCATCCTCCCCCCATATATCCAGTTGCCTTGGTGATTGGGGAGTTAGGGTCTTTCTCATAGGCCAGCCGTTTGAAGTGCGGAGCGCAACGGGCACGGACCAACATGCCTTTGTAATTATCTTGGCAGTCAACGAGGTAGCCAAGGACCTCTTCATACTGAGCGGGAGTGATATCCGTCAGCTCTTCGCCTCGTCCCGTACACACCATAAAGAACACGTTCATGACACGGGCGCCAAGTCGGTGCGCCCAGTCAATGACTTCAGGCAGCTCTCGATAGTTCATCGGCTGAGCACTGAAATGCACTTGAAATTGGAGGCCATTCCGCTTGCTGGCTTCAATGCCGGCTACCGCAGCTTCCCACGCTCCTGGAACGCCACGGAACGTATTGTGTTTCACTGCGTCCAATGAATCAATGCTGATGCCAACACCCATCACGCCGATTTCTACAAGCGTTTTGGCCATCTGGTCATCGATCAGCATCCCGTTTGTGCCGAAGACCACCATAAAGCCAAGTTTAACGGCGTAACGAGCAATGTCGAGAATGTCAGGACGCACCAGTGGTTCGCCACCAGTAATGACAAGAAGGCACCCCTTATTCACTTCTGCGATCTGTTCAATGAGCCGGTAGCACTCTTCGGTGCTCAGCTCGTCGTCCCCACCAGCTGCTTTGGTTGTCGCATCAAGATAACAGTGATCGCATTTGAGGTTGCAACGCTTGGTCAGGTTTAGCGCAACGAGGTAGGGCTTGAAGTCGTCAACCGTCCGGCCATCAAACGGCCCCTCCCCCTTTGGCGTAGGGGTGAAGAACTGGGCAATTTGTTGCTGCAAAGAGCCCAAGACACCTGAAGGACCATTGAAGATGGGAAGAGATTTACCCATGGTGTATCGTATCGGGTGCTGAGAACGAAGACTCGTCAGAGGAAGGCGCTGGGGGCCAGCACCAAAAGCTCAGCATGCGAAACTTATCCGCGTCCTTTTCCGGTGAGGTCGGCAATCATGTCCTTGAGATTACCAGTCTTCATCGCTTCGGCCATATACCCCTTTGCCTGCTCGATCCCTTCATCGGCGACCTCAATCGTGATCAGGGTCGCGCCGATTTTCTCGGCATGCTTGAGAATGAGCGATCTGGTGCAATCCCGCATGAAGCCTTCCGGAGCTCGATCCAATCTGGCTTGTGCGTCGTCTGTCCAGGTATAGGGTGAGGCGGCTTCGACATGACCATTCGCCTCATTCCCGTTCGACGCTGCAACGGTGGCTTCCGCGACCGGCGAGGTGCCGGTGCCTTTGTTGGAGAAAATCGGCGTATAGTCTTCAGATGCGGCCTCTTGAATGGTCGGCGCCGCATATTCAAGCGTGATGGTCGTCATGCCTAATTTCCGTGCGCTCTTTTCAATCCTGGCCTTCGCACGTCTCCGCTGAAAGCCGGCCGGCACGGCACGGATTGCTTCTTTCGCATCCTTGGTCCATTGCATTGGCACGTCGTCGTAGGCCACGTCCGTTTCCAATTCACCTTCAGTTGTCGCGGCTACTTCGAAAATCTTCTTATCGACCTGTTTGAATTTTGTCCCATCCGCACTGCACACCGGACATTTGACCGGGCTGTCTCCCTTCCCGATGTAGCCGCAGCCGTCACAGACGAAATAGGTTTGCCCCATGCGGTCTAGGTAGGCCTGTGTGGAGGCGTTGATCTCTTTGGGTTTCTCCTCAACAATCTGGGTCATAATTCCGCTCAATGTCGGACCCATGAGATCTTTAGTCACGCCCTCATCGGCTTGCATCTTGTCGCGGTCGATACCCGCTGCGTCCAAGCTGCCGCCAAGCGCACGCATGGCGTCCATGGCGCCTTTGGGCAGAATGTGTCCGATCGCGGAGTCAACGACGGTATTACTGATGATGGTATGTCCTTTTTCGATGGCATACCGATGAATGGCTGTCTTTGCCACGCCGCGCGCGAAGACCGGGATCTTTTCCATCCGCCGCAGCGCTTCTTCCGTCCAGGCAATGGTGTACTCGGCCTGTGTATCGATCGGAGGCACGTATTTGCGGTTGGAGATCAGCACATTACAGGGGGCGCTCCTCAATAGATTCTCGGTGTTGCTGCCGACGTCCATGTCCTCGTCGCTATGGACGCCGATGCGCCCGACGATGAGCAAGGCCGGGACATCTTTCCGGACGTACTGAATGATTTTTTCGAATGCTTTGCCGTCCAGCAATGTCGTTTTCACATCTGTTTGCTCGGCCTGGGCGATTTCGCGGGAAATGTCCAAATGAGACTGGTAGATCTTAGCCAAGCCGCTGTCGATAATTTCTTCGTGCAGCTTTTCTTGCTCCTTGAAACGAAAGACTTTACCGGCTTCTTCGTTCAGGACACCAGAAATGCTGTGGAATGCCGCGTAGTGGAAGTAGGGATCGAAGGCCGCAATCGCCTCCACCGGCATATTGAAGGCCTTGCCGAGGGCTAAGCCGGTCATCAGTCCACCGAACGAGTAGGGGCTTCCGTCGACAGCCACGACGATCTTTCCGCCGGTTAGTGGCTGAACGTTCTTGATGATCAGCATGTCGGAGTTACGGACCCGGCGGACCACGCGCTCTGTGTTGCTGCCGATGACGCTGTCTTTGACCGCTCCGACCCCCAAAGCGCCCATGATGACGAGGTCATACCCGTTGGTGTTGATGTCCTCGGCCAGCACCTTCCAGTTACGTCCTTCGAGCGATCGCCGTTCAATGGGGAGATTCGCTTCGTTACATTTCTTGTCGACGTAGTCAAGGTAGGAGTCAGTGATGATTTGGAGTCCTCGGGTAATCAGCGAGTCGTGGATCTGGCGCTGACGATCAAGCTCCTTCTCGTCATGGTATTCCTCTGGGAGGCCCGCTTCCATCTGCTTGAAGCGTTTATCGTGCATCTTCGCGGCGTAGACATGGCTTCCTACGATCTTGGAACCGAAGGTTTTTGCCAAATGAACGCCGACATCCACTGCGGTATTGGAATGGTCAGAGTTATCGACCGGAATATAGATTGTCTTATACATTGCGGCGCCTCCTTAAGGCGCGAATTGGTCAGAAGGAGAGGAGTCGTAATTGTATGAAAATTAATATGATTAACGCGTTAACAACGCCTCCAAAGATGCGGGATGATAGCACTGGCTCAAACGGGAATGCAAGGTATCAGGAGGGACACGCTGAGTGTAAAGAAGGTGCATTTGTGGTCAATGAATGACGTATGGCGCCTGTTCACCTGGTAGAGGTGGCTCTTGGTTCAGCCATCTGTGAAGGCGAGGGGGTTGGTCTGCTGGAGCGGATGATTTCTTCGATCGAAAGCAAGGCTTCCCGTCCGGAATTGCCTTCGATCCCTCTGCTGAGGTTTTGGTCGGCATAGGCCGGTTCTCCCGATGACTGGGACAGGGATCCGGTCCATCGACGAGGATCGCGGCTACCTTGTTTCCGTTCCCAGGCGCGGAGACAGGCCTTGGCGATAATCTTATTGAGAGGGGCAGGGTTATAGAGAAGCTTCCTGATACTGGTCGGTGTCAGCATCAAGGGGTTATAGCCGGCGGACAAATACCCCTCTTCCAGTAGGCGTTGTTCCAGGTCAGTATTTGGCTGGATGCCTAAGAAAAACATCAATGGAAACACACGCTCTTCGCCAAGAATCGAGGCCACCATCTTGTAGGACTCGACGCTTTGAAGCAGGCTCTCTTCCGTCTCCTTAGGGCTATTGAGGGAATAGTTGAGGATGACCTTGCCCTTGAAGCCGGCCTCTGCCAAATAGCGGCAGCCATCGTACAAGCGTTCCAGCTTGAATCCCATGTGGAGATTGTTCAGGACCTCCTGTGAACCGGAGGTGATGGCCACCTCCAAGTCGCCGACCCCAGAACGGACCATCAGCTTGGCAAACTCAGGGGTAATCAATGAGGTTCTGATGTAGCCGGACCACTCGATCTCGAGCTTTTCCGCCACAATTCGCTCAAGGATTTCCGTACATTGCGGATAGGCTTCCTTGCCCGTAATGAATTGGGCATCTGTGAACCAGAAACGACGGGCACCCCACTGATGGTAATGTTGCGAAATATCTTTGACGACCATCTCCGGTGGCCGGTACCGCACCCGCTTTCCTTCAATGTAGGGATAGAGGCAGAAGGCGCAGTCATATGGGCAGCCTCGCTTGGATTGCACACCGATCGATTCACCAATATATTTCCCATATTGAGGGAAGATCGAGGTGAGATAGGGCAGATCGACCGTGAGTGCATCTAACAGCGCGGGGGAACCCTGCTGGCCTTTTCGAATCTGGTTACCTTCTTTGACAATGTACCGCTCATCTTCAATCGAGCGGCCTTCAATGACCTTTAGGATGGCGTCTTCCCCTTCGCCAAGGATGCCGATTGTGCCTTCCGGGAGTTTTTCGATCAACTGATCGGCAAACGCCGTAAAGGCTCCGCCGCCGATCATGATCTGGGATTTGGGGAACTCCTTGCGGATCAGCGCCGGGTACGACAGGATCGTATAGATGTGATTGTAATAGCGATAGAGCTGCTTGACGCCTGCAATGGAGGCGGTGATTCGCTTGAACGGGTTGCTGGCAAAATAGAAATTAAACGCATGCTCTAACGACGAATCGCCCTCATGCGGCGAAAAGATCTGAATGTCCCGCCATGAAAAGCAGACCAGGTCCGGCTTGAACTCCGTCGCGGCGTCGCGAATGGCTTGGCTGCGCTGCGCGACTGGAAACAACGAGAGATCGAGAATGCGCTGACGTACATCCGGTTTTCGCCGGTGGATAAAATCCGCCAAGTAGGTGATCCCAATGGGATAAACCATCTTGCAGGGGAGGAAGATGTAGAGAATCGAAGTCATGGTCGAGACGTTATTGCTTTGAAAGGTGAGAGCGTTGGAACCTCAAGAACCTGACGCCTTGTTACCTCGTAAACGTGAGCACTCTCATTTCGTGGCGACGTGTATTGCGACGATACCACCGCTGAGGTTCTTGTATGACACCTGACGAAACCCGGCATCGCGTAGGACTTGGCATAACCGTTCTTGGTCGGGAAATGTCCGGATGGACGCGGGAAGGTACTCGTAGACGCCGGTGCGATCACGGGCGACGATGGTACCGACCCAGGGCAGTAGTTTGAACGAATACCAATCGTACAATGTTCGTAACCAACCGAATACCGGACGCGAAAACTCCAAGCACACAAAGCGCCCACCGGGTTTCATGACACGGCGAATTTCTCGCACGGCACCTGGTAAATCCCCGACGTTGCGCATGCAAAAGCCGGTGGTGACTGCGTCGAAGGTGTTGTCTCCGAATCCCAGATGTTCCGCGCTGGCCTGCAAGCAGGTGACTTTGTCGGTGAGTCCTTTGCCACCGATCTTCTTGAGGCCTTCAGCCAGCATCGCATAGTTCAGGTCTGACGCGATCACGCGCCCCTTGGGTCCCATTCGAGACTCGAGTAGGAGGGCAAGGTCAGCCGTACCGGATCCGACGTCGAGTGCGATCCCCCGTCCGACGGGCGTAATGAAGGACGCGGTAATCTTCTTCCAGTGATAATGCAGACCGAAACTCAACAGTGTGTTATTTAGGTCGTAGACGCCCGCGATGGAGGTGAACATCCGTTGCACGGCATCTTCGCGGGCCTGGCCGGACCAGGTGGACACCACCTTCGCCGGGGGCTTGGAATCCTGTGTCAATGGACGACGGTCGGTTTCCACCATTTAACGGTGGTAGCACCCGGTTTCAAGCTTTGTCAAGGTGAAGGGTGGAGCCCTTTGTCAAGCCGGCGCCGTCTTTCAGCATGAGCCGAGCAGAAGAAAAGTGACGTGATGCGGGTGTGCGATACATGGATAGTGTTGCTAATGTTTGCCCTGTCCGAATTTTGGAGCGGACTCGCGTGATGAGACAGTGGAGCAAAATGGTATAATCCCGCGCCTATGGGAAATTCCATCATCATCAAAGGCGCGCGGGAAGGCACAACGGGTCATCTGAGATCGGGGAGATATGGGCGAAACGCGCGTTGACCTGCAGCATTTGCTCGAAGATCTGCGCGATGCCTATCCGGGCGCGCTCGAAGAAACCATTTTGACCGAAGTGGTGGCCAATTCGCTCGACTCCGGTGCCACCTGCCTCCGGCTCACGGCCAACCCGGCTTTGTCGACGTTGACCATCGTAGACGACGGATCGGGTATGAGGCGAAGGGACCTGGTGCGGTATCACGATCTGGCCGCCAGTACGAAGACACGGGGCCACGGCATCGGATTCGCCGGAGTCGGGATCAAACTTGGGCTGCTGGTTTGTGAAGACGTGGTCACCGAAACGCGTCGGGGTAAGGAACATGTGGCGAGCCGCTGGCACTTGGCGGGACGGCATAAAGCGCCGTGGAAATGGATTCCACCATCGGGGTTGGTGACCGATCATGGTACGGCGGTGCAGCTCAAGCTGCACAATGCGCTCTCGCCGCTCTTGGACGAAGGCTTTCTCGAAGGGACGCTGCGGCGACAGTATCAACCCCTGCTGGAGCCGGCGTTTGATGAGATGCTGGTGGCGCATTATCCAAAAGGCTTCCGGTTCGAGGTCAATGGCCGAGTGCTGGAGCGTCAGCCTATTCACGGCGCGGAAGTATCGAAACTCGCGATCTGCCTGGCGCGCAAGCGCAAGCCGTCGGCCGTCGGCTATCTGGCCCGAAGCGAGTCTCCGTTTCCGGACGACCAGCGCGGTCTGGCGATCAGCACATTCGGCAAGGTGATCAAGCATGGATGGGACTGGTTGGGGATTACACCGGCTGCTCCGGACAGAATGGCCGGAATGATCGAGGCACCGGCGCTGGCTGCCGCTCTCACGCTCAACAAGGGAGATTTTGTTCGTGTCGGGACGCGGGGCGCGCTGTATCTGGGGTATCGCAAGGCGATTCAAGAAGCGGTTTTGCAGCAGCTGGCCTATTGGGGCGATGTCCGTGAATCCGGCGACAGAGCCGGCCGCCGAGCGGTGCGGCCGATGGAGCGCGATCTGGAAACAGTCCTCGTGGACCTCGCTGAAGAATTTCCGCTACTGGCGTCGCTGGTCGAGCGACGAGCCGGTGGGCAGAAGCGATTACCCATCGGACAATCCAGTTCAATGGAGAACGGGCAGGGATTTCTCGCCGTGTCTGTCATGAGCGGTACGGAAGCCGTCGAGGACGGGATGACTCCTCCGGAGGCAGCCCAGGACCCTGACGAAGTCCCGCAGCTGGCCGAGGCAACGCAAGGAGAGGCGAAGCCCCAGGTGGAATCTTCGGCCGGAGTCGCTGTCGTTCCGGGACCAAGAGGACGGTCGCGGCCAGGTCATTATGGGCTCAGCATCCGGTTCGAATCACATGAAGGAGATCCGGACCTTGGCCGTCTCGTTGAATCCACCGTCGTCGTCAACGACGCGCATCCCGCCTATCGTCGAGCCGTGGCCTCTCGGTCTGAGGGATACCATATTGCCCTTGCCGTCGCGTTGGCCCTGGCGCGTTTGGCTGTGCCGCCCGCTGAAGAGCACGAGTTCGTGACCGCGTTTCTCGCCCGCTGGGGCGAAGCCCTCGATGGTCCGCGCCGCAAGTCCCGCAAGCGATCGTAACCTTCGCCGATTCGATGCCGCAGAATGGTATAATCCCGCGGCTATGGGAAATTCGATCGTCATCAAAGGGGCGCGGGAGCATAACCTCAAAAACATCGACGTGGAAATTCCACGCGACAAACTGGTGGTGATCACCGGCTTGAGCGGGTCCGGTAAGTCGTCGCTCGCCTTCGATACGATCTACGCGGAAGGACAGCGGCGGTATGTCGAGTCGCTCTCCGCCTATGCGCGGCAGTTCCTGGAACAGATGGGGAAGCCGGATGTCGATTCAATTGAAGGCTTGTCTCCCGCGATCTCGATCGAACAGAAGAGCACCAGCCACAATCCCAGATCTACCGTAGGCACGGTCACAGAGATTTACGACTATCTCCGGCTGCTCTTCGCACGTATCGGGCGGCCCTACTGTTTTCAATGTAGCGAAGAAATCACCGCACAGACCGTGCAACAAATGGTCGATGCGATTGCCTCGGTGCCGGAAGGCATGAAGTTCCAGATCCTGGCTCCGATCGTGCGTGGGCGAAAGGGAGAATACCGAAAGGAACTGCTGGAGATGCGCAAGGCGGGCTATGTCCGCGCGCGTGTCGACGGCAAGATTGTCGATCTTGGGGAAGACCTCACACTCGATAAGCAGAAAAAGCACACGATTGAGATCATCGTCGATCGATTAGTGATGAAATCCGGCGAGGCGCTCCTGCGGCGGCTGGCGGATTCAGTCGAAACGTCCGTGAAGTTGACCGGTGGGTTGGTTGGTGTGTTGACCGAAGACGGCCAGACCAGGCTCTACAGCGACCGGTTGGCTTGTATCAAATGTGGCGTGAGCTATCCAGAAGTGACGCCTCGGGTGTTTTCCTTCAATAGTCCGCATGGTGCCTGTCCGGCTTGCGATGGTATCGGCTATGCCATGACACCAGGTGGCCAGGAGGAAGAGGACTTCACGCTACTGGAGCCCTGCACAGTCTGCCAGGGGGCCAGGCTCAGACCAGAAAGTTTGTCCATCAAATTGGCCAAGCTGTCGATTGCCGAGGTGACCAGCCTCTCGGTCCGCACAGCGGCTGATTTTTTCCTGTCGCTCAAGTTCACCGACCGAGAGCTGGTGATTGCCCATAGGATCCTCAAAGAGATTCGCGAACGGTTAGGGTTTCTCGTCAATGTGGGCCTGGACTATCTGACGCTTGATCGCGCCGCGGCGACCTTGTCTGGAGGCGAGGGGCAACGGATCAGGCTAGCCACGCAGATCGGGTCAGGCTTGGTGGGGGTGTTGTATATCCTGGACGAACCGTCTATCGGACTCCACCAGCGCGACAATCGGCGATTATTGCAAACCCTGCTTAGATTGCGGGATCTCGGCAATACAGTGGTGGTAGTCGAGCATGATGCCGAGACGATGATGGCGGCTGACCACGTCTTGGATATGGGCCCTGGCGCCGGTTCGCAGGGTGGGCATGTCATCGCACAGGGGACGCCTCAGCAGATCATGGGCGATCCCAACTCATTGACCGGCCAATACTTGCGTGGAATTCAGACCGTCTCAGTACCTCAACGGCATCGAAAGCCGAGGGGGACACTGTCGGTAGTGGGGGCACAGAAGCATAATCTGAAAAATGTGACGGCGCGCATTCCGATGGGCCTCTTCACCTGCGTGACGGGGGTCTCCGGATCAGGAAAAAGTACGCTGGTACTGGAGGTGCTCTTCCATTCGCTTTCTCAACTGCTCTACCACAAGAAGCCGAAGATCGATGGGTGCAAAGACCTAAGGGGTGTTGATGCGCTCGACAAGGTGATCGATATCGATCAATCGCCCATCGGGCGGACACCGAGGTCGAATCCTGCCACCTATACAGGCCTGTTCGGGTACATCCGCGATCTCTATTCCAATCTGCCCGAGTCCCGCGTCCGCGGTTATAAGCCGGGGCGATACAGCTTCAACGTCAAGGGTGGCCGGTGCGAGGCCTGTCAGGGAGACGGGCTCATCAAGATTGAAATGCACTTCCTGCCGGATGTCTACGTGACCTGCGAGGTCTGTAAGGGGCAACGGTACAACCGCGAGACGATGGAGATTTTGCATAAGGGCAAGAGCATCGCTGATGTGTTGAACATGACGGTGGACGATGCGTTGGAGTTCTTTGAACACATTCCATTGATCAAAGCGAAGCTCCAAACCCTCCATGATGTAGGCTTGCACTATGTGAAGCTCGGCCAGTCAGCGACGACACTTTCCGGCGGAGAAGCGCAGCGCGTGAAGCTGTCGCGGGAGCTCTCCAAACGAGCGACCGGCCGGACGATGTACATTCTTGATGAACCGACGACGGGCCTCCATTTCGCCGATGTGCAACGATTGCTGGATGTACTGGATCGGCTGGTCGAAGCCGGCAACACGGTGCTGGTGATCGAACATAATTTGGATGTTATCAAGAATGCGGATTGGATCATCGACCTGGGGCCGGAAGGCGGAGATCGCGGCGGTGAGATTGTCGCCGAAGGGCCGCCGAAAGACATCGCGAAAGTGAAGCGGTCGTATACTGGACAGGTGTTGAAAGAAGCTGGGGTGGGATGAGGCGTGCAGAAGGGTGAACATTCCGGGTTCGCCGTAATGCGATGAATCCTCGTGTGACCTGGTCCCTTCTCCTATTGGCTGTACGCCTTACCGGACGAACTGACGGAATGGCACCCAACACTTTCACAGCAAATGAGTGACAATTGGCGCTACGGCGAAGCCTCCATGCTCAGCCCTTCCGCCCGCCTTGAAGAAAGGAAAGGGGAAGTGATGGTTGATGGCGCTAATGGCCCTCAGCCACGTTTGATATTGATTCAGGAGAATAATGCCTCCCTTGACGTTGTTCTTGGATCAGTGGGCGATTATCAATTTACTCCAAGATCCTTCATGTGTGTCACAGCGAGAGAGGCTGGTCTTGCTCTGCAAAAGCGGAGCTTGCACTTTGGTTTTGACAATTTGGTATGTCCAGGAAGCAATACGAGATGGTAACAAAGATAGGGCTAGAGACCTTTGCCGAAAGATCGAAATGTTTTCAAAGGAAGTTCCATGTGTCTGGATTAGGTTGAAGACTGACCTGCAAGAAGACGAGGTCGCTGAGGATTTCTTCAGTTCCAATGGAATACCCTACTATAAGCGCAGCCCATTTTGCGAAGGGGTTCTTGCCATTTTCCCTGAGTTAAATAGGCATCATGATGTTGAGAATATTAGGAAGGAAGGATTGGTTTGGTTTTCCAAGAGGCCAAAGCTCTTTCACGGAGCATTTGCTGAGCAATTGAAGTATCCCAGTATCAAGTCGAAACTCAAATCGACGGTTCTGGCGACGGTTGGACGAAAAGGTTTATCCCGAGAAGAGCAGAAGCAGTTCGTTCAGATGCTTCTTCCATCTCAATTCCCTGGGGGCTTGGTAATAGCCGACGAGTCAAAACGACAATATCTTCAAGCAATGGATATCAAGAAGTTCCGCGCCCTGTCTTTTGAGGCAGCACTATCGGAAGCAACAACAGCCGACACTCAGGCGCGCCCTACCGAACAAGACCTGGTGGATTTGCAGAATGCAGTCAGTTTGGTCCCATATGTCGATGTTGTGGTTCTTGACGCTAAATTCCGCAAATATGCCTTGACCGTAAGGAAGAATTGGAAAGGTGCAGAGCCATTAGCCGAATGTTTCGATAATGTTGACGCCGCGCTGGATTACATCGAAATACAAGCCCGCAGATGCTAGCGCAATACGCCCGCTTGCAGCTCCACTGGTAGACCACTACAATATCGCGCAATTCATCCCGACCGTCGAGCGAAGGGGGATATCGGTATGCCAAAGGCAAAGAAGACTGACTCAAGTGCGAAGCCTGAAAGTGCCGCCAAGAAATCCACGCCATCAGCTCCGGCTGCTCCAACTACCGCCGAAGATTTCGAAAAGCTCGGCGTCTTTTACATGGGACGCCCCTATGATCTCGCCGCGAAACAGGCCAGGCCGGGTTGGCTCCTGTACGATTCGAAAGATCTGGTGACGCACGCGGTCTGCGTCGGTATGACTGGCAGCGGCAAGACCGGCCTCTGTCTGGCTCTGTTGGAAGAAGCGGCGATCGATAACATCCCAGCCATTATCATCGACCCCAAAGGCGACCTTGGTAATTTGATGCTGACGTTCCCGTCTCTCAAGGGCGAGGACTTCCAACCCTGGATCAACGAAGACGACGCGCGTAAAAAAGGTTTGTCACCAGCAGACTACGCTCAGGCACAAGCAGAACTCTGGACGAAGGGCTTGGCTGGTTGGCAACAGGATGGCGCTAGGATTCAGCGGCTGCGGGATGCAGCGGATGTGGCGATTTACACCCCTGGCAGCAACGCGGGGTTACCGGTTTCCATACTGAAGTCGTTCGCCGCCCCAGCTGCCGACGTGCGGGAAGATGCGGAGTTGCTGCGTGAGCGTATCAGTACGACGGTCACGAGTTTGCTCGGCTTGCTCGGCATCGAGGCCGATCCGATTCAGAGCCGTGAGCATATTCTCCTCTCCACGATTCTCGATCAGACCTGGAAGAAAGAAGAGGATCTTGATCTCGCATCATTGATCCAAGCCATCCAATCGCCACCGGTGTCGAAGATCGGGGTTATGGATGTCGATTCGTTCTTCCCATCGAAGGATCGGTTCGCCCTTGCGATGAAATTGAACAATCTACTTGCTGCACCAGGCTTCCAGGCCTGGCTCGAGGGGGAAGCCCTCGATATTCAGTCGCTGATGTATACGCCGGCGGGCAAGCCGCGCCATGCGATCTTTTCCATCGCGCACTTGAATGATGCCGAGCGCATGTTCTTTGTCACGCTGCTTTTGAGCCAGATGGTGGGATGGATGAGGGCCCAGTCGGGCACGACCAGCCTGCGCGCTCTGCTCTATATGGACGAGATCTTCGGCTACTTTCCCCCGGTATCGAATCCTCCCTCGAAGCTGCCACTGATGACCTTGCTGAAGCAGGCGCGCGCGTTCGGCCTCGGGGTGGTCTTGGCGACGCAGAATCCCGTCGATCTCGACTACAAGGGCCTAGCCAATACTGGCACCTGGTTCATTGGGAGGTTGCAGACGGAGCGAGACAAGGCTCGTGTCTTGGAGGGCCTGGAAGGGGCTTCGACCAGTACTGGGAAGAGGTTCGACCGAGGCCGTATGGAACAAACCCTGGCTGGCCTCGGCAATCGGATCTTCCTGATGAATAACGTGCATGAGGACGAACCAGTAGTCTTTGAGACGCGCTGGTGCCTGTCCTACCTCCGGGGGCCGCTGACGAGGACGCAGATTAAGACGTTGATGGAACCGGTGCGTGGGGCCGTCTCTACTGGATCGAGTGCTCCAACTATCAAATCCACAAAGGGTGCTAAGGGAGGAGCACGCCCCATGCTGCCTCCGGATGTTCCGCAACATTTTATGCCGCTACGGGGC
>Ga0224500_10000332_pt1 | contig 33228 bp, 29 predicted proteins | sample SF_Oct11_sed_USG_FD_168126 | JGI IMG/M metagenome (GOLD analysis project Ga0224500, IMG submission 168126) | Sediment microbial communities from San Francisco Bay, California, United States - SF_Oct11_sed_USGS_4_1 | ecosystem: Environmental > Aquatic > Marine > Sediment | place: USA: California... | reverse complement strand
ACGAAGCGGTTCTCAAGGTCGCCCCACAGCAGCGTGGTGACGAGGATCGCGACCAGGATCAGCGCGCCGCCCATCGTCGGCGTGCCCGCCTTGGCGAGGTGCGTCTGCGGGCCGTCGTCGCGCACCGACTGGCCGATCTTCATCCGCGCCAGCCAGTCGATCATGCGCGGGCCGATCACGAACGAGATGACCAGCGCGGTCATGCAGGCGAGCACGGCGCGCAGCGTCAGGTAGCCGAAGACGTTGAACGCGCGGACGTCGCGCGCCAGCCACTCGGTGAGCCAGAGCAGCATCAGTGCGCCCCCCGCGAAGTCGCGGCACGAGCGCCGGAGGGCCGCCCCGAGGACGCCTGCGCGAGCGGGGCGGATGCCAGGCACCGTGCCCTCGCCCGCTCGCGCTGGCGACGGCCGACGCGCAGGTCGCACTCAACGCGGTGCCTTCCAACGAGGCCGCTCATTGCTCCCCCTCGGGGGGCAGCGCAGCGGCGTGCGCCGCAAGCGTGGGGGCCTTTCCGACCAGGGCGGCGACGACGCGCTCCATGCGCATGAAGCGCGAGCCCTTCACCAGCACCGTGGCACCGGGAGCGAGTTCGCCGGCGAGCGCTGCCGCGAGCGCGCCGGCGTCGTCGAAGTGGCGTCCGCGCGGCCCGAACGCGGCGACGGCGTCGCGCGACAGCGGCCCGGTCGCGAACAGGCGCTCGACGCCGGCTTCGCGCGCGTAGGCGCCGATCTCGCGGTGGTAGGCCGGGCCGGCGTCGCCGACCTCGCCCATGTCGCCGAGCACGAGCCAGCGCGGCGCGGGGGCTGCGGCCAGCACGTCGATCGCCGCGCGCACCGAGTCGGGGTTCGCGTTGTAGCTGTCGTCGATCACCGTCGCGCCGAGCGCCGCGCGCGCGACGGCGAGCCGCCCCGCCACCGGGCGGAAGCCGCGCAGGCCGCGCGCGACCGCCTCGAGCGACGCGCCCGCGGCGAGCGCGGCCGCCGCAGCGCCGATCGCGTTGTGCGCCATGTGGCGGCCGGGTGCTGCGAGCTCGACCGTCGCGCGTCCCTGCGGTGCGGCGATCGCCAGCGTCGAGCCGTCGGCGCGCAGCGCGATCTCCGCGCGGACGTCCGCCGCGGCGCTCGTGCCGAAGCCGACCACCCGGGCGCCCGCGCGCGCCGCGGCGTCGCGCCACACGCCGGCGTGCGGATCGTCGGCGTTGATCACCGCGATCCCGCCGGCGGGCAGCGCGCGAATCGCGTCGGCGTGCTCGTCGGCCACCTCGGCGACCGAGCGCATGAACTCCTGGTGCTCGCGCTGCGCGTTGTTGACCAGCGCGATCGTGGGCGCGGCGAGCGGGGCGAGCTCCGCCGTCTCGCCGCGGTGGTTCATGCCGAGCTCGATCACCGCGGCGCGGTGCGACTCGCGCAGGCGCAGGAGCGTGAGCGGCAGCCCGATCGCGTTGTTGAGGTTGCCGCTCGTCGCCAGCACGGCCCCGTCGTCGAAGTGGGCTCGCAGGGCAGCGGCCGTCATCTCCTTGACCGTCGTCTTGCCGTTGCTGCCGACGACGACGACGAGCGGGAGCGTGAAGCGCGCGCGCCAGCTCGCCGCGAGCCGGCCGAGGCCCGCGAGCGGGTCGTCGACGACCAGCACGTCGCCGGGCACCTCCGCCGCGCGGCTCGTCGCGACCATCGCGGCGACGGCGCCGCGCGAGCGCGCCTGCGCGACGAACGCGTGGCCGTCGAAGCGCTCGCCGGCGAGCGCGACGAAGAGGTCGCCCGGCTCGAGCGTGCGCGAGTCGGTCGAAACGCGCAGGAACGCCACGTTCGCGCCGCGCACTCGCCCGCCGGTAGCCGCCGCCGCCGTCGCGAGGTCCATCATGCACGCTCCCGCAGCGCGGCGCGCACTTCCTCGAGGTCCGAGTAAGGCACGCGCTCGCCGCCGCGCTCCTGGTAGTCCTCGTGGCCCTTGCCGGCGACGAGCACGACGTCGCCGGCCGCGGCGTCCGCGAGCGCGACGCGGATCGCCTTCGCGCGGTCGGCCTCCAGCCGCCAGTGGCGGTTGCCCGCGGCGCGCACGCCCTGCGCGATCGCCATCGCTATGGCGGCGGGGTCCTCGCTGCGCGGGTTGTCGCTGGTGATCACCACGCGATCGGCGAGCGTCGCCGCCACGCGCCCCATCTCGGGACGCTTGCCCGGGTCGCGGTCGCCGCCGCAGCCGAACACGCACACGAGGTGCCGCCCGGGCGCGACGGCGGCCCGCAGCGCGCCGAGCACCTTCTCGAGCGCGTCGGGCGTGTGCGCGTAGTCGACGACGCAAAGCGGCGCGTCGCCGCCGCCCAGCCGCTGCATGCGCCCCGGCGGCGGCTCGAGCACTTGCAGCGCCGCGAGCGCGTCGGCGAGCGGCACCTCGCTCCCGAGCAGCACGCCCAGCGTGCCGAGCAGGTTGAGCGCGTTGAACGAACCGGTTACCGCGACCTCGACCGCGCCCTTGCCCCACGGCGTCTCGACGTCCAGCGCCGTTCCGCGCGCGGTGGCGCGCACCGACGAAGCGCGCACGTCGGCGTCGGCGAGGCCGTAGGTGAGCACCCGGGGGCCCTTGCCGCGCAGCCGGCGCGCGAGGTCGGCGCCGAACGGGTCGTCGGCGTTGAGCACCGCGGCCACGAGCGTGGGCCACGCGAACAGCCGCGCCTTCGCGGCGCCGTACGCGGCCATCGTCCCGTGGTAGTCGAGGTGGTCGCGCGTGAGGTTGGTGAACAGCGCGACGTCGAACTTCGTCCCGTCGACGCGGCCCTGGTCGAGGCCGATCGACGAGACTTCCATCGCCACCGCGCGCGCGCCCTCGCGGGAGAGCCGCGCGAGCGTCTCCTGCAGCACGGCGGCGTCCGGCGTCGTCTGCGGCGCCGGCACGAGCGCGCCGACGAGCCCGCTGCCGAGCGTGCCGACGACGCCCGCGCGCCGGCCGGCGCGGTCGAGCGACTGCGCGATCCACTGCGAGCACGAGGTCTTCCCGTTCGTGCCGGTGACGCCGACCATCCACAGCTGCCGCGACGGGCTGCCGTGGATGAAGTCCGCGATGGCGCCCAGCCTGTGGCGCAGGTTCTCGACGGGCGCGTTGGGGACCGCGAGCGCCGCGTCGAAGCGGAAGCCCGCGGGCTCCCAGAACACCGCCGGCGCGCCGCGCCGCACCGCGTCGGGAATGAACGAGCGTCCGTCGACGCGCGCGCCGGGGAACGCGGCGAACGCGATGCCCGCCTCCACCGCGCGGCTGTCCGCGGTGATGCGCTGCGGGCGCACGGCGATGCGCGCGAGCAGCGCCGCCACGTCGAAGTCCGCCACGTCGCCGCCGCGCGTCACGTTTCCTCGCGCACCTGCGCCTCCTCGGGCGGCAGGATCACGTTGTTCGCCGGCGCGTCGGCGGGCACGCCGAGCAGGCGCAGGCTCGCGCCGGTGACGCTGGAGAAGACGGGCGCGGCGACCGCGCCGCCGTAGTACTGCCCAGCCGACGGCTCGTCGATCATCACCGCGACGACGATGCGCGGCGCCGAGACCGGCGCGAAGCCGACGAACGACGCGACGTACTTGTTGCCGTAGGTCTTGCCGTCGAGCTTGTGCGCGGTGCCGGTCTTGCCGGCCACGCGGTAGCCGACGACCTGCGCCTTCGGCGCCGTGCCGCCCGGCTGTGTGGCCATCTCCAGCATGCGCCGCACCGCGCGCGCGGTTTCCGGCCGGAACACCGGCTGTCCGGCGACCGCGGCGGCCGACTTGAACATCGTCGCGGGCTTGAGCTCGCCGTCGGTGGCGAAGACCGTGTAGGCGCGCGCGAGCTGCACGAGGTTGGCCGAGATGCCGTGCCCGTAGCTGATCGTCGCCTGCTCGATCGGCTTCCAGCCCTTCGCGGGGCGCAGCCTCCCGCTCACTTCGCCGGGGAAGCCGGCTCGCGCCGGCGCGCCGAAGCCGGCCGCGGCGAGCCTGCCGTGCATCCCCTCCGCGGGCAGCTGCAGCGCGATCTTCGCGGTGCCGATGTTGGAGGACTTCTGCAGCACCTCCTCGACCGTGAGCACGCCGTGCGGGTGCGCGTCGTGGATCGTGTGGCCGCCGAGGGTCATCGCGCCGCCCTGGGTGTGGATCGGCGTCGACGGCTTCACGATCCCGGCGTCGAGCGCCGCGGCGATCGCGAACGGCTTCATCGTCGAGCCGGGCTCGAACGTGTCGGTGAACGCGCGGTTGCGCATGCGGTCGCGCTCGACCTTGTCGCGGCGGTTGGGGTTGAACGCCGGCCAGTTCGCCAGCGCGAGCACCTCGCCGCTGGAAACGTCGAGCACCACCAGGCTTCCCGCCTTCGCCTTGTGCTGTTCGACCGCGGCCTTGAGCTCGCGGAACGCCACGAACTGCAGCCGCGAGTCGAGCGACAGCGCGAGGTCGCGTCCCGCCTGCGGCGCGCGCACGGCGGCGACGTCCTCGACGACTTCGCCGCGCCGGTCGATGATGACGCGGCGGCTGCCGGCCACGCCGCCGAGCCACGGCTGCTGCGCGAGCTCGATGCCTTCCTGTCCCGCGTCGCGGTCGCCGGTGAAGCCGACGACGTGGCTCATCACCTCGCCGCCGGGGTAGAAGCGGCGATACTCGTTCTCGTCGTTGAGTCCCTGGATGCGCAGCGCCAGCGCGCGCTCCGCCGCCTCCGGCGGAATGCGCCTGCCGAGGTAGACGAAGTCCCCGGCCGCCTCGACCTGCCGGCGCAACGCCGCCGGAGTGGTTTCGAGGATGCGGGCGAGCTCGGCGAGCTGCGCGGCGGTGGCCGAGAACCGGGACGGGAACGCCCACAGGCTCTTCACCGGTGTCGAGATCGCCAGCGCCTCGCCGTGGCGGTCGGTGATGCGCCCGCGGTGCGCGGGGACCTCGAGCTCGCGCGAGTGGCGCGCCGCGCCCTGTCCCTTGAGGAAGTCGTCCTCGACCGCCTGCAGCCACACCGAGCGCGCCGCGAGGCCCGCGAACAGCAGCGCCAGCGCGCCGAACACGATCGCGGCGCGCGAGCCCGACAGGTCGAGCCGCGGCGGCGCTTTCGCGGCGACGGCGGCCCTCACCTGTCGGCGCCCCCCGCGCCTGCGACATTCGTCGTTGCGCCGTCCCCCGAGGGAGCGGCGTTCGCCCAGCGGCGAGGGGCCCCGCGCGGAGCGAGGGGATCGACGCCAAGGCGAATCGCCGCATCGGCCGACGCGCCGGGCGTCGCAGGCCGCGACCAATCGAGGAGGCCGGCGCGACTCGCGCCTTGGGACGGCCCGGGGCTCGTGACGACCCCCACGCTTGCGACATTCGTCGCTGCGCTGCCCCCCGGGGGGGCGCGACTCGCGCCTTGGGACGGCCCGGCGGTCGTGACGACCCCCACGCTTGCGGCGTCCGCCGCTGCGCTGCCCCCCGAGGGGGCGCGACTCGCGCCTTGGGACGGCCCGGCGGTCGTGACGACCCCCACGCTTGCGGCGTCCGCCGCTGCGCTGCCCCCCGAGGGGGCGCGACTCGCGCCTTGGGACGGCCCGGCGGCGCTCGCGAGCGCCGGCAGCTCGACGATCTCGACGCGGCCCGGCCCGGCGTGCTGCAGCCGCAGCCGCTCGCGTGCGATCTTCTCGACGCGCGCCGGCATCGCCCACGTCGACTGCTCGAGCGAGAGCTGGCCGTACTCGGTCTCGAAGGCGCGCGCGCGCACCTGCTCGCGCGCGAGCTCGCCGGTCAGCTTGCGCGCCTGGTGGCGCGAGGTGACCAGCGACAGCGCGCAGGCGACCAGCACCGCGAGCAGCACGAGGTTCACGCGAGTCACGCCGCCGCCGTCCCTTCCGGCCACGCCGCCGCGGTGCGTTCGGCCACGCGCAGCACGGCGCTGCGCGCGCGCGGGTTCGCCGCGACCTCGGAGGGTCCCGGCTTCGTCGCGCGCCCGACGGCCGCGAGCGGCGGCGACGGCAGGTCGCGCGCGCGGATCGGCAGGCGCGCCGCGCGCTCGTCGCCGCCGAACGGAGCGCTCATGCGCGCGACGAACTGCTTGACGATGCGGTCCTCGAGCGAGTGGAAGCTGATCACGGCCAGGCGCCCGCCGGCGCGCAGCCGCCGCGCGATCGCGGGCAGCGCGGCCGACAGTTCGGCGAGCTCGCGGTTCACCGCAATCCGAAGGGCCTGGAAGGTCCGAGTCGCCGGATCCTGATGCCAATCACCCCGCGTGCGCGTGCCGACGGCTTGGGCGACGACCTCGCGCAACTCGCCCGTCCGGAGAATCGGCCGCGTCGCGCGTCGCGCGACAACTGCTGCTGCAATCGATCGAGCAAGCCGTTCTTCACCATAGTCGCGCAGGACCTCCGTCAGTTCGCGCTGCGGCACGCGCGCGAGGAACTCGGCCGCCGACTCGCCGCGAGTCGGATCCATCCGCATGTCGAGCGGGCCGTCGAAGCGCAGCGAGAAGCCGCGCGACGGGTCGTCGATCTGCGGCGAGGAAGTGCCAAGGTCGAGCAGCGCGCCGTCGATCGCATCGATGCGAAGCTCGTCGAGCGCCGCGGCAGCCTCCGAGAACCACGCGCGGCGGAAAGCGAAGCGCGCGTCGTCGACGCGCGCAGCCGCCGCAGCGGCATCGGGGTCGCGGTCGAGCGCGACGAGCCGTCCGCGCGGGCCGAGCCGCGCGAGGATCGCGCGCGCGTGGCCGCCGCGCCCGAACGTCGCGTCGAGATAAGTGCCGTCGTCGCGCAGGGCGAGGCCGGCGAGCGCGGCTTCGAGGAGGACGGGAACGTGGCGCGCATCGGCGGTCACAGCGAGAAGCCGTCGAGCGCGGGAGGCAGGCCGTCCGCGGGGAACGTGATCGCCTGCGCCGTCTGCTGCGTCCATGCCGCTTCGTCCCACAACTCGAACTTGTTGCCCTGCCCCACGAACATCACGTGCTTGTCGAGGCGCGCGTACTGGCGCAGCGCGCCCGGCACGAGGATGCGTCCCGCCGAGTCGACGTCGACGTCGTCGGCGTGCCCCACGATCAGACGCTGCAGGCTGCGGATGCGTTCGTCGAACGACGACAGCGACATCAGGCGTTGCTGGATCGGCTCCCACGCGGCGCGCGGGTAGAGGAGCAGGCAGCGGGACGGATCGGCGGTCAGCACGACGGGCTCGCCGTCGACGGCCAGCGCGTCGCGATGCTTGGAAGGAATGGCCAGCCGGCCCTTGGCGTCGAGCGTCACCTGCGTGACGCCGCGGAAGAGCCGCGTCGCGCCTGGTGCGCCGCCGCTTCCCTCGCCGGTCCCCTTCCCTTGCGCCAACGCCATCCTCCGTGCAGGTGAGTGCTTATTTACATGCAGCCGCCCCGGATTCGACAGGGCCGGCATCGGGGCCAATTTGCCCCACTTTCACCCACTTTTCTCCACTGGTCGCCACTATACGTGCGGGCTCGCCTGACGGTCAACGGGTTTCCGTTGCCCGAACAACGACTTAGCGATGGCGTGACCAAACACGCAAATCGCATGAAAAAGAATGACTTATAGCGTTAACCGGAAGTGTTCTCTCACAGCTGTGCGCGACAACACGGGGCCTTCCGTACGTTCGTTCGTTCCAGCGCCCCGACGGGGCCAAGGGCCTGTTTCCGGGAGGCTCGCGGACCGACGGAAAATCGGCTGGCAAGTCCATCGCGGCCGCCGGCGGCGCAACTTCATGCCATCGGCATCGCGCCGACACGTTGCCGCAGGGCGGCAGCGGTTGCCCGCGACGGGGCGCCCTCCCCTGCGGAGCGAAGCGCCCGCTCGCCCGGCACGGCCCGTCCTGCCTGGCGACGGGCGGTCCGGCCTCGAACTTGCTTGCCGGTGTTAAGCTCGTCGCGTCCGCGGCACGTCGCCTTCCGCCGCGAACGCCGGGCGCCAACCGTTCCAGCACGAAAGCGAGCCGCCATGCCTAACCGCCGCCTTGCCGCCGCGCTCCTCGCCGTCGCGGCCGTCGCGATCACGTCGGGCTGCACGACCATCGACCACCGCTACCTGGCCTGGAACGACCGCTTCTACGTACCCGGGCGCGACCCGCTGCTCTCGCTGATGGGTGCCGAGTTCGAGCGGCCGCGCGACTGGCCGGCAGCCGAGCTGCCCTACATCCGGCCGATGCGCACCGAGCTCATCCCGGACCGCCTGCCGCCGAAGGCGGATCCGCCGCTGGGCTGGCCGCCGCTGTAGCACGTCGACGCAACGGGCGTCGGCGAGCGCCGCGGATGCCGCAGCGCCGACGCAGCGCCTCCTGCATCGGGTCATCGACCGCGCGAGGCCCTCGAGGTCGGCGCGTCGGGCGCCCGCCGGGAACCGCTGGATACAGCTTGCGCCGGGCGCGCACCCGCTCGGGTAAGCTGGCGACCGAACCAGCCCGCCACCCCCGCTCGCCCATTCGCAACCGCGGTCGCGCAGCGGGGCGCCTTCGCCCCGCGTGACCCGCACCGCCTTCGTCCTCGCCTCCGTCCTCGCCGCGTTCGTCGCGCTCGCCGCCAGCCCTGTCGACGCGCAGGGCGTGCGCTTCAAGCTCGTCGTCGACGCGCCGGATCCGCCGCGCGCGGCGCTGGCCGAGTCGCTCGACCTCGCGCGCTGGCAGGCCGACGAGGAGATGACGCTCGACCTGCTCGAGCGCCTCGCGCGAGAGAGCGTCGCGCAGGCCGTCAGGATCGCCGCCGTGCACGGCTTCTACGACGCGAAGGCGCGCGTCGCGATCGACCGCAACGCGCAGCCGCTCGTCGTGACGCTGACGGTCGATCCCGGCGCGCCGACGCGCGTGCGCAGCGTCGCCGTCGACGTGGTGGGCCCCGCCGCGAACGACGTTCCGCTCGGCACGCAGGCCATCGCGGAGGCGCGCGGCGGCTGGCGGCTGCCCGTCGGCGAACGGTTCCGGCAGGCCGGCTGGATCGAAGCGAAGGAGAGCGCGCTGCGCGAGCTGCGCCGCAGCCCCTACGCCGCCGCGCGCATCCTCGCGAGCGAGGCGCGCGTCGATCCGCAGGCGCACGCCGCCGACCTCGAGGTGCGCATCGACAGCGGGCCGCCGTTCCGCTTCGGCGACCTCGCGGTCAGCGGGCTGCAGCGCTACGACGAGAGCCTCGTGGCGAACTTCAACGTCATCGAGCCGGGCGAGCCCTACACGGAAGCCGCGCGCGACCAGTACGTGCGGCGGCTCTCGGCGAGCGGCTACTTCGGCAGCGTGCAGGCCTCGATCGACCCGCAGTCCCGCGATCCCGCGCGCGCCAGGATCGACGTCTCGGCGATCGAGGGGCCCGTCCACCGCCTCGATGGCGCCCTGGCCTACTCCACCGACACCGGCTTCGGCGCCCGCGCGACGTACACGAACGTGAGCATCGACGACGCCGGCATGCAGATGCGCCTCGACGGGCGGCTGGAGACGAAGGAGCAGCTCGCCCGCGCGACGCTCACCCGGCCCCCGAGCGCGGCGCGCCGGATCGACTCGCTGGCCGTCGGCGCGGAGCGCAGCGACATCGAGAACACGATCGAGACGACCGCGGGCGTCGAGTACGAGCGGCGCGGCGTCGACGAGCGCGACACGCCGGTCCTCGGCGCGTCGTTCCACTGGGACCGGCAGGAGCCGCAGGGCGCGCCGAGCGTCACGTCGCACGCGACCTACGTGCAGGCGGGCTGGGTGCGGCGGCGCGTCGACGACCTCTACATGCCGACGCGCGGCTACATGGTCGACGCGCGCGTCGGCGCCGGCATCCCGGGCCTGTCGACGCGCGGCTTCGGCCGCGCGCGCGTGCAGGCCGCGGCGTGGTGGCCGATCGGCCGCGCGACGCAACTCGCGTTCCGCGGCGAGGCCGGCGCCGTCATCGCCTCCGAGCGCGACGGCATCCCGTCGCTGTTCCTCTTCCGCACCGGCGGCGACACCACGGTGCGCGGCTACGGCTACCAGAGCCTCGGCCTGCGCCGGGGCGATGCGACGGTCGGCGCGCGTTACGTCGTCGTCGGCAGCGCCGAGGCGATCCGCTGGATCGACGAGGCCTGGGGCGTGGCCGCATTCGTCGACGTCGGCGACGCGTTCGACCGCGGCGCGGACTTCGACGCGGCGATCGGCGTGGGCGTCGGCGCGCGCATTCGCACGCCCATCGGCCCGTTCCGCCTCGACGTTGCTTATGGCGAGCGCACGCGCGAGGTGCGGCTGCACTTCTCGGTGGGCGTGTCGTTCTGACGATGTCCGAAGCGAACCCGCCGCCGCCGACTCCGCCGGCCCCGCCCGCACCGAAGCGACGGCGGCGGCGGCCGGGCGCGATCGTCGCCTGGGGCCTCGGCTTCTCGATCGCCGCGGCGCTGGCCGTCGTGGCCGCGTACTCGTGGCTCCGCTCGCAGCACGCGCTCGACGCGGTGCTCGACGCCGCCGTCGCGCACAGCGGCGGCCGCCTCGCCGTCGCGGGCGCGAGGGGCTCGCTGACGGACCGGCTCGACATCGCCCGCCTGGCGTGGACGGACGCTGGCACGGAGGTCGTCGCCGAGGACGTCGTGCTGCGCTTCTCGCCCGTTCACCTGCTGCACGGCGAAGTGAAGGTCGTCGAGGCGACTGCGCGGCGCGTCGTCGCGAAGCTGCCGCCGCCGTCCGACGCGCCGGTCCTGCTGCCGGAGTCGATCGCGCCGCCGCTGCCGCTGGACGTCGACCGCCTCGCCGTCGCGACGCTCGAGTGGCGCGTGGGCGAGCGCAGCGGCACGCTCGCCGGCGCGTCGCTCGCGTACACCGGCAACTCGCGCAGGCACAGCGTGCGCGACGTGCGCATCGCGACGACCGGTGCGAAGCTCGCCGGCGAGGCCAGCGTGGGCGCGCGGAAGCCCTGGCCCGTCGATGCGCGCTTCGCCCTCGACCTCGCCGCGCCGCACCCGGCCGGGCGCGTGAACGCCGTCGGCAAGGGGTCGCTGCAGGCGCTCGTCGTCGACGCCACCGCGACGCTGGCCGGCGTGGACGCGCGCGCGCGCGTCGACCTCGCGCCGCTCGCCGCGCACGCCGTCGTCGGCGGGCGCATCGAGGCCCGCGCGCTCGACCTCGCCTCGCTCAACCGCGCGTGGCCGGCGACGAAGCTGGACGTCGTCGTCGACGCCAAGCCCGCGGCGGGCGGCTACGCGGGCAGGCTCGAAGCGCGCAACGCGCTCGCCGGCCCGGTCGACGCCGGCCGCGTGCCGCTCGCGCGCCTCGCCTCGACGTTCGCGCTGCGCGAGCGCGTGCTGGAGCTTCCCGCGCTCGAAGGCGAGGTGCCGGGCGGCGGCAGGATCGCCGGATCGGGGTCGGTCGCGCTCGCGGGCTGGCGCAACCGCTGGAAACTCGCCGTGTCCGCGATCGACCTGGCGCAGGTCCACTCATCGCTGCGCGCGACGAAGCTCGGCGGGCAGGTGGACGCAGACGTGGAGCGCGGCGTGCAGCGCCTGACCGCGGATCTCGCGCAAGACGACATGCAGCTCGCGTTCGAAGCGCGCCACGACGGCGCGACGCTCGTCGTCGAGCGCTTCGCCGCGCAGGCCCGCGGCGGCACGCTCGCCGGCAGCGGCCGCGTCGCGCTCGCGGGCACTCGCCCGTTCAGCGTCGACGCCCGCGCGCAGGGCTTCGATCCGTCGCGCTTCGGCGCGTTCCCCGCCGGCTCGATCGACGCGACGATCCACGCCGAAGGCACGGCCGCGGCGGCGCCGCTTGCGCAGGTCGACGCCACCTTCGCGGAGGGCAGCCGCCTCGCGGGGCTGCCGCTTTCGGGCCGCGTGCGCGGCCGGTTCGCCGAGAGCTACGCGGAGGCGATCGACGCGCAGCTGACGCTGGGCGCCGCGCGCCTCGCGGCCCGCGGGGCGGTACAGCGCAGGGGTGAAGCGCTCACGATCGAGTTCGCCTCGTCGCGATTGGCCGAGCTCGTCCCGCTGCTGCCGGACGACGCGCCGAAGCTCGCCGGCTCGCTGCAGGGTCGCGTGCGCCTCGAAGCGCGCGAGCGCGGCGTCGCATTCGCCGTCGACGCGCGCGGCGAGCAGCTCGCCGTCGGCGACTACGCGTTCGCGACGCTGGCGGCGAGCGCCCGCGGCCTGAGCGACGCGCCGCTCGCCTCGCCCCGCGTCGACGCGATCGCCGACGCGCGCGTCGAGCTCTCGGCGACCGGGCTCGCCGCGCCGCAGGGCCGGCTCGACCGCGCGCAAGCGACGCTCGCCGGGTCGGCGGGAGCGCACACGCTCGCGATGTCGGCTGCGCGCGGCAAGCAGACGCTGGAGCTCGCTGCCAGCGGCGGCGCGGCCGACCTCGCGTCGTCCCCTCGCTGGCGCGGCAGCGTGCGCTCGCTCGCCGTGAGCGGCATCCCCGAGTTCGGGCGCCTGGCACTCGCCGCGCCGACGGACGTCGAGCTCGCGCGCGAGCGCGTGGCCACCGGCGCGTTCCGGATCGCCGGCGGCGGCGCGCAAGTCGACGTCGACGCGATCGCGTGGCGCGACGGGCACTTCGACACGCGCGGGCGCTTCCGCGGCGTGCCGATCGCGCCGCTCCTGCGCGTTGCCGGCCGCGAAGTGCGCTGGCCGATGGACGTCGCGATCGGCGGACGCTGGGACCTTGCCGCGACGCCGCAGTGGCGCGGGACGATCGCCGTCGAGCGCGAGAGCGGCGACGTTCGGATCGACGACCCGGGCGGCGAGGCGGGCGCGCACATCGCGCTCGGCCTGGAGACGCTCAAGGCCGAGGCGCGCATCGACGGGCAGCGGATGGCCTTGACCGGCGAGCTCCGCGCGAGGCTCGCCGGCAACACGCTCGTCGAAGCCACGCTCACGGCACCTGCCGGCGCGATGCACCCGTTCGGCCGCGACAGCGCGCTCGGCGGAACGGTGCGCGCGCACCTGCCGTCGCTGTCGACGCTGCAGCCGTGGATCGGCACGTCTGCCCGCGTGCAGGGACAGGCGATCGCCGAGGCGAACCTCGCGGGCACGATGCGCGAGCCGGCCTTCACCGGCCAGCTCGTCGGCTACGCGCTGCGCCTCGACATGCCGCAGTACGGCATCCACCTGGCCGACGGCAGGCTGCGCGTCGTCGGCGGCCCCGAGGGACTGCGCCTCGAGGAGCTCGAAGTCGCGGGCGGTGCCGGGCGCTTCTCGGCGACCGGGACGATCGCGTTGCCGCGGGCGGGCGGCGGCGCCGCCGGCACAACGCGCATCGCGTGGCGCGCCGAGAACTTCCGCGCGCTCAATCACCCGGACCGAAGGCTCGTCGTCGACGGCGAGGGCACGATCGCCCGCGAGCAGGGGCGTTGGCTGCTCTCCGGCCGCGTCGCCGCGGACGAGGGCGTGATCGCGTACCGGACGACCGGCGACACCGAGCTCGCCGACGACATCGTGGTCGTCGGCCGGCCGCGCGCGGCGCCGCAGGCGGAAGCCCCCGTGCTCGACGCGCCGCTCGACATCGAGCTGGCGATCGAACTGGGGCGCGACTTCCGCATCACCGCCGAGGGGCTCGACACGCGGCTCGCCGGCAGGCTGCAGCTGTCGTCGCGTCGCGGCGAGCCGGTCGTCGGGCGGGGCACGATCCGCACGGTGCGCGGCACCTACTACGCGTTCGGGCAGAAGCTCGACATCGACCGCGGGCGCGTGATCTTCGACGGCCCGCTCGCCAATCCCGCGCTCGACATCGTGGCGCTGCGCCGCAACCTCGCCGTGGAAGCCGGCGTCGAGATCACCGGCACGGTGCGCGCGCCCGTCGTGCGCCTGACGTCGAAGCCGCCGGTGCCCGACAGCGAGAAGCTCTCGTGGCTGCTGACCGGCGGGCCGTCCGGCTCCGCGTCGCAGCGCGAGATGGCCGCGCTGCAGGCCGCGCAGGCCGCGCTCGCCGGCCGCGACGGCCGCACGATCACGCAGCGCTTCGCGAACGAAGTCGGCATCGACGACATCGCCATCCTGCAGCGCGGCAAGCCCGTGCGCGAGGACCCGCTCGCCGGGCAGGTCGTCGCCGTCGGCAAGCGGCTCACCGACCGCCTCTACGTCACCTTCGAGCAGGGCATCGAGCTCGCATCGCAAGTCTTGCGCATCGAGTACGTGCTGTCGCGCTACTTCACCGTGAGCGCCTTCGCCGGGACGACGAGCGGCGTGGAGCTGCGCTTCCGGCGCAACTGGTAGGCGGCGCCGCGCGCGGCGCGCGCACACGCCGCCACGGCGCGCCTCACTCCGGGCCCAACTGCAGGCGGCTGGGCTGCCGCCGCTCGATCGACCACTTGAGCAGCGCTGCAGCGCGGTAGACACCGTGCGCGAACTTGCCGTAGGGCAGCGTGAGGAACAGCGCCATCACGAAGCCCAGGTGCACGGCGAGAAGCAGCGCCATCGCGCCGGTCTCGCGCCACGCGAGAAGCGCGAGGCCGGTGGCGCTCGTGAAGAAGAGCAGCGCGACCAGCGCGCGGTCCATGCCCTTGTGCGCGGGGTCGTCGTGCAGCGGATGGCGCCGCGCGTGCAGGCGCCACAGACCCGCGGGACCGATCAGCAAGCCGATCCCGCCCGCGGTCCCCAGCAGGACCGGCAGGCTCGTGAGTGCGTAAGGGGCCTGCCAGCCGAATGCGTAGTGATAGACGGTCGCCACCGACGTGGCCGCGAAGCACAGCAGGAAGCCGTAGAACGTGAAGTGGTGGAACCGCCGCCGCCGCAGCGTGAAGCGGTCGTCCTCGTCGTTGCAGCCCTCGCCGTGCCCGCCGTCGAGGTAGCGCAGCGAAAGGGCGTTGCCCGCCGCCTCGCGCATCGCCTCGCCCGTGGCCGCACCGGGCGATTGCCCGCGCCAGAACCGCGCCACCCCCACGCCGAGCGCCGCGCACGCGAACAGGAAGACCGGCGCGAACAGCCCGACCATGAGGTTGTGCGGGAACACCGCATAGAACGCGCCGGCGGCCGGCTCGTGCCAGAGCCGGCCGTGCATTGCCAGGGCGATGACGAGGAACAGCGCGAGGCCGAACGCCAGCGCCAGCGATGCCGCAAGCCCGGAGCGCTCGTAGAACACGCCAAACGCGCGCGGCCACGCATAGTCCGCGTAGGTGCGCAGGCGGACGCGCGCCATCGCGCGGGGCACGTCGACCGCGAACTCGTGCGGCGGCGCGTACTGGCAGGCGTGCAGGCAGGCGCCGCAGCTGTGGCAGAGATTCGCGAGGTAGTGCGCGTCGCCGGCGGGGAACGCCAGCCGGCGGGTCATCGCCTGGAACACCGCGCAGAATCCCTCGCAGTAGCGGCACGCGTTGCAGATCTGCATCTGGCGCGCGACTTCGCCGACCGCGTCGCCGGCGGCGAGCGCTTCCGCGTCGCGCGCGAGTTGCTCAAGCGGCCGCATCGAACGCTCCATGGGCCGCCTGCGCCGCGCTGGCCCCCGCGATGCGCCCGAACGCCGTGCCGATCGTCATGCCCACGCCGGCCGTGTAGCCCTTGCCCAGCACGTTGCCGGCCATCACCTCGCCGGCGGCAAACAGGTTGCCGCTCGGCCGGCCCGCGAAGCGCACGGCCGCGTGCCGATCGACCTTCACGCCGAGGTAGGTGAACGTGATCCCGGGCTTCAGCGCATAGCCGGAGAACGGCGGCGTTTCGATGGGTCGCGCCCAGTGCGTCTTGGGCGGCGCCAGCCCCTCGGTGCGGCAGTCGTCGAGCACGGCGTGATCGAACGTGCCGACGCGACACGCCGCGTTGTACTCGCTGATCGTCTTCATGAACGCCGCTTCGGGCAGGCGGAGCTTGCGGGCGAGCTCCTGTAGCGTAGCCGCCTGCTCGCCGGGAAACACCGGCGGCATGAAGCGACCGATCGCCTTCGCGTCGATGATCGCGTGGCCGATCTGGTCCGGCTGCATCGCGACCAGCCGGCCCCAGATCGCGTAGCGCTTGGGCCAGAAGTCCTCGCCCTCGTCGTAGAACCGCTCCCCGTCGCGGTTGACCATGACGCCGAGCGACACGCAGTCGACCCGCGTGCAGATGCCGCCGTCGTAGAGCGGCGCGCGGGCGTCGACGGCCACGCAGTGGCTCTGCGTCGGATCGCCGACGGCGTCCGCCCCCTTCGCGATCAAATCGCGCAGCACCACGCCCATGTTGTAGCGCGTGCCGCGGACGACGAAGTTGTCCGCGGGCCACTCGCCGCGCTCGTTGCGGCCCCAGGCCTCGCGCAGCCACTCGCGGTTCGACTCGAAGCCGCCGCTCGCCACCACGCAGGTCCGCGCCGCGAAGCGCTCGCCGCCGGCGCGCGCGGCGACGAACGCGCCGTCCGCGATCTCCAGCGCATCCACGGGCGTCGCATAGCGGATCGCCACGCCGGCGCTCTCCGCGCTGCGGTAGTAGGCGTTGACGAGCGCCTTGCCGCCGCCCATGAAGAACGCGTTGGTGCGCGAGAGGTGCAGCGTGCCCGAGAGCGAAGGCTGGAAGCGCACGCCGTGGCGCTTCATCCACTCCCGGCACGTCGACGAGCTGCGGATCACGAGCCGCGCCAGCGCCTCGTCGGTCTGCCCGCCGGTCACCTTGAGGAGGTCCTGCCAGAACTCCTCCTCGGGATACGCATCCGTGAGCACGTCCTGCGGCGCGTCGTGCATGCAGCGCAGGTTGCGCGTGTGCACCGAGTTGCCGCCGCGCCAGTCGCGCGGCGCGGACTCGAGCATCAGCACCGACGCGCCGGCCTCGCGCGCCGTGAGCGCGGCGCACAGCGCGGCGTTGCCGCCGCCGATCACCAGGACGTCGGTGTCGGTCGCGCTCGATGGGCTCATCGGGCTCCGGCTTGTCGTGGCGGGCGTGCGCGTCGCCCGACCGGGCGCCGGGAAGCTGCACGGGCGCAGTCTCCGTCGCCTCCGGAAGCGCTGGACGCCCACGCGATCCGACGTCCGGCCACGAAGGGCGGGGTCAGCGAGATTGGCGCGCCCGACAGGAGTCGAACCTGTGACCTTTGGCTTCGGAAACCAACACTCTATCCAACTGAGCTACGGGCGCGGGTCGGCCATTGTAGCTGCCCGGCCGCCGCAGCGTCCAGCCGAGGTTTCCGGCCGCTGCCCGCCGCCGCTATAATGCGTCGTTTCGCCCGGCGCAGGCCGGCGCGGCAGCAAACCTCCGCAAGCGACCCTTCCCATGGCCGAAGCGCACACCCCCCTCATCAGGACCTGGCAGCAGCTCGTCGTGGTGGTCGCCGCGGCGTTCATCGTCCCCGTGGTCCTGATCATGATGATCGCGTCGCTGGTCACCGGCGGCAGGAAAGGGCTCGAGGCGGACGACAGCGCGCTGCTCGCGCGCATCCAGCCGGTCGGCACCGTCCAGCTCGCGAGCGGCCCGCGCGCCGCGCTGTCCGGAGAGCAGGCGTACCAGCAGGTGTGCAAGACCTGCCACGAGGCAGGCCTCGCCGGCGCGCCGAAGACCGGCGACAAGGCCGCGTGGGGCAAGGTGATCGCGCAAGGCGAGAAGCTCGTGCAGGAGCACGCCGTCAAGGGCATCCGCGCGATGCCGCCGAAGGGCGGCAATCCCGACCTCTCCGAAGCCGAGGTGGCCGCAGCCGTCGTGCATATGGCCAACGCCGCCGGCGCCAACTGGAAGGCCCCCGCGCCGGCTGCGCCCGCACCCGCGGCAGCCGCGGCGCCGGCCGAGCGCAGCGGCCAGCAGGTCGTCGACGCCTCGTGCGGCAAGTGCCACGCCACCGGCGAGCGCGGCGCGCCGAAGATCGGCGACCGCAACGCGTGGATCCAGCGCGCGAAGCGCGGCCTCGACTCCGTGTACGCATCCGCGCTCAAGGGCCACGCCGGCATGCCGGCGCGCGGCGGCATGGCCGAGTTCTCGGATGCCGAAGTCAAGCGCGCGGTCGAGCACATGATGAACGCCGGCGCAGCCACGACCGTGGCGGCGGCGCCGCCCGCCGCGCCCGCGGCGCCGGCTGCGGCCGCGAAGGCCGACGGCAAGAAGGTCCACGACACCGCGTGCATGGCCTGCCACGCGACGGGAGTCGCCGGCGCGCCGAAGACCGGCGACAAGGCCGCGTGGACCGTGCGCATCGCGCAAGGCACGAGCGTCCTCTACGACCACGCGGTGAAGGGCTTCCAGGGCAAGGCCGGCGTGATGCCCGCGAAGGGCGGCAACACCGCGCTGTCCGACGACGAGGTGAAGGCGGCGGTGGATTACATGGTGGGTGCGGCGAAGTAGGCCTGGAACGCGCGGTTGGTCGCGGGCTTGACCGTTCCCGCGTCGGGCGGAGCGCCCGCGGGTAGCGCCCCAGCCGCCGGCCTCGCCGATCAGTCCTTCGCCACCAACGCCTTCAGCTGCTTCAGCCGCTCCATCCCGCTCGCCTTCGCCCGCTCCGCCTCCCCGGCCGGCAGAGGCTCGCCGGCGTAGCGCAGGTCCTCCTGCGCGAGCTCCTTCAGGAATCGCGACGGCACGCAGTCGACCTTGGCGCCCGCGCGCTTGCGCGTGCGGCAGTACGAGAGGTGCGCCGAGCGCTGCGCGCGCGTGAGCCCGACGTACATGAGGCGCCGCTCCTCCTCGACGTTGCCGGCGTCGATCGCCTCGCGGTGCGGCAGCAGCCCCTCCTCGAGCCCGACGAGGAACACGTGCGGGAACTCGAGGCCCTTCGCGGCGTGCAGCGTGGACAGGCGCACCGCGTCGGGGTCGTCCTCCTCGCGGCCCTCCAGCATCGTGACCAGCGCGATCATCTGCGTGAGCTCGAGCAGCGTGCGGCGATCCTCCTCGCCCTTCCGCGCGAGCCAGCCGACGAAGTCCGCCACGGACTGCGACTTCGCCTGCGCCTCGCGCTTGTCGAACGACGACACGAGCCAGTCCTCGTAGCCGATCTTCGCGACCAGCTCGCCCAGCAGCCTCCCTGCGGGCTCGCGCTCCGATCGGCGGCGCAGGTCGCTCACCAGCGCGCAGAATTTCTCCATCTCCTCGCGCGCTTTCGCGTGCGCGGCCGCGGCGAACTCGGGCGCGAAGACCGCCGCGAACAGGCTCTCGCGGCGGCGGCCGGCGACGTCGGCGAGCTTCGCGAGCGTCGTCTGGCCGATGCCGCGCTTCGGCGTGGTGACGGCGCGCAGGAACGCCGGGTCGTCGTCGTCGTTGGCGACCAGCCGCAGGTAGGCGACGAGGTCGCGGATCTCCGCGCGGTCGAAGTACGACTGTCCGCCGGAAACGACGTAGGGAACGTTCTGCGCGCGCAGCGCGGTCTCGAACGGCCGCGACTGGTGGTTGCCGCGGTAGAGGATCGCGTAGTCCGCGTAGCGGCCGCGGTGCTCGAAGCGGTGGGCGAGCAGGCGGTGCACGACCAGCTCGGCCTCGGCCTCGTCGTCGGACGCCGGCGTCACGCGCAGCGCGTCGCCGTGGCCGTGCTCGCTCCACAGCCGCTTGTCGAACAGCTTCGGGTTGTTCGCGATCAGCGAGTTCGCGCTGCGCAGGATGCGCACCGTCGAGCGGTAGTTCTGCTCGAGCTTGACCACCTTGAGCGCCGGGTAGTCCTCCGCGAGCCGGGCGAGGTTGTCGAGCGTGGCGCCGCGCCAGCCGTAGATCGACTGGTCGTCGTCGCCGACCGCGGTGAAGCGGCCACGCTCGCCGCACAGGCAGCGCAGCAGCCGGTACTGCGCTGCGTTGGTGTCCTGCACCTCGTCGACCAGCACGTGGTCGTAACGGCCCTGCCAGCGCGCGAGCGCGTCCGGATCCCGCCCGAACAGCTCGAGCGGGCGCACGATGAGGTCGTCGAAGTCGACCGCCTGGTACGCGGCCAGCGCATCCGCGTAGCCCGCGTAGGCGCGCGCGGCGGCGCGCTCGTCGGCGTCCTTCGCCCCGGCGAGCGCGGCCTGCGGCGTCACGAGCGCGTTCTTCCAGCCGCTGATCCGCCACTGCGCGGAGCGCGCCTTCGCGCGGTCCGCCGTCGCGACGAGCTCGGCGACGATCGGCTCGAGGTCGGCGGGGTCGAGAATCGAGAAGCCGGGCCGCAGGCCCGCCGCGCGGCACTCCGCGCGCAGGATCGCGAGCCCCAGCGAGTGGAACGTCGAGATCTGCACGGCACGCGCCGCATCCGCCCTCCCCTGCCCGCCGAGCAGCTTCGCGGCGCGCTCGCGCATCTCGCGCGCCGCCTTGTTCGTGAACGTGATCGCGGCAATGCGCGCGGGATCGGTGCCGCGCTCGACGAGGTGGGCGACCTTCGCCGCGATGACGCGCGTCTTGCCGCTGCCCGCGCCGGCGAGCACGAGCAGCGGCCCGTCGAGGTAGCGCACGGCCTCGCGCTGCGGCGCGTTGAGCGGGAACGACATGGGGGGCGTTGCGCGGGCGTTCGGTAGAATCGCCGCCATCTTAAGGCCGCACGCGCCGCCACGGCAGTCTTGACGCGCGCGGCGGAATCGTCCAGCGACTTCCAGGCACCGCATGGCGCACTACGCGATCGGCGACATCCAGGGCTGCCACGCCGAGTTCCGGCAGCTGCTGGACCTGATCGGCTTCTCGCCGTCCGCCGACCGGTTGTGGCTGGTCGGCGACCTCGTCAACCGCGGGCCCGACTCGCTCGCCGTGCTGCGCGACGTGAAGGCGCTGGGGGAGGCCGCGGTCACCGTGCTGGGCAACCACGACCTGCACCTGCTCACCGTCGCGGCCGGCCACCGCCGCGCGCACCGCGACGACACCATCGATGCCATTCTGGCCGCGCCGGACCGCGACGAGCTGCTCGACTGGCTTGCGCGCCGGCCGCTGGCGGTCGTCGAGGGCGACGCGATGATGGTGCACGCCGGCGTGCTGCCGGGCTGGACGCCGGCCACCGCGCTGATGCTCTCGCGCGAGGTCGAGGCGAAGCTCGGAAGCGACGACGCGCATCGCTTCCTGGGCGTCCTCTACGGCGACGAACCGGCGGCGTGGCGCGACGAGCTGGCCGGCGACGGCCGGCTGCGCGCGATCGTCAACGCGTTCACGCGGCTGCGCTTCTGCGCCGCGGACGGGCGCATGGAGTTCCGCGAGAAGCGCGGCCGGGAGCACGCGCCGGAGGGCTTCAGGCCGTGGTTCGCGCACGACCACCGCCGCACGGCGCACATGCTCGTCGTCTGCGGCCACTGGTCCACGCTCGAGCTCGAGCTCGCGCCCAACGTGCTGATGCTCGACTCCGGCTGCCTGTGGGGCGGCACGCTCACCGCGGTGCGCCTGCCGGACCGGCGGGTGATCCAGGTGCCGTCGCGCTCGCCGGTAACCCCAAAGCCGTTCGGATAGCCGTCTCGGCGGAGCGCGCCAACGCGCGCCGGTCGTGGTGCTGCGCGGGCAGCGGCGGCGCCGCGACCACCTCGACGACGATCGAGCGCTCGCCGCAGATGCGCCAGAACGACGTCGCGAACGACTCGTCGCCGACGTACGACGGCGCGCGCGTGCGGCGCCCCTGCGCGTCCGTGTATCGCAGCGCCACCGGCTGCACGTGCCCCTTCGTCTCGACGACCGGCTGCAGCAGCGAGGCGTGGAAGCGCAGCACTTCGTCGCCGTGCGTCGTCGTGCCCTCGGGGAACACGGCGACGACATCGCCGGCGGCCAGCGCCCGCGCGGCGTGGTTGTTGACGCGACGCGTGTCGTGGCGCCGCGCGCGCTCGACGAAGATCGTGCCCGAGTTGCGGATCAGGCGCCCGGCCAGCGGCCACGCCGCGAGCTCCGCCTTGGCGACGAAGCGCGCCGGGTGGTGAGCGTTGATCACGAAGATGTCCAGCCACGAGACGTGGTTGGCGACGATCAGCACGTTGCCGTGGTGGGCGTCGATGCGCCCGCGCACCTTCGCCTCGACGGCGAGCAGGCTCAGGAGCCTGCGGCTCCAACGGCGGATCAGGGCGCGCCGCGCGGGCGGGCGCACCAGCGGGAAGACGAGCGTGGTCGTGGCCACGCCCGCCAGCGCGTGCACGGCGGCCCGCGCGGCGCGCCAGGCGCGTCTCACCAGATTTCGCCGCCGAAGTGCGACCGGTAGGCCGCCGCGACAGCGTCCCGGGTCACGTCGTGGTTCTGGCCGCCGCGCGCGGCGATCTTGAGCGAGCCCATGACCGACGCGAGCCGCCCCGTCTTCTGCCAGTCCCAGCCCTGGCCCATGCCGTAGAGCAGCCCCGCGCGATAGGCGTCGCCGCAGCCCGTGGGGTCGACGAGCGCGCTCGCGCGCACCGCCGGCACGTGGATCGTCGCGCCGCCGACGTGGATCGACGAGCCTTTCGCGCCGTGGGTGACGACGAGCGCCTCGACGTCGCGCGCGATCGCTTCGAGCGGCGCTCCGGTGCGCTCGGCGAGCAGCTGCCCCTCGTAGTCGTTGACCGCGACCACCGCAGCGCCCTCGACCATCGCCAGCAGCTCCTCGCCGGTGAACAGCGTGAGCGCCTGCCCGGGATCGAACACGAACGGGACGCCGGCGGCGCGAAAGCCCGCGGCGTGCGCGAGCATCCCCTCGCGCCCGTCCGGCGCGACGATGCCGAGCGCAACACCCTCGACCTCGCCGACGCGGTTGTCGTGCGAGCGCTGCATCGCGCCGGGATGGAACGCCGTGATCTGGTTGTCGTCGAGGTCGGTGATGATGTAGGCCTGCGCGGTGTACGTCCCCGGCACGCTGCGCAGCCCGTCGGTCGCGACACCGAGCTTCTCCAGCCGCTCGCGGTACGGCGCGCCGTCGTCGCCGATCGTCGCCATCACGACGGGCTCGCCGCCGAGCCCCTTCAGGTTGTAGGCGATGTTGCCGGCGCAGCCGCCCCACTCGCGGCGCATGTCGCCGACGGTGAACGACACCGAGAGCATCTGCGTCTTCTCGGGGAGGATGTGGCGGCCGAAGCGGTCGCGGAACACCATGATGGTGTCGTACGCGAGCGAGCCGCAGATGAGCGTGCGCGGGGCGGGCATCGGGGGTCCGGTCGGTTGGGAAAAGCGGCGACGGCCGCCCGGTGGCCGGGCGGCCGTCGCAACGAACCGAACTCTACCGCAGACGCGCGGCGCGCGCGGGCGCCGGTGTCAGGCGGCCTTGAGGGACGCCGGCGACGTGCGCTGGCGCTGCGGTGGCGGCGACGCCGGGCGCGAGAGTCGCGCTGGCCCGCGGAACGCGAGGCGCGCGACGCCCGGCAGAACGACTCGACCCTTGGTGTTCGCGATCATGCCGCGATACCTCCTTGTACGATTTCCGTCATGTGAGCCTGCTCGTGTCGGTATCCAGCCGCGATTCGCCTTGCCGCCGATCCCCTTGCGCTGCGCGCCAAGGGGCCCCTCGGCGGGTGGCTCACGCGGCTACCTCGCGTCCAATCTCGCGCACGACGAACTGCTGCCGCCGCGACACGGGCAGCGTCTCGGGCAGCGTGTGCAGCAGCACCTCCCAGTGCGCGTCGCCGTCGTCGTTGACCACGCGCTCGAAGCCGCGGATGTAGTCGCGCGCGACGAGGCAGTTGCGATGGACGCGCACGAAGCGGTTGCCGAACTCCTGCTCGAGCCGCGTCAGCGACTCCTCGAGCAGGTGCTCGCGCTGCGCGGTGCGCACGGTGATGTACTTGAGCTCGGCCTTGAGGTAGATGACGTCCTCGACGGGCACGAGCACGACGCGCGAGCGCTCGGTCACCGAGAGGAAGCGGCGCGCCGACGACGGCAGCTCGGCGAGGCGCTCGTTGGTGAGGGGGCGCAGCTTCGGCACCTTCTGCAGCGCGGCGAGCAGACGCTGCACGCGCACGGGCTTGACCAGGTAGTCCACGGCGTTCACCTCGAAAGCCTGCAATGCGTGCTCGTGAAAGGCGGTGGTGAACACGACGCAGGGCGTGTGCGGCACCTTGAGGGCGTGCCTGGCGAGCTCCAGGCCGTCCATGTCGGGCATGTGGATGTCGGTGAGGACGAGGTCGACGGGCACCGATTGCAGCAACTCGACGGCCTCGCGTCCGCTCTGCGCCTCGCCGACGACGGCGAGCGGCAGGGCCGTCGCGCAGTCGTCCAGCAGCTCGCGCAGACGGCGGCGCGCGGGCGCCTCGTCGTCCACAATCAGCACGCGCAGCGGTGCGTCAGCCACGGGCAGCCTCCAGCGGTCTTAGTGCAGTGCGGTTGCGCGGCTTCGCGCGTTCCTGGTCGAGGGCGACGACGTTGCCGGCCGGGTGCACGCGTGCCTCCCCGGCGGCCTTCGGCGGCGCCACGGTCCGGTAGGGCATGCGGATGTGCACCTCGTAGCTGTCGCGCAGCGTGCGCGACTCGAGCGAGGCCTCCGCGTCGAAGTGCAGCGCGAGCCGCTCGCGGATGTTGGCGATCGCCATGCGGTTGCCGCGGTGGTGGCGGCCGCCGTCGTCGCGGTAGGGGTTGCGCAGGATCGCGTGCACCTCGCCCTTCGACAGGAAGATGTTGACCGAGATGATTCCCGGCGTCGTCGAAGGCTCGATGCCGTGGTACACGGCGTTCTCCAGCAGCGGCTGCAGCACGAGCGGCGGCGCGAGCGCGTCCTCGGGCATGCTCTTCACGTTCCAGTCGACGACGAGCCGCTCGCCGAGGCGCAGCTTCTCGAGGTCGAGGTACTGGCGGCAGAGCTCCACCTCGTCGGCGAGCGGCGCCAGGTCGCGGTTGTCGCGCATCAGCACGCGGAACAGGTCGGCCATGTCGTGCAGCGCGTCCTCGGCGCGCCGCGGGTCGCTGCGCACCAGCGACAGCACGCCGTTGATCGCGTTGAACAGGAAGTGCGGGCGGATGCGCGCCTGCAGCGCCTGCAGCCGCGCTTCGGCGATGGCGGGCGACAGAGCCTTCGCGCGCAGCCGGAAGTAGTAGAGCAGCGCCGCGACGGCGGCGAGCGCGAGCACGACGTCGCGGCCCAGCGAGCCGGACCATTCCGGCGCGAAGCCGCTGTAGAGCGCGTGGAACGCGACGGTCGAGGCCACAGCGACGCCGGCCACGACGACCGCGCCGGCGCGATACGGCTGGCGGGCGAGCCAGGGGGCTGCCAGCCACAGCACGGCAAGCGACAGCAGCAGCGGGGGCTGCAGCGCCCCTGCCGTGGACACGATCGCAGCCGGCAATGCCTCCCAGCGCGGCTCCCGGACGAGGGCTGCGACCACCGCCGCTCCGTTGACCGCGAGCAGGATGCGCAGCGTGGTGCCGAGATTGCGCAGGTCGGGCAGGGCCGGCGCGTCGCCGCTATGCCTTATAATCGACCGCATGCCCGGACCGTATGCAAGCATCATGCCTGCCGTCCGACCGCCGGTCCAGTAGCGACGGGTTGCACCGCCGCAAACCGGGCCGCGGCCCGCGCGACGGCGCCCAAACGTGGCACGGCCAATCCCGCCCTTTTTCGACCAGCCGCCCCGGCAAAGCAAGACGCAGGCCGTCATGCCCGACCGCACGCCCCCGAGAGACCCGGCCGCAGCCCCGGCCGGCGCGTGGTCCGGACGCTTCACCGAAGCCGTCGCCGACCTCGTCAAGCGCTACACGTCGTCGGTCGACTTCGACCACCGCCTCGCCGCGGCCGACATCGCCGGCTCGCGAGCGCACGCGCGCATGCTCGCCGCGCAGCGCGTCATCGGCGAGAAGGATCTGGCCGACATCGAGCGCGGGCTGGACGCGATCGCCGCGGACATCGAGGCCGGCCGCTTCGAGTGGTCGCGCGACCTCGAGGACGTGCACTTCAACGTCGAGCGCAGGCTGACCGAGACGGTCGGCGACGCCGGCAAGCGGCTGCACACCGGACGCTCGCGCAACGACCAGGTCGCCACCGACGTGCGCCTGTGGCTGCGCGGCGCGATCGACGATCTCCTCGCGCGCCTCGCGGCGCTGCGCCACGCGTTCTGCGACCTGGCCGAGAAGCACGCCGCGACGATCATGCCGGGCTTCACGCACCTGCAGGTCGCGCAGCCGGTGACGTTCGGCCATCACCTGATGGCCTACGACGCGATGCTGGCGCGCGACATGGAGCGGCTGGCGGACGCGCGCAAGCGCGTCAACCGCAGCCCGCTCGGCGCGGCCGCGCTCGCCGGCACGTCGTTTCCCATCGACCGCGAGCGCACGCGCGCCGAGCTCGGCTTCGACGCGCTGTGCCCGAATTCGCTGGACGCCGTGTCGGACCGCGACTTCGCGATCGAATTCGCGGCAGCAGCGTCGCTCGTCATGGTGCACCTGTCGCGCTTCGCCGAGGAGCTGGTGCTGTGGTCGTCCCCGCGCTTCGGCTTCGTGACGCTCGCCGACCGCTTCTGCACCGGCAGCTCGATCATGCCGCAGAAGAAGAATCCCGACGTGCCCGAGCTCGTGCGCGGCAAGTCGGGCCGCGTCGTCGGGCACCTGGTCGCCCTGCTCGTCCTGATGAAGGCGCAGCCGCTCGCCTACAACAAGGACAACCAGGAGGACAAGGAGCCGCTGTTCGACACCGTCGACACGCTCGCCGACACGCTGGCGATCATGGCCGACCTCGTCGCCACCGGCATCGAGCCGGACGCGCAGCGCATGCGCGACGCGGCGCGCGAAGGCTACGCCACGGCGACCGACCTCGCCGACTACCTCGTGCGCAAGGGGCTGCCGTTCCGCGATGCGCACGAGGCCGTCGCGCGCGCGGTGCGCCGCGCCGAGGAGAAGGGCTGCGGCCTCGAGGACCTCCCGCTCGCCGAGCTGCGCGCGTTCGCGCCGCAGGCGGGCGAGGACGTCGCCGCCGCGCTCACGCTCGAGGGCTCGGTCGCGAGCCGCGATCACCCGGGCGGCACCGCCCCGTCCGCCGTGCGCGCGGCGATCGCCGCCGCCCGGGCGAGCCTGCCGGCGCGATGAGCGCCGCTGCGCGAACGGACGGCATGGGGGTACGCCGATGAGCGACGAGACGATCGGGCTCGCCGCGGCGTTCCTCACCACCGCGGCCTACGTGCCGCAGGTCGTGCGCATCGTGAGGACGCGTTCCGCGCACGACATCTCGTGGTGGATGTTCGCCACGATGACCGTCGGGGCGGTCCTCTGGCTCGTCTACGGCCTGCGGCTGCCTTCGCTCCCCGTCGCCGCAGCGAACGCGGTCGTCCTCGTCCAGCTCGCCGCGATCCTCCTGCTCAAGTGGCGCTACGGCCGCGACGTGCCGGCGTCCGTTCCTCGTTCCATCGCTTCCAGGAAGAACTGACATGGCCAAGCTCGCTTTCCTCGGACTCGGCGTGATGGGGTACCCGATGGCGGGTCACCTCGCCCGCGCCGGCCACGACGTCACCGTGTACAACCGCACGGGAGCCAAGGCGGAGAAGTGGTGCGCGCAGTACGGCGGACGCTCCGCCGCGAAACCCGAGGACGCCGCCGCGAACGCCGAGGTCGTCCTCATGTGCGTGGGCAACGACGACGACGTGCGCCAGGTCGCCGGGCGCGCGCTCACCACGATGAAGGCGGGCACGATCCTCGTCGACCACACGACCGCCTCGGCCGAGGTTGCGCGCGAGACGCACGCCGCCGCGAAGTCGCGCGCGATCGGCTTCCTCGACGCGCCGGTGTCCGGCGGGCAGGCGGGCGCCGAGAACGGCAAGCTCACGATCATGGTCGGCGGCGACGCCGACGTCTACGCGCGCGCGGAGAGCCTGCTCGCGACCTACGCGCGCGCCGTCACGCACATGGGCCCGGCCGGCAACGGGCAGCTCACGAAGATGGTCAACCAGATCACCATCGCCGGCCTGGTGCAGGGGCTCGCCGAAGGCGTGGACTTCGCGCTGCGCTCGGGGCTTGACGCCGAACGCGTGATCGACGTCATCAGCAAGGGCGCCGCGCAGTCGTGGCAGATGGAGAACCGCGCGAAGACGATGATCGCCGACAAGTACGACTTCGGCTTCGCCGTCGACTGGATGCGCAAGGACCTCGGCATCTGCCTTGCCGAGGCGCGGCGCAACGGCGCCACGCTGCCGGTCACCTCGCTCGTCGACCAGTTCTACGGGCAGGTGCAGGCCATGGGCGGCGGCCGCTGGGACACCTCCAGCCTGCTGCGCGCGTTGCAGGCTCCGCGCAAGCGGTGATCGCCGGCGCTCCAGGGAAGCTCTGCGCAACCCGCGGATGCGCGACGCGCTTCCCCGGGATGACGGCCAGGCGCGGTCCGCCGGGCGTGGCAGGCCCCACGCCCAAGGAGCGCAACACCGCCAGCGCCCGGGGAGGCGCTTCCCGAAGGGCAGACGAGCGAACTGCGCGTGGCGGCCTGCGGGCAGTTCTTCATGCGAGGCTGCGCGCGCCGTGAGGTTGCGCAGAGATTCCCTGACGCCGCTGGCGCTGGTCGCCGTCCTGGTCGCCGCGCCGACGGCCCGCGCGGAGGTCTCGCTCGCCAACGCCTGGATGCGCCCGGCCTACGCGGGCCAGCCCTCCGCGCAGGTCTACGTGGACGTGCGCTCCGAGCGGCCGCTCAAGCTTGTCGCCGCGTCCGCGCCGGTGGCCCGGCGCGCGGAACTCGTGCTGGTCGACCCGCCGAGCAACGATCCGGCCACGCACCGCGCGGTCGCCGAGTTGCCAGTCGCAGGCGGGGGCGAGACGCGCCTCGCGCTGGGCGGCAGCCACGTGCGGCTGGTGGAGGTCTCGCGCGACGTCTGGCCCGGCGAGCGCTGGCCGCTGGAACTCGCGTTCGTCGACGCCGAAGGAAAGCGCGTCACCGCGACCGCGGAAGTGCTGGTCCGCGGCCTGATGGCTCGCCGGCCCGAGGATGCGTCGCCCAAGGACTAAATGTCGACAGTCAGGACGTTGCTCCGCCCGAGCATGAGCCCGGATGATCCGTCGTCCCCGCGAAGGCGGGGACCCAGCGTCTTGCGCTCGCAAGTCGGCCTGAACCGGCGACACTGGGTCCCCGCCTTCGCGGGGACGACGATTCAGTCATGCGAGCAATTCCTGCCGGACGGAAACAGCATCCCAGAACCTCGCAACTAGGGAGCGGCCGGCGGCGGCGCCTCCGGCTCGAGCCGGTCGGCATCGACGATCTCGATCTCGGTGGTGATCTCCGCCGACTTCGCGAGCATGATCGTGGCCGAGCAGTACTTCTCCTTGGACAGGCGCACCGCCCGCTCGACCTGGCGGGGGTCGAGCCCCCGCCCGGCGAGGCGGTAGCGCAGGCGGATGCGCGTGAAGACCTTCGGCTCCGTCTGGGCGCGGTCGGCCTCGGCCTCGACCACGCAGTCGGCTACCGGCTGGCGGGCCTTGCGCAGGATCCACACGACGTCGAAGGCGCTGCAGGAGGCCGCCCCCGCCAGCACCAGCTCCATCGGCCGGGGCCCGGCGTTGCGCCCCCCGGCCTCCTGCGCCCCGTCGATCACCAGCGCGTGTCCGCTGCCGGTCTCCGCGACGAAGCTCACCCCCTCCACCCACTTGATCCGCGTCTTCACCTGCCTGCCCCTTTCCTGCCTGTCGGTTGCCGCCCAATCTGCCCCGGATCGCCCGCGCCCTGATGGCCGCCGCCGGGGCGCGCCGATTGACCGGGAGAGAGAAAATCGCATAGAATGCAAGACTTTGCTCAATCTTCCGCCGGCCGGAAACCCCGCCGCCGGCCCATCGACGCCAAGCCCTTCGAGCACCCCATGAAGACCTTTTCCGCCAAACCCAGCGACATCCGCCAGGACTGGTTCGTCGTCGACGCGACGGACAAGGTCCTCGGCCGCCTGGCCGCCGGGATCGCGCACCGGCTGCGCGGCAAGCACAAGGCGATCTTCACGCCGCACATGGACACCGGCGACTTCATCGTCGTGACCAACGTCGAGAAGATCCGCGTCACCGGCAACAAGGCCGACGACAAGCTCTACCACCGCCACTCGGGCTACCCGGGCGGCATCAGCACGACCACGTTCGCGCAGATGCAGGCGCGCTTCCCCGGTCGCGCGCTGGAGAAGGCCGTGAAGGGCATGCTGCCCAAGGGCCCGCTCGGCTACCGCATGATCAAGAAGCTCAAGTGCTACGCCGGCGCGGCGCACCCGCACTCCGCGCAGCAACCCCAACCGCTGGACATCTGAAGACCATGATCGGCAACTACTACTACGGCACCGGCCGCCGCAAGACCTCCGTCGCCCGCGTCTTCATGAAGTCGGGCAGCGGCAAGATCGTCGTCAACGAGAAGCCGGTCGAGGAGTTCTTCTCGCGCGAGACCGGCCGCATGGTCGTGCGCCAGCCGCTGGTGCTGACGAACCACGAGGGCACGTTCGACATCATGGTCAACGTCATCGGCGGCGGCGAGTCCGGCCAGGCCGGCGCGGTGCGCCACGGCATCACCCGCGCGCTGATCGACTACTCGGCCGACCTCAAGCCCACGCTGTCGAAGGCGGGGCTGGTCACGCGCGACGCGCGCGAGGTCGAGCGCAAGAAGGTCGGCCTGCACAAGGCGCGGCGCCGCAAGCAGTTCTCGAAGCGCTAGCCGAGCGCCCAGGCGACGAGGGGCCCCGCGAGCGTTGGCGAGCGGGGATCGGCGCCAAGGGGCGTCGAAGGCGCGGCCGACACTCAACGCAGCGGGTCCGGGCCAGCATCCAAGGAGGCCGCTCCGAGCGCCCGGTCGTCGCAGGAACCCTTCGGCGCGAGCCGCGCGACTGGTGCAGGGGCCGCCCGCGGGCGGCCCTTGTCGTTGGCGCCGCGCTGCGGTAGGGTCCATGACGGAGGCATAAATGGTCAAGGTCGGCATCGTCGGGGGCACCGGCTACACCGGCGTCGAGCTGCTGCGCCTGCTCGCGCAGCACCCGCACGCGGAGGTGCGGGCCATCACCTCGCGGAAGGACGCCGGGACGAAGGTCGCCGACATGTTCGCGAGCCTGCGCGGCCACTACCCGAAGCTCGCGTTCGTCGAGCCCGACGCGGCCGCGCTCGCGGGCTGCGACGTCGCTTTCTTCGCCACCCCGCACGGCGTGGCGATGGCGCAGGCGCGCGAACTCGTCGCCGCCGGAACGAAGGTGATCGACCTCGCGGCCGACTTCCGCCTGCGCGACCCCGCCGAGTTCGAGCGGTGGTACAAGATGCCGCACTCCTGCGTCGACCTGCTCCAGGAGTCGGTGTACGGCCTGCCCGAGGTCAACCGCGACGCGATCCGCAAGGCGCGCATCGTCGGCAACCCCGGCTGTTACCCGACCGCCGTCCAGCTGGGCTTCCTGCCGCTGCTGGAAGCCGGCCTCGTCGACACCGACCACCTGATCGCCGACTGCAAGTCGGGCGTGTCCGGCGCCGGCCGCAAGGCGGAGATGAACCTGATCTTCCCCGAGGCCGCGGACAACTTCGCCGCGTACGCCGTCAAGGGCCACCGCCACCTGCCCGAGATCGTGCAGGGGCTGAACCGGGCCAGCGCGAAGCCGGTGAAGCTCGTGTTCACGCCGCACCTCACGCCGATGATCCGCGGCATCTTCGCCACGCTCTACGCGCCGCTGAAGGACGCGTCGGCGGACCTGCAGGCGCTCTACGAGAGGCGCTACGCGAGCGAGCCGTTCGTCGACGTGATGCCGCCCGGCGCGCTGCCCGACACGCGGTCCGTGCGCGCGGCCAACGTCTGCCGCATCGCGGTCCACCGCCCGCCCGGCAGCGACATCGTCACCGTGCTCGCGGTCGAGGACAACCTCGTCAAGGGCGCCGCGGGGCAGGCGATCCAGAACATGAACCTCATGTGCGGCCTGCCCGAGACCGCGGGGCTGGCCGCGCCGCCGGTCCTTCCCTAGGGAACCTCGGCGTGACGCCGCGGCGCGCGCTGCCTCGCATGCAAGGCTGTCCCCATTCCGCCAGGTGCAGTCCGCTCGGCCGCCCTTCGGGACGCGCTTCCGCGGGTTGCGCAGAGCTTCCCTAGCGGACAGGCGAGCGTGGCGGTCTCCCCCGTCTGGCGGCGCTTCGCCCGCCAGTTCTCGATCAGCGCACCGCGCATGGCGGTGCGCACGCATCTCGGCTGGCCGTGGCGGGCGCTGATCGCGCTGGCGCTCGCCGGCGTGATCGGCGGCATGTGGTGGTGGGGATTCGACTTCGGGCAGTTCCTCGGCGGCTTCAACCGCGACGAGATCGAGCAGCGCATCGCCACGCTGAAGGCTGACGCGGCCACCGCGCAGTCGGAGGCGGCGGCCCTGCGGGCGCGCAACGCCGAGCTCGAGAGCGACCTCGCGATGATGCGCGGCCTGCAGGCGACGCAGGGCAAGCAGGTCGCCGACATGCAGCGGGAGAACGCCGCGCTGAAGGAGGAGGTCAGCTTCCTGCAGACGTTCTTCCAGGGGACGAGCAAGCCCGGGCTCGCCATCCAGCGGCTCGCCGTGGACACCAACGGCGGCGAAGTGGCGCGCTACAGCGTGCTCGTGGTGCGCGGCGGCACCGCGAAGAGCGAATTCGAGGGCCACGCCACACTCGCGGTCGACCTCGTGCCGTCGGGCGCCCCGGGGGAGACGGGCCGGACGCTGACGCTGCCCCCCCCCGGCGAAGTCGCGCCGAATTCGCTGGCGCTCAGGTTCAAGTACTATCAGCGGATCGAAGGGACGTTCCGCATCCCGCCGGGATTCGCGATCCGCGCGGTCACTGCCCGCGCCTACGAGGCCGGGGCGGACAGCCCGCGCGCCACGCGCACCTTGACGCTGCCCTAGGGAGGCCCCATGTTCGGCAAGAAGCCCACCCCGCAGAAGCGCATCGACTCGCTGATCGGCGCCGGGACCGTCGTCCGCGGCGACATCATTTTCGAGGGCGGGCTGCGCATCGACGGGCAGGTCGCCGGCAACGTCACCGCCACCGAGGGCAAGCCGGCCACGCTGGTCGTGAGCGAGCAGGCGCGCGTCGACGGCAAGGTCGAGGTGTCGCACGTGGTGATCAACGGCCAGGTCCACGGGCCGGTGAGCGCTGCCGACTACCTCGAGCTGCAGCCCAAGGCCCGCGTGGTCGGCGACGTCGCCTACAAGACGCTGGAGATGCACGTCGGCGCCGTGGTCCAGGGCCGGCTCGACCCGGGCAGCGCCGAACCGGAGACCGCGGCCGTGGTCGAATTGAAACGCAGCGGAAAGTAGGGTCGTGCACCACGTTGGGCCCGGACGCCCGGGCCCGCCGGCAAGGCTGGAGTAGTGTCCGGCCCCGCTTTCGGCGATAATCGGCGCCAAGGTTGCGCCCCAGGAGCCCCACGATGAACACGATGACCGACATGCCCTCCCCGCTGATCTTCACCGACGCGGCCGCCGAGAAGGTGCGCCTGCTCATCGACGAGGAAGGCAACCCGGAGCTCAAGCTGCGCGTGTTCGTCACCGGCGGCGGCTGCTCGGGCTTCCAGTACGGCTTCACGTTCGACGAGGTCGTCAACGACGACGACACCTCGCTCGACAAGAACGGCGTGACGCTGCTGATCGACCCGATGAGCTACCAGTACCTGGTCGGCGCCGAGATCGACTACCAGGAAGGCCTTGAGGGCGCGCAGTTCGTGATCAAGAACCCGAACGCGCAGACAACGT
>Ga0224500_10000330_pt1 | contig 33318 bp, 25 predicted proteins | sample SF_Oct11_sed_USG_FD_168126 | JGI IMG/M metagenome (GOLD analysis project Ga0224500, IMG submission 168126) | Sediment microbial communities from San Francisco Bay, California, United States - SF_Oct11_sed_USGS_4_1 | ecosystem: Environmental > Aquatic > Marine > Sediment | place: USA: California... | reverse complement strand
TAGCATGGATCAGGTCTTCAATTTGCTTTTGATGCCCCAGAAAACTGATGGCAGCCGGGTCTGATGCTCCGCCCGCGGCAGCATGGCCGTTAGCATAGCTATGCCTGACAATCTCATCGGCTGGTGATTCATTTTCAAACTGCCACGTTATCAGATTATTTTCTTCGATAACGACGGTGCCGGAAGTCCCCAGAATTTCAATGCGCTTAGCAGCGCCCGGAAAAACTGCCGTTGAGCATTCTATATTGCCTAAGGCGCCATTAGAAAACTTCAATGTAGCCACGATGGTATCTTCCACTTCAATTTTCTTATGTCTTACTTTGGCGGCTATCGCCTGAACAAACTCCACCGGTCCCATCATCCATTGCAACAAATCGACAGCGTGTATGCCCTGGTTCATCAGTGCCCCGCCGCCATCATACTGCCATGTACCCCGCCATTTCCCGGATTTATAATACGCTTCGGTCCTGCTCCATTTCACATAAGCGTCTCCTAAAACCAAACTCCCAAACCTGTTTTCTTCAATGGCATGCCTTAACTGCATATTTACCGCTGAAAACCGGGAGGGAAAGACAACACCTATTTTCACGTTTGTTTTTTGTGCCGCCTGAATTATCTGATCGCATCTTTCAGTTGTAACTTCAAAGGGTTTTTCTATCAAACAATGTTTACCGGCTTCAATACATTTCAACGCTGGTTCAAGATGTGAACCTGAGGGTGTACAGATGCAGACAATATCAATAGCCGGATTTTTTAACATATCGTCCAATGTATCAAACGATATGCAGTTGTGTTCATTGGAAAAGATGTCTGCCTTCCCTTTGTTTACATTGTATATACCAATCAACTCAGCATTGCTAATAGCCGAAATCGCCCTGGCATGGAAATGGGATATTACTCCCGCGCCAACTATGCCAAAACCTACATGTTTCTTTTTCATCATTTGAATGCGATATTTATCAAGTATGCAAGTTCTGAAACTTCGCGCAACACCAATGTTGGGAACACTTTACGGGTATCAAGTCAGATGCATTGCCTACAGGCTGTATTGGTTAAGAACTTGTTACCCCCCGGATTTTAGCTATCAAAATACCGCTCAGGAAAATGGAAAGCGTGCCGATCACGATCACCATATTCAGATGCAGCGGATTGCGCAACCCTGAGTATTGTTCAGGCAGCAAGTTTGAAAATGTCATCCACAAAATTACGAGTATGCCAATTGTTGTAGCCAGCTTTGCCGTGGTATTCCCTGTGCCCTTGCTAATCATACCCAGTAAAAACAATCCCAGCATTCCGCCCGAGAAAATTCCTGCCAATTGCCACCATAGGTCCAATATACTTTTTACCCCAATCATGGCAATGCCGGTGACGATCGCGAACACCCCTATTAGCCCTGTGGATACATACAATACAAGCATCTCCTTTTTGGGTGTAACGTTCCTGTCAACAAAGCGCATGTAGATATCCTTTAGAAACACGGTAGCACTGGTGTTCATGCCACTGCTAATGGTGCTCATTGCAGCCGAAAGCATTGCCGCAATAATTAAGCCCAGCAAACCGCGCGGAACCTTTGTCACCATAAAATGCGGAAATACTTTATCGCCATAATCTGCGGCCGTTACCATGGCCACGTCAATACCTTTATCTGTCGCAACCTGTTGTTTAACTGCCTCGATAAGCTCAGGGTGTTGCTGATAGTACGCAAACAGCGAAGTACCTATGAAAAAGAACACCAGCGAAACCGGCAGGTACCAATACACACATTGCCAGATACCCCGCGATGCCTCCTTTTCATTTTTTGCTGCATGGTATCGCTGCACATAATTCTGATCTATGCCAAAGTTGTTCAGGTTGATAAAAAACCCATACAAGAAAATAACCCAAAAAGTAGCAGACGTAAAATCCGTGACGCTAAAACTTCCTAAGCTGAATTTTTGATTTGCTGTACCAATTGAAATGATATCAGAAAAGCCATTATCCATCTCGATGATCACAATCGCCATAACCATGATGGCGCCCACCGTCTGGATGATGCCTTGCGCTACTTCGGTCCAAATGACTGCTTCCATGCCACCCAACATTGTATATAGCATGATACAAACTCCGCTCACCATCATAATACTGCGCATATCAATTCCGGTAAGTGCCTCCAGCGCAAGGGCAATTCCAAAAAAGATTGAACCCATACGCGCCAGTTGTGTAAGTACAAAGCAAACCATAGCGTACGTTCGTGCCCAGGGACCAAAGCGGTGTTCCAGGTGCGTGTAGGCACTGATCTCACCACGCTTGCGATAAAAAGGGACAAAATACTTCGCTGCAATCCACGCGGCCAATGGCATGGAAAGACTGAAAACAAAAGAATTCCAGTTGCTGCCAAAAGCCTTTCCGGGTACACCCAGGAAGGTGTTGCTACTCAAAAATGTAGCATACATACTGATGCCGAGCGCCCATCCCGGGATATGTCCGGAGGCCTTCGTGAACTGATCGGTGCTGTTGTTGCGGCGTGAGAAGTAGACGCCTACACCCACCATGCCAAGCAGGTATACCCCAATAATCGCTAAGTCAATAATCGGCAGCACGTTCATGTCGATAGATGGGGTTAGCAAAAAAATAATTGTCACGTAGATACCTTGACCTTAAAAAGGTCACGCCAGTTTTTCACAGTAGCATTATTTACAAGAGGCTTTGCCCAGATACCAATGCTCAGGATATAACCCAGCGTGATGAATAACACAAGCATCGCAAACTTCAATCCAACCAGTTCTGCAACACCGCCGATGATCAGTGGGACAACCGCACCCCCAACGATACCGGTACATAAGATTCCGGAAAAGGTACCATGATGGTGCGGAACAGAATTCATTCCCAGCGAAAAGACAACGGACCACATAATTGACAGGAAGAAACCCGTAGCCGGAAACGCTACGATCGCGATATCCAGGTTTCCAAACAGGGCAAGTATTAAAGCGAGCATGGCGCCCCCGGCAAATACAATGAGGATGGAGCGCCCGTCAAACAACTTCAACAAAAACAGCCCCAAAAAGCAGCCTATTGTGATAAGTCCCCAAAAATATGAAATAGCTGTTGCGCCAGCGGTTGCAGGATCCAACCCATGGTATAGCTGCAGAAACTTCGACATCCAGTTCGCGATACCCTGCTCTGTGCCAACGTATGAAAATATGCCGATGAAGTACAGCAAGACATTTCGATTTCCAAGCAGTTCCTTGAATGCAGCCCCGGTGTCTATCTTTTCATCCGCACTCAGTTCCACCTTTGGAAATTTAATAAAGGCAATTAGTACAATCATTGCAAGACTGGTCAGGGCAAATACCCAGTACAATGAAACCCATTTTAATTCCGGTGTCACCAGCCGGTTAAAAAGCAATATGATGGGTGATGAATTTTGCCCGTGAATGTTTCCAACCAACGCACTGTACAACAGCGGGCTCAAAAACGACGCCGCTCCAAAAAAGAAGTTTGCCAGTACTGAATTGAATGCAAAATGCTCTTCTCCGCCAGTATGGCGTAACAACGGATTGATGACAACCTGCAGCATGGCCATACCAATACCAATTGAAAACAAAGAAAGCAATGCAACTTCAAACGTAGGAAATATGGCAAAAACCAATGCCGCAACAAAAGCCAGCACAAATCCCGCAATGAGCACGGTTTTCTCGGAATATTTTTCAATCAGTACGCCCGAAGGAATGGACATCACGCCATACGCCACAAAAAATGAGAAAGGAAGGAATCCTGCCAGTCCAATGCTTAAACTAAAACTATCTATAATATCCGGAACCAATGGACCAAGAATATTGGTCAGAAAGGAGATAACTGAAAACACCAGGAAAATTAGAAGGACAATAAACGTGTTTTTTTTTCGCATGATTTTATTTGCTCCCTAGGACATATCGTACACCTGATACCAAAAACCTAGTCGTTTGCGGGAGATTATTAAATAGAGATTATCACTCACTATCTGGTTCACATCCACCTTTCGCGACTAAGATACGTCAATATGCAAGAAATTTATCAATTCGCATTTGCACTCCTGCTTCTATATTCTTTGGTATATCGCCAGCGATCTGTTTGGAACCAGGGAAAAATCGCACAGCTCTAAGAATATCGCGTTATCCGGAATGACAACTCCGGAATTTTCTACATCTTTAAAGTAAAGACTTCCATTGATTCAACCAAAAGATGTTCGCTATGTATCACGCATACATGAACAACCAAAAGCTATAAATTGATGCCCTTATGAAATCGCCCGATGTTGAAATTCTGAATGCCGTTTTCACGCCGATGCATGTGGACGGGGCCATCAATTATGACCGCATTCCCGACCTCTTTGAGCACAGTATTCGGACGGGTGCCAAAGGCGTATTTCTAAACGGCACAACCGGTGAATGCATGTCACTCAGCGTGGTCGAGCGCAATACGCTTGTTGAAAAATGGGTTGCCTATCGCGCAAAGATCAATCGGCCGGACTTTAAAATCTTTGTGCATGTGGGTACTTGTAATCTGTTTGAAGCCATTGAAATGGCCGGTCACGCACAAGATCTGGGAGTCGATGGAATAGCGATGGTCTCCACTTTTTACTTCCGCCCCAATACACTGGCGGAGTTGATAGCGCAGTGTGAATACGTGGCGACAGCAGTTCCTGACACACCATTTTATTATTATAACATCCCTTCACTTACAGGTGTGGACTTCCCGATGATCAGCTTTCTGGAGAGCGCCGCAAAACGTATCCCAAATTTCGCGGGTTTAAAAAACAGTCATTCAGACCTCGCCGATTACCAACGTTGTATTGATTTTGCAAAAGAAAATTATGCGCTCTATTGGGGCACTGACCAAACTTTTATGGCATTGTACGCGGCCGGCAATCGCCACTACGTGGGTAGTACCTACAATTATATGAGCCAGGTGTATCAAAAAATGCTAGAGGCTCACCTGAAGGGCAATATGAAATCGGTCACATCAACGGAAGCTGAAGCTGAAAGTTTCTACAACATTATCCTGCAAGACGACGGCATCAGCGCAGGAAAAGAGGTGATGAACTTATTGGGTATAGCCTGTGGACCAGTAAGGAGACCATTGAAGCCATTTACCAAAGCGGAAAGCGCCGCGCTTCTTCGTAAACTTAAAGAGACCACATTCTTTAACTATGCTGTGGGTAAAGAGAACCTGGAAGCGGATGCACATTCATAGTTGCACAAAGTTCAGCGTTTAGCCATTCGCGGCCTGTTGAATCTTAATGATTGCTGCAACAAACTGCTCCATGTCCTTTCTCGTTCCCAGCATAGCATGCTGCAAAATCCAGACACCCTCCTCATGACATGCCTTCTCCGCTACCTGGCAGTGCACGTTTGTATAATCAACATCATCTGGAATAGCATAACACAGAAAGTTTTTCTGCTGAAACAGCGGTTGCTTGTAAATCGGTTGCGGGTAGCCCATAAACGAAGGAACGCCTTCCGCTGCCAGCATCTCCGAAAAGTCTTTCTTCGGCAGGCCATTGAATTTGGATTTGTCGTATCGAAAGATATAGAGATGGTAGGTGTGAACGGTTTCCCCATGACCCCTGGTAAGGGGTGTTATACCCGCAACGGGCGCCAATAATTCGTTCAAGTATTTTCCGTTATCATCCCTTACTTTCGTCTGCTCCGCTAACCGCGTCAGTTGTTGGGAAAGAAGTGCCGCCTGAAACTGGGTGATTCGGTAATTACAACCCAGGTAATGATGTTCATACCATTGCCCTCCTTTAACACGTCCGACATTTCGCAGGGAGTTCATCATATCAAACAATTTCTCATCGTTCGTTACGACACATCCGCCTTCTCCGGCACTCAGGTTTTTAGATGACTGGAAACTGAAACACCCGGCACGGCCAATACTACCTAATTTCTTTCCTTTGTATTCACCACCATGGGCATGCGCTGCATCCTCTATGACGGTGAGGTTATGCTTTCGCGCGATATCCATGATACGATCCATGCTGCATGCCTGTCCGGCGAAGTGCACGGGAATAATGGCTTTGGTCCGTTTTGTAATGGCGGCTTCAATTTTATCAGGATCCAGATTATAGGTATCAGGATCGATGTCCACAAAAACAGGAACACAATTCGCTTCAATGACAATAGTAGCCGTGGCAATGAAAGTATACGGCGGAATAATCACTTCATCCCCTGGTTTTACCCCTGAGGCGATTAGCGCCAGCCGCAATGCCACGGACCCATTCACACAGGTAAGGGCATACCTGGTTCCGCAATAGGCCGCAAATTCCTTTTCAAATTTTGCTACCAGGCCTCCGCAGTCGGGATTACCCCACTGACCGCTTTGCGCAGCCTGTGCGACTGCCCGCACATCAGTGTCTTCATACAGTGGCCACGGAAAACTGGTTGTGACCGATTTAATTCCTCCATTTATCGCCAGATCGTCCTTCTTCATAGTTGAACATTAATTAAGTGAATTTATTTTCATTGAAAATTATCGCTATCACATATGATCGTAGCTTAATAGCTTGCTGATCAACATATAGTCACGCAAAACTAATTTAACCTCTTTCAATTCTTCACCCAGCGCAATGGAAAAGAAGCATACTTCACGCTTTTTCCTGGCTTAACGTCATTGCGGTGGTAGCTGTATGAAACATGAATGCGTCCATCCCTGCCAACAATGACTGAAGGATAATGGCTCCTTGTGGCATTCTCGATGCGCGCGTCATGCTCAATGCTCTTCTTCCATTTCCATGTCTTACCCTCATTATCAGAAACGGCAACGGAAAGATTATGCCTACCCTCTTCTGTGTCATTAAACACCATTACCCACTCCCCGGCGGGCATTGTTGCCACATCAAAACCGGCCCCCGGATTCGGCAGGATATCATCTTTAGCAATGCTCCACGTAAGGCCTTTGTCTCTTGATTCGGTACGCTGCATACGCTGTGGCGGCGGCCCATTATCGCGCAGATAGGCTACCAGCAGACTGTCTTGCCCAATCGCAATGGCAGGTTGTATGCCTGCACCACCCAAAACAGGATTGCTGTACAACCACGACTGACCCCCATCATCCGAAATGGCGAAGAGCGAACAATCAAAACCATCAGAGTACAACGGAACAACCATACGTTTACCCAGGAAAACAGCTTTGTTTTTCGTTTGCCAACCTATGCGCCGGGTTAGCGGGTACCCTAATTGCGCTGGTATTTCTTCTTCACCTCCTTTTATACGACCCGCTCGGATCATATTCTCCCCTTTCGACAGGCTGTCCATTTTAACGTTGTATTTTTCCCATTGGTTAAGCAGGGCTTCACCAATACTATCTGACATTGACGGCAACAGCTCTGCCTTCAGGTAAGCCTCATACGCCGAGAGTTGATCCTTCACTTGTTTTACAAATCGATCATTAGGTTGAATCCCGCGCTCCGTATTGTCGCCGACTTTGACAAAGAGAACGTCCTGCCAGGACCATACCGGCGCTCCGGGCGATTCATAATTCGTACTGATTTTATACATAGGAATAGAAGTCTCCCATTGATTCGCCAATACCGGATACCACATCAACCACAACCGCTGTTGCTGATCCATGAACAGTATAGGATTAATATCCGGAAATCCGGGAACATCTGCCATCAGGAAAACTTCAGACCAGGCCGTATCTCCCTTCACCAGCCGCGAACCCATAATCCGGACATCGTCTGCCCAGCGCTCCCCGGACCCTTGAAACCAGGCTGAAAGTAAATCACCGTTGGGTAGTTCCACAACGGTCGATCCATGTACATGTTCCTCCTGATATGGGAAAATAAGTGCTTCACGATAGGCAATCTCATCGTCCATATCCTGCCTTGTGCAGCTGAAGCTGAGGATTGTGATGAACAATAACGCGAATAAGTTTCTCATCATTTTAAAGCAGGATATCAAAACAGTCTTAAAAGAATGCATGCATCGTCCCACTATTAAAATTATAACTTTTGCTTGTCTTGTGGATGACCCTTAGCACAATTCGTTTAACAAAATATGCAATTGATATTTTTCGTTGTTCGACAACCCCCAATACAACCCCCGATCCGGAATTATGAACGGCATTGGATCAACGACTAATGACAAAGATGGAGATGTTGGTTTCAGGAATCGGGAAGTGATCCGGAAAAAATTCAAAAACAGGACACAGCAGCGACATGAAACTTACGCAACCCCAAACTACAGAAGGAGCAACGATAACCTGGATCTTATTATGCTTGGCGTAACTCAAAACCGCTCCGGAATACCGGGTGTCCGCTCCACCAGCCTGTTTGGTTTATCATCCGATTTGATCAGATCGAAAGCATCATAAACATCACCATTCGCAGTGTAAGCTTTATATTCCAATGTGTTTTCCCGAATGCTGATTACCTGAAACAATTGCGTGTTCCTTGCTTTTCGTTGCAACCACGGCTTATCAGTTATATCATACATTTTCGGACCACTAACGGAAACAACATATACTGTTCCTGATTCGGATTCCTTATGCTTTCCCGTGGGACTACCACTGACCATTCCTCTTCCGTAGGCATGATCGTGTCCTTGCATAATGATGTCTACCTTGTGTTTATCGAACAGAGGCTTGAAATATTTCGTTAAATTTTCATGATCACGGTTTTTTGCTTTTGCAGAGAACATCTGAAAATGAAAGGTAATGGCCGTCCACTTACGCGGATCGTATGTAAGGATTGAATCTAACCATTTTTCCTGCTCCTCCAAATACATTGCCGACTCATCGATTTGTTGCGAATCCAGCGAAATAACTTTCAGGTTGGAATAGTTCACTGCATAACATGTTTCTTCCAAACCCCTCGGACCATTTGTAGGTAAGTTAAACTGATTTCTCCAGAATGAAGAAAGTACTACCCCTTCACCATACTCGTGATTTCCGGGTGTCATTACACTGGGTATGGTAGCATGAATAAAATCTCCGGCATAAAACCATTCACCCCATTCTACATTAGAGTTAAAACGATTAACGAGGTCACCCGCATACAACATAAAATCTGCGTCGGGTACCAGCATGTAAGCCTGTCGGATCACCCGGGACCACAAAGATTTTATATCGTTTTGCGCATCTCCGAAATAAACAAAAGACAATTTCCGCTTTGGATCAGGCATTTGAAACTGATACCATGCTGTCCATGACCCGGTGCTTCCCACCCGGTAGACATATTTTTGTCCGGGCGTCAGGTTTTCAACGCGAGCGGAAAAATAGTTTGCTATAATTGCTGGCTCACCTTCCTGATTAACTTTCAGTACTTCACGGTTTGCCAATACACTGGAAACATTGTCTAAGAATTCCGGTCCAGCCGTCGACACAGCCCATTGAACAGTGCCCGAGCTAACTGTGGTGTCTGTTCGCCAATTCATGGCAATGGAAGTTTCTGGATTTTCTGTAAGATTCAGGATGACGCGATCGGGGTCCCTGGAAGGGAATACTATTTTTTCAGCCAAAAGCATCTTTTCCCTGAGTGTATGATTGTGATACAGATCGCTGTAATCATCGTCATCGTCATCGTCGCTCCAAACACTTCCCCCTTCTCTGGTCATAAGGAGGTAAAAAATGAAAAGAACAGATAGGATAACGAAAGCTGAAAAAATGAAGTATTTGCGCTTCATAGTGTCCGATCAAATCAAATTCAAAAGGGTAATGGTGTTCCCAGTCTCGCCAATCATTCACACCAATCAATTTACCCTCTTCTTGGGCACATGGTTCACCACCATTAGGCCTGGGAAGCAACCGCTAAGCGACTCTATCGGCAACTTCAAAGGCCTTGCCTTTGCTGTAGGATAATCTATCCAGGCTATAACTTGATTCATCACATCATTCACAGATGCAACTTAAAAAACTGATAGCGTGACGCATCAGCACCGTAGTTTCGTTCAAGCAAGGAGAAATCTATATAAAATACACGACAATCACAAAAACCGGTACGCGACCAAAGTGCTTGCCTTGCGCAGCCGACTTTGACATGCGCGAAGGAAATTCAAATTTTAACCAATGCCGCCGCCCCCAAAAGTGTAATGTCAGGATTTTGCGATTGGCAAATCTTAAGCCTTTTAATGGACTCCGGAAAGGGAAAATCCTGCAACGAATCGTGCATTGATCTGCTAAAAAGATTAAATGCTTTTGAAAGCGATCCCCCTAGAACAATAGCTTCCGGATCATAAGCCAAAACGGCACTCTTCACCGCCTGCGCCATGTGTACGCCAAATTCATCCCAGTAGCCAAGCGCAGCCGTATCTCCTTCCAAAGCAAGTTTATGCGCTGCCGCCGCCGTGGTATTATGACGAACCTGAAATAAGTTTCCGCTGGCATAGTATTCAATATTATGATCCAGGTAGTGCAACAATCCAATTTCTCCGGCGCCACAATTGCTTCCATTGTAGAGTTGATTGTTGATAACAATCCCCGCCCCTAACCCCGTTCCTGAGGAAATACCCACAACGTTCTTTAACCCTTTCACCAATCCGAATTGGTGTTCACCCAGAATAAAACAGTTAACATCATTGTTTACCACGACCGGCATCCGAAACTCATCTTCCAAAATATCTTTCAACGGTACCCGGTCCCAGGAAGGGATATTGGTTGCATTGAAAACAATTCCCTTTCCCACGTCCACTACCGAGGGTACGCCAATGCCGATGCCTTTGACTTCAGGCTTAATAAGCGGCCGGATAAATTCTTTTAACGCATTCAGCGTCTCCGGCTTGGATTGTTTCGTGTTGAATGGATCTCTCCTGGGACTGAAAAGGTTTCCACCGCTTTCAATACCTGCCCGGATATTCGTACCTCCCAGATCAACTCCTATTATCATCAGTCTTATTCTTAATGGTTCAAAAATTTACATGCATGAACTCCAATCTTTTATTGGCCTGGCCAACTGCTGCGATTGTGAAGTTAATATCGTTGGTCCGCTCCAGCTTCTATCGTGCGACTGGATTTTCCAGCCAGATCAAAACTTCTCAGGCGCACGGTGCCTGATACCTTTGCCGGCCTTTCATAAAGTGGCGAATTCAGCGTAGGTTCTGAACCATCCGTAGTGTAACGTATCATTAACCCCGGGTATCCCACATTTGCACTTAATATCCCATCCACTACCAATACCCCTGGTGTAGGAACCCGATAATTATATCCCTTGTTAAGATAACTTAACCTGGGCAATTCCTTCTTGGCCAACGCATTGGCGTAAATGTTCCATTGCTGCTGCATTTCTTGTTCCCGAAGTGACCTGTCTTCAACCGTTTCCCACACACGTGGCGCTGCCCATGCGCTTTCAGCGAAGCCAATCAGTTTCGGCAACATATAGTACTCCAGCATTTCTCTGCCTTTGATGGTCTCACTCCATACCTGTGCTTCGACGCCTAAAATATTTCCGCGGGCTTCAGGTTTCAGGTGTTCAACAATCATCGCTGCACCTTCATCCGCTCCCCCAGATTCAAGATCCAGTTTTTGACCCATGGCATTTTTGTTAGTGGTTTTGAACATGTCATAGGGCGCAAACGTCCAGGCATTTCGTTCATCAACAAACCCCGCCCAATACAATCCGGGTTCCAAGGGATCTTTATTATAGGCCAAATCAAAATAGAAATTAGAAACATTGCACAGCACAACAGTGTAACCGGCATTAGCCAGCCGATAACCAAGATCAGGATGATCAGCCAAGTTATTCCAAATGAAGGGTACCACTTTCTGTGTAGCAAACTCTGCATTTGGCGTACGCTTACCATCCGTCATTTTCACCTGCACTACCTCTTCCCACCCGTCGATTTGAAAATTCCTGGATTTTAAACGCTTAAGCAACTCGCGGAAAAAATACGTTTGCAGATTTTGGGGATCTCCGATTTCAGGATGGTCCTTCATCAATGCCGCTGCCAATGGAGATTTAGTCCATGCACCTTCTGGTACTTCATCGCCGCCGGTATGAAATTCGTCAAGTACCAGGCCCGCCTCATTGTACATTGCGTTAATTTCATCCACTACTTTTTCATAAAAGTGAAAGGCAGATTCACGGACGACACATACTACATTGTCTTTATAACCCTGCGCAGAAAGGTATTCTGACTTGTCATCAGGGTCGATGAGGCGATATTCATTGGCCTCCGTTTCTTTACCTTCGCGCATCAGCCGTTCATATCTCGATTCCATAGCCTTAATTGCCGCACGGGCATGCGCCGGAAAATTCAATTCTGGAATAACCTTAATATGGCGTGCCTGTGCATATTTCAAAATTTCGATAAAGTCTTCGCGTGAATAGTACCCATGACCGTATTTACCCTCCGCTTTGGCAAACGGACCAGAGCCATATGCCGGGTGAAGCACAGGGGCTTCTTTCCCGTAGGTATGCATTCGTTGCGCACCAACTTCCGTTAGTTCCGGCAAATCTTTTATTTCTAATCGCCAGCCTTCATCTTCTGTAGTGTATAGTAAAAAACGGTTTATCTTATAAAATGAAAGTAAGTCGAGCACGCGGAGTATCGTTTCTTTCGATTGGAAATTGCGACTTACATCAAGATGCAGTCCCCTGAATGAAAAGCGTGGTGCGTCATCAACAGAAACGAAGGGCAATGTAAAAGAAGCCTTGTGTTTTGTGTATACTTCTATGGGTATTAAGGAACGAAGACTTTGCACGCCATAAAAAACGCCAGCAGGATCACTGCCCGAAATTACTATTCCCTGATCGGTGATACTTAGCGAATACGCTTCCTTTGAAGTGCCCCCAACATTGATGTTCCCCAGCTTAAGTGTTATTGATTTTCGCTTAGGGGGTGCTGTTACCACGTTGAATGCTGTACCTGTCAGTTCTTTTAGACTTGTGGCCAGATACCTTGCTTCATTCTCCAGGTCATCTTGGTAATATATCTCGAGTTGATTGGAAATTTCCAGCATGCCGGGAGTTATTTTCATTTTCACAGGAGACGGAATAATACGGTTTAGTTGCGAATCAGGAAGCTCGCGCATTGCAAGATTATGCGCATAGGTCCACGCAGCCGTGGGGATGGGTTCTTCATCCGCAGCACTTCTGTTAATTTGCTCCGGCCTTGTAAATGGCGCCCACGTATAGTTTGTTACCTCAACAATATTCTCCTCTGCTTTCCCCTCATCGTAGAAAACCAGGTATAGGCCAAGGGGTCGATCTGTTTCCTTGATTACAGCTTCAACTCCACGATAACTAATCGCTATGGATTTACCGGGCTCCAGGCTAAAATTTGCATTGGGCACCAATTTATACCAGTCACCATTGATGTGTTCGAGCGCCGCAGGTTGTGGTATTTTATTTTCCAGTATTTGGCGCGGTGCCATATTAAAAAAAAGGGCCCAGTTATCGGGAGTCAATGCAAAGTTGCCATTGTTTGTCAATTCAAACTTTGCTTCGAATACCCCAGTCTCATCTGTGAAATTCGTCAGGAGTTCCCAATGCACGGCGATCTTTCCGGCTGAAGCAAATTTTTCTTCATCGCGCGAGCAAGCCCCAATAAGCATTACGGAAATGATAGAGAAGACAACTTTATTCATACCCAATAGTATTTTTTTTTTGACAATTCCCTGAATAGTTTTTCTCGATAACATGAAAGCAATTTTCACCACTATGGCTTCGTCGACGATTCTTTCACAATCTCAATATCGCGAACCACCTGGGGGCGGAGTGACTCCCAGGAGAACGTTTTATATTCTTCGCCATAATGCTCTGTACTCACATGTGGTGTTGGCAGGTACCTATCCTTTGTGTATTCGATAACCTGGTCCCAATGCGTTAAGCACGCATTTATGAATTGTAGTGATTCTTCCTTTTTGGCTGCATTGCCCGTGATGCGATAATTTTCCAGTGCCACGCCAGCCCGGATCTTATCAGCAAAGTATAAACCCAAATAGCTCCAGGTTGCGACATCGTCGAGCTCAGAAATCAGGGCGCCGGAAAAAGCAGTATGCTGTGTACGCAGTGAAGCAACGATTGCCAGTGCCCTCCTGCTGTCACGTGCTGAAGAATCTGCAAGCGCTAACGGCGTGATTACATCAGTTTGAATCTTTTCATTGTTCAGCACGGCATGGACATACGCAGGAATCGAAAGTATCGCCGGATCAAGCGTTTCATGATCGATAAACTCGTCAATGGAAATGAATGGGGACGACCGGTCAAAAGTGCCCTTGGGAGAAGACGGTTCTGCTTCTATGAAACCCTCAGCATATAGAGTATAATCCCATGTTGAGCGATGGAAAGAAGCCAGGCGCAGGGGCATGTTGCTGGCTAATTTATAGGCTTGCAACAAAGGTACGCCTACGCCTTTGCCATAACGGACATCGAATGCTGAAGAAAAAAGTTGATCAGGCGCATCCTGCTGATACAGCAATCGACCCCAGACTTTGTAGAACAACCATTGCTTTTCAAAACCGTATTGCCAGGTTTTTACAGCCAGGGGTTTATGCGAATAGTCCAATGCCGGGATGAATCCTTCTGATCCGATAAAATATCCATTCACATAATCCTTCTTATTGACTTCAATGTGCTTGCGTATAAAATCGGGTTGACCCCAACGGAGGATGAAGAAGTCTTCATTGCGAATCATCCATTGTATTTTGTAATTCGTTGGCAGCGGCGTCCAGAATCTATCGTCTAATTTGCCGGAATGATAATCATGGGTAATGGCAAGTGTCGGTGTAGAATGACCGTGTGACCAATTAAACTTGATTTCCACCAGAGCCTCTTCGGGCAGCTTTGCATTGTCAATTACACGTCGCATCGCCATCGGATCACCCGCCAGTACAGAGCGATGAATAAATTTAACGGGACGATTAGCAGCCTTCATTCCCGCAACAAATGTTTCCTCAATCCATTCCTCCCGTTGTGTCGGCGTCATCTTTTCATCAAAGGTTCCCATCCAATCCGCCAGGGTTACACCTATGCCCGTCAGATCTTCGTATTCATTTATAACCTGCGTAACCGACTCACGCGTATACCGCTTCACCTGTTCGGAAAGATCGTTGTACTCTTGCGCGCCATACGCCCTGGCAAACTCCGGTGATACAACAATATTCCAGTTCACGATGAAGGTTTGAATTCCACGTTGCTTTGCCATGCTGAATAATGCTTTCCAGAATTCTTTCCATTCTGCCATTTCCACATCATTGAAGGGCGTTGCCTCCTGAAAGTTGACTGCCTTGATCATAAATGGAAAAGGATGATTGTTCCAGAGTGAAAGTACGTTGAATCGATTCTCCACCATCATATCAAGGAAACGTTCCCAAAAATTAAGGTCACGGCACACCTGCATATGCACGGCCGTAGCAGGACTTTCCCGATACGGAGACCATGGCAAATTGAATTTTAGTATTCGGTAAGACAGCGAAGGGTTAACTACTTTATCGCGCGGCTTTTGATAAGATCCTGTTACCTGCACGCCTTCAGCCAATTCAAGAAGCCCATACATTCCGCCAATTTCATCGACCGACAGGATCAGGAGACTCTTACCATTATTGATTGTACGATAGGCATACCCTTCTTGCTGAATAAGATCAAAGTCTTTCTGGTTGACCTGAGCAGCCAATAATTTCGGGACCTTGCCCTTAATAACAACGCCGATATCCGTTGTTGTGGAGATTTCACTGATGGGACCACACGTGACTTTTTGATCTTTTGCTGACAATAAGGCTTGAAATTTGTTGGCCGCAAAGACAAGGGGCTCTTTGCTTTTGTCATAGGCGACGGAAAGCTGAGCAACAGAATGGCACCAGGAAAACGACAGAATAAAGAAGCCTAAAAAAAATACTATTCTCATGTTCAATAATTTTCCACTTGCATCATATCCAAATTAAACGCGCTACACCTATGCCAATTCGTTGTATTAAAAAATTTGCATTGATCCCTTCACCAGCGTTAAGATACATCAATAGGCAAACAATTAATAGTCGCGCCATCATACTCTTTTGATATTGATGCTAGCATTAAACAATTATTGGAACTATTTTACCGCACTAAATCTATCGCTGGTGAAACTCAATCTTCCTTTTCTAATAGCCACGTGGCTTTTGTGTTTTGTATTTTCCAATTGCAGAACTCCGGCTAAGGATAGGAATACCGATTTACTTTTGGCCGAGGCGAACATTACTTTATGCGGGCCACGTTTTGACGGAACCAAGCCAGCAGCGTTGCCCATTCAGCGCATATTTACAGAATCGCTCCACCCAAGATTAATTGACCCTGCAGATGCAACTGGTTTCCCCAAGATACAACCCAATGACAACCGGAAGCCTGCTGGAAAATTGGAAGATGGACAATTACACGTAGCACTGGAAGTTGTGTGGGGAGATTTTCATCCGGAAACAAGAAATCGACCCGGGCTAAGAGTTGCCGCAATAGCAGAAAAAGGAGAATCACCTACCATTCCCGCGCCGCTCATCAGGGTACCGGAAGGAACATTGATCAATGCCACAATATATAATTCCCTCCCGGACTCTACAATAACCTTATTTGGTTTTCAGGAACGACCTGCCAATGAACGGGACAGTCTATTCATTCTTCCAGGAAAGTCAAAGACAATAAGCTTCAAAGCCGGTGAGCAGGGGACGTATCTTTATTCAGTGGTTTTGGGCAAGGGAATTTCATTTGATATTGCTGAAGAGGAACAACTGGCGGGAGCCTTCATTATAGACCCACCGAAAGGCTCTCCCCCTGATAGAATTCTGGTCATGAATATCTTCAGCACGCCTATCGACGAGACTTTTCCTCCTACGAAGTGGTTGGAGTTCCTGACTATTAACGGGAAATCATGGCCCTACACCGAAGCCCTTCAGTTTGCCGTTGGAGAAACTGTGCGCTGGAGAGTTATCAATGCATCACAACGCGGTCACCCAATGCATTTGCACGGTTTTTACTATGATGTTCTTTCCCTGGGCAACGAATTGAAAGATGAAATCTATAGTCCTGAAAACAAAAGGAAGGTGGTCACTGAAACGATGCTGGGACGAAATACAATGCTGATGGAATGGGTCGCCATGCGACCTGGGCGATGGTTATTTCATTGTCACCTGTCGGGTCACGTCAACCCCGAAATCAGACTCCCGGGTTCAGATGCAGTTGATGTAGAAGGCGCGAATGAACATATGGCCGGTCTCGTTATAGGGATAAATATTCTAGACGGAGAAACAGATTTGGTTTCTAAAGGCGAACCGAAAGAATTGACTATGTATGCACATCAGTTTGATTCCACACCGAAGGCAAATAATGGCTTTTCATTTTCACCTACTTTCGACTCAACGCTAAACTTCCTCAATAGCCCCGGGCCTTTATTACTCCTAAGGCAATATCAGACGACGTACATCACGCTTGAAAATCGCTTGTCTTTTCCTACCAGCGTTCATTGGCATGGACTGGAAATAGATAGCTGGTCTGATGGCGTCCCGGAATGGAGTTCGTCGGACGGCAAATATTCTCCTTCTGTATACCCTGGCGAAAAGTTTACCTACAAGTTATCTGCTATGCGTCCAGGATCATTTATTTACCACAGTCATCTTGATGATGTTTATCAATTGACTAGCGGATTATACGGGCCGATTATAGTGCTTGGAGAAAATGAACCGTATCAACCTGAAACAGACCACATCTACATCGTCAACTTTAGAAAGCCAGAGCCTAAATCATTGGAAGATGTGGAGCTCAATGGAACTACTGAACAACCGACCATGCATACGACCGTCGGTGTTACTCATCGTTTGCGGCTTATGAATATTGCGCCCAGGGGCCAAATTGAGCTTTATTTGGAAAAGGATAATAAAAAGGTACCTATCCGGCACATCGCCAAGGATGGAATGGATTTACCGGAAAATCAAAAAAAATGGATGAAAGAAAGTCCCATTTATGGAGTTGGTGAAACATCTGATTTTACTTTTATACCCACCGAACCGGGGACTTATACTTTGTATGTTTATGTAGAAAATTTTGGCCTCAGGGTAGCCTGGAATCAGGAATGGGTGGTTGCGCCGAGGCAAAATCAACCATAAATTTAGATTATTGTCATGGATGTTTTAAATATTTTACGCGATGAATTCTTTGGCTTTCTGGGTATTTCAGGCTTGATAGAAATATTTAAATCCGGAGACTACTCCACTTTGCTTACCTATAAAGGCATTACTTCCGTCATCGGACCATTAATTCCCTTTTTGTTAATTCTCGAAATAGTCCGAGGACTCATCTATAACAATTTTAAATTAAAGGACTACAAGACTATCTTTTTTATCCACGTCTTTAATCGCTTTGTCTCCAGGTTTATTACCATTGCCGCGGTTGCATATTGTATTGGCCTGCTCGAAAAATATGCTATACTCAAAACCGGCTTTACCTGGTATTGGCTCATCTATGGCTATATCGTCTGGGAATTGGCTCATTTCGTATATCATTACCTGGCGCACAAAGTAAGATTGCTTTGGTGCCTGCATTCTACGCATCACGCACCGGAGGGCATGAACCTTTCCGTGAGCTTTGCGCACTTCTTTCTTGAAGGACCTTATGCAGATGTAATACGAACTTCCATTTGCATTATGTTGGGCGTAAGTCCACCACTATTATTCTTAATCATGTTTATTGATGGTACGTGGGGGGCCTTTATCCATGCTGGAGAAAATCTGTTGAAAGACGGGCGGCTGGGGTTTTTAAACAAGATTGTTCTCACGCCTTCGCACCACCGGGTCCATCACGCCAGAAATCCACTGTATATGGATACCAACTTCTGCAACCTATTGAATATTTGGGATCGTGTTTTCGGAACGCTGCAAAATGAGAAAGAAGAAGTGAAAGTTGAGTATGGAATTACCCGCGAAATAAATTCCAATAATTTCTTAGATGTCTATTTTGGGGAAATCTATTCCTTGTGGAACGATGTAAAAAATGCTCCCGGTATCAGGAACAAACTGTTATACATTTTGATGCCACCAGGCTGGAGCCATACCGGCAACCATAAAACTGCCAGGGTAGTGCGTCAAGCTTACATGGAAAAGAAAGTCATTTCCGAAGGATAAGCCATTGCACTGCATTTTTTGCCCCGGTAAGACCAACAAGTTCTTTTCGTAAACTTATGATATGGGTTCGGGTGCATTCATTTGCGAAAATCGATACAGGACGAATCGACTTGATCGCTTATATAAAAAAAAACCATAAACCACTTCCTGGATTTGCAGCACTACACTCCCGGTAGGGCGCCAGGTGATTTTCGTCATGGTTTTTTAGTCGCGCATGCCCTACATTTAATACTGGAAACAAAGCGCTTCGCAATGACTCCATTTTTCAATTCACGCGAATTGTACCTGATATATAACCCTGACGCAGAACTGGATCGCAAGGTTCATGCACTTGCATACTCCGTAAACAGTGTTGTACACGAAATCGATGTGATGCGTAAAACGATTACGCCTCTTCATTGGAAGGAAATCCTCAACCTGTTGCACGTAGGCCCTTCATCACTCATCAATAATGGTCATCCAGACTATAACCGACTTATCGCTGGTAAGGATTTTTCTGAGGATGATTACCTGGAAGTATTGTTCCAGAATCCTCAATTGGTAAAGGGGCCTATTGGTGTCCTCCATGACAGGGCAGTACTCTGCGATGACCCAAACGATATTCTTCGCCTTGACGATACACCTGACGCGGAACAACAGCTTTGACAGCGCCGACAGGATTCGAAGGATCGTTGGTAAAATTGTTTTATAGAAAGACTTACCGCAGGTTACCGCAGGATACTCAACGAGCCCTTTCTCTCCTCGGGGCAATCGCCTCCTTTAACGGTGTAAAAGTAAACTCCGGCCGTTAGCCCTGCCCCATCCCAATCGTTCTGATAATTCGGGGATTGATATACCTCTTTTCCCCACCGATCGTAAACGATCAGCCTGCTGCCCAGGATCCTGGGATCAATCTCAAAAAACTGATTTAACAAATCTCCGTTGGGCGTAAAGACATTGGGCACGATTAGGTTTTCAACTGCCGCATTGGAAATAATCAGTGTATCCGTTGCCTGCGTGCAGCCATTATCTGCTGTAAACCAGTAGGTGCCAAAACCAGTAACCTGGAAACTAGAGCGTGTTGACCCATCCTGCCACAAAAAATCAAAATTTGTGGTGTCGCTTAGTGGATCCAAAGACCTCGGACGAAAGACGCAAAGTTCTTCGTCCGGTCCAAGATCAACATGCAAGCCTGATCCCCATTTTTCCTTTATCAATTCTACCCGTTCATCGACCTCCACTAATGCTGAAGGGCTAGCCGTCCAGGCGGAAACGGTGTTATCCGACCTGGTAAACAACCTACAAATAGCGCTATCGTTGTAAGTATAATCAACATCAAAGGAACTATTGGCGTCAACGCTGGCCGCAAAAACACCAAAATAAGGCGCTGCAACGGTGGACAAATTCAGGCCCGTTCCCTGACTGGGAAGTGAATTGATCTTATAGATATGCAAACTGTTTGGATCACCCTTTACATTTCCAACCCGCACATAATCCAGGCTATCTTTCCAGACGAGCTCTTTGTCCTGCCAATCGTTTGTGTACAGCACAATACTTTCATCCCCGATCGGTGCACCTGAAAAAACCCGTTTGGGGCTCCCCATCACCTGGCCATCAAAATGATTAGGCGACTTATCGATCAATGTATTTCCCGCTGTGTTATCAAAATCCCAATAGCCGATAAGGCCAGGCTCTTTACCCGTCAATTTCTTACACATTTGTTCCCGAATTTCGGATTCCGATAAGGATCTGTTCCAAATTCGCAATTCATCCATGATCCCCTGAAAGTGATACGTTACGCCTACACCGGAACGGTAGCCAATCTTTGCAGCGTCCTCAGGAAATGCCGAGTTCATAGGAAGTTGTGAATTTCCAATATACGTGCCGCCAATGTTCACGCCGTTTAAGAACAAGTCCATGTCGGTGGCACCGCGCATGATCGCGGTAAGATGTACCCACTTTCCGAAAATATTATCAACAGGGCCCGCTTTGCCTCTTCTGAAATCGGGCGTAAAAGTTCCCATCCCATCGCCGTATTCAATTATAACGGCAGTATGTACCACAAAAAAATGAAAACCATTATAGAGATGTGTATTGTCCTGGCTTGAAAATATTGTCCCCAGCCCCCCGGGGTCTAAGAAGATCCAGGCCGAGATAGTCAAGGGCAACTCAAGATCATCATAAATATTGCCAAGGTCTATATAATCGTCTATGCCATCAAAACTAATGGCATGGCCAGCCCCAATGTTATCTTGCCCACTTAGTTCAAGCGAGAAAGACAGCAGAAATAGTACAACAAGAAATCTTACTATCATTGACTAAATGTAACTTGATTATGCAATCGCAGCAAGAGGCTGCGCTATCATGCAAAGCATACTGGAGGCATGGTTTTCACAGCAATTAAACAAGAAAAACCACTTTAAGGTTTTGATCAGGAAGAATTTCGGATGCGTTGGGGAGTGGTGTATCATTCCCGTGTTTTAGAAGTCATTCATTCGCTTGCCGGAACGAACAAGATTTAGAGCCTCTTTGCAACGCAGATTGATGCTATCACCCATAGGAGGTTTTTATCTGATCCAAAACTCGCCTATTTTAGAATGGATCTTATCCAGAAACTCATAAACCATACACGCCATGCAAAGAAGAAATTTTATTGAAAAAAGTATGCTAGCAGGTGCTTTCGCTACACCCGCGATTTATGGATCCTTTAGCCGTCAGGACAAGGGTAGCAATATTCTCAAAGCCGACAATACTGAGGACGAGGTTGTGATCGAGCATCCCGCGAAAGGCAGGCCTCATGTGGGCAAGGTACTTGCTGTAATACAGCCGCACTGCGATGATATCCCGCTTTTCGCATCGGGTACTGTGGCCAAACTTATACATGAAGGGTACACCGGATATCTCATCAGAACTACCAACGACGATGCAGCGGGAACCGGTAATTCCGTAGGGGAACGAATCCTGAACAACGAAAAAGACAACGACGCGGTGGCCCGTGTTTTGGGGCTGGACAAGGTGTATGACCTGGGTTACAAGAACCATCGGATGGATGAGTATAACATTCAGGAAATAAAAGGCAGGCTCATATTTCTATTCAGGCTGCTGAAGGTGGATACGGTGATCTCATATGATCCCTGGGGACACTATGAAGAAAATCCTGATCATTATGTAACGGCTAAAGCAGTTGAGGCGGCTCGCTGGATGGCTGGCAGCGAAGACTACCCTGAACAACTGGAGGTCGTTGAACCCCATGCGGTAACCGAACGATACTATTTCAGCCGTGGACCTCAGCTCGTTAACAGGATCGTGGACATTAGTCCTTTCATCGACAAGAAAATAGAGAGCAATCTGGTATGTAAAACGCAAGGTCCCGGCGGAAATAATGGTGCATTGCTCAAAAAAACGCTTAGCGAAAAAGGAAAAAAACTTGCCATACTTGGGCCTGACGATGTTAGCGCCAATATTAATTATATAAAGAATTTCGTGCTTGACATCGACTCTCACAGACTTCGATCCGTACCCTCAGATAGACTGATCGGAGAAAAGTATGGACTGGAGTGGGCTGAGAGTTTCCATTATTTCGGTCCTGAAACCTCCCTGACAGATCAGTATGTTGAAAAGAATGCCGTACCCAAATAGACAGCAAGCTTCAAAAGGCTTTCTTCCGTTCGCTGGTTAACGAATTCGAATTCAGAATGGATTGATTCGCAATTTCTCCAGGCGCTGATGCATTTCTTTAGTATTGCTCCAGCATATATTTAATCACATCAGTGGTTGTCACAATCCCAACCAATTTGGATTCTTCATGCTCATCTACCACCGGCAATGCATGGAATTCTTCTTTTGCCAATATTTCGGCGATATGCCGGATGCTGTCTGACGCTTTCACTACGCGCGGCTTGTGCGACATTACCTGCCCGATGCTAAGCATTTCAAAAACTGCATCATCAGCATCTTCCTGCCCAATAAAAAGACCACTAAAGGTCAGCCGGTTCAAGTCCGTCCTGCTGATTATCCCAACAAGTTTTTCGCCTTGTACAACAGGAACATGTCGGATATCATGGTTCCGGATAAGTTCTCGCACCTTGAACAGTGAATCCTCCAATTGAACCGTAAAGGCATTCCTGGTCATTATGGTACTCACAGGTTCCCTTTTTTTCATATCCTCCTGAATTTAGTTATACCTTCCCAATGCTACATTATACATTTGGCTTTGGTGTGTTATTCTTTGTATTTACCTTAAAGGTTACTTTGTTATCCAGCATCAGCTATGATCTTGGACAGCCTCGTATATGATTATTGTCATATTTGCATCGCATACAAACCAAAAGACCGCCAAAGAACCAACACTTCAAATTAACCTAGTCCGTCAAATGAAAAATGTGCTGCTGATTTTATTGATATTCAATCTCCATGCCGCTGGCCAGCAAAGACCCAATATAGTCGTCGTCATCGCCGACGATCATACCATGCAAGCTATTGGCGCATATGGCGCCAGGTATGGTGTATCTCCAAATATTGATCAACTGGCGAAGGAAGGCGTTTTGTTCAACAGGGCATTCGTCACAAACTCCATTTGCGCACCCAGCCGTGCCGTGTTAGTAACAGGCCAGTTCAGTCACAAAAACGGACACATAAACAATCTTACGAAATTCGATGGTTCCCAGGATCAATATCAGAAACGTTTGCAGCAAGCCGGCTATCAAACAGCCTGGATTGGAAAGTGGCATCTGGAATCAACCCCTCAGGGATTTGATTACTGGGAGGTACTCCCCGGACAAGGCCAGTACTACAATCCGGATTTTCTGACAATGGATGGCGGTCAGAAAACGACGGAAGGCTATTGCACCAACATTATAACCAACAAAGTCACGGACTGGCTTGACCAGCGGGACAAATCAAAACCCTTCAGCCTGGTAGTCGGGCACAAAGCAACACACCGGACATGGATGCCTGATACTGCAGATCTTGGCGCTACGGACCAGTTGAATATTACGTTGCCTGAAAATTTTTACGATGCTTATGCCGGAAGAACGGCCGCTGAAGATCAGGATCTCTCCATTGACAAAACTATGTTGTTGGGATACGACCTTAAGATGTATGATGATTCGATTGCTGCGCTTAAAGAAAACAGCATCAGTCGGATGAACACAGCGCAGCGTAATACTTATCTCGCATACTACGCACGTATTAAGGCAGACTTTGATTCAAAAAACTTAAGCGGAAAGGCATTGACGGAATGGAAATACCAACGCTACATGCGGGATTACCTGGCAACGGCTATTTCATTGGACCGCAATGTGGGCCGATTGATGCAGTACCTGAAAAAAAATAATCTATTGGACAATACCATGATCGTTTATACTTCAGACCAGGGATTTTATTTGGGGGAGCACGGCTGGTTTGATAAACGATTCATGTATGAGGAGTCTATGCGTACACCCATGATCATCCGTTACCCGCCACTGGCCAGAAAGGGAACAGTTATACAAGACCTGGTGATGAACCTTGACATGGCGCCAACTTTCCTGCAACTGGCAGGGGTTGCTGTTCCTGAAAGTATGCAGGGAAAATCCATATTGCCATTGCTTGCAGGTGAAGCAAAAGGTGATGCATGGCGCACAGGCGTATATTACCATTATTACGAACATCCCGGAGAGCATAATGTTTACCGGCATTTTGGAATACGGACCAGCAGGTATAAACTTATCCGGTTTTATGGCGTGAAGAATTTTTGGGAGTTGTACGACCTTAGGCATGATCCGCATGAGATGCGGAATTTGGCAGGAGAAATGAAACACGAGAAACTATTGGCCAACCTGAAGCGCGAGCTGCAGCAACTCATCAGGCAATATGAAGATGTTGAAGCTGCCGCTGTTTTAGATAATGAATAATCCATATAAAAAGGAATGATAAAAAAGCACTTCATTTCATTGTTTATGATCCTGTGGCTGGGCGCAGGCGCAGTTGATGCACAGCAAAGACCCAACATCATTGTTTTCCTGGTGGACGATATGGGGTGGCAAGATTGTGCCGTCCCGTTCTGGACAACAGGCACCGCCTTTAATAAACGCTATCGTACGCCCAACATGGAGCGACTGGCGAAAGACGGCATGAAGTTCACCAATGCCTATGCTACGCCGGTTTGTTCTCCCAGTCGGGTTAGCTTAATGACAGGAATGAATGCAGCTCATCATAGCGTAACAAACTGGACATTGCGAAAAGACGAACCCGTTGATGCTGCTGATAGTATCCTGCTGCCGCCGGCATGGAATGTTAATGGACTATCCCCGGCAGCTGGAACTATCAATACGGTTTATGCTACACCACTCCCTGCTATATTGAAAAGCGGAGGCTATTATACTATTCACTGCGGCAAAGCACATTTTGGCGCAATGGGAACTCCTGCTGCTGACCCACTCAATATTCAATTCGACATAAACATTGCAGGCCATGCGGCGGGCGGACTGGGGAGTTATCTGGGTGAAGACAACTATGGGAATAAGAAAGGAGAGCACACTGAACCCTGGGGCGTGCCTGGCTTAGTAGGATATCATGGCAGTGACGTATTCTTAACAGAGGCGTTAACCCGCGAAGCACTCAAAGCCGTGGCTGTTCCTGTGGACAAACAACAACCATTTTTTCTTTATATGGCGCACTATGCGGTGCACATACCCTATGCAGCCGACAAGCGTTTTGTCCAGCGCTACCTGGACGATGGCCTTCCGCAAAAAGAAGCAGAGTATGCTGCACTGGTGGAAGGAATGGACAAAAGCCTCGGGGATATCATGGACTACCTGGAGAAAGAAAATATTGCAGAAAATACCGTTATCATTTTTATGAGTGATAATGGAGGTTTCAGTATGCCCCCAAGGAGCGGTGAGGCCTTTACACACAACCTCCCCTTGAAATCCGGCAAAGGTTCGGTATATGAAGGTGGCGTCCGCGTACCGATGCTTGTAAAATGGCCAGGGACGGTAAAGCCTGGTTCCATAGCAAATCAATATGTGATCATTGAAGATTTTTTTTCAACCATTTTGGAAATGGCAGGGATAAAAAAATATAGAAAAGTGCAGGTAGTCGATGGGAAGAGTTTTATCCCCATCTTGAAGAATCCTGATTATGCCGATACCGCGCGAACCTTAATCTGGCATTTCCCCAACAAATGGATTCCGGAAGACGGGCCCGGCATTAATTTTAAAAGCGCAGTCAGGCAAGGGAAGTGGAAATTGATTTATAACATGAAAACTGGTACCCAGGAACTTTATGACCTCCAATCAGACATCGGGGAATCAACAGATCTTTCTGAAAAGTATCCAAAGAAGGCAGAAGTTCTTTCCGGTATGCTCTCGCATCAATTGAGAGAATGGAAAGCACAGCAGCCCACGTACAAAATTTCAGGTAAGGTTGTGCCACTACCAGACGAACGATAACATTTTTAGGATAAGTTTGAATACATGGAAGACAAATAAAAGTTTTAAGAAATGGCTAATCAGCAAGACGTAATCATCAAGATGGTGCTCGATGCCTGGACTACCCATGTAAACAGTGCCGACAAACTATTCAGCGCGCTGACCGATGAACAACTCCAGCAGCAAGTATCACCCAATAGAAACAGAGGCATATATTTGCTGGGACACCTAACATCCGTACACGATAGAATGCTGCCCTTGCTTGATTTTGGCGATCAACGCTACCCGGAACTTAACGATGTCTTTTTGCGAAAACCCGATAAATCCGCACTGGAAGTACCCCCTACAAATGATCTGCGGCGCTATTGGAAAGAAGTAAATGAAATATTGGGTCAACATTGCATGCGCTTGCAGCCGCCTGGATGGTTTGAAAAACACACCGCCGTCAGTGAAGATGACTTCAAGAAAGAACCCCACAGAAATAAGCTAAATGTGATTCTCAACAGAACCAATCATCTGGCGTCTCATTTAGGGCAGTTGTTGTTCCTGAAAAATAGTGACTGAATACCAGACGCTAAAACATGTGCCCTACAGAATGAAGGCATTGCATTTTATTATTCTTATCTTTACCATAAGTTACTTTTGAGCATGAGCAAACAAACAAACACCCTTCCCCCTATTGAAGAAACTTCGCAAATCTTGCAGCGTTATGACGTTTCACAGGCTCATACCATGGCGTACACGTATGAAGAACTTCGTAACATCGGTATACAACCTGAATTTATTCTTGCCCTGCTGGGTGTATTTGAAGATCAAAACTCATTCAGCGCGGTGGAATTCAATCACTTTCCGCTCCCTGTCATAGTGGACTACCTGCACAAAACACACGAATACTACATCAATAAAAAACTATTGGAGATTGAGCAGAGCATTCATTTACTTGTGGATGCTTATCCCAGCACGCATCCATTGCTGCTGCTCTTGCATAATTTTTATGTGGACTACAAAAGTCATCTGCGCAAACACATTGAGATGGAGGAACGTAACCTTTTTCCTTACATTCTTCAACTCGCCGAGGCAGCGGATCGCAATGAGAAGATAGGAACGGCAACCGCTATTTCTATTCAGCAGTTTATCAACGAGCACCACGACACAGAGAAAGATTTGGAGGAAGTACGCAAAACCATCCTGCACTATTCACCGCCCACCGGCAATCAAACACTGTACCGAATCCTCCTTTCACAACTTCAGGTATTTGAGAAAGACCTGGCCGTGCATGCACTCATGGAAGATGATGTACTCCTTCCCCGGGCACTTGAACTGGAAAAGCAGCTGTTGGATGCTTGATAACAACCAGATTACCTAAAACACAATTAATCTTTTTTCGGCAGAAACCTGCAGGTTAACTCCATGGAGCAGATATTCCCCTGACAATACTTTCATGTCTCGTTCGGTGATATCCATCAGGGTGTAGTCATGATCCTTTTCCACAGTAAACCATTCCGGGAATTGATTTATCCTTGGCCAGTCGATTGGCAATTTCATATTTTCCTTAAACCGCATCTTGTCAAAAAACAAGCTGCCTGTCCAGGGCTTATCTGATGTTATCGAGATCAACACTGAATCGCCTTTTTGCTCTGCGCCAAGCAAAAGATCCTGCCGCCATGGTTCTACATACAAGCCTTTGCTCTTCCATAGGTTATACATGATTGTCGTGCGCGCAAAATTACCATCGCCATGCCAGCCTTCAATTATTCCGTTCCCCTTTTGCATCCCCCACATCACCTGGATTTCGCTGTCAATCCATTTCGCAATGTTTGGGTCGGGAATCCGATTAAACAGATTTAACGCGCTTTCAATAGCATCGGCGTATCCATCGGCACTGCCGCTTTCCCAATCATAATTTTTGTATTTGTCAAGGTTTGAAAATACCTTCAGCGTAGCTTCCCTGTACGCCTGCGTTCCATCAATCAGGAACACCGTGTAATAGCCGTTCAGCGTATATCCCCACGTATCCGCTATACGCTCCTGAACAATTTTGCCTGTTTTTGGATTAATTCCATCATAAAACATCCCGTCAACATTCCGTCCAACCTCAAGTATCCTGTCCAACATTTCGTGGACTGGTTGTTGATACGTCTTCTTTTTTTCAGGCATAGCAAAGTTGGTTGTAGCATACAACTCACACAGGCCGGAAACCAGCTCACAACCATGATCCCTAAGTCGAAGATATTCAAGATCACGTGTCGGGTGGTGGTCACCCAGCAAATAATAATCACCAATCTTTATTGCCCAATCCAGAAACTTTTCTTCCCCTGTCATCCAATACATTCTGGAGAGTACCTGCAGCAACTCGCCGTTAACCTCTTCTTTTGGTGCATTCCCGAATTCCCTTGCTTTCACTTCCCCTGCGATAACGATTTCCCTGTTTAAATCGTACAGCATTTCAATCATACGATCCGACCAGGCGCTTTTGCCCAGCCATTCAGTGAGCGGAAGCAAACCATCTTTAATGTATTCAGACGTACCAAACACAATTTCATCCATCTTTATTTCATCTTCCAGAAATCCTCGTTTTGAAAAAGCGTAAGTGTCAGGCATTGTTCTTACCCTTGAAGTAAGCCGTTTTTCACTAACCAGCATTTGACTCATTCTTCCCCTGAACATATCCTGATCAACAAAAAATGCTGTTAGTACCATGAACGGGTAATTATCAGCGGCAGCGTCCTTGGCATTCCAGTAATCTATGCCGGATTCAATATTTCTTGGAATGAGCCCTGATACCGTGTCCGCATATCCCAGCCACGCGCCCAGGTAATCTTTGCATCGGCTAAATCCTTCATTGGCTAACAAACTGTTTGCCTGTGCAGATTCAAATCTGTGGCCGTCCTCAATTGAAATTTGAAATGATGTATCTCCACCAGTACACGAAAGAAAAAGCAATAAAATCAACAAAGTAGATTTCCTCATTTCGGTAATCCAAGCGCAATACCTCATATTATTTCTCTATGTTGTAACAAAATACATCATAACATTCCGTCTATTCAAAAAAAACTTCCCTCGCACAGTCACAATTCTTCCAAGAGACTCTATTATCATATCCATTTTACAGCAGAGATCCACAAAGAAAATCCAGTGAAGCGCAGATATTTGAATCATGCAGACGCCATCAGCGATATGACGGTGCAGCATACATCTTATTAATATCTTTTTCATAGTGATTCATTAGCACTTGCCTGACAGGCTTTAGGGTATTTGTTAGTTCTCCGCGATCAACAGTCCAGTCCTGGGGGCAAAGCACAAAGTCTCTGATTTGTTCAACGGAGGGTAAGCTTTCATTCAATGTCCGAATTTCCTGTTGGAGCTTGTCGCGGACTTTGATATTGTGCACCATAAACGGCAGTGCTGTCCAGTGGACATGCTCTTGTGCACACCAGGCTTCCAGTATTTCAACATTGACCACGATCAGTGCTGTTACAAATGGTCGTTGAAACCCAATGATCAGACAGCGCTGGATAAACGGAGATTTTGTAAAATGCAATTGCAAGGGATGTGGAGCAATATACTTTCCTGCCGATGTTTTGAAGATTTCCTTTTTCCGATCCGTGATTTTTAAGAAATGCTGATGAACAAACTTTCCAATATCACCTGTACGAAACCAACCATCTTTAGTAAATGCCTCTGCCGTCAAATCGGGTCTTTTGAAATAGCCTTGCATTACGTTGGCACCTTTCACTAAAATTTCACCTTCCTGCTCCTGATTTGGTTCATCAATTTTCACCTCAACACCGGGAATCGGAAGGCCCACGGTCCCAAAACGCGCAAGCCCCGGTTCATAACGATTTATCGTAATGAGCGGTGCAGTTTCTGTCATACCATATCCCTCCACCACGGAAATGCCTGCTGCTGAAAACAGCCGCCCGATTTCGGGTTGCAGGGAAGCTGCGCCAACAATCATATACCTAATTCTACCTCCCAATTTCTTGCGCCAGTGACTTAATACCAGAACCCGTGCGAAATATAATTTAAATGCATACCATCCATTCAATCTATTCTTCGAACCATATTGTTTACCCACTGCCAAAGCCCATGCGATCAAAGCCCGCTTAAATCTGTTTTTGTTCAGCAATTGCTGTTGCAAAAAATCATACATCTTTTCCAATACGCGGGGAACACTGGTACAAAAGAATGGCCTCACAGTTCGAAAATCATGTTCAAAGCTCTCCTTGCTTTGACTGAAGTACAATGACACGCCGAAAGCCATGTATCCATAACATGCAACACGCTCAAGAATATGGCTAAAAGGTAAAAAGCTTAACACCTTATGCCTGGGCTCAATTGGCAGTAAGGTTAATATTGCTTTGATGTTGGAAACGATATTTCGGTGCGTGAGCAGCACACCCTTTGGCACACCCGAACTTCCCGAAGTATAGAGAATGGTAACTAAGTCATCCTCACTAATCGAATTTCTGATACCTTCCAGTTTTTCCAACTCAGATTCATTTGGTTTTGTGAATTCAAGCGCCTGAAAATACCCCGGTTCCGCCAGGTCTGAATGATAGACACTCATCGGGGAATTCATCTTTTGTGTTACCTTTCTTACAGTTTCCGACAAGCTTGCGTTGGCGGCAATACAAATTTTTGCTTCAGTTTCAGTGATGATAAGCTCAATATCCTGAGGTGCGGTAGTTGGATGCATTGGAATAGTGACCAACCCACATTGCTGACAGGCAAAATCCAGAATCACCCACTCGGGAGTACCCATTACCGGAACCATAATAACAGTCTGTCCATGTACTAAACCACTACGGATAAGCCAACATGAAACCGAATCTACCTTCTCCTGTATTTCATATATGGATAAGCCTTTCCAACTTCCAGCCTCGAAGGCATTCAATGCGTGCTGGTTGGGATACTTCTCACGCTGATACGAAAGGATATCGAAAAGCCGGGTAAAATCACTGGCATGTTTGCGTGATATTTCCATTACCTATTTTCCAACGTTTTCAGGTTCTACATATAAAATATTGTATAGCGCTTCAAAAAATGCCGGAAAATCAGGCAAATTGTTATGACGTGCTCCATCAATATTATGCAACGCTATTTTGTCCGGATACAAGTCTTTCAGCATTTCACTTTGCACAAAGGAGATAAGCCTGTCTTTTGTACCGTGAATAATATGTATGGGACAGGCTACTGTCTGCAAGTACTGATCCGTACGAATATCGTAGCGGAGCAACCAGCGCAACGGGATAAAGAATAAATAGCGATTGACGTTGTAGTAGAAGCTAAAGTAGGGGGAATCCAAAATCAGCAGGCCGGGTTTGTTCCAGGATGCAATACGCGCTGCCACACCGCTTCCCCATGAGCGGCCATACAAGACTATCTTTTGCTCGGGGTATTCCAGGGTGAGCCATTTGTAGATATATTGGGCATCGTTGAAAACTTTTGTTTGACTTCGCTTACCCCTGCTTTTGCCAAAGCCCCTGTAGTCCATCATAAAAAAATCATAACCATTACCCACAAAATCCTTGGCAAACTTTCCCCAGCCTTTGATGCTTTTTGAATTCCCTTTCAAATAGAAAACGACGCCACGTGCGTTTGGCACTTTGAAGTATATGGCATTAATCCTGCCGCCATCTTCCATATTAAAATCAAGCTCTTCAAACGGAAATGGATACTTGTATTCAAAGGCCGTTGAGAGTAACTCAGGCCGAAAAAAACCAAGATGCTGGAAAAAGTAAAATGAAAGGCAGATGGCAATGTAAACTGCTATAGCCGAAAGCAACAGGAAGGTCATAATATCTGATAATATATCGAATTAAGGCGCTCGATGCAAGGTTCACATGCACCTGGAATCACAATAAACCTAGTTAAGCCATTCTGCTAAAATCTTATGGTACTCGTCAAACTCACGAAGATTGTTATGACTTCCTCCTGCAATAGTGATAAATGCGTCACCGTCGTGCAACAATGGTTTGAGTTTTAATGCAGCGGATAGTGGTACCACCCAATCATTGGTACCCTGTATAATCAGCTTTTTACAGGATACGCGCTGCAAAGACATCTTATTTGAAAATTTATAACGCAACGGATACAAATAAAGCAGCGGTTTAAGTGGTAGAAAAACCGCGCCCTTTAATTCATCGAATGGGGTTTCCAATATCAACAAATCAGGCGTAACGCTCAATGCCAGATGAGCAGCGACTGCGGCCCCCAGTGAACGTCCGTAGAAAATTAGACGCTTTCGCGGAAAGTTATACTGCGACCACTCCAGCGTGGTGTTTGCGTCTTTGTACAAATTCATTTCGCTGGGCGTTCCCGAACTCTTTCCATATCCACGGTAATCAATCATTAAGACATCATAACCCAAAGCAGTGAAATCAACAGCACACTTCCCCCAACGCTGCAAGTTCCCTGCATTGCCGTGAAAATAGAGGATCAATCCCTTGGCCGGAACTGTCGCATTGAAAAACAATGCATTTAGGGTATCGCCGTCATTTGTTGGAATGGCGTATTCTTCAAATTTCTGATCGAACACAAATGCATAATCCCCGGGCAAAAAATCAGACTGAAAGACAAAATCATCTTGAAACAAGTAAAAACCAATAGCCACAAGAAAATAGACTACTACAACAATCCCAATTATCTTTACTATCCTTCTCATGATCACTTTGGTATCCTACTCCACGCCAGTGTTTCAATATTTGTGAAACGGAACCCTTTGAAACCACCTTTACACCTTGGTTCGCATAGTAGAAGGTGGTAGCTCCCGGGTTATTAAATATAGCAAAGCGCTCCATCTTATGCAGGAGCAAAAAGTCCGAAGCGTGTTTCAGCCGAAATGTATATTAAATTGCACTCTCTTCCATTTTTTCCAATATTTTTGTAA
>Ga0224500_10000326_pt1 | contig 33523 bp, 31 predicted proteins | sample SF_Oct11_sed_USG_FD_168126 | JGI IMG/M metagenome (GOLD analysis project Ga0224500, IMG submission 168126) | Sediment microbial communities from San Francisco Bay, California, United States - SF_Oct11_sed_USGS_4_1 | ecosystem: Environmental > Aquatic > Marine > Sediment | place: USA: California... | reverse complement strand
GGAGAGGGCCGGGGCCGCCGGAACGAACGACGCCGCACCCGCCGCGCCGACCGCCGACGAGCAGGTCGCGAAGATCTTCGAGTGGCGCCGCGGCTTCAACGCGATGCACCTGATCGACCTGGGCACGCAGCTGGGCCTGTTCCGCGCGCTCGCCGAGACCCCTGCGGCGGCGCCGCGCGAGATCGCGCAGCGCCTCGGGCTGCACGCGCCGTACGTGGGGACGTGGTGCACGACCGCCTACTCGCTCGGGCTGCTCGAGGGGGACGCGCAGGGGCGCTTCAGCCTCGCGCCCCACTTCGGCGAGATCCTCGGCAACCCGGCGCACCCGCGCTATCTCGGCGGCTACGTGCGGCTGGGGACTCGCTTCGGCACAGACGACTACCGGTTCGCCGAGGAGGCGTTCCGCACCGGGGAGGTCGCGCCGTTCCAGGGACGCAGCGACGAGTTCGCGCAGGTGATCGCCTCCTCGCTCGCCGGCGTCAACCTTCTCGTGGCGCGCAAGATCCTGCCCGGCGTTCCCGGCGTGGCGGCGGCGCTCGACGGCGGCTCGCTGCTCGAAGTCGGCTGCGGCGCCGGCGTGCTGCTGCTGCAGCTCGCGAAGGCGTTCCCGCAGGCGCGCGTCACCGGCGTCGACATCGACCCTACCGGGCTCTCGCAGGCGCGCAAGGCGGTGGCGAGGGCCGGGCTCGACGGCCGCGTGAGCGTCGTCGAAGGCGACGTCGGCGCGGCCGTGCCGGCGGGCGCTTTCGACGTCGTCGTGATGGTCGAGGTGCTGCACGAGATCGCGCCGGACATCCGGCCGGGCGTGGTGCGCTCTTGCGCGCGCGCGCTGCGCGAGGGCGGCTTCCTGGTGATCGTCGACGAGACCTACCCGTCCACGCTCGAGGAGGCGCGCCGGCCGGAGTTCATGTTCCCGCTGCAGACGGGCCTCGAGGAGCTGACCTGGGGCAACGTCGTGCCCACGCGCGAGGAGCAGGAGCGGCTGCTGCGCGACGCCGGCTTCGGGGGGGCCATCGAGCGCTCGCTCGTCGGCGCCGGCTTCACCGTGCTGGCGACGCGAAGGTAGCCTCAGGCAGTGCGGATCACCGTGATGTGCTCGGTGCCGCTCTCGGGCAGCCACACTTCGCCTGGCCGGCCCAGGATCTGGCGCACGTTCGCCCCTTCGCGCGGCAGCGGGAAAGGCTCGAACTTCCCGCTGCCCGGGTCGAAGCGCACCATCGCGTTGGCGCCCCAGTCGGCCACCCACACCTTGTCGCGCTCGTCGACGTAGACCGCGTACGCGCGCGGATTCGCGCCGGGCAGCCGCCACGTGCGCCACGCGTCGGCGCCCTGCTTGCGCGGGTCGTGCACGGAGAGATTGCCCGTCAGCCACTCGCTGACCCAGATGCGTCCCTGGCTGTCGCTCCACACGCGGCGCGCGCCCTGGTTGCGCGTCGGCGGCTCGACGACGCGCGACTCGCCGCTGCGGCTGCGCCCGCGGGGCACCGGCGGGGGCGAGCGCCAGCGCGCCCGCCGCATGAACGAACTCGCGTCGCGTGAGGCCCATCGCCGTCTCCTCCTTCAGCGGGCGCTGCCGACCACCTTCGTGCGCGCCCTGCCGGGCGCCGCCTTCGCCGCTTCGCGCCGCGCGCCCTCCGGCAGCGACGCCACGCGCTCGTACTCGGGGTCGTCGAAGCGGCAGCCGGCCTTCGCGAAGTCGAGCGCCATGTCCATCGCGTCGGCGCCGAAGAACAGCGTCTCGCCGATCGCCAGCGTGGGCACGCCGAACACGCCGCGCGCGATCGCCTCGTCGGTGTTCCTGCGCAGCTCTTCCTTGACCTGGGGATCGCCGATGCGCGCAGCCGCGTCCGGCACGCCGAGGTCGTGCGCCAGTTCGGCCCACTCGATCGGCAGGTCGGGCAGCCGGCCGTCGCGCCACACGAAGCGGAAGATGCGCTGCACGGCGTCGGGCCGGCAGTCGCACGCGATCGCGAGCCGCAGCAGCGGCAGCGGGTTGAACGGGTGGACGTGCGGGAACTTGACCGGGATGCCCCATCGACGCGCCTGCCAGACGACGAAGCGGTAGGTGAAGGCCCGCTTGGCGGCGATCTCCGCCGGCCCCTTCTGCCCGTTCGCGTCGAGCAGCGCGGCGAACAGCACGGGCCGGTGCCGCACGCGGATCGCCGGTGCCAGCGAGCCGAGCCGCTCGCTCGCGAGGTACGCGAACGGCGAGACGAAGTCGAAGTACCAGTCAGCCGCGGCCATCGCGCGCCGCCCCGGTGCCGCCGCGGCGCGCAGCCGCCGCCGCGAGCACCGCCCGCTTGCCGTCGTCGTCGAGCAGCGACCACGCCGCGATCTCGTCGAGCGTGCGGTGGCAGCCGGTGCACAGCCCGCTGCGCTCGTCGAGAGCGCACACGCTCACGCAGGGCGAGGGCACCGTGCCGGCCGCGGTCACCGGCTTGCGCTCGTCGTTCACGTCGCCATGCCCTCCTTCGCGTCGAGCGCCCGCGCCACGCGCGAGTTCGTCGGGCGCCCGAGGCGCCCGCAGACGTAGCGCCCGGCCGCGCGCAGCCTGCCGAGGTCCACGCCGGTGTCGATGCCCAGCCCGTGCAGCAGGTAGACGACGTCCTCGGTGGCGACGTTGCCGGTCGCTCCCTTCGCGTACGGGCAGCCGCCCAGTCCCGCCACGCTCGCGTCGAACGTCGCGATGCCGAGCTCGAGGCAGGCGTAGACATTGGCGAGCGCCTGGCCGTAGGTGTCGTGGAAGTGCCCGCTGACCTCGTCGAGCGGATAGGCGGCGAGCGCCGCCTCCATCGCCCGCTTCGTCGCGTTCGGCGTGCCCACGCCGATCGTGTCGGCCACGCCGCAGTGCTGCACGCCGATGTCGACCATGCGCCGCGCGACCTCGCCGACCGCTGCGGGCGGCACCTCGCCCTGGTAGGGGCAGCCGAGCGCGACCGATATCGCGCCGCGCACGCGCACGCCGGCGTCGAGCGCGGCGCGCACCACCGGGCGGAAGCGCTCGATCGACTCGGCGATCGAGCAGTTGATGTTCCGCTGCGAGAACGCCTCGCTGGCCGCCGCGAACACGACGACCTCGTCGGCCTTCGCCGCGAGCGCGCCCTCGAGGCCCTTGAGGTTCGGCACCAGCACCGAGTAGGTCACGCCCGCCTTGCGGCGGATGCGCGACATCACCTCGGCGGCGTCGGCCATCTGCGGCACCCACTTCGGCGACACGAACGAGGTCGCCTCGATGCCGGGCAGCCCGGCGTCGGCGAGCATCCCGATCAACGCCACCTTCACCTCGGCGGGGACGTCGCCCTTCTCGTTCTGCAGCCCGTCGCGGGGGCCGACGTCGACGAGGCGCACGCGCGCCGGCAGCGCGATCGCGGGACTCACTTCAGTAGCCTCGCTCGCGATCGACCACGCCGCCGACGCGCTCGCCGCGCGCGTGCGCGGCGATGCGCGCGGCGACCTGCGCCGCGGACTCGTCGATCAGCGTCGCTGCGGAGACGTGAGGCGTCAGCACGATCCGCGGATGATGCCAGAACGGATGGCCGGGCGGCAGCGGCTCCTCGGCGAAGACGTCGAGCGTCGCGCAGGCGAGGTGCCCGTCGTCCAGCGCCGCCAGCAGGTCGGCCTCGACGACGAGCTCGCCGCGCGCGACGTTGACCAGGTGCGCCCCGCGGGGCAGCCGGCGGAGCGCCGCCGCGCCGAGCAGGCCGCGCGTCATCGGCGTGAGCGGCAGCATGCACACGAGCACCGACGTCGCGGCGAGCATCGCGTGGAACCCTTCGGGGCCCGCGTACGCAGCCACGCCCGGCACCTCGCGCGCGCCGCGGCTCCATCCCGCCAGCGGGAAGCCGAACGGCCGCAGCGCCTGCGCGACTGCGGCGCCGAGCACGCCCACGCCGAGGAGCCCCACCCGGAAGGCGCTCTTGTCCAGGCGCCGCCGCGGCCGCCACAGGCGTTCGTTCTGCTGGCGCGCGTACTCGCGCTGCTCGCGGAACGCGGCGAGCACGGCGAGCGTCACGTACTCGGCCATCTGCTCCGCCATGCCGGCGTCGGTGAGTCGCAGGATCGGCACGCCGGCCGGCAGCGTCGGCACCGCGAGCAGCGCGTCCACGCCTGCGCCGAGATTGACGATCGCGCGCTCAACCCTGACGCGCTCGAAGCACTCGGGCGGCGGCTTCCACACGATCGCGTAGTCGACCGCCGGCGGCGCGTCGGGCCACACGCGGAGCTCCGCGCCGGGCATCGCGCGGGCGAACGCGTCGCGCCACGCCTGCCGCTGCGAGGCGGTGGCGAGCAGCAGCCGCATCAGGTCCCCGGAGGGTCCTCGAGATCGACGAGGTCCGCGCCTTCCGCGACCTTGTCGCCGACGCGGTAGTTGACCGCCGTGACGACCCCGTCCACCGGCGCGGCGATCGTGTGCTCCATCTTCATCGCCTCGACGACGACGAGCGGCGCGCCCTTCGGCACGCGGTCGCCCGGCTGCACCAGCACCGCGACGATGGTGCCGGACATCGGCGCCATCAGGTGGCCGGCGCGCGCCTCCGCCGCGCCGGCGTGGGCAAGCGGGTCGACGAGGCGCAGGCGGCGGCGGGCGCCGTGCGCGAACACGTGCCGCTCCTCGCCGAGCGCGGCCACGCTGGCGCGCGTGCGCGCGCCGTCGGCCACGACGACGAGCGCGCCGTCGGCCGCGCGCGACGCCGCGACGTCGAGCGAGCGAGAGGGCAGGTCGATGCGCAGCGCACCGCCGCCATCGCGCACCGTGATGCGGTGCTCGGCTTCGCCGTCGGCAAAGCGCACCTCGTAGCCCTGCGCACCGAAGCCCGGCGACCAGCCGTCGAGCGCGTCCCACGGCGAGTGCGCGTCCGCCGATGCCCGCGCGCGCCCGGCGCCCGCCTCGCGCCGCGCCAGCGCCTCCGCCGCCGCGGCCGCCACGAGCACGGCGTCGGGCGCAGGGCCGGGCGGAGGGAACAGCCCGTCGCGGTGCCGCTCGATCAGCCCCGTGTCGAGCTTCCCCGATGCGAAGGCCTCGTGCGCGAGCACGCGCTCGAGGAACGCGGCGTTGGTCGCGACACCCGCGACCTCGCATTCGGCGAGCGCGGCGATCAGGCGCAAGCGGGCCTCCTCGCGGTCCTCGCCCCACGCGATCACCTTGGCGAGCAGCGGGTCGTAGTGCGGGCTCACCTCGTCGCCGGCGCGAAAGCCGCTGTCGACGCGCACGCCCGCGCGGTCAGCGGGCATGCGCCAGTGCGCGAGCCGGCCGATCGACGGCAGGAAGCCGCGGTCCGCGTCCTCGGCGTACAGCCGTGCCTCGATGGCGTGGCCCGACAGCGCGACGCCGCCCTGCGCCAGCGGCAGCCGGTCGCCGGAGGCGACGCGCAGCTGCCACTCGACGAGGTCGAGGCCGGTCACCATCTCGGTCACGGGGTGCTCGACCTGCAGCCGCGTGTTCATCTCCATGAAATAGAAGCGGCCGTCCTGCTCGGCGATGAACTCGACGGTGCCCGCGCCGACGTAGCCGATCGCGCGCGCCGCGGCGACCGCGGCCTCGCCCATCGCGCGGCGGCGCTCGGCCGTCATGCCCGGCGCGGGCGCCTCCTCGATCACCTTCTGGTGGCGGCGCTGCACCGAGCAGTCGCGCTCGTTCAAGTGCACCACGTTGCCGTGGGCGTCGGCGAACACCTGGATCTCGATGTGCCGCGGCGCATCGAGGTAGCGCTCGAGCAGCACGCGCGCGTCGCCGAAACCCGCCTTCGCCTCGCGCTGCGCGGAGGCGAGCGCCGCGGCGAACTCGCCGGCCGCGCGCACGATCTTCATGCCCTTGCCGCCGCCGCCGGCCGTCGCCTTGATCAGCAGCGGGTAGCCGATCTTCGCGGCCTCGCGCGCGAGGAACGCGGCGTCCTGCTCCTCGCCGTGGTAGCCGGGCACCACGGGCACGCCCGCCTTGCCCATGATCGTCTTCGCCGCCGACTTCGAGCCCATCGCCGCGATCGCCGAAGGCGGCGGGCCGATGAACGCCACGCCCGCGTCGGCGCAAGCCCGAGCGAATTCGGCGTTCTCGGACAGGAAGCCGTAGCCGGGGTGGATCGCCTGCGCGCCGCAGGCGCGCGCCACGGCGACCAGTCGCGCCCCGTCGAGGTAGCTCTCGCGCGGCGCGGGCGGACCGATGCGGAAGGCCTCGTCGCAGCATTCGACGTGCAGCGCGCGCGCGTCGGCATCCGAATAGACGGCGACCGTGCGCACGCCCAGCCGCCGCGCCGTGCGGGCGACGCGAACCGCGATCTCGCCGCGGTTGGCGATGAGGACCTTGTCGAACATCAGCCCTTGCCCGCGACGACGAGGTCCCAGCCGAGCAGCGCCCAGAGCGCGGCGACCAGCCAGAAGCCGGTGACGAACGCGAGGAAGCGGTATCGCACCCGGTTCGTCGTGCACTGGATCGCGCTGTGCACGATGCGGGCGGCGACGAACGCCCACGCCACCGCGAGGTACGCGGGCGAGGCGAGGTGCGCGGCGTAGGCGACGAGCACGCCGGCGTAGAACAGCACCGGCACCTCGAACAGGTTGCGGAAGTTGTCCGAAGCGCGCGTGTCCTCGAGTGTCGCGGCCATGCCTGCCGAGCTGGCGATCGACTGCAGGCGCACGCCCTTGCGCCGGATCTCGGCCACCCGCCGCCGGTACATGAGCGTGCCGACCGCGAACGTCAGCAGCGCCATGGCGAGCAGCGGGTAGAGGAGCCAGCGCTCCGCGACCGGGTTCACGATCCGCTCCCGTGCGCGCCGTCGCGCGGCTGCGCGCCGAACGCGCGCGCAAGGCCGGAGAACGCGCGCGCGAGGAAGCGCCAGAGCCTCGGGATCAGCCAGATCATGCCCAGCACGAACAGGCCGAGCACGAACAGCGCGACGAACGGGTGCTCGTACGCGAGCCACAGCACCACGCCCACCGCGAGGTCCTCGCCGAACGAGGCGGCCCAGTTGGAGAACGGCTCGGGCGAGGTGTTGATCGCCATGCGGCCGCCCGACTTGGCGAAGTGGCTGCCCGCCGCGAGCGTGCCGCCGAGGATCGCCGCGGCGAGCGCGGTCGCGCCCGACGCGTCGCCGAACACGCTGGCCGCGAGCGCCGCGCCCGCGGGAATGCGCACGAACGTCTGCACGGTGTCCCAGAACGAGTCGAACACCGGGATCTTGTCGGCGACGAACTCGACGACGAACATCGCGAACGAAGCGGCGAGGACGAAGGGGTGCGCGAGCAGCGTGAGGCCTCCGGGCAGCGGAATCCAGCCGAGGTAGCCTAGCCCGCCGACGATGAACAGGACGGCATAGAGGCGCAACCCGCTCGCCCAGCCGAGCGCTCCGGCCAGCGCGACCAGCTGCCACGTGTCCAGGCCGGCCGCGTCCATCACCGCTTCCTCTTCGCGCGAAGCGCCGCCGGCACCCACGCCGGCGATCGCTTGCCCAGGAACGCCGCCACGCCCTCGCGCGCCTCGTCGGAGGCGCGCACGGTCGCGATGCGCTCCGCGGTGTCGCCGACCACGCGCTCGTCGATCGGCCTGTGCGCGATCGCGCGGACCAGCGCCTTCACCGCCGTCTGCGCGTGCGGCCCGGCGAGCATCAGCGCCCCGAGCAGGTCGTTGACGCGCTCGTCCAGCGCTTCGACCGACGGCGCGAGGTCGTGCACCAGGCCGATGCGGTAGGCCTCGGCGGCCTCGAATCGCTCGCCGGTCAGCATGTAGCGGCGCGCCGCGCGCGCGCCCATCGCCTCGACGACGTAGGGGCCGATGGTCGCCGGGATCAGCCCGAGCCTCGCCTCCGAAAGCGCGAACGTCGCCCCGATTGCCGCGATCGCGATGTCGCAGCAGGCCACGAGCCCCACGCCGCCACCGTAGGCCGGCCCATGGACCCGCGCGACGGTCGGCTTGGCGAGCCCGGAGAGCACCTGCAGCAGCCGCGCCAGCGCCCGCGCGTCGGCGAGGTTCTGCTCGTAGTCGAAGGCGGCCATGCGCCGCATCCAGTCGAGGTCGGCGCCGGCGCAGAAGCTCTCCCCCGCGCCGAGCAGGACGACGGCGCGCACGTCGGGCATCGCGTCGAGCGTGAGGAGCGCCTGCGTGAGCTCGGCGATCAGGCGCTCGTCGAACGCGTTGTGCTTTTCCGGGCGGTCGAGCGTCACCAGCGCGACGCCGTTGCGGACGGCCGTCGCGATCGTCGCGAACGTCGGCAGCTGCGGGAGCCCGGGCTCGGGCAGTTTCTTTCTTGGCATGTCGGGATGCGTGGAGCGCGGCTACATGCGGAACACGCCGAACGTCGTCGGCTCGGGGGCGCGGTTGCGCGTGGCGGAGAGCGCGAGCGCCAGCACCCGGCGCGTGTCGGCCGGGTCGATGACGCCGTCGTCCCACAGCCGCGCGCTCGCGTAGTACGGGTGCCCTTCGCGGTCGTACTGGGCGCGGATCGGCGCCTTGAACGCCGCTTCCTCCTCGGCGCTCCAGGTGCCGCCCTTCGACTCGACGATGTCGCGGCGGACGGTCGCGAGCACCGTCGCGGCCTGCTCGCCGCCCATCACCGAGATGCGGGCGTTCGGCCACATCCACAGGAAGCGCGGGCCGAACGCGCGGCCGCACATGCCGTAGTTGCCGGCGCCGTAGCTGCCGCCGATGATCACCGTGAGCTTGGGCACCTTCGCGCAGGAGACGGCCATCACCATCTTGGCGCCGTCCTTGGCGATGCCGCCGGCCTCGTACTTCTGCCCCACCATGAAGCCGGTCACGTTCTGCAGGAACACGAGCGGCGTGCCGCGCTGCGCGCACAGCTCGACGAAGTGCGCGCCCTTCTGCGCGGACTCGCTGAACAGCACGCCGTTGTTGGCGACCACGCCGACGGGATAGCCGTGGATGCGGGCGAAGCCGGTGACGAGCGTGGTGCCGTAGCGCGCCTTGAACTCGTCGAGGTCGCTGTCGTCGACGACGCGCGCGATCACCTCGCGCACGTCGTAGGGCTTGCGGATGTCGGCGTTGATGACGCCGTGGAGCTCGGCAGGGTCGTAGCGCGGCGCCCGCGGCGGCGCGCTCCCGCCCCAGGCCGGCTTCGCGCCGGCGAGGTGGCCGACGATGCGCCGCGCGATCGCCAGCGCGTGGCGGTCGTCCTGCGCGAAGTGGTCGGCCACGCCGGAGACGCGCGTGTGCACGTCGGCGCCGCCCAGCGCCTCGGCGGTGACGACCTCGCCGGTCGCCGCCTTCACCAGCGGCGGACCGCCGAGGAAGATCGTGCCCTGCTCGCGGACGATGATCGACTCGTCGCACATCGCGGGCACGTAGGCGCCGCCCGCCGTGCACGAGCCCATCACCACGGCGACCTGAGGGATGCGCTCCGCCGACATCACCGCCTGGTTGTAGAAGATGCGCCCGAAGTGCTCGCGGTCGGGAAACACGTCGACCTGGTTGGGCAGGTTCGCCCCGCCCGAATCGACGAGGTAGATGCATGGCAGCGCGTTCTCGCGCGCGATCTCCTGCGCGCGCAGGTGCTTCTTCACCGTCAGCGGGAAGTACGTGCCGCCCTTGACGGTGGCGTCGTTGCAGACGATCACGCACTCGCGCCCCGCCACGCGGCCGATGCCCGTGATCACGCCGGCCGCGGCGACGTTTTCGCCGTAGACGTCCCACGCGGCGAGCGGGGACAGCTCGAGGAACGGGCTGCCCGGGTCGAGCAGCGTGCGCACCCGCTCGCGCGGCAGCAGCTTGCCGCGCGCCACGTGCTTCGCTCGCGCCGCGTCGCCGCCGCCTTGCTCGACGATCGCCAGCTTGGCGGAGAGGTCGGCGACCAGCGCCGCCATCGCCTCGCGGTTGGCGACGAAGGCCGGGTCGCGCGGGTCGAGCGCGGTCTCGATGGCCGGCATGGCGTCAGGCAGCGAGCCTCGGATGTCCGGGCATGAGTTCGTAGGGAGCACGCCAGCGCGGCAGCGCGCGGATGCGCCCGAGCCACGCGGCGATCGCCGGGTGCGAATCGCGCCAGTGTATCCCGAGTTCCTCCTCCCAGAACAGGTAGCCGCACAGCGACAGGTCGGCGACCGTCGGCCGCTCGCCGACGACGAACGCGCGCGCGTCCAGGTGCGCCTCGAGCACGTCCCACGCGGCGCGCGCGCGCCTGCCGAACTCGGCGACCACCGCGGGCTCCGGCGAGGAGGCGAACGTGCGCAGGAAGCGGAGCGTCGCCGTGTAGCCCGTCAGCTTGTGGTTGTCCCACAGCAGCCATCGCAGCACCTCGCGCCGCTCGTCCTCGCCGCGGGCGCCGAACTGCGCGAAGCGCTGCGCGAGGTAGTCGAGAATCACGCCGGACTGCGCGAGCTTAAGCCCGCCGTGCTCGAGCACCGGCACCTCGCCCATGACGTTGATCGCGCGGTACGCGGGCGTTCGCGTCTCGCCGCCGAAGTAGTCGACGAAGCGCGGCGCCCAGTCGGCGCCGGCCAGCTCGAGCAGCAGCGCCGGCTTGTAGGCGTTGCCGGACTGCGCGAAGCAGTGGAGGACGTACTCGGCCATCGCTACTGCGCCGGCCTCGCCAGCGGCGTCCAGATCTCCACGAGCCGCCCCGAGGCGTCGCGCAGGTGCGCGACGCGCTGGTGCCACGCCTCCTGGTCGTGCGGAGGCCTCGTCAGCAGGATGCCCTTCGCGGCGAGCCGCGCGGCCTCCTCGTCGACGCTGCGCACGCGCAAGGCAAGCACGACGTCGTCGCCGCCCCGCGTGCCGCACGCCTCGCCGAGCACCTCCGACATGAGGTCGCGGCGGTAGAACGCGAGGCGCACGGCGCCGGCGTCGAGCTCGGCGTACACGCCGGGAACGTCGACGACCTGCTTCAGCAGCATGATGTCGCGGTAGAACGCGACGTCGCGGGCGAGGTCGTCGACCAGGAAGCGGATGTGCGTGATCATGCTTTCTCCTCGGAATCGTGGCGCGGCCGCAGCAGCAGCGTGGCGTGCCCGGTGACGTAGACGACGCCGTCGTCGTCGATGGCGCGGCCGTCGAGCGTGACGACGTCGCCGGCGAGCGAGGCCTTCGGCTCGCGCGCGGTGACGTCCCACTGGAGGTCGAGCGTGACGCCGGCGGGAACCGCGCGGACGAAGCGGAAGCTGCAGTCCAGGCCCAGCGGCTGGCAGCTGCGCGAGTAGTGCGTGGCGGTGAGCGCCAGCAGGCGCGCCGTCGCGTGCGTGCCGCTGGCGATGATCGTCCCAAACGGGCTGCGGGCGGCGTAGGCGGCGTCGTGGTGCAGCGGATTGCGGTCCCCGACGGCGTGCGCGAACGCGCGGATCGACTCGACGTCGAACTCGACGCGCTCGGCGAAGCGCTCGCCCACCGCGGCCAGCGGAGCGCTCACAGCGCGCGCCCGATCACGAGGCGCTGGATGTCGCTCGTGCCTTCGTAGATCTGGCACACGCGCACGTCGCGCCAGATGCGCTCGACGGGGAAGTCGCTGACGTAGCCGTAGCCGCCGTGGATCTGCAGCGCGTCGGAGCACACGCGCTCGGCCATCTCGGAGGCGAAGAGCTTGGCCATCGACGCCTCCTTGAGACACGGCTGCCCGGCGTCGCGCAGGCTCGCGGCGTGCCAGGCGAGCTGGCGCGCCGCCTCGATCGAGGTCGCCATGTCCGCGAGCCGGAACGACACTGCCTGGTGCTCGGCGATCGGCTTGCCGAACGCGACGCGCTCGCGAGCGTAGGCGAGCGCGGCCTCGAACGCCGCGCGCGCCATGCCGACCGCCTGCGCGGCGATGCCGATGCGCCCCGCCTCGAGGTTGGCGAGCGCGATGCGGTAGCCCTCGCCCTCGGCGCCCAGCCGGTTCTCGAAGGGGACGTCGCAGTCCTCGAGGACGATCTGCGCGGTGTCGGAGGCGCGCTGGCCGACCTTGTCCTCGATGCGGGCCACGCGAAAGCCCGGCAGGTCCGTGTCGACGACGAACGCGCTGATGCCCTTCTTCCCCGCCGTCCTGTCGGTCACCGCGAACACGATCGCGGTGTCCGCGTTGCGGCCCGTGGTGATGAACTGCTTGACGCCGCTCAAGCGGTAGTGGCCGTCGCGCCGCTCGGCGCGCGTTGCGATCGCGGCGGCGTCGGAGCCGACGTGCGGCTCGGTGAGGCAGAAGCAGCCGAGCTTCCGCCCCGACGCGAGCGGCTTCAGCCACCGCTCCTTCTGGGCGTCGGTGCCGAACGCGAAGAGCGGCCCGCACACCACGGAGTTCTGCACGGACACGATCGTGGAGGTGGCCCCGTCGCCCGCGGCGATCTCCTCGAGCGCCAGGGCGAGCGCGACGTAGCCCGCGCCCGCGCCGCCCCACTGCTCCGGGATCGTCATGCCCAGCGCGCCGAGCTCGCCGAGTGCTGCCAGCTCCTCGCGCGGGAAGTGGTGCTCGCGGTCCCAGCGCCCGGCGTGCGGCGCGAGGCGCTCCTGCGCGAACGCGCGCAGCGTGTCGCGGATCAGCGTCTGCTCGTCGTTCAACAGCATGGCCTCACCCCCGCCGCGGCGCGTTGAGCACGTAGATGCCGGCCAGGACCAGCGCGCCGCCGCCGAGCGTGGCGGCCTCGACGCGCTCGTCGAGCAGCCCCCAGGCGAGCGCGACCGCGGCGACCGGCACGAGGTTGATGAACACCGGGGCGCGCGCCGCGCCCAGCCGGCGCACGCCGTCGTTGTACCAGACGAACGCCACCGCCGTGCCGAGCACGCCGAGGAAGACGAGCGCGAGCCACGCCCGTGCCGAGGCCTGCGGCAGGAACGGTGCGCCTTCGACCAGCGTGGCGACGGCCAGCATGAGCGTGCCGGTGAGCGACGCGTAGGTGGTCACCGCCAGCGGCGAGAGCCCGGCCATCAGCCGCTTGGCGACGAGCGTGAACGCGGACCACGAGATCACGCAGCCGAGGATCAGCGCCTCGCCCGCGCCGAGCGCTCCGCCCAGCAACGCGAACGGGTTGCCGCGCCCGATGACGACCGCTGCGCCCGCGAGCGCCAGCGCGATGCCGGCCAGCTTGCGCTTCGCGAGCGGCTCGCCGAACAGCAGCGCCGCGCCGAGCAGCGTGACGGCCGGATTCAGCGCGACGATGAGCGCGGCGCGCCCGGCCGGCACGCTCTTGAGGCCGAACATGAAGAAGAGGTTGTACGCCGCCACCCCCGTCGCGCCGAGCAGCGCCACGCCGAGCCACTGGCGCGCGGCGAGCCGCGGCAGTCCGCCCTCCAGCGCGCGCGACGCGGCGAGGAGCGTCGCGCAGGCGAAGAGGTAGCGCCACAGCGCCGCCGACGTGCCCGCCATCTCCGCCGTCGCCACGCGGCCGGCGATGAACGTCCCGCCCCAGATCGCCGCCACGCCGACGAGCTTCGCGTACACCGCCCACGGCACGCCGCTCGCCATCGCCGCCGGCACGGCCGCAGCCCTCATCGCCCGCGCCTACGCGAGCTCGATCGCCATCGCGGTGGCCTCGCCGCCGCCGATGCACAGCGCGGCGACGCCGCGGCGCAGGCCGCGCTTGCGCAGCGCGCCGAGCAGCGTCACGACGATGCGCGCCCCCGAGGCGCCGATCGGGTGGCCGAGCGCGCAGGCGCCGCCGTGCACGTTGACGCGCTCGTGGGGCAGCTTGTGCTCGTGCATCGCGGCCATCGTCACCACCGCGAACGCCTCGTTGATCTCCCACAGGTCGACCTCGCGCGCCGACCAGTCGACCTTGCGCAGCACCTTGTCGATCGCGCCGACCGGCGCGGTGGTGAAGAGCCCCGGCTCCTGCGCGTGCGTGGCGTGCCCCAGCACCAGCGCGAGCGGCTTCAGGCCGCGCTTCTCGGCGGTGGAGCGGCGCATCATCACCAGCGCGGCGGCGCCGTCGGAGATCGAGCTCGAGTTCGCGGCGGTCACCGTGCCGTCCTTGCGGAACGCGGGCTTGAGCGTCGGGATCTTCGCAGGCTGGGCCTTCGCCGGCTGCTCGTCCTTGTCGACCCGCACCTCGCCCATGCGCCCGGACACGGTCACCGGCGCGATCTCCCAGGCGAACGTGCCGTCGTCGTTGGCGCGCAGCGCGCGCTCGAGCGAGGCCAGCGCGAACGCGTCCTGCGCCTCGCGCGTGAACGCGAACTTCGCCGCGCAGTCCTCGGCGAACGTGCCCATCAGGCGCCCCTTGTCGTAGGCGTCCTCGAGGCCGTCGAGGAACATGTGGTCCTGCACGACCTGGTGGCCCATGCGGTAGCCGGCGCGCGCCTTCGGCAGCAGGTAGGGCGCGTTGCTCATCGACTCCATGCCGCCGGCGACCATCACGTCGTTCGTGCCGGCGGCGAGGAGGTCGTGAGCGAGCATCGCGGCCTTCATCGCCGAGCCGCACATCTTGTTGATCGTCGTGCAGCCCGCGGCCAGCGGCAACCCGGCCTTCAGCGACGCCTGGCGCGCCGGCGCCTGCCCCTGCCCGGCGGGCAGCACGTTGCCCATGACGACTTCCTGCACGTCGGCGGGCGCGATGCCGGCGCGCTCGACCGCCGCCTTGATCGCCGCGGCGCCGAGCTCGCTCGCCGACAGCGCCGCGAAGTCGCCCTGGAAGCCGGCCATCGGCGTGCGGGCGGCGCCGACGATGACGATGGGGTCGTTGAGCATGTCGCTGCGCTCCTTCGAAGACGGGGCTGGAGGCTGGGGACCGGGCTGCCAAACGACGGCGTTGTCCCGGCCGGGAGACGGGGCGCCCTAGTGTCTCGTACCGGGAGTTCCTTGCCACATCGCAGCGCAGCAACCACCTACGCTCGCGCAAGGACGACGAAAATGGCGCGCTGCGCGACGCCGGTCGCAGCGGGTATCGTGAATACCCGCAAGACCGGCAACAATGCAGCGCGTCATTTCTCGCTCGTCCTTGTGCAAGGAACTTCCGGTACGGGACGCCAGCCCCGCCTACCCTACTTGGTTTCGTTGAACAGCTCCCTCCCGATCAGCATCCGCCTGATCTCGGAGGTCCCGGCCCCGATCTCGTAGAGCTTGGCGTCGCGCCAGATGCGACCGGTCGGGTAGTCGTTGACGTAGCCGTTGCCGCCGAGCGCCTGGATCGCCTCGCCGGCGAGCCAGGTCGCCCGCTCGGAGGCATAGAGGATCGCGCCCGCGGCGTCCTTGCGCGCGGTGGTGCCGCCGTGGCCGCGGTCGAGCGCCGCGGCGACCGCGTAGACGTAGGCGCGGCAGGCGTTGAACGTCGTGTACATGTCGGCGAGCTTGCCCTGCATCAGCTGGAACTCGCCGATCGGCTGGCCGAACTGGCAGCGTTCGTGCACGTAGGGCACGACGACGTCGAGCGCGGCCGCCATCAGGCCGAGCGGCCCGCCCGCGAGCACCGCGCGCTCGTAGTCGAGCCCGCTCATCAGGATGCCGGCGCCGCGCCCCTCGGCGCCGAGCACGTTGGCCTCCGGCACGAAGCAGCCGTCGAACACCAGCTCGCAGGTGTTGCTGCCGCGCATGCCCAGCTTGTCGAGCTTCTGCGCGGTCGTGAAGCCCTTCATGCCCTTCTCGACCACGAACGCGGTGATGCCGCGCGCGCCCGCCTGCGGGTCGGTCTTGGCGTACACGACCAGCGTGTCCGCGTCGGGGCCGTTGGTGATCCACATCTTCGAGCCGTCCAGCACGTAGCCGTCGCCGCGGCGCGCGGCGGCGAGGCGCATCGACACGACGTCGGAGCCCGAGCCCGGCTCGCTCATCGCCAGCGCGCCGACGTGCTCGCCCGAGACGAGCCTCGGCAGGTAGCGGCGCTTCTGCTCCTCGCTGCCGTTGCGGTGGATCTGGTTCACGCACAGGTTCGAGTGCGCGCCGTAGGAGAGCCCGATCGCGCCGGAGGCGCGCGAGATCTCCTCCATCGCGACGACGTGCGCGACGTAGCCGAGCCCGGCGCCGCCGTAGGCCTCCTCGACGGTGATGCCGAGCAGGCCGAGGTCGCCCATCTTGCGCCACAGGTCCGGCGGGAACGCGTTCGCGCGGTCGATGTCCGCCGCCCGCGGCGCGATCTCGGCCTGCGCGAAGTCGCGCACCGTGTCGCGCAGCATGCCGACGGTCTCGCCGAGGCCGAAGTCGATCGAGGGCAGTTCCACCATGGCGGCAGGCTCCGTGGTCAAACGGCCGGCGCGTCGGCCTTGCCGTGCATCGTCATCAGCGTCTGCTGCATCGTCGCGCAAAGCGTGCGCCGGCCGCCGCGCTCGGCGTGCACCTCGCCGCGCGTGATCGTCAGCGTGCGGCCGCTCTTCACCACGAAGCCCTCCGCGACGACGCGATCGCCCGCGGCCGGGGCCAGCAGGTTGATCTTGAACTCGACGGTCAGCACGGAGGCGTCGGCGGGGAACAGCGTGAAGCCGGCGTAGCCGCCCGCGGAGTCGACGATCATCGCCACGACGCCCGCGTGCAGGTAGCCGTGCTGCTGGGAGAGCGCGGGCGAGGGCACGAGCCCGATCGCGCAGTAGCCGGGATCGACGGCGTCGAGCCGCGCGCCGATCGTGGCCATCGCGCCCTGCCGCGCGAAGCTCGCCTCGATGCGCTCGCGCCAGGCGGCGAAGGCAGGGACGAACGCGGGGCGGGAGGCGTCCATGGCGGAAGGCCGGGAACGGCGGCGGGAAGGCCGCCCGGGAGGCCGATTCTGGTTGACGTTTACGTAAACGTCAACCCCGCACCCGGGCCGGCCGCCCGGCCTCCCGCTCGGCGGCGGCCTCCTTGAGCAGTCGCCGGCACTCGCGCTCGACGCCCGCGATCTCGGCGAGCGTGGCGTCGATGTCCTCCTTCTGCTGCAGCAGGCGGGCGCGGCGGTCGGCGAGCACGACGAGGAACTTCTCGAGCTGCGCGCGCTCGTTGCGCGACACCTCGTAGAGGTCGAGGATCTCGGCGATCTCGGCGAGCGAGAGGCCAAGGCGCTTGCCGCGCAGGATCAGCTTGATGCGCACCCGCTCGCGCTCGCCGTAGACGCGCGCGCCGCCCACGCGGGCGGGCGTGATGAGCCCGCAGTCCTCGTAGAACCGGATCGCGCGCGTGGTGAGCGCGAACTCGCGGGCCAGCGCCGAGATCGGATAGGCGGCCGGCGCCTTCGCGGCGGACACGCCGGCGGCGCGCGGCGGTGCGGAGCGACGCGTCGTCATCGCGGCCGAACATAGCACAACCGCTTGACAGCGCCGCGCTCCGCCCGCGAGCATCGGCGTTCCCTCGCGCGCCTCCGCGGCGCGCGCCGCGGCACTCCGCCCCGCATGTCCAGCGCCCTCACGTTCCCGTTCGACGCCCCTCCGCCGCCAGGCGCCACGCGCGAGGTCGCCCCCGGCGTGCACTGGCTGCGCATGCCGCTGCCCTTCGCGCTCGACCACATCAACCTGTGGCTGGTCGAGGGCGCGCCCGGCTGGACGCTGATCGACACCGGGCTCGGCGACCCGGCCACGCGCGCGCTGTGGGAGCGGCACTTCGAGCGCGCGCTCGCCGGCAGGCCGCTCGAGCGCATCGTCGTCACGCACTATCACCCCGACCACGCGGGCAACGCCGCGTGGCTGGCCTCGCGCTGCGGCGTCGACGTGCACATGACGATGGCGGAGTTCCTGACCGGCCACGCCATCCACGCGCAGAGCTCGGGCTACGCGCTCGCCGATACGGTCGCGCTGTTCCGCTCGCACGGCGTGGACGACGAGCACCTCGCGGCGCTGGGTGCTCGCGGCAACGCGTACAGGCGCGGGGTTCCGGAGCTGCCGCGGCGCTTCGCACGCATCTACGCCGGCGAGCGGCTGCGGGTGGGCGCGCTCGAGGCGCGCGTGATCGCCGGCTACGGGCACTCGCCCGAGCACGCGGCGCTCCACGCCGCCGCGCACGACGTCCTGGTGAGCGGCGACATGCTGCTGCCGCGCATCAGCACGAACGTGAGCGTGTGGCCGGCCGAAGCGCTCGCGGACCCGCTCGCGCGCTTCCTCGGGTCGCTCGACGCCTTCGCGGCCCTGCCCGAGCGCACGCTGGTGCTGCCTTCGCACGGCCTGCCGTTTCGCGGGATCGCCGCCCGCGTCGCCGCCCTGCACGAGCACCACGCGGCGCGGCTGGCCGAGCTCGAGGAGGCCATCGCGGGCGCCGGCGCCCCGGTGAGCGCGGCGGACGTCGTGCCGTTGCTGTTCCGCCGCGAGCTCGACATGCAGCAGCGCTTCTTCGCCATCGGCGAGGCGATCGCGCACCTCAACCACCTCGCGGCCGCCGGGCGCGTGATGCGCGCGATGGCGCCCGACGGCACGGTCCGCTTCGCGACGAACTAGCGGGGGCGGCGCCCCGCCGCGGCGCAGCATAGAATGTGCGGTTGGATCCGCACGCCCAGCCCGCCATGACCGCCAAGACCGCCGCCAAGACCTCCCCGCCCGCGCCCGCCGAGGAAGCGGCCCGGGGCTACGACCCCGTCGCGCTCGCCCGCAGCCTCGCCTCCGCCGCCGAGAAGAGCGCGAAGCTGATCGGCGAGTTCGCCACCAAGCAGGCCGCGTCGGGCAAGAGCATGCTCGCCGACGAGCTGGGCATCGGCAAGGCGTTCCTCGAGCTCGCCGCGCAGCTGATGGCGAACCCGGTGAAGCTCGCCGAGTCGCAGATGACGCTGTGGTGGGACTACATGAACCTGTGGCAGTCGTCGCTCATGAAGATGATGGGCGCGCCGGCGGCCCCGGTGGCCGCCCCGTCGAAGAGCGACAAGCGCTTCCGGCACGAGGACTGGGAGCAGCACGTGCTGTTCGACTTCGTCAAGCAGTCCTACCTCATCACCGCCCGCTGGATGCACGGCCAGGTCGCCAGCGTCGAGGGCCTCGACGACAAGACGCGGCGCAAGGTCGACTTCTACACGCGCCAGTACATCGACGCGCTGGCGCCGTCGAACTTCGCGCTGACCAACCCCGAGGTGTTCCGCGAGACGGTCGCCACCGGCGGGCAGAACCTCGTGCGCGGCCTGCACAACCTGCTCGACGACATCGAGCGCGGCAACGGCCAGCTCAAGATCTCGATGACCGACCCGAAGGCCTTCGAGCTCGGCGTCAACATCGCGACCACGCCCGGCAAGGTCGTGTACCGCAACGAGCTGATGGAGCTCATCCAGTACGCGCCGACGACGGCGAAGGTCGCGAAGCGGCCGCTGCTCGTCGTGCCGCCGTGGATCAACAAGTTCTACATCCTCGACCTGCGCGAGAAGAACTCGTTCGTGAAGTGGTGCACCGACCAGGGCATGACCACGTTCATCGTCTCGTGGGTCAATCCCGACGCCAGGCTCGCCGACGCGGGCTTCGACCGCTACCTCGCGGACGGGACGCTCGCCGCCCTGGACGCGATCGCCGAGGCCACCGGCGAGCGCGAGGTGAACGCGCTCGGCTACTGCCTCGGCGGCACGCTGCTCGCCGCGACGCTCGGCCACATGGCGGCGCGCCGGGACAGGCGCATCGTCAGCGCGACGTTCATGACCTCGCTGATCGACTTCCGGGCCACCGGCGAACTGGAGGTGTTCATCGACGAGGCGCAGGTCGCCTCGCTCGAGCGCAAGATGGAGGGGCGCGGCTACCTCGAGGGCAGCGAGATGGCCAACACGTTCAACATGCTGCGCGCCAACGACCTCATCTGGTCGTTCGTCATCAACAACTACCTGCTCGGCCGCGACCCGTTCCCGTTCGACCTCCTGCACTGGAACGGCGACGCCACGCGCATGCCCGCGCGCATGCACAGCTTCTACCTGCGCAACATGTACATGGAGAACCGGCTGGCGAAGCCCGGCGGCATCACGCTGTGCGACACGCCGATCGACCTTGCGAAGGTGACGGTGCCCACCTACTTCGCGTCGGCGATCGAGGACCACATCGCGCCGTGGAAGGCCACCTACTACGGGCCGAAGGCGATGTCGGGCAAGACCCGCTTCGTGCTGTCGGGCTCGGGCCACATCGCCGGCATGATCAATCCGCCTGCGGCGGCGAAGTACTGCTACTGGACGAACGCGGCGCTGCCGTCGACGCCGGACCAGTGGCTCGCGACCGCGGCCCAGCACGAGGGCTCGTGGTGGCCCGACTGGACGAAGTGGGTCGCCGCCCACGGCGGCAAGCAGGTCGCCGCGCGCATCCCGGGGAAGGGCGGCCTCAAGGCGCTCGGCGACGCGCCCGGCACCTACGTCCGGATGCGCGCCGACACGTAGTCAGCCACCTAGCGCGCCTGCTCCTTCGGCGCCGCCCGGCCGGGCGGCGCCTCGCCGGACATGCCCCCGTCCTTCGCGACGGGCGCGGGAGCTCGCGGCGCCTGCGGCGGCGCGGGCTGGACCTGCTGCGGGGGCTGCCCGCCCGGCACCGCGCGCGGCGCAACGGGGCCGCCGACGGATCCCCCGGGCTGTGCGGCGGGGGGCACGCCGCGGGGGACCGGTGGTGCAGCCTGCGGCAGGGGGGCGCTGCCCTGCGGTGCCGGCGAAGGCGGGCGCGGCGGGGACGATCCCATCGACGGAGCCGGCGCCCGCGAATCCGGACGCGCCTGGCCCGCGCCTGGCGGCGGCTTCGGCTCGCTGCGACCCGATGCGGCCCCCTGCTGCGGCCTGGCTTCGCGGCGGATGGTGCCGGTGGCCGGGGGCGGCGCACTGGCACCCGGGGACATCGATGCGTCCGCGGCGGGGGGTTGGCTGCGGCCCTGGAGCGCGGGACGACCCGCTTGCGGGGCGGATTGCCCGGTGGTCGGGCCCCAGGTGCCGGGCGCAGCCGGCGCGCGGGCAGGCGGACGAACCGCGGGCTGCGGCCCCTGGACCGCGCTCGCCTGCCCGCCCATGGCCGGGGCACGTTCCGCCGACGGCACTGCCGTCGGCAGGCGCATCGGCCTGGTCTGGAACGCGGCCGCCGGAGGAGGCGCCCCGGGCGGACGGGCACCGGGCGTCCCGCGCACCGGCCGTTCGACCGGCGGTGCCTGGACCAGGACAGGGGCCATGGTTCCGAGGTGGGGCCGCGGATCGACGAGCTGGGAGTTCACCGGGCGACGGCCCGTGAACGTTGCTCCGGGCACCGCGGTGGCGCCGCCGGGGGAAGACCAGTGGCGATAGCGCGTCGGCGGCGAGTTCGGGCGCTCCGCGAGGTTCACCGCGTAGGGACGGTTGTAGAGCGTCCAGCAGCGCTGCGAGCAGCGGCCCCACCACGGGATGAACGGCTCGCCCCAGGCGAGCGGGACCCACCCGTAGACCGGCGCGCCGAACGTCACCGACGCCGACCATCCCGAGCCGCCGAACCACGCGACCATCGCGGGCGACCACACAGGCCGCGCCACGTGGCCGCCCGGCGCCCATCCCCAGCGGCCGTGGTGGTGGACCCAGCGGCCGTAGTGGAACGGCGCGTAGCCCCACGGCGCGTCGTCGACCCACGTCCAGCCCCAGCCGGCGACCCACGACCAGCGCCCGTAGCGATACGGCGCCCAGTCGGCGACCACCCCGGCCGGATACCACAGCATCCCGTACTCGGGCGCGCTCTCCCAGCGCCCGTACTCGTCGAGGTCGGCGTAGCCGATCATCTGCGGCGAGACGTACGTGGCCGAGCGCGAGCGCTCGTAGCGGCGGTCGCGCTCCGCGCTCCAGGTGTCGAACCCGTCGACGAAGAAGCCGTTGCGCACGCTCGCCTGCGCCGGCTCCGCGCCTTCGAGCAGCGCGGTCTGCCCGGGCAGCACCTGCTGCACGCCGGTGGCGAACGATGCCATCGCCTCGCCCTCGCGCACGACCAGCTCGGTGCGCGTGCGGTCGGGGCTCACGTCGATCCGGTAGAGGCCGGGGCGGGTCAGCGCGATCTGCGTGTTCGGCGTGTCCACGCGCGCGGCCTCGCCCGGCTCGAGCACGCGCACGCGCAGGATCGCGCGGCCGTGCGCGACGAACAGCGCGACGATCGCGTCGTCGAGCCGCGCTATGTGCACGTTGGTGTCGCCGGCGAGGCGGAACTGCCCGCCGCCGTAGTCGATCTCCGCGCGGCCGTCCCCGGCCACCCAGAGGTTGTCGCCGCCGGTGACGGTGTCGTTGCGCCGCGCGTCCAGCCAGTCCTCGGCGCGCTCGCCCGCGGAGATGTAGACGCGGCCCGCGAGGTCCGCAAGCCGGCCGACGCGGCCCGGGAGGTCGTCCTGCGCCGCCGCCGGGACGGCGGTGGCCAGCGCGAAGAGCGTCAGGAAAAACGCGTTCGGCAGGAAGCTCATGGCTCGAGGCTCCTTCATATCGACCAGAACGTCCCGGGGAGCCGCAGCGTTGACCCGGGCGGGACTGGCGTTGCCGAAGAGCGATGATGCAGAATTTCCCGGCCGCACTTTCGGCGCCATGCCTCCGGAAGGCCACGTGCGATCCCTTGCGAAGACACTTCTGGCCGGCGCCGTGGCGCTCGCCTCCTCCTCCGGCGCCTCCGCGCAGTGGAGCGGCTTCGTCTTCTTCGGCGACAGCCTCTCCGACCCCGGCGCGTTCGCGCCCGCGCTGCCTCCGGGCCTCGGCCGGTTCACGACCAACCCCGACCCCGTCTGGTCGCAGATCCTGGGCTCGCGCTACGGCCTGACGATCACGCCGGCCAACCAGGGCGGCAGCGCATACGCGCAGGGCGGCGCGCGGGTCACCGGCTTGCCCGGCGTGCCGGCGGGCCCGCCGACCGGCACGGCGTTGCCCATCGCGACGCAGGTGTCGCAGTACATCGCGCGAGGCGTGGATCCGGACGCGGTGCACTCGATGTGGGGCGGCGCGAACGACGTCTTCTTCCAGCTCGACCTCCTGCAGGCCGGGGCGGTGACGCTGGCCCAGGCGGCCGGCAACGTCGCAGCCGCAGCCGGCCAGTTCGTCCAGGCCCTGGGCACGCTGCAGGCCGCCGGCGCGCGCGTAGTCGTCGCGCTGAACCTGCCCGACATCGGGCGCACGCCGTTCGGGCTCTCCGGAGGGCCGGCGGCCTCCACGCAGATCAGCCAGATCACGGCGCTCTACAACGCGACGCTGCAGGCCGGCCTCGGCGCGCTCGGCGGCAACGTGATACGCATCGACGCGTGGCGCCTGTTCGCTGAGATCCTCGCCGATCCGGCGGCCTACGGCTTCGCCAACACGACGTCGCCGGCCTGCGGCGCGACGCCGTCGCTGCTGTGCGGCCCGTCCAGCTACGTCGCGCCGAACGCGAACCGCACCCACGTGTTCGCCGACGGCGTCCACCCCACGGGCGCCGGTTTCGAGATCCTCGCCGGCGTCGTCGCCGCGCATCTCGAAGGCCCGCTGCTCAACGCCGCGCTGACCGAGGGCCCGCTCGCCGTCGAGCAGGCGACGTTCCGGACCGTCGACGCGCGCATGTGGTCGGCGATGGACGCGCCCTACGACCCGCAACGCGGCGTCAACCTGTGGGCGGCCTACGACTACGCGCGCGCCGACATCGACGCCGGCTTCGCGCGCGGCGACGCCGACGTCGACACCGTGTCGGTCGGCGCCGACGTGCGCTTCGGCGGCAACTGGATCGCCGGCGCCGCGTTCAACTTCAGCACCTACGACGCGGGCTACTCGGGCGGCAGCCACAAGCTCGAGGAGACCGGCGGCACGCTCTACGCCGGCTGGGGCCACGGGCCGTGGTACGCCGGAGCGTCCGCGCTGTTCGGTTCGCTCGACTACGGCGGCGTGTCGCGCACGATCGCGCTCGGTGCGCTGCAGCGCACCGAGTCCGGCGACACGTCGGGCGACCACTGGGCCGTGCGCGTGCACGGTGGCTACTGGCTGCGCGCGGGCAGCGTCAACCACGGGCCGTTCGCCAAGCTCGTCTACCAGCGCGCCGACGTCGACGGCTTCGCGGAGCGCGGGGTCTCGTCGACGACGCTCTCCTACGCCGGGCAGGAGCGCGAGAGCCTCGTGGCGAGCGTGGGCTGGCAGGCGCAGGGCAGCTTCGGCGCGCTGCGCCCGTTCGCCCGCGTCACGTGGGAACACGAGTTCGAGGACGACGCGCGCACGATCACCGCGAGCCCGGTCTCCCTCGGCGGCAGCTACTCGCTGACCGCGCCGCGCCCCGACGACAACTGGGCGCTGATCCACGTCGGCGCGGCGATGAACCTCGGCGCGCCGTCGGCGACGTTCGGCCAGGTCACCGGGCTCATCATGGGCACCGCGACGGCCGGCAAGGACGACGGCGACTCGTACGCAGTGACCGTGGGCATCCGCGTGCCTCTCTAAGCCCCGGTCCGCAGTCCCTTGACCCGCCGGTCACGTCCTGTTGTCCCGCGGTTTCCGCTTGCGGTTCTGCATGATGCGATCGTAGAGCGGCCGCGGGAGCGCGCGAAGCAGCACCGAAAGCGCCGCCATGCCGGGCGGCACGACGCAGAAGCGCTTGCGGCGCTCGATCGCGCGCGCTATGCGCCGCGCCGCTTCGTCGGCCTGGATCAGGAACGGCATCGGGTACGGATTGCGCGCGGTGAGCGGCGTCGCGATGAAGCCCGGGCAGATCGTCAGCACCGCCACGCCGCGCGCGCGCAGCTCGACGCGCAGGCTCTCGAGGTAGGTGATCGCCGCCGACTTCGACGCGCAGTAGGCGCCGGAACCGGGCAGGCCGCGGAAGCCCGCGACGCTCGCGATGCCCACCAGCGCGCCGCTCCCTGCCGCCGCCATCGGCGCGACGAACGGGTGAAAAGTGTGCACGAGACCGAGCACGTTCGTCTCCAGCACGCTGCGGAACGCCGGCAGGTCCTCGGCGTGGTCGGTGAGCGTGCCGCGCGAGACGCCGGCGTTGCCGATGACGACGTCCGGCGCGCCGAAGCGGGCCACGAACTCGGCGCCGGCGCGCGTCATGGCTTCCGCGTCGCGCACGTCGGCTGCCCAGGTCGCCACCGTCGCCGGCGCGAGCGCGGCGGCGAGCGAGGCGAGCTCCGGCGCGCGCCGCGCGACGAGGCCGAGCGTGGCGCCCTGCGCCGCGTAGTGGCGCGCGAGCGCCTCGCCGAGGCCCGACGACGCGCCGGTCAGGAAGACCTTCAGCGGCGCGGGCAAGGAGCGTTCAGCTCTTCGGGCGCTCGGCGCGCGCCTTGGCGATCAGCTGGTTGATCGCGCCCGGCAGGTTCGCGTGCGTGCCGACCTTGTCGGAGCTGACCTGGAACTTGCCGTCGACGAAAACCACCGGCACCGACTGCACCGAGTAGTTCTTCGCGAGCTGCAGCGCGCGGTTCATCTTGCTGTTGACGCCAAACGAGTTGAACGTGTCCTCGGCCTTCTTGCGGTCGACGCCCCTGCCGGCGACCCAGTCGAGGAACGCCTTCGGCTCGTGCAGCGGCACGCGCTTGTCGTGCAGCGCGACGAAGAGCTCGGGCGTGAGCTTGTCCTCCACCTCCAGCGCCTCGAGCGTGTAGTAGGCCTTGCCGAGGTTGCGCCACTGCTCGCGGCCGAAGTCCACCGGGACGCGCCTGAACTCGACGTCGGCAGGGAGCGTCTTCTTCCACGCGACGAGCTCGGGGTCGAGGTCGCGGCAGTGCGGGCAGCCGTAGCTGAAGAACTCGATCACCTCGATCTTCTTGCCGGAGTCCACCGGCTGGGGGTTCCTGAGCCGCGTGTAGTGCTGTCCCTCGACGTAGGCGACCTGCGCGGCGGCGCGGCCGGAGGCCGCGAGGACGCCGCAGCCGGCGGCGAAGGCGAGGAAGTCGCGGCGCGAAGCGCGCCGGGCGTGGGTTCTGTCCATCGGGGGGCTCCGTCGTCTGCGTTGGTTCGTGGGGCTGCGACGCGTTGGTCAGCGAAAGGCGCGCAAAGGTTCGCCCCGCGGGGCTTCCAGCGCGCCGGCGTCAGTAGCGGATGACCGCGACGTCGAAGCCGCGGCGCGCGAGCTCGCCCTTGACGCGGTTGAGCTCGTCGGTGTTGTCGTAGGGGCCGAGCCGCACGCGGTAGCGCGTGCCCTTGTCGGGGACCTCCCCCTTCTGCACCTGCGCTTCCCAGCCGGCGAGCGCCAGCCGCGCCTTCAGGTTGTCGGCGTCCGGCTCGGCCGCGAAGGAACCCGCCTGCAGCCAGAAGCGGTCTGGCGCCTTCGGCGCGCGCGCGGCGGGGTCGGCGGCAGAGACCTGCGGCGCCGGCTCGGCGCTCTTCTCCGGCGCGGCCTTGCCGGCTGCCTTGTCGACGGTGACCCGGTCGGGCGGCGCCGGCTTGCCGGCCTGCGCCTTCTGCTCCTCGCCGCCGGGCAGGATCTTGTAGAAGTCGAAGCGGGGCTTCTCCGCTTCCGCCTTCGCGGACTTCTGCGGTTGCGCGGCCTCGCGCGACTCGCCGCCGGCGGCGAGCTGGCGATAGGCTTTCCACCCGCCGGTCACGTACAGCGCGACGGCCGCGGCGAGCGCGATGCCGAGCACGAGCCCGATGAACACGCCGAGCAGCGTGCCGCCGCGGTCGTGCCGGTGCATGTGTCCGGCGCGCGGCGCGGGCGGTGCGGAGGCGGGGCGGGAGGTCCGGGGCACGTTGCTGCGCTACATCTGGTCGGGGGCCGAGATGCCGAGCACCGCCAGGCCGTTGGCGAGCACCTGCCCGGTTGCCAGCGCGAGCGCGAGGCGCGCGCCGCGCACGCGAGCGTCGTCGACGAGGAAGCGCTCCGCATTATAGTAACTGTGGAACTCGCCGGCCAATTCGCGCAGGTAGAACGCGACCTGGTGCGGCGCGTGGCCCTGCGCCGCGGCGGCGATCTCGACGCCGAAATCGGCGATGCGGCGCAGCAGCGCCTCCTCGTAGGGCGAGGTCAGCGGCGCGAGGTCGGATCCGCGCACGGCCGCGATCGCGCTCTCCTTCGCCAGCCCGGCTTGCCTGAGCACCGAGGCGACGCGCGCGTGCGCGTACTGCACGTAGTAGACCGGGTTCTCCTCGGATTGCGAGCGCGCGAGGTCGATGTCGAAGACGAACTCGGTGTCGGCGCGGCGCATCGCGAGGAAGAAGCGCACGGCGTCGCGGCCGACCTCGTCGATCAGGTCCCGCAGAGTCACGTAGCTGCCCGCGCGCTTGGAGATCTTCACCTCCTCGCCGCCCCTCATCACCGTCACCATCTTGTGGATGATGTAGTCCGGGTAGCCGGCCGGGATGCCGGCGCCGATCGCCTGCAGGCCGGCGCGCACGCGCATCACGGTGCTGTGGTGATCCGCGCCCTGGATGTTGATGACCTTGGCGAAGCCACGCTCCCACTTGGTCACGTGGTAGGCGACGTCGGGCACGAAGTACGTGTACCCGCCGTCGGACTTGCGCATCACGCGGTCCTTGTCGTCGCCGTAGTCGGTGGTGCGCAGCCACAGCGCGCCGTCGTGCTCGTAGGTGCGGCCCGACTCGACCAGCCGCCGCACGGTCGCGTCGACGCGCCCGTCGGCGTACAGCGAGCTCTCGAGGTAGTAGTTGTCGAAGCGCACGCCGAACGCCGCGAGGTCGCGGTCCTGCTCCTTGCGCAGCTCGTCGACGGCGAAGCGGCGGATCGCCTCGATGTCGGCGAGGTCGTGGCCGTGGCGCGCGAGGAACGCGCGCGCGATGTCGACGATGTAGTCGCCGCGATAGCCATCCTCGGGGAACTCGCCCGACTCGCCCAGCAGCTCCTTCGCGCGGGCGCGTACCGAGATCGCCAGGTTCTGGATCTGCTGGCCGGCGTCGTTGTAGTAGAACTCGCGCGCCACCTGCGCGCCCTGCCACTCGGCGAGGCGCGCGATCGCGTCGCCGAGCGCGGCCTGGCGGCCGTGGCCGACGTGGAGCGGCCCCGTCGGGTTCGCCGAGACGAACTCGACCATGACCCGCTGCCCGGCGAGCGCGTCCCCGCGGCCGTAGGCGTCGCGCTGCGCGAGCACGTCGCGCACGACGGCCTGCCGCGCCGCCGGCGTCACGAAGACGTTCACGAAGCCCGCGCCCGCGATCTCCGCGCGCTCGACCAGCGGCGAAGGCGGCAGCGCCGCGAGGATCGCCTGGGCCAGTTCGCGCGGGTTGCGCCGCGCGGGCTTCGCCAGCGCGAGCGCCACGTTCGTCGCATAGTCGCCGTGCGCCGCCTGCTTCGGACGATCGACCGCGAACACCGGCGCCGGCACGTCGGGCAGCGCCGCGCGCACGCCGGCGGCGAGCCAGTTCGCGAGTTCGCGGCGCAGGTCCATGGCAGTCGGAAGCGGCAAAAGACGGCGATTATAGCGGCGCAGGGCGGCCCGACCGGCTAGTGTCCCGTACCGGAAGTTCCTTGCGCAAGGACGAGCGCAGGTGGCTGCTGTGCTGCGATATGGCGATGAACCTCCGGTACGGGACACCAGCCCGGGTCACGCGAGCGACTGCGGGTCCACGTCGATTGCCCAGCGCACGCGCCGGTCGCGCGACTCGGCGAGCTCGCCGCGCAGCGCCGTCAGGACGGCGTTGAGGTCGCCGCGCCGCGGGCTGCGCAACAGCATCTGCGCGCGCTCGAAGCCCGCGCGGCGCGCCAGCGCGGCGGCGACCGGCGGAAACACCTCGACCGTTCCTCCGCGAGCCTTCGCGGCGGCGAGCGCCGCCTCGTGCGCGCGAGCGCAGAAGCGCCCGACGTCCTCGCGCCGGTGCGCCTCGGCGGCAAGCAGCGCGAGGTGCGAGTACGGCGGCAGGCCGGCCGCCTCGCGCTCGACGAGAGCGGCCGTCGCCAGCGCGTCGTAGTCGTGCCGCGCCACGGCGGCGAACAGCGGGTGGCCGGGGAAGTCGGTCTGCACGATCACTTCGCCGGGACGCTCCGCGCGCCCGGCCCGCCCGGCCACCTGCAGCAGCAGCGCCGCCGCGTGCTCGGTCGCGCGGAAGTCGGCGCTGTACAGCGCGTTGTCGGCGCCGAGCACGCCCACGAGCGTCAGGCGCGGGAAGTCGTGGCCCTTCGCCAGCATCTGCGTCCCGACGAGCACGTCGAGCGCGTTGTCGCGCACCTGCTCGCGCACGGCGGCGAACGCGCCGGAGCGGCGCGTGCTGTCGCGGTCCACGCGCGCGATGCGCGCCCGCGGGAACGCGCCCGCCAGCACGGCTTCCAGCCGCTGCGTGCCGTGCCCGCCCGCGGCGAGGTCCACGTTGCCGCACGACGGGCACGCCGGCGGGATGCGCTCCCGGTGGCCGCAGTGGTGGCACAGCAGCATCGGCGGCGCCCGGTGCGTGGTGAGCCGCGCGCTGCAGCGCGTGCAACCCGCCTGCCAGCCGCACGCCGGGCACTTGAGCGAGGGCGCGTAGCCGCGGCGATTGACGAACACCAGCGATTGCTCGCCGCGTGCGAGCCGCTCGCCGATCGCCGCCAGCAGCGCGCCCGAGATCCCGTCGCGCACGTCGGGGCCGCGGGCGGGCACCAGCCGCACGGCCGGGAGCGACGCGCGCGGGTCCGCGCGGCGCGGGAGGACGAGGCGCCGGTAGCGGCCGGCGAGCGCGTGCGCATGCGACTCGAGCGACGGCGTCGCGCTGCCGAGCACGACCGGGACGTCGCGGCGGCGCGCGCGCCACACGGCCGCGTCGCGCGCGTGGTAGCGCACGCCGTCGTGCTGCTTGAACGATGCGTCGTGCTCCTCGTCGACGACGACGAGCGCGAGCCGCGGCAGCGGCGCGAACACCGCGAGCCGCGTGCCGAGCACGATGTCGGCGCGCCCGCTCGCGGCCGCCTCCCAGTTCGCGCGGCGCGCACCCTCCGCGAGGCCGCTGTGCAGCGTGACGGTGCGCGCCCGCGGCAACGCGTCCGCGACGCGCGCGCAGAGCTGCGGCGTGAGGTTGATCTCGGGGACCAGCATCAGCACCTGGCCGCCACCCTCGACGATCGCCGCCGCGACCGCGAGGTAGACCTCCGTCTTGCCGCTCCCGGTGACGCCCTGCAGCAGCAGCGGCGCGAACGTCCCGCTCGCGGCGAGGATCGCGTCGACCGCCGCGCGCTGTTCCTCGTTGAGCCGCGGCGCGGTGCCCTTCCCTTCCGGGCGCGCCTCTTCGACCCAGCCCGCCTCGCGCCAGCGCGCCAGGACGCGGCGCAGCGCGGGGCCGAGCGCGCGCGCCTCGTCTGCGGAGAGCGTCGCGCCGTCGACGGCCAGTCGTTCGTGGAGCGCGCGCTGCGCGGGCGCGCGCCGCAACGCGCCTGCGAGCGCCTCGCGTCCCGAAGCCGTCAGGCGCAGCGGCACGTCGTCGCGCGCAGGCACGGCGCGCTCGAGCGGCGGCAGCGCCAGCGCGCAGGCGAGCCCCGGGGCCGATTGGTAATACCCTGCGACGAATTCGGCGAGCTCGAGCACGTCCTGCGGCAGCGCCGTGGCGTCCACGACCTCGGCGATCGCGAGCAGGTCCTCGCGCCGCACTTCGCTCTCCTGCGAGATGCCGAGCACGACGCCCGTCGCGCGCCGCCGCGCGAGCGGCACGCGCACGATCGCGCCGCACGCGACGTCGAGCCCCGCGGGTATCCAGTAGTCGAACAGCCTGTCGACCGCGACGGGAAGCGCGACGCGCGCGATCGTCATGCGGCGCCGCGCTGCGCCGCGCGGAGGGCTGCCGTTGCGTCTGCGCTACGCAACGCGGCGTTCGGAACGCTCACAGGCCACCACAAGGAAGTCCCGCAAGTGCTTCATTTGCAAGGAGGCGAGAAACAGTGCACATCCGGTGTGGATAACTTTGTGCGTAAGGCGCTTGACACGGGCGCCGTCCATGACGAAGGCAAGCCGCGGCATTCCCGGTCGCACTGGGGAGGCGGGTATTTTCTCCCGCCGATTCATGGACTTGGCCGAGCCGCCAGCGTGCCGGGAACGACCTCTTGCCGTTCGTCGGCACAGAGGTAGCGATGTGAATAACTGCGAATCGGCACCCGCCCCGGGCCGCTTGTCAAGTCCCCCGCGCCGCCGCCGTCGCAGTTTGCCCGGCCCGAGCCTCCCGCGAAACGCGGTGGACGGTCTCGACGAGCGCCGCCACGTTCTCCGGCGGCGTGCGCGGCACGATGCCGTGGCCGAGGTTGAACACGTGGCCGGGCGCCGGCCCCGCCGCACGCAGGATCGCCTCGGCCTCGCGTGCCACCGTCAGCGGGTCGGTCGTCAGCACCAGGGGGTCGAGATTGCCCTGCAGCGCCACGCGCGCGCCGACGCGCCGGCGCGCCTCGCCGATGTCCACGGTCCAGTCGAGCCCGACCCCGTCGGCGCCGCATGCAGCGAGGTCGTCCAGCCACGCGCCGCCGCCCTTGGTGAACACGATCGACGGCACGCGCCCCGCCGGACCGGGCGCGAGTCCCTGCAGCACGGCGCGCATCGACGCGAGCGAGAAACGCCGGTAGGCGGCCGACGAGAGCAGGCCGCCCCAGGTGTCGAAGATCATCACCGCGTCGGCGCCGGCGCGGATCTGCTCGTTCAGGTACGCGGTCACCGCGGCCGCGTTCACGTCGACGAGCCGCTGAAGCAGGTCGGGTCGCGCCGCCGCCATGCGCCGCACGCTCGCGAAGTCGTCGTCGCTGCCGCCGCCCTCGATCATGTAGCAGGCGAGCGTGAACGGGCTGCCGGAGAAGCCGATCAGCGGAACGCGCCCGCCGAGCGCGCGCTTGATCGTCGACACCGCGTCGAACACGTAGCGCAGCCGGCCCATGTCGGGCGCGGCCAGCGTCGCGATCGCGGCCTCGTCGGCCGTCGTGCGGGCGAAGCGCGGCCCCTCGCCCTCGGCGAACGACAGCCCGAGCCCCATCGCGTCGGGAATCGTGAGGATGTCGGAGAACAGGATCGCCGCGTCGAGCGGGAACCGCTCGAGCGGCTGCAGCGTGACCTCGCAGGCGAGCTCGGGGCTCTGCGCGAGCGCCATGAAGCTTCCCGCCTTCGCCCGCGTCGCGTTGTACTCGGGCAGGTAGCGTCCCGCCTGCCGCATCAGCCACACCGGCGTGTGCGCGGTGGGCTCGCGGCGCAGGGCGCGCAGGAATGTGTCGTTCTGGATGGGCACGGGGCGGGAGGACGAGGGGCGGGGGGCCGAGAGTGCCTCAGCGCAGGGGTTGCGCGCAATGCGCTGCGTCAACGCGGGCAAGAACTCCCGGGCGGATCGGCGAGCCCGCGGCGGCGGGCACGCTCACCCCTCGCCCCCGCCCCGCGTCTCAGCGCGGCAGCGCAGAGGAACCCATCAGGAACTCGTCGACCGAGCGCGCGCACTGCCTGCCCTCGCGTATCGCCCACACGACGAGCGACTGGCCGCGGCGCATGTCGCCCGCCGCAAACACCTTGGCCACCGACGTGCGGTAGTCGTCGGCGTTCGCCTGGACGTTGCTGCGCGCGTCGCGCGCGACGCCGAACTGCTCGAGCATCGACTTCGCCGCGGGGCCGGTGAAGCCCATCGCCAGCAGCACGAGGTCGGCCGCGAGCTCGAACTCGCTGCCGGGAATCTCCGTCATCCTCGCCTGCCCGGTCGCCGGATCCTTCGTCCACTCGAGCCGCGCGGCGACGAGCTTCGCCACCTTGCCGCCGCGCCCCTCGAAGCGCTTCGTCGCCACCGACCAGTCGCGCGCGCAGCCCTCCTCGTGCGACGAGGACGTGCGCAGCTTCGCGGGCCAGTACGGCCACGTGAGCGGCTTGTCCTCCGCCTGCGGCGGCTGCGGCAGCAGCTCGAACTGCGTGACCGAGGCGGCGCCGTGCCGGTTCGACGTGCCGACGCAGTCGGAGCCGGTGTCGCCACCGCCGATCACCACGACGTGCTTGCCGGTGGCCTTGATCTGCCCCGCGACCGCGTCGCCCGCGACGACCCTGTTCTGCTGCGGGAGGAACTCCATCGCGAAGTGGACGCCGGCGAGCTCGCGTCCCGGCACGGGCAGGTCGCGCGGCTGCTCGGCGCCGCCGGCGAGCACGACGGCATCGTGCTCGGCGAGCAGCTGCCGTGCCGAGACGTCGCGGCCGACTTCGGCGTTCGGCCGGAACACCACGCCTTCCTCGGCCATCTGCGCCATGCGCCGGTCGATCAGGTGCTTCTCCATCTTGAAGTCCGGGATGCCGTAGCGCATTAGGCCGCCGATGCGGTCGCTCTTCTCGTAGAGCACCACGTCGTGGCCGGCGCGCGCGAGCTGCTGCGCGCAGGCCATGCCCGCCGGGCCCGAGCCCACGACCGCGACGCGCTTGCCGGTCTTGCGCTGCGGCGGCAGCGGCCGCACCCAGCCTTCCTCCCAGCCCTTGTCGACGAGGAAGTGCTCGATCGACTTGATGCCGACCGCGTCGTCGTTGATGTTGAGCGTGCACGCCGCCTCGCAGGGCGCGGGGCACACGCGGCCGGTGAACTCGGGGAAGTTGTTCGTCGAGTGCAGGACCTCGAGCGCGCGCTGCCACTGGCCGCGGTACGCGAGGTCGTTCCAGTCGGGGATGACGTTGCTGATCGGGCAGCCGCTCTGGCAGAACGGGATGCCGCAGTCCATGCAGCGCGCGCCCTGCCGGCTCGCCTCGGCGTCGGTCAGCGCGACGACGAACTCGCGGTAGTGGCCGAGGCGCTCGGCGGCCGGCTCGGCGGCCTCCTGGATGCGCTTCAGCTCGAGGAATCCGGTGATCTTGCCCATGCGACCTTCACGCTCGTGCGATGACTTCAACCGGCGCCGTTCCCGCGCAGCCTGCCCCCGAGGACTGCAGTCGGGGGGCGGGCATCCAGCGACGTTCGCCGCAACGACGCTGGGTCCCCGCGTTCGCGGGGACGGCGCGGACCTCCT